>Ga0335075_10003330_pt1 | contig 25513 bp, 24 predicted proteins | sample Lox_Sample_24_FD_206723 | JGI IMG/M metagenome (GOLD analysis project Ga0335075, IMG submission 206723) | Soil microbial communities from Loxahatchee National Wildlife Refuge, Florida, United States - Lox_Sample_2.4 | ecosystem: Environmental > Terrestrial > Soil > Wetlands | place: USA...
TCGCCGCCGGCCAGGTTCAGGAAAACCACCGCCAGCACCATCTGGATGTCCAGCCAGCCTTGGCGGCCGGCGACCTGGACATGCCGGCGGATCGCCGCCGCCAGCCCACTGCGGTGGATCAGGTCGAGGTACAGCGGCAGGCCCGCCAGCGAGGTGACCCCGGCGCTTGAGCGTTCGGCTTCGTACTGGAAGCCCAGCACACCCTGTGGCAACATCCCGCACCCCGTTGGTGATGGTCGTCGATTCGCAAACGCAGACTATCTCCCTGATTCTTCAGGACCAACGGGGAACTCAACTTTTTTTGGCGCGGAATTCAGGGCGGCCGATCGGCTCGTTCGGCTACCATTTCTGGATGTTCGACATGAAGCCGACGCGCCGCCGCAGCGGCAACCAGCACCTCCATCGCGCCTCGCCGGAGTACCGCGACGCCGTCAGGCGCAAGCTGCACGCCTACCACGTCTTCATTCAGGCGGCTGTGGTCTGCCAGGGACTGCTTCAGTACCTGGCCGTCGCCTTCCCGCAGCGCGTCTGGGCCTGCTTCGGCTCCTGGCTGCGCACCACCCGGCCTGACATTCCGCCCTCCGAGCTGGTCGTGGCCAACGCAATGCGCCAGAGCATACCGGAATTTCTCCTGAATTCCGCCTCAGGCGACAGCTTCGCGAAATTCGTCATCGAACGACGGGATGCCGATCAGATGGCGGCATTCCGGCTCGCGTCCTGAGGCGGGATTGGGCCAAAACTCTGGACTCGCGAGTACCTTATAAATCCCATCAAATCATAGCTGGAACGATGACTGTCTCCCTGAGCCGGCACGCGGCTGCGGCGGCGCCGCGTCCAGCCTTCGTCAGATAATATCGATAGGTTCCGGTGACCCGCTTGATCACCCCGATGTCCAACAGCCGGCGCAACTGCCACGATAGCCGGCTCGGGGAGAACATCCCCAGGTCGGGCAGCAGGTCGCCCCGGCGGATACCAGCGACGTTGACCCGGGGATTTTGCAGTGCGTGCAGCAGCGCACCGTCTCCCGGTTCGAAGAAGTTGATCCCCTTGACGGTCCGGCCGTCTATCTCGTGCGGCTTGGTCACCCGGCCGAGTGCACGAACACCCGCGGAGAAGTCGTCCAGGGCGGAGAGGTGAGCAAGATAGCGGCGGTTGCAGCCGAGCAGTATCTCGCGCAGGTCGATCAGGCTGTAGATGGATTTCTTGACGGGGGCGAGCGCCCGCGTAGGTGGCCCCTGCCGATGTTCCACCTTTCGGTGGTGCTTGAAGGAAGACACGTCGTTCGTGGTGGTCTCAATGCGCAGCACGATGCCGTGCTTGTCGTACATCTTGATCGAAGACTTGCCGAAGTGATGCTTGATGCGGGTGCCCTCGATCCGAGTGGAGAACTGCGAACCGATCTCCTGCGCCAGCAGCGGCGTGATCTGCCGGCCGAGGAATGTGGCGACCTGCTCGGCCTTCACGCTCAGCACCGACTGGCGGACAAGTTGCTCGTAGAGCGGCCCGAGGGTCGTGGTGGAGCCGAACACCAGATCGGTGGCGTATTCTACCTGCATCAGGCTCCAGTGGTACGATTGCCCGAACACGTCGGACACTGGGCAGCACCGTTCGGCATACCGGTCCAAGGTGCGGTGCAGCTGGTCGGGCGACAGGCTATCGGCCAGTTGCTGGGCGCGGACCCAGTCATCGATCCGCACGAACGCGTTGTCGGCCATGGTGTAGCCGATGCCTTCGCCAGCGAGACGCCGCGCCAGCCAGCTATGGCCGTTGCAGTAGAATTGCAGGCGGAACGGCGCCCATGTCGGGACCCGCAGGTAGATCAACCCGAATTGGGCGTCCATGAAGTAGAAATAGTAGTGCAGGCACTTGCCGCTGTCCGGCCGAATGAAGCTCCTGTGCGTCCGCTTGCCGTGCCAGGGTTGGTAGGCGTCGCAGGCTTCCATGGCCGAGATGATGTGTACCAGCCCGGGATGCTCGCCGCGCTGCTTGAGCACCCGCGCGACGACATTCTCTTTGCGGGTATTGCTCTTGGCAATGTGCTCGATCGCCAGCCCCGCCTCCGATGCCAGCGCTGCCGCGCAGGCTCGCACACGCTCGCGCAGCGGCTTGGCGAACTCGGGTAGTGGAAGATACGAATACCATGGGCGTTGAGATACCGGGCCATCCCCTCCGCATAGAAAACTCCCGGCAGTGTCCCGGTGATCACCACCCGGTCGTAGCACGACAGCACACCGGCGATCCGATCATCATAGCGGTCCATCTGAGATTGGCTCATGCCGTCCCCAGTCAGCTGACACTCTCCCCGGGGAAGGCTACACCAAACCCATTGGTTCCGGCTCCGCCAGCTTAGGGTATCTGGATCAGAAAGTCAACAAAAATAACTGACAAAAATATCTAACGGAAAAATCGGCAGAATGCGCACGCCCATCGTGATAGCCACGGAGGCGGCCACGCGGGCTGCCACGCGGGGCCGGCCACGGTGTGGCCGTTGGCTTGGGTGTTGCGGCGGACCGGTGGAGATCGCGCCTGCTTCCGCGCGGCACCGCCGGATGGTCGCAGGCAGCGGTTCAGAGATCGACCGCAGACTCAATGACGGAAAGTACTAGAGCAGGGTCCGGATCGTCTCCAATTGAGCCGGATCGTCGGTGGGGCACACCAGCAGCGCGTCGTCGAAACCGATGTCCTGAAGGCGCCGCAACCTGTCGCGCGCCTCGGCGGGTGGGCAGATCAGCGAGATGCCCAAGGGCCGGCCAACAGCGGGAATCTGCGGTTCGGGGCGCAAATCGGTGAAGATGTTGGCAATCACGGCCCGCCGCCCGCCGGCCTCGCGATACATGCGCAGTCCTTGCTCGGCATCTTCCCACGAACCGTGGATGCCGGAGGCGATCCAGCCCTGGCACTTCTGCGCTGCAAGATTGATCCAGCGCGGGCTGCGCCAGGCGCCGAGCAAGACCGGCGGGCCACCCTCCGTGCCGGGCCAGTTGGATAGCGCCGGGCCATACACCGGCTCACTGTTCCAGGTGCGGCGCATCACGTCCAGCATGCCGGGCAGCACCTTGAAGCGCGTCGCGTAATCCGCCTGCACCGCCTCGAAATCGTTGCGCGTCGATCCGGTACCGACGCCGAACCGCAGCCGCCCGTTCGACAGCAGGTTCACCGTTTGCACGCGATGCGCATGCTCGACCGGATGGCGGATGGGAATCTGCACCACGCAGGTGCCAAGTTCGACCCGGCGCGTGGTGGCGCAGAGCGCGCCGAGCAATACCATCGGATCCAGCGTCGGCCAGCCGCGCGCGAACGCGTCTGTCACCCAGAGGCTATGGAAGCCCAGGTCTTCGACGCTGCGCGCGATGTCGGTCACGTGGTCGATCATCGAGGCGACGCCAGCGGGTATCTGGCGGGGTATGGTCACGATGCCCAGGCGCACGGCGCGATGCTCCTCTCCAATGATTTTGCCGCGCCGCCGGCGGCGCATGGCGACAGGGTCGAGTACCGCTCCCTGGCGGCGCCGGATCACGTCGCCGGGTCAGCGCCGGAGCGAGGCGGCACGCGTCACGGCAGGGGCCTGACCCGGCCATCCGCTGACATTCCGGCGGGTCGCGTTAGCTGGACCTCGCCGGATGAGCGGGGAAGATGGCCGGTCAGGCCCGGGCATGACGGCGTACGGCGTGACGTCAGTATCCGGTTCCCGCGCGCCCCTCGGTTTCATGCGCGGAGAAATTGCATTCCACCGCGATGCCGTCGGGGTCGTAGTAGAACAACTGCGTCATGTTCAGCCGCGGCAGCACGCGCTCGTCGAATTTGATGCCGTGGCTTTCAAGGTTCGCCTTCATGTCCTTTAGCCCCTCGCAGGCGAAGGCGATATGGTCCAGGCGGCCGGTCTTGGCGGGGTCGGACGGCGCGTCCTGGATCGCCGGATCCTCGGCGCGGTAGCCGATCAGGTGCACGGTCGGCACGCCGCCGCAATACAGCCAATAGCCGGGGAAATTCAGCGGCGGGCGGTCGCCCACCGTCAGGCCGACCACGTCGGTGTAGAAATTCTTCGTCGCCTCCAGGTCGCGTACCCGGATCGTGTAGTGGTTCAGCGATTGCGCAGGCATCGTGCATGTTCCTCCATCGGTTCAGAACTGGTTTTCCGGGGGCATGCCCAGCAGGATCTGCCCGACCGTTTCATAGTGTAGCTGCCGCCCTTGCGACTGCTGCGCCACGGTGTGGATGTCGCGCAGGCGGCGTTCGAACGGGTGGTCCTCGAAGATCGCGACCGAGCCGGCGGCATGATACAGCATGCTGACCACTTCGCGCGACTGCTGGATCGCCCAGGTGGAGGCCAGGCGGATCATGGCGCGGTCTTCCTCGGTTTGCTCGCCGGTTTCCAGCACGTGGTCCCAGGCGGTGTTCCAGACGCCGTGCAGGAAGGCGCGGGCGGATCGCCAGCGTGCCTCGCACTGCGCCACCTGGGATTGCACCACGTTGTTTTCCCGCATCGGCTTCGACGCGCCGCGGGAGGTCTTGGTGGCGGGCAGATCGTAGAACGCGTCCATGGTGGCGCGGGCGATGCCCAGCCCGACGCCGCCGAAGCCGCACGAGTACAACTGGTTGCTGGTGAACTTGTAGAGCGGCCCGTCTTCGCGCCGTTCGTCCGGGCCGTCGCGGCTCATGGAGTGGTTTTCCGGCACGAAGACATTCTCCACCACGTATTCGTCGCTGCCGGTGCCGCGCAGGCCCACCACGTGCCAGATGTCGTGCATCGTGACGCTGGATTTGGGAAATAGCAGCGTGCGGACTTTGCCGTTGGTGCCGGCGATCTTGGCGTGCGCGCCGAGCCATGTCGCGTGGTGGCTGCCGCTGGCGAAGCGCCACTTGCCGCTGATGCGATAGCCGCCTTCGACCGGCTGCGCTTCATAGGGCGCGCCGGGCGGCCCCCAGGCCAGGATGCCGGTGGAAGGGCCGAAAATCTCGCGCGCCACCTCCGGCGCGAGATAGGCCGCGGACATGCTGCAGCCGTTATTCTGGCAGACGCACCAGGCGGTGGAGGCGTCGGCGGCGGCGATGGCCTCGGTGATCGTGGCGAAGCTCACCGGCCGCAGTTCCGCCCCGCCGATCGAGCGCGGCTGCAACATGCGGAAGAAGCGGCCCTCGCGCAGTTTGTCCAACAGCCAGGGGGGCAATTCGCGGCGGGTTTCGATTTCGTCGGAGGCGGCGGCGATCTCCGGGGCCAGCGCGCGAATGCGGGCTATGAAGTCGGTGTCCTCGGTGGTCGTCGCATCCATTACTGCCGTACTCCTGACGTCACGCGCGCTTCTACCGGTACCGGCCCGCCGTAGCCTTCGTCCAGCTCGGCGATCGAGCGCTGCCGGGTCTCGAATCCGAACAAGGCGAAGCCCAGGCCGCAGACTATCAGCCATGCGGCCAGGAAGAGAAACGAGGCTGGAATGGCGGCGACCGTCACGGCCGGCTTCACCACGTTGGACGAACCGACGATCAGTGCCAAGCCCAGCGGGCCGACGATCTTGCCGATGCCACCGAAGCCGTAGGCCGAGCCCATGCCGGTGGTGCGCAGGCGCGTGGGCCAGACTTCGGCCGAGTAGGGGCCGACGATGGCGAAGCCGCCGTCGTAGAAGAAGTCGCCCAGCACGATGAACAACCAGAACAGCGAGACGCCGCCGAGGATGACGTTGTGCAGGATGCCGGCGGCGGCGACGCAGACCGCGCCGCCGAAGCCCACCAGCATGCCGCCGGCGCGGCGGCCGATGATTTCGGCGAGCAATGAGAAGGTGATGCGGCCGATGATGCCGGCGGCGGTGATCCAGATGAACATGCCGGCCGCGGTGGCGGGCGTGACGCCGAGTTGCATGACGAACAGGGTCGGGCCCCACAGGCCGATGCCGTAGCCGGCGGTCTGCGCTCCGATGCTCGCCATCCAGGAGACCGCGAGGCTGCGCGGGTATTTGAACAGATCGGTCCAGGCCGTTGGTGGCGGTTTTGCGGTGGCCGTCGGCGCGGGCAGTGTTTCGGGCGGCACTTGCAGCGCCCAGGCGACCGAACGGCGCGCTTCTTCGCCGCGTCCCTGGCTGAGCAGCCAGTGCGGCGATTCGGGCACCCAGGCGCGGATCACCAAGGTGAACAAGGCTGGGGCGAGGCCCACCACGAACATGCCGCGCCAGCCGATTTCCGGGGCCAGGAACGCGCCCAGCGCCGAGGCGATCATGATGCCGAGCGGGATGAACACCGTGACGATGCCGCCGATGAAGCCGCGCATGCGCGACGGCACGAATTCCTGCACCAGCGGCAGGTCGACGCAATAGAGGCCGCCCACGCCGAAGCCGACGAAGAAGCGGAAGATCGAGAGGTAGATCCAGCCATGGTCCGGCGTGAACGCCAGCACGCCGGTGGCGATGGAGAAATTGACGACGGTGCCGATGAAGACTCGGCGACGGCCGACCACGTCGGCGATGCGGCCCCAGATGAAGGCGCCAAGGATGGCGCCGATGCCGGAGGACAGCAGGATGATCGCCGACTGGCCGAAGGTGAGGCCCCATGGCCTGATGATGAAGGCGAGCACGAAGCCGATCAGGAAATAGTCGAAGAACTCCAGCATGTCGCCGATGATCGCGGCGGCGATAATCTTGATCTGGTTGCCGGTCAGCGACCGGGCCTGGTCCAGGGACTCGAACATCAGATTCCTCCACCGGGGGCGGTTCTGGCGCCGTCCGTGCCGGGTCGTTGTGTCGTGTTGTGTTGGCTGCTTTGATGATAGGCTATTGCCGCGTGCTGGGAAGTGCGGCGGCTACCATGCCGCTGCGGCATGGCAGCGGGAAACGAGGGACATGCTGGAACTGCGTCCGAACTGTGAATGCTGCGATCGCGACCTGCCGCCCGATAATCTCGCCGCCCGCATCTGCTCTTTTGAATGCACGTTCTGCGCGGATTGCGCGGATGGTGTGCTGGGCGGGCGCTGTCCCAACTGCGGCGGCGAATTGGTGCGGCGTCCGGTGCGGCCGGCAGAGAAGCTGGCGCGGTTTCCCGCGTCCTCGCTGCGCAAGGTGAAAGCCGAGCGGTGCGTCTGAGCTTTCGGCAGGAAAAATCGCCCCCGGCGGGCGTTGCGGCGAAGGGCGCAGTCCTGCCGGCGGCACCGATCGCCGAGCCGGGGATGGGCGGACTTTAAATCCGATTTTAAGTCAGCGCGAAGCGGACCCGACGGGCGCGCAGGTAGCGTCAGCCTCGGACGGCGTTCCGAAAGGGCGTGCGGTTCAATTCCCTCACCGGCTTCGGAGGAGAGGCCAACATGATCCTAAAGGTTTTCTCCATCATTCCTGCGATCGTCCTGGCCCTGGGTTCTGCGACGGCCCTGGCGCAGCCCGCGGCACATCCGTTCGCACAGTTCGACCAGGCGGGGCTCATCGAGCAGGGCGCGCCGCTTCGGCCGTACGACCAGGCCACCGCGGCAGCCGGGAATGCCGCCTACGTGAGCGACGGATCCGACCGGTCCTATCTGCGAGACCAGCAGCAATCGATGGACGAACCCGGGTACAGCATCGGCACCGGTGCGGCCCGGTTCAGCGGCACCTGACCAGGGCGGGTTTCCGGGCGTACACGCCGCTCCGTCGTTGCGTTGCGACGGAGTGGCATTTCACTGCGGCGCGCGGTCCTGGACCTGCGTTGCGGGCTCCGATGCCGTATCCCCGTCAGCCGGCTCACGGATCATGTATCCGGCGCCCAGGATTGTGTGGATCAGCGGCTGTGCGAACCCATGATCGACCTTCTGCCGGATGCGGTGCATGTGCATGTCGATGATGTTGCCGCGCGCCTCGAAATCGTAGTGCCACGCTGCCTCCATCAGCATCGACCGGGTCACGACCTGGCCTGCGTGGCGCATCAATTGTTCCAGCAGCAGGAATTCGCGATGCTGCAGCCGGATCGGCTGGCCCGCGCGGCTGGCGTGCCGCGTCTTCATGTCCAGTTCCAGGTCCGCAACCCGCAAATTCGGCGACCGCTGCGTCCGGTCCGCCCGGCGTGCCAAGGCTTCCAGCCGGGCCAGCACTTCGGCAAACGCGTAGGGCTTGGCGAGATAATCGTCGCAGCCGGCCTGCAGCCCTTCCACTCTGTCCCGCGCTCCGCCGATCGCACTCAACATCAACACCGGCATGGCGGCCTTCGCCCCGCGTAACCGGCGCACCAGGGCCAGCCCGTCGAGCGCGGGCAGGCGCCGGTCCACGATCAGCGCGTCGTAGATTCCCTCCAATGCCATCGCGAGGCCGGTCTCACCATCCGCGACGTGATCGACCACGTGCCCGCTTTCGCTGAGGCCACGCATCAGGTAGCGGGCCGTGCGGCTATCATCCTCGACGATCAGCAGGCGCATGCGGCCCCTCTTCTGTTCTGGACAGAAATTTACCTTGGCGCGAAGGAGGTTTTGCCAACCCGCCGTCAGAAATCACTATCGCGACTGATGCACATGGTGGTGCGCTGCGATCGTGCGAGCATTTCCAAGGTGCGTCTTATAGCCCGCGCGCCGATTGCGGAAGAGGACCCGGATGCGGTGGAGGAGATCATGGCCGCGTTGAACGAGCACGGCTTCGCCGCGGACGGGACGGGTAGCAGCCGCGCGGGGCCGATGACGATGACCCGTTGCGGCGTGACGAGGGGAACAGCAGTCGTAGAAACAGACCAGATAAGACTGGGGCTTATTCCTGCCAAGCATAGCCTGGTGAAAAATTTGAACTGGCGAAGCATGTGGCCATGCCAATATTGGAGTCCTGCGGCAATTAGTCTGTCACAGGTTCGGGGAACATAGCCATGATCACTGGATCCCGAAGGACTCCCGAAGCGAGCCACACCACGCACACTCCCCCGGGACGCCCGCCAGGCCGAAGAGTTGCGGTTGGCGCGATGCTTTTGCTCGGCACGCTGCTGCTTCTCGCTGGGCCGGCACTCGCACAAGAGGCACGTGCGCCGAAAGGGCCGCCAGCACGCATCGACAATGTATGGGGCGGCTTCGACCACCAGCCGACCCAGTCCGAGGTGGAAAGCGCCGAACGGGCTCGCGGCATTGCTCCAAGCAAGCAAGAGCAACAACGCGACGCACGGACCGTGCGGCAGCTCTATCAGGAACTGCTGGGGAACACCGGTGCCGGCGGGGTCGGTACGACGGCCGGATAACAGCGCGTCAGCCAGCGGCGCTGCCCTGCTTTTATTCTGAACGAAAATTTATCTTGATGCGAAGCAGGTTTTGCCGGGCCGCGGCCACAAACCACCATCTCGACCCAGCCAACAGGTGGTGCTCTGCTACGGCGCGACCGCTTCCAAGGTGCGACCCATGACCCGCGTGCTGATTGTGGAAGACGACCCTCAGACGGTGAAGGAAATCATGGCCGCGCTGCACGACCATGGCTTCGCCGTGGACTCGACCGACACCGGGCGGGAAGGACTGCTGAAGGCCGCCGCGGAAAACTATGATGCCATCGTGCTTGACCGCATGCTGCCAGGCGGGCTGGACGGATTGGGCATGCTGGCAACGCTGCGCACCGCAGGCGTCGAGACGCCGGTGCTGATCCTCAGCGCGCTATCCGGCGTGGACGAACGGGTGCGCGGCCTGCGTGCGGGCGGCGACGACTACCTGACCAAGCCGTTCGACTTTCTGGAGCTGACCGCGCGGCTGGACGTATTGCTGCGGCGCCGCTCCGCCGCGCCGCAGCGCGAGACCATGCTGCGCGCCGGCTCGCTCGAGATGGATCTGCTGACGCACACCGTCCGCCGTACCGGCAAGCCGGTGGAACTGCTGCCGCGGGAGTTCCGCCTGCTGGAGTGCCTGATGCGGCACGCCGGCCAGGTCGTCACCCGCACCATGTTGTTCGAGGAGGTGTGGAACTACCACCACATCGAGGCAACGAACGTGATCGACGTGCATATCGGCAAGTTGCGGCGCAAGCTCGATCCCGACGGCGCCAGGCCGATGATCGAGACCGTACGCGGGGCAGGGTATATTCTCCGTGCGGCTGGCTGACCTCCACCGTACCACCAGCTTTCGGCTGGCGGTCTTGTTCCTGCTGTTGTTCGGCGCGGCGGCGGCGCTGCTGTGCACGTTTCTTTATATGCAAACGCGCAACTACCTGGACCGGCGGGCCGACGCAGTTCTTCTGGAGGAGCTGGCTCCGTTCGGCGGCCTGGATGCCGCCGAGCTGCACCAATTGCTCGCGGCGCACGTGGCGATGGACCCGCATCTGCATCGCCCCATTACCTTGTTCGGGCCTGCGGGCGAGTACCTGGCCGGCAGTCAGGTCGGGGCACAGCAATTCCACGTCCTGGCCGAGCCCACGTCCGAGCCTTTCACGTTCACGCTGCAACGCGACGGGCGGACCGTGCCATTCCGCGGGGTGGCGCGAAATTATCCCGACGGCCGGCATTTGCTGGTGGCACAGGACATGGCCAGCGCGCGGGCGTTCCGCAGCCTGTTGCTGGAATCGACCTTTTGGGGCGGGCTGGCGACCATCGTCCTTGGCCTGATCGGGGCGGTGGCGGCCGGCGCCGGCGCCGTGCGCCATATTGAAGGCATCACCCGGGCGGTTGAGACCATCGTTCGCGGCGATCTGTCCGGCCGCCTGCCGACGCACGGCCATGTCAGGGAACTCGATCGGCTGGCGCATGAGATCAACTACATGCTGGGCGAGATCGAGCGCCTGATGCTGGAAGTGAAAGGGGTCTGCGACAACGTTGCGCACGACCTGCGCACGCCGCTTACACGCTTGCTCGCCGGGCTGGAACGCGTGCGCCGGCGTGCCGGATCGAAAAATGACTATGCCGCGGCGGTCGATGAAGCCATTCAGGAGATCCGCGGGCTGCTGAAGACGTTCGCTGCCATGCTGCGCATCGCCGAAGTGGAAAGCGGCGCTCGGCGCGCCGGCTTTACCGCCCTCGACCTGAAGCAGGTCACTGGCGATGTCGTGGAATTCTATGAGCCGATGGCGGAGCAAAAGGGGGTGGCATTGACAATGGCGGACGGTGCGGGCGCACCGATGCTGGGCGATCCCAGCCTGCTGTTCGAGGCGCTGAGCAACCTGGTGGACAATGCACTGAAGTTCACGGCACCCGGCGGACGGATCGATGTGCGTGTCCTGGCTGACGATGGCATCCAGGGAATCGAAATCTCGGATACCGGTCCGGGGATTCCGGCCGACCAGCGCGACGCTGTCCTGCGCCGCTTCTACCGGGCGGAGCAAAGCCGCCACACGCCGGGAAGCGGGCTGGGATTGGCACTGGTGGCGGGTGTCGCGGGATTGCACGACATGGCGGTTCGCATCGACGATGCGAACCCCGGCTGCCGGATTGCATTGGTCGGGCCGCGGCATTCGCAGGATTAAACCCGGCACCGGGCGGCAGCGGCGCGGTTCGCCGCAATGCCGGATCACAATGTTTCCGGACAGGCATCATAATGTTTCCGGACAAGCGCGGCCGTTACGCCACTCGGCACGGCGCACCGGCGAGAAGACGCCGGCCGCGCTGAAGACCGACGGGTGGCATCGGCCGCAATGGCGGCACATGTTTGGGCGGCACATCCTTGCTGTCCGGGAACGTTGCGGACCGGGCCGCCTGTCCTTCACGCACACCGCCACCGCGGTGTTTTCGTAGCGCGCGATCGCGTCCGTCACCGCGCCCCAGAGCTCGCGCGTGCACATCATGGCGACGATGCCGAGATCGCGGCAGATGTCGCCGATGGTGCGGCCGATCGGACGGGCGCGGACCTCGGCCTCGATTTGCTCGGCCGTGGCCAGATTGTCGGGATCGACCGGCGCGTCGTGCTGCGCACGCCCGGCAGCCAGGCGCGCGACCTGGATATGAAAGGGTTCATTGCACGGGTCGGTATTGGCGTCCTTGCCGGGCGCGGCGCGCGCGTGGAGTGGCGTCGGCGCGATGTCGCGGCCGGTGGCGGCGCGCTGGAGCAACAGGGATTCGAGTGCGGCGGCGCGCAGGATGCCGCGGTGGATGCGCGCGCGCATGACCGGCAGCCTGTCGGTGCCGAACAGGGGGGAGAATAGCCGCCTGAAGCCGGGCGCGGCGGCGCGGCGCTGTATGGTGGCGGCGAGGTGACGGCCGTAGCCGAGCAAGATGCGGAGCACATCGAGAAGACGCGCGATGTTTTCGGGCATGGTGGGGCCGGCCTGATCTGCATCGGGGGGATAGGCGTCGGCCGGAGCGGTGAGCGTGTTGTATGTCATGGCGGGACGGTTCCCAGGGTTGCCTTTCGTCGCGGGGTGGGCAGCGCGCCGCTACGTTAGTGTAGCTAGAGAGGATTGTCAACATAGAAAACAGACCGGTGTGAGAAAAACGCACACCCGGTCGGGGCCGGGCGCCGGCGAGGCCGCGCGGCCTGGGGAGGTCTGTTCATCGTCCCTCGCACATGTGTTATGCTGCGCTGCGGCATTACCGGGGCACACGTCGTCGCCATTTGTTTTGCGTAGGATTGGTGAATGTGGGCGTTTCCGGCGGACAAGAATCGTCGCCTGGTCACGACGCCCGGTCACGGCAGGATGCCGGCTCGGATTGCAGGAGATCGGTATGAAACGGTTATTTTTGGCGACACTCGGCCTTGGCATGATCGCGAATGTGGCCGCGGCTTCGGCCCAAGGTTATCCGTTTGCTGCGGCCGACACAGATCAGCCGTGGTCGGTCAACCAGGAGGCCACCGGGCAACGGCTTGGTTCGGGCGGCGGGGACAGTCACCTTTGGTCGGTCAAGCAAATCATCACTGACCCGCGTCGGGACGCGGCGGCCCCGTCCCGTGCCTTCCTTGTCGCGCCGGAGCGACGGGATCCGGCGGCACGCTGACGCCTCGCCCGCGTGGCCGAAGGGGTCGGCGTTCAATTGACCCTCTTCCATTCCGGAAGTCCCAGGATCTTGTCCAGGTTGATCGTGACCTGCACACCCACGACGAGTGCGTGATTCACGCCGGCGCGGGGATTGGAAAATCCGATCTCGTCCGGGTGGATAACGAACTGGGCATCCGGGATCACCTGAATTCCTGGCGCGATCGCGAAATGGTAGTCGGCCTCGAGAATCCACTGATGGGGATGATCCGGAGCGACAAGTCCGAGGCTGTCATAGGTGTCGACCACCTGCCCTTCGGCGCTCTTGTTGACCCTGACATAGGTCGCTTCGATGCCGAACGCATCGTGGGGCCGTGAGACGAACGGGCCTCGCAGATAGGCACCCGCATAGACTGACAGCGGATAGACGGCATAGCCGCCGGTGGAGGCGAGCACACCGCCGAACAGGGTGAGGCTGCGATGTGTTTTCGGATCCGGCCGCCAGATTGTTTGCTCGGCCTGCGCGTAGAACGCGGTGCGGCCGCAGCGATCGAGGTCCGACTCGCCCATCGCCGAGGGAACGGTGTAGCTGCCGGTGTCGTAATAGCCGCCGATATCGTATTTGAACGGCAGCCTGGCGCGGTCGAAGCCCTTTTGGTAACCGATCTCGAACGGGACAAAGACACCGGTCGATTTCTCGATGCCCCAATCGAACCCATGTTCGGTGATGTCGTTCTGCAGCGGCTGGTCCTGGTACACGCCGATCCGGATATAGGACGGCAACGACGGCTTGATCGTCGCCCTTGCGCCCCATGTCGAGACCGGGAAGGCGACGCCGCTGTTGTCCACGTACCAGGCGAACGGCTGGGCGCAGGTAATGTTGCTGACGAAATCGCAGGAAATATCGGAGGTGTCGAAGTCCGCCGTCGGGTTGATGCGTCCCAGCAGCAGGCGGAGATGATCATGGAACAACGACTGGTCCCAACTGAGTTCCGACAGCCGGGTCGTGTCGGATGGACCGTTCTCTCCCGACAGGCCGAAGAAGGTTCCGGCGTATGTGCTGGCGTTGAGGCCGGTGCGGTCATCGAACGTCACGTGGATCGCGGCGTTCGGGATGCCGGCGATCTTGTTCAGGTCGAGGTCCGCGCCGAAGGCGGCGTCGCCGGTGCCGGTGGTGCCCCGTCTGTTGCCGCCGTCGACGTCGGCGAGGATATCGTTGACGTACGCGCCGCGGAGGTAGATTCCGTCGCTTTTGAGGGCCTGGCCAAGGTGCCGGCCGATTTTGGAAAATGAAAACAGATAACCGGAGGGGGCTGTGCCCGGCGTCTCCGGCATGGGCAGCGACAGTTGCAGCGGGGACGGCGGGGGCGGCAACAACAATGACTGCGCCATGGCGTTACCGGAGACGAGCGCTATCATGAACAAGGTCCCGGCACCCGGAATGAGGCCTGCCCATCTTCTGCTTCGCGACAACAAAGGTGACCTCCCATCATCTGCTGGATTCCCGGCGGGCCGTTCGACGCAAGCGAACCAGTCGTTGTCCTGGTTCTTCTTGCGGCCGCCGGGTTGCATGTTGATTTTGAGGCGGCGTTGCTGCCGACCGCTTCGCAGTCGAATAAAATCGGCTTTAATCTGTCGAATGGCGCGGGCCGACCAACGCGATCGCGTAGCCTGCTGCAGCGATGCGCCGCGGATGAAGCATGGGTGGAAGCTGCAATTGCCGGCCACGGATTCGCATCAGGGTCCGGCCTTCGCGTTCGGAAATCGTATGTCGGTCAGGGGGTCCGAATGAAGCCTTGGATGGCGGGCCTGCGCCCGTCATGACGAGCGGGCGCGGCCGGCGAGTCAATCACTAGGCGGGCTGGTATCACGACGCGGGCTGGTATCATACCGACCCGCTGAATGACCGACGTACGCGGCTGCGTTCCCCATGTCATTGCGAGGAGCGAAGCGACGAAGCAACCTCGGTCGAGCGGCGCACGCTCGTCTGAGCGCCGCTCGACCGAGGTTGCTTCGTCGCTTCGCTCCTCGCAATGACATGCGGGCGGCAGCCACGAGTCAGCCATTTGGCGGGCTGGTATCACACGCCGGCGAACCAGTCGTAGCCCTGGTTCTCCCAAAAGCCGCCGGGATATTTGTTGGTGACCTCGATCGCCTCCAGGTTCTTGGCGCTCTTGAAGCCGAGCTTGGTGGGGATGCGAAGCCGCAGCGGCGCGCCCCATTGCGGCAGCAGCGGCTTCTCCTCGAAATCGAGTGCCAGGATGGTCTGCGGTTGCAGCGCGCTGGCCATGTCGATGCTGGTAAAATAGCCGTCGAAACATTTGAAATAGACGTAGCGGGCGGACAGGTCGGCGCCGACGCGGCGCAGGAAGGTGTGCAGCGGCACGCCGCTCCACTGGCCGATCTGGCTCCAGCCCTCGATGCAGATATGCCGGGTGATCTGGCCCTGCTGCGGCAGCGCCATCAGCGCCGGCACCGTCCAGGGGCGCCGGTTGCTGACGAGGCCGCTGACATTCAGCACCCAGTTATCCGGCACCGGGCGCACCTGCCACTCCGCGTAGTAGGCGTTGAAGCGGAACGGATGGGTGATGGCGCTGGCCGGGTAGGTCTCCGCCAGGTGCCGGCGGCTGAACAATGCCGCCTGGACACGGTCGTCGAAGCGCAGCATCGCCTCCAGCGCGGCATCGACGCCGGAATGGGTCGAAAGGTCGCAGCCGGTCAGCATCGTCAGGGCACCGAGCGAGAGCGCGCTGCGCAGGAAGCCGCGGCGGCGCAGCCTTTCCAGTTCCGGCTTGATCTCGGCCGTGCTGACGGCCGGCTTGATGCGCTGGGGGCTCATTGGTTTTCCTCGATCTCTTCGGGGACGGTGACGATCATCGACTTCAGCGTGCTCGGGACGATCGCGACCATCGCGACGTGGATGAGAACGAAAGCGACGATGCAGAACATGGTGGCGAGGTGGATACCGCGGGCGATCGGATAGCCGCCAAACAGCCCCGTCAGCCATCCTAACTGAACCGGCTTCCAGATGGAGAGCCCGGTCAGCACCTGCAGGATGATGGCGACGATGACGCCGGCGTAGAGCAAGCGCTGCACGGCGTTGTAATGGCCGATGCGGTGCTTCAGGCGGCCGCTGAGGGCGGCGGCGAGATCGTGCACTACTTCGGCGGGGCGTGGCGGCTTCAGGTCGCGCCGGAAATGACCGCTGGCGAAGCCATAGACCAGATACGCGATGCCGTCGGCGAACAGCAACCACATCGCGCTCAGATGCCAGGCCAGCGCACCGCCCAGCCAGCCGCCGAGGCCGGTCCAGGCCGGGAACATGAAGGGCAGGCTGGGCGAGGCATTATAGATTTCCCAGCCGCTGAAGATCATGCAGCCCATGGCATAGACGCCGATCCAGTGCATGACGCGGATCGCGACCGGATGTGCCGGGCGGCGGCGTATTTCACGTCGGCTCATAGCGGATGTCCCTTGTTGCGGTGGGAAACCCCCGTGCTTGCGGCGCGGGGGTGGTCCTCACATCGGCGGCCTTACGCCATCGACGCCGACCGCGACTGCGTTCGCCACGAGACCCGAGCCGGTCTCGGTCGCCTTGATGAATACGTCCTTGCCTTTGGTCACGAGCGCCTTCGTGCCGGGACCGTAGGTCACGATCGGAGCGGTCGGGGGCACCAGCACGTCCTGGTGGCCGCCTTTGTACGTGACGACAAGATGCGTGACGCCGCCCTGCGACTTCGAAGCGGCAACATCGCCATTCGTCATCGTACTGCGCACGTCAGGCACCGAGGTCGAGACGACAGAGACATTGCCGTTCGTCATGCTGCTGCTGGCCATCGCGCCGCCCGAGAGCGTGGTGTCGGGGATCTTGTCCCAGGCGTAGTGGCCTTCACCCGTGCCGCGCATCGAGGGCGGGAAAATCACGACTTCCAGTGCGACCTGCGTGCCGCCGACATCCTTGGTCGCGGTGCCGATGAAGCTGCCTTTCTCGATCTTGTTGAGACTCGATTTCTTCACCGCCAGGTATCTGGTGTTGCCGGTCAAGGCAATGGTGACGGGCTGGTTCGCGTAGGTATCGACGGTGACCGAATTCGCGGTGGCCGACTCGATGGTCCCGCGAATGCGGTCTGGCGTTGCGGTTGCGGCGAGCGCCGCCGACAAGCCAAGGGTGGAGGCCGCGATCGCAAGACCGAGAACACGCTTCGGGCTCATGGTATATCCTTTCGGAAGTTATCAGGGCGCCAAAGCCGCGCCGCGCTTCTGTTTATGGTGCGGCCGCCCTGCCGGGCGCTTCGCCCTTCAATAAAATCGGTTTTAATGTGCCGGACACTGGGGGGACCAATGCGATACGGCAAGGTGGGGCCGGGGTGGGCGCCGAACGCGCGCCTCAACCCCGTTCATGTCCGCGGCGTTGTCGGGTTCAGCCGGTCCCGCAACGTGCCAGCCGCGACGCTGACCGCTGTTGCGAAGCAATCCCGGTCACCAATGTCATTGCGGGCGAAGCGAAGCAATCTCGGTCGCCAATGTCATTGCGAGCGAAGCGAAGCAATCCCGGTTGAGAGGACGCACGGGCGATGGGACGACCGTGTGACCGCGTGACCGTGACCGAGGTTGCTTCGTCGCTGTGCTCCTCGCAATGACATGTGGGCGGCTGATCGCCGTCAGATCCGCGGCATGCCCAGGCCACGCTCCGCGACGATGTTGCGCTGGATTTCGTTTGTTCCGCCGGCAATCGTGCCGGAGAACGCACTCAGGAAGTCGAACATCGGACTGCCGAACGGCCCTTCCGCCAACAGGGCGAACACCTGACCATCCACGCCGGCGATCCGAACCATGAAAGAGCAGATCCGCTGGCGCAGCACGGTGGAGGAGAGCTTGACGATCGAGGGCAGGACGCTGGCCGATGCGCCTTGCGTCTGGCTCTCCTCCAGCACGCGCCGCAACAGGCGCCGTGCCGCCTGCATTTCCGCGAGGAAACTGATGAAGTCGCGATGGAGTTGCGCGTCGCGCAGCCAGGCCGCACCGGTCTCCAGCGATTTGCGGTAAAACGCCTCGATCTCGTAGCGTTGCCGCTCGCCGCCTTCGAACGAGATCACGCCGCGTTCCGACGCAAGGGTCGCCTGCGCCACGCGCCAGCCATTGTTTTCCGCGCCGATCATGTTTTCCGCGGGGATCCGGACATCCGTCAGGAACAATTCGCCGAATTCCGCGCGGCCATTGGCCTGCCGGATCGGCCGCACCTCCACGCCCGGCGACCGCATGTCCATGATGAAATAGGTGATGCCGCGGTGCTTCTGCGCGTTCGGATCGGTCCGTGTCAGCAGCAGGCAGTGATCGGCGTACATCGAATTCGACGACCAGATCTTCTGTCCGTTGACCACGTAATGATCGCCATCCCGCACCGCCCGGGTGCGTAACGATGCAAGGTCGGATCCCGAATTCGGCTCGGAAAAGCCCTGGCACCAAACTTCGCCTTTCGCCACCCCGGCGAGGTAGCGGCGCTTCTGCGCCTCGGTGCCGTGCGGCAGCAACGTGCCGGGCATATGGATCAGCGAGATGGTGAACAGCCGGTTCTGCGGCGCATCGGCGCGTGCCATCTCGTCGGCGATGGCGACCAGATGACGCTGCGAAAGGCCGGCGCCGCCGTACTCCTTGGGCCAGTGCGGAATGGCCAGGCCGACCTTGCTCCGCTCCGCCATCCACCAGCGCTGGAAGGCGATGTATTCTTCGTTCGAGGCCCGAACCATGCGGGCCTTCCAGTCCGGCGGCACGATTTCGGCGAGCCAGTTGCGGATTGCCTGGCGGAAGGCCGGCAGGTCATGTTGCGCTTCGAGAATGCTCATCATTCCAGCTCCAAAGCGGAACGTCCGGACATGGTGATGGCGGCCAGGGCAGCGGCGGCCTGATCGCGCAGCGCGGTGTTCGCCATGACAAGCACTTCGTTCAGGCGTGCCCGTTTCAGGAAAACGTGCGGGTCGAAGTCCCAGGTGAACCCGACGCCGCCGTGCAATTGCACGCAGTCGGTGGCGATGAACACAGAGGCTTCCGTGACTTCGGATTTCGCCAGCGACGCCCAGAGATCGGCATCAGGTTCGTCGGTCGCCATCCGCTGCACGGCGTGCCCGACCATCTCGTCGGCGACGGCCAACTTCGTGGCCAGGTCGGCGGCGCGGTGCTTCAGTGCCTGGAATCCCGCGATCGGCTGGCCGAATTGCTCGCGCGTTTTCATGTAGGCGATGGTGCGTTCGGTGATGGAACGGGCACCGCCGGCGCTATCGGCGGCGATCGCCAGGCACATGGCGCGTGTCAGCGCCGCACGGGTTGCCGCCGCGTCCGGCAGAATGCCGAGGGGCGCCGCATCCTTCAGGCGGACGTCGACCACGTTGCGTGTCCGGTCCCACATCGGCGCCACGGTCTTCTCGGCGTTGGCCAGGTCGACGATCACCCAGTCATCGGCGGTGGGGGCGAGAAGGAATGCCGCGTCGGCGGCGCCCAGGCAGCGCACGTTGCCTGAAACTCCGGCGCCGGAGCGTGTCAGGCTGCCCGCGTCCAGTGTTGCCGGCACCGCGGCACTGGCCTCGCCGGATGCCAGAAGCGGCAGCCATGCCTGGCAAATCGCGTCGCCGCCGGTTTCGACGATCGCCTGTGCTGCCGACAGGGTGGCGATATAGGGTCCCGGCGCACATTGCCGCCCCAGTTCGCCGTGCAAGATGGCGAGGCCCTGGGCGCCCATGCCGAGGCCGCCGAATTGCTCCGGGATCCCCAGGCCCAGCCATCCAAGCGACCCGGCCTGGCGCCAAAGACCCTTATCCAGCCCGTTCTTGCCGTCGATGAAAGCGTGCAGCTCGGTGCTGCCGCATTGCTCCGCCAATACGCCGGCAACACTTTCCCGCAGCGCATCAAGCGTTGCCTGATCCAGCATGTTCGCCCGGTCCATCACTGACGTGACCATGTGGTGTCCTGTGCTGTCGTGACAGAAGCTGCCCCTACCGGCGAGTATTCCTTGCTCGATCCGCGCTATCAAGAGAGCATGCGCATGGCCGCCGATTTGGCGCACGCCGGCAATCGGCATCGCCCGGTCTTCGGCGTCGCTTGGTCTTCGGCATCGCCTGGTCTGAAGCCGGCATGCAACAACGACCGGGCATGACCAACGATCGCCGCGACACCGTCGTGTTTGACCTGGGCGGGATGTTGCGTTGGGCCGCATCCGAGACAGAAGCGGCGTGCGCAGGCCGCCCCGCGGCTTGACCAGAGATTGGCGGTGGCGAGATTTGGGTGATAATCCTGCGGCAACGCAATCCCGGAAGCCCCGCCCATGCGTGCCTGGCATCGTTCCGCGCGCACGCGGCCGGTCACGACACGCCTTACGGGACACCACACCGGGTCAAGGAGGAACCTCAATGCCGTTCTATGAAAAAGGCGATGTCCGCATCTATTACGAAGAGGCCGGCTCCGGCTTTCCGCTGCTGGTCATCCCCGGCGGTGGATTGAACTCGACGGTCGCGGGCCTGGCGACCAAGAGCCACCCGTTCAACCCGTTCGACGAGTTCAAGGGCGAATTCCGCGTCATCGCGGCGGATTTGCGCAACGCCAAAGGCGGCGAGTCGTCGGGTCCGCTCGAGACCGACCGGCCGTGGGACGCCTATACCGACGATCAGATTGGCCTGATGGATCACCTTGGCATCCGGGAATTCCTGGTGCTCGGCTTTTGCATCGGCGGCCCCTTCATCTGGAACATGTTGAAGCGTGCGGGTGACCGCGTCATCGCGGCGGTGCCGGCGCAGCCCAGCGGCTGGCGCCCGGAGATGCCAACACTTTCTTATGACAACAACATGAAAGGCTGGGGCCCCGAACTGTGCGCCCGCCGGCCCGACATCACGATGGCGATGGTCGATAAGTTCCTGACCAACATGTACAGCGCCCGCGCCGACTTCGTTTACACCGTGACGCGTGATTTCGTGCGCGGCTGCCAGACGCCGATCCTGGTGTTGCCGGACGACGTGCCGGCGCACCCCTATGCTGTCGCGATGGAAACTGTGCATCTCGCACCGAACGCGCAGGTGAGTCTGTACCCGTGGAAGGACACCCCGGATAAGATTCCGCTGGCGGTGCGCCATATTCGCACCTTCCTGCGCGCGTATCGGCCGGTGGCTGCAGCGCGAACCATGGCTGCCGCCGCCCAGTAGCGCCGGATCGGATCGATTTCCGCCTCGGCTGGAGACCGCCCAACCCGACCTTGGTGCGAGCATGGGCGGCCCAGCCGAGGGAGACACGGCCATAACACCAAGGGTTCACACATGAGAACCGGCGCCGAGTACCGCGAGGCATTGCGCGACGGCCGCAAGGTCTTCGTTATGGGCGAGGGCCGCGTCGACGACGTGGTAACCCACCCCGCGACAAGCGCGATGGTGGCGCAATACGCCGCCTGGTACGACCGCCATTTCGATCCCACCTGGGCCGACACATTGCTTTCTCCGCCCGATGCCGGCGGCAACCGCTTGCCTTGGGCTTTCGTGCTGCCGAAGACGGTCGCCGAGGTGATCGCGATCGGCCGCGCGATTCAAACGACGATCTTCCTGAGTGCTGGCAACATCACCCATACCCCCTTTTATGGCCACCTGATCGCGCTCGGCGTGCTGACCGCGGCCGAGACCCGCAACGCCGGCGCGCATTACGCCGCCAATGCGATGGCGTATCGTGACATGATCGCCGGCACCGGCCGGTTCCTGACCTTCTGCGGCGGCGCTGCGGTCATCGGCCAGCGGATGCAGCCCGACCCGAAGGACCGGGTCGCGGTCAAACGGGTGAGCGAGAACGACAAAGGCATGGTGGTGCGCGGCCGGCTTGGCATGCACACGAGCCCCGCCTTTGCCGAGGATGTTTATGTCGGCACGCTGACCGGGCTCGAAATCGACGGGCATCCGGTGGGGTTCATCGTTCCGGTCAACGCCTCGGGTGTCACCGTGTTGTGCCGCAAGGTCGCGACGCGCGACCGTGATGCGTTCACCGCGCCGCTGTCCACACGGTACGACGAACTCGATGGCCAGATGTGGCTCGACAACGTGTTCATCCCGTGGGAGCGCGTGTTTGCCGTCGATCCGGAGCCGGAGGCGATTCCGCGCTGGCTGCGGTGGCATCATCTGCGCGGCTGGCTGGCCCGGGCCGAGTTCACCCTCGGTCTCGGGCTGGCACTGACGGACGCGATGGGACTCAAACAGAACGACGCGACGGTTGGATACCTCGTCGATCTCATGGCCGAGGTGCAGGTGGTGCGCTGCTGCCTCATCGCCGCGGAGCATGACGCCGAATTCACCCCGACCGGCTACTGCTTTCCCAATCACGCGCATCTCGCGGCCGGCGGCATTTCGTTGTTCAAGGCGCGACAGTCCATGTCCGAGCTGCTGCGCATCATTCCCGGGTCCTCGCTGGTGATGGCACCCGCCGGCAGCGACCTTGACATGCCGGAACTGGCGGCGGGACTCGAGGAAACCTTCGGCGGTGGCGGATTCTCGGCGCGGCAGCGCGCGGCGCTGTTGCAGCTCGTATGGGACCATGTCGCGTCGTCGCTTGACGGGCGCGAATCGGCGTTTGAACTGCATGCCAGCAGCGGCCTGCCCGGCTGGCGTGCCTGGCTGCGCCGCAGCTTCAAGGACTACAACAGTCTCGCGAACGCCGTGCTGCGCGCGATCGACCTGCCGATGCCGGCGATCGACGTTGCCAGCATCCGTGCCGCCCCGGTCATGCCGCGGCGGACGATCGTGCGATGAGGTTGCATCGCTAACGCAGGCCCGCGCTGCCGGCGCGGTGCGCCATCGGTGCGGGCGCGGCTGCCGGTTCGGAAGCGGCGCCAGGCTGCGGCGCGATCGTCTCGCCCGAGTCGAACAGAGGCAGCTCGTCGGCGGCGTCACGCGGCGCATGATCGAAATTCGATACGGTGACGCCGAGCAATCGGACGCCCTTGGCAGCAGGCAGCAGCGTGCGGACAAGGTCGAGACTGGCCTGGCGCAGCAAATCGTGGCGGGCGATCGGCATCGGAAAGCTGCGGCTGCGCGTGACCTGGCGGAAATCGGCGAACTTCACCTTCACCGTGACCGTGCGGCCGTACGCCTTGGCCTTTTCGCACCAGTCCCAAACGTCGCCGGCCATTGCCGCGATGCCCGCCTCGATATCGGCGGGAGCGGTCAGGTTATGTTCGAAGGTCGTCTCCGAGCCCGATGATTTTCGCTGGCGGTCGGCAACCACGGGCCGGTCGTCTTCACCGTTCGCGATGCCGAGATACCAGGCGGCCGATTTGCCGAAATGCTGCTGCAGGAAGGCCAGCGGCTTCGCCCTCAGATCGGCGCCCGTCTCGATCCCGAGCCGCTGCATCCTGGTCGCGGTGACGGGGCCAACGCCGTGAAATCGGGCAACCGGCAGTGCCGCGATGAAGTCGGGCCCCATCTCGGGCGTGATGACGAACTGACCGTTCGGCTTGCGCTGGCCGGATGCCAGCTTGGCGAGGAACTTGTTATATGAAATCCCCGCCGAGGCGGTCAGGCCGGTATCCTGCAGGATGCGCGCGCGGATTTCCTTCGCCGTGGCCGACGCCGTTGGCAGCCCGCGCCAATTCTCCGTCACGTCGAGATAGGCCTCGTCGAGCGCCAGCGGTTCGATGAGCGCGGTATAGTCCGCGAAGATTGCGTGGATCTGGCGCGAGACGGCGCGATAGACGTCGAAGCGCGGCGGCACGAACACCAGCGCTGCACATTGGCGCAAGGCGGTGGTGGACGGCATGGCCGAGCGCACGCCAAAGGCGCGGGCCTCGTAGCTCGCCGCGGCGACCACGCCTCGCCTGGCGCCGTGACCGACCGCGACCGGACGGCCCCGCAGCTCGGGATTGTCGCGTTGCTCCACCGACGCATAGAACGCGTCCATGTCGACGTGGATGATCTTGCGCGGTGGCATGCGGCGACCATACCAGGGCACGAACATAAAGAGAATCTCGATGTGCCGATAGGCAGAGCGATTCGGTTCTTCTGCGCCCATGAATCGACACTGGCAAAACCGCTGTCGGCCGATTCTAGCTGGCGTGCGAACAGGCAGGAAGGGCTCGCATACCTCGTCGTGCCGGGCGCTCGTATCAGTTGCAGTGGTTACGCATATCTCAACAATTCGTTTTCTTCCAGCGCTCTGAAGGCCCAGTTAACAAGGAGGCAACGATGCGTGCTTCAACGTTGGAAACGAGCGGAGGCGTGGGACGTGGTCGCCTTTTTAGTTGACCGCCCCTCCCGCAATATTCGTGGCTCAACAATCTCTGCGACCATTACATGCGAAGCGAGCTAGGAGGCAGGGTTGTGCGCGCAGCACGGCAATGGGGGGCGCACGGCCGTCCAGCAGATCGCGGCATTCGCAAGCAAGGCGAAGCCGTCGCATTTGACCCCTGAGGCGCGCGCGCTGTTGAAGCGAAACATACTCGACAGTGTTGGCTGCGTGATCGCCGCGCTGCCGGGTGCGTCATTCCGTGCGCTCAGGAATCAGTTTGAGGGATACCGGTCGGCGGGAAGCTGCACTCTCATCGGCGGCGGCACAACATCCGTTGAGCAGGCCGCTCTCTACAACTCTGGTCTCGTTCGCTACGTCGATCTTCTCGACAGCTATATGTCCCCGGGCGGTCTCTGCCATCCGGGCGACAATTTCAGTGCTGTCCTTGCGACCGCTGAACGCGTGAAGGCAAGCGGGCAGGATTTTCTGTTGGCACTCGCGGTTGCCTACGAAGTCCAGTGCCCCTTTTACGGCAGTCGTTCCCATCACGTGAAGGGTTTCAATCATGGCCTTCAGCTCACCATGCCGGTCTCCCTCGCGTCCGGCAAGCTCTTTGGGTTGACGGAATTGCAGATTGCCAATGCTGTGTTGATCGCGGCTGTAGACAACGTGTCCCTGTCCCGCGTGCACTTCGAGCCGGTGTCGCAGTGGAAGGGCTTCTCGCCAGGGATTACGGCCATGCGTGCGGTCTATGCCGCATCGCTCGCGCCGTTCAATTTCGATCTGCCGTTAGTGCGGCACGGTACGTTTGCTGCTGCCGGCCTGGCCCCGCCACGGCTGACGGTAGTGTCGTTCACCGAAACCAGAAAGTAGACCAATCCCATGAGCTACATCAAAGTCGGGCAGGAAAACTCGCAACCCATCGAGATCTATATAATCGTGCGGTCGCTCAGCTTGTATGGTGCATCTGGCAGTTGGAAGGCAGCATAATTTCAGACGGTTACGAAGGCGTCCATCAGCAGGCAGCCGATCAGGAATAATAACGGCAGCGGGCCGGGGCGAAGATGGCCATGCCACGCGGCGGCGTGACCGATAGCGGCGAATTTGAAGGACGGACGGTGGCCCCGGAGGGGAGTGGGGCGATGAGGAGGGAACCGACCAAGGTGGAGCAGTCCAAACCGTTCGAGCTGCTGGTGGCAGGCCATCCGGAAATACAGCGATGCATGAGCGAAACAGTCGCCGTAAACGCGTCGACCTACGCGCTGGCGAGGCTCGGCGCGCCGCAACTGGAGTTGAACCGTGTTCAGCGGGCTGTATTGGAGGGCCGAGACAGGTCGCTTGCAACCTAGTGCCCCGAGTCACTCACATTGCCGGGTATAGTCTCTTGAGCTTGACGCGGGCGTCGGCGGTGGGTGAACTGCCAGTCCGCCTTGGCGTGGGCTTTGTTGCGGGTGTGCTCCCAGGCAGCGACT
>Ga0335075_10003331_pt1 | contig 25512 bp, 17 predicted proteins | sample Lox_Sample_24_FD_206723 | JGI IMG/M metagenome (GOLD analysis project Ga0335075, IMG submission 206723) | Soil microbial communities from Loxahatchee National Wildlife Refuge, Florida, United States - Lox_Sample_2.4 | ecosystem: Environmental > Terrestrial > Soil > Wetlands | place: USA...
CAGGTCTGCTCTGGCTGTGGCGAGATACGTTCCTTTCACGAAAACATGGTTGGCAACGAGATGTCCGCTGATGCGCGGACTCACCGGAGAGCCCTGCACATGGCCGTTGAACGTTGCCTCTCCGCGCAAACCGAGTGAATCGAGCATAGAAGGCCCGCTGCTGGAAGTGAGCGCTGAAACGAGCGGAGAAACTTCGGCTAGCTTTCGTTCGTTGGCGTCTACGCTAAGACTCGATTTCTTGCTGAGCGCCCCGCTAAACGATATTTTCGCGCTTTGCGTTTGCAAATAAGACGGAGCAAAGACAGCGCGATCGCGCGGCGCGTCGTACTGAACATCGAGGAAGCCGTTCAACGCAATCTTGCCCGGCGCTGCTCGTTTCAAGGGACCATATATTCGGGCATCGACGTGCGCGATCATGCTGCTGAAAGTCTTCGTCCAGGCCGCCTGCACCTGCGCATCGGTTCTGCCTGTCAGGCCAAGTGACTGAGGCCGTTTCGATGGAGCGAAGCGCATCAATTGCGCGAGCGACGCTCCGCGCAGTATCGCGTTCACGCGTGCCTCGCGCTTCGTCATGAGATCGGCCAACGAGAAACTGCCCTTCAGCGAACCGTCCAGCGCGTAGCCGGTCACGTCGGGAACTCGAATGCTCCCGCGTTCGAGGACATAGCCGGCGTGGACGTCTCTCGCTCGGACGGAAACGTTCTCAAGATGTGCGAGGATTTCCGGCGCATCCATTTGACCCTTTGCGTAAATCGCGTTGAGGAATGGCTCGTTGCTGCCGCTGGCGTAAAGAATCGAGCCGGTGGTCGAAATTTCGCCGGCCGGGATTGAGGGCGATCGCAGAACCCGCGCGAGATCAGGAGTATAAATGGCAGCCTGATAAGTTGCAGTCACGCCGGGATGGGCGTAGTCTGCAACCGTTCCATTGAGGTACAACCGAGTGCGGCCGGTCTCAATCTTCAGTGAGGTGACGCGAAGCTCGGACGTTGTCGCCGCAAAATGCATTTGAAGGTTCTGCGTGAAAGGACTGATATGCGGAGCGGAAATTCTGCCGTCGTCGTATGAAAGCGAGCCATTGTAGATGTGTGGGCCCAAATCAAGTCGCGTGTTGGCCTGCAGGTCGTGGAGATCGGCGGAGACGGGGTATTTTTGGTCGTTATAGTCGAGCTGGCCAGACTTAATGATTAAATGCCGTATCCCGACGCTGAAGATTTTGGCGACCGCCGAACTCGACGGTGAGCTAGACGGCGCAGAATTCTGTCCCTTGGCATTCGGTGTCGCCTCGGCCGAATGCGGCAGGTTATTTTCGCCACGTCTGCCGACGAAAATATACACCGCCGGATGATTCAGGATGACCTGGTCAATGGCAAATTTAGCGTGCCAGAGTGAAACGATTTTTGCGGACAGCGACAAATCGGGGCAGGAAAAGAACGCCGGCATGTTGGATCCTGGCTTGCGGAGGACCACGTCGTGCAGAGTTATCGTAAGCGTCTTCCAATTAATCGCGAGCCTGCCGATACTGAGCTGCTGGTCGGTGCTGTGTTGTACCTCCTGTGCAATCTTCCCCTCTACGAACTTTCGGAATGTGGACGTATGCACGAAGATGTAGCCGCCAACAGCGACAATCACCAGGATCGCTAACAGGACTAGAAGACTTCTAATGAGGACTTTTTTTCCGCTCATGCTTACTCTGCAAAACCGCGACTTTGTATCGTACGAGCGGCACAGTGCCGGTCAAAATGCCTGACCCAACGTGATGTAGAACTGCGTCGCGTTCACTCCCGGCAGGGGGTTGAGGTTATGCCCTATATCGAAACGAATCGGGCCAACGGGCGTGTTGTAGCGAATCCCAAATCCGATCGTGTTCGTATAGTTGTTGACCATTTCCGGCAGATTGATATGCGCATAGACGTTTCCTCCGTCGTAAAAGACAGCTCCTCCCAAACCCTTAAGGAAACTGAACGGGACCCAGGGGAGAGGAAATCTCGCTTCGGTGTTGAAAATAAAAAGGGACTCGCCTCCGACGGGAACGCTGATAATCGTGCACGTCGAAGCGACTGCCGGATTGCTGCACACTTGCACCGGCCGTTGCGGGCCCGCACCGTCGATCGGAAAGCCGCGCAGCGAATCGGCACCGCCGGAGAAAAACTCCTCGCTCAACGGTATGTGACTCCCGGCAAACGGAGAGGCGAATCCCAGCCGGAAATTATTGGCCCACACCAGCCATGGTCGGATTTGATGATAAAAAGCGGTCTGGCCGAGGAAGCGCACAAAGTCGACGCTCGAGCCGAATGGAGTCGAAGTCACGCCGAAGTCAACCACTTGATACATGCCGTGGTGCGCGTTGAGCGGATGATCGCGCGTGTCGCGCACAAATTCGCCCGAGAGGGTCGAAAGGCGCACGCGTTGGTCGGACGGAGGCACCAAGTCCGGAATCGTAATGTTGCTTAGAATAGTGCGGTTGAAGTCGTAGCGCAAAATGACGTTTTTGGTTCGCTTGGCATTCAGCGCTTTTTGAAACTGCCACGAGCCGATGCCGAGTTCGGCGGAATAGACCGGATTTTCGCTGGTTCGTTCTCCCGTTGCGGAAACCAGTGAACTCCACGACGAGCCGAGAAAGTGCGTGTTCGTGAAACTGAGATCCCCGCGCTGGACCAGACGCGACATCACCGTCGACGCCGAAAAGCTCTCCGCTCTTCCGAAAATATTGTTCCGGGTGTAACCAAACGTCCCCCGCGGGCTGATGAGGCTCTCCTGGCTGGCCGTGAACTTTGTGCCAACTCCGATCGGCGGCAGGCCGGGAAGCGCGATCGTACCAATCGGAATGTTTCCGCTCTTCGGGATTACCTCGATTCCGCCGCCGTACTCGATGGTATTGCGCCGCTCCTCGTGTACCTGTTCCACCACTTCAGCTTGTGTTTGCGTCGTGATCGGCTGGCGAGGTTGGACACTGGCCCAGTCGAAAATGCCGAGGTTATAAAGGGTGCTCTCAGCTTTGAACATATTGCCCAGGCTGAGCGGCTGCTCTTTGTCAACGTAGGGATGCGTGAGTTTCCGCAGAAAAGCGTCGCTCGTGTGCACGGTGCCGAGCAAGACGACGCTCTTGATGAATGTGTGAGGCCCTTCAGCAATGTCGTAAACGACGTTCACCAGGTGCGGATCGCCGTTTGCAGGCGTCGCTGTGAACTTGAACTGGGCGTTCAAGTAGCCCCGATTCAAGTACGCCGCCATCAGCTGATTGCGGTCAAGTTGAACTTCGCTCGGCGAATAGGCCTCACCTTTCTGGACGTGCAAGTGCGCAGTTCCCAGCAGAGCGCTGAGCGATTCTGTTTTGTTGCCGACAACTTCGACGCTGTTCACGCGATCGAGCTGCCCTTCATCGATCACGAACACGACATCGACGCGCTTTTTGCGGGTGTTCGCGTCCGTGCGCACTTTCGCGTTCGCGTAGCCCAGGCTTTGATAGAGCGCGGTCACAGCCTGCTGGCTTTTCTTCAGAAGGTCGTCGCTGAATGTGCCGCGCGAGAAAAAGGGAAACCGCGCCGCCTTTACGGTGACAACATCGCGCAGCCTGCTCTCGTCCACATCACGATTCCCTTTGAAAGTGACCGCAGCGACTTTATGGCGCTGGCCCAAATCAACCTGGTACACGATTCGATCGCTATTCGTTTCGCGATGTAGTTGCCAATGCATGTTGACGTTGAAATAGCCCTTGTTTTGGAAGTAAGCAACAAGATTACGCTGTCCTTCGTCGATCAAGTCCTGGTCAACTGCACCTTCCTCATACACCGGGACAAGCTTCCTCAGTTTGCCCTGTGAAATATGAGCGCCGGTAACTTCCACCGAGAGAAACGGGCCGAGATCCACTCGAAAGGTGATGTTGGCGAGGTTTGTTCCAGAGTCGTAGGAAACACCGGCAAGGCGCACAACGGGCACCAGTCTGTCCTTGCTCTGGAAATGTTTTGCGATGAGGCTGGTGGCCTTGCTGATACGCGGCTCCGCGTATTTCTGATTCCTCCGCAATGAATCCCGCTTAATCCGAGCCCACCAGGAACTCAATGCGTTCCGCATGCTCAGCGCCTGCGAGTCGGTCAATCCTTCAAAATTGAGCGCGCCGATTCGTGCGCGTTCGCCAAGATCGACAGTAAAAACGAGATTTACGATGCGATCGGCATCGTCTGACTGCGAATGCGAGTGGATGGTCGCTTTGAAATAACCTTGCTTAGTAAAAAAGGCGAGAAGGGCCTTCTGCCCTTGCGGCAGCAGATCAGTGGTGAACGCAGACTGCGCGGGAATGTTTACCGCCTCGAGCAATTCCGTATACGCGAACACCTTCGTCGCGCCGGGAAAGGAGATCAGGCCGACAAAATAGGCCGGCTGCAGCAGAAAAAGAACTCTGAGTCCCGCCACCTCCGGCGTGATCTTCACTTGCACTTGCGAGAACAAATTGGTTTTCTGTAGGGCCGCGACGCTGTCGCGTATGGCCTTGATGGAGAAAGGCGCGTCGTCCTTTTGCTCGATTAATTTGCGAAACGGCGTGACGTCCGTGATCTGGGGCCGGATCGCTATGTCCACGCTGGAAACTTTCCTTCCCTCAAATCCAGCATAGGTGGTCCGGGACGCCTGGTGCGCAGCTACGGGAAGCGCTCCGATCAGCGATAGGACGGAGGCGAAAAACAACATAGACAGCCGGAGCGGAAGGAAGCGCGATCCTTCTCGTTGCGAGCGCACGGCTGCGATCAAGCCGGCGGCTGCTCTCCCCTCACGAGCTCGATCGCGTGATCGATCTCCGCGCCGAGCAAAAGAATGAGACTGAACGCGTACACCCAAAGGAGCAGGATGATGGCTCCAGCTAGTGCTCCGTAAACCTTCGAATAATTCGCAAAGTCGGTGACATACACATCGAAAGCAAACGCGGTAGCGACAAACGACGCGACCACGAAAATCGTACCGGCAGTGAACCAACGCCACCGACGTTTCCGGTTGGGGAGAAAATGGTTGATCAGATCGACGCCAATGAGGAGCAGAGCAAGACTGGCCAGCCAGCGGCCAACCGCAAACCATATTCGGAAATGTTGAACCCACGGCATATCTTTGGCGACGAGTGTAACGGCCAACTTCCCTGCCGTCAGTAGTCCGAAGCTTCCGAGAAGGAAAACCGACGCGAGCGCTGCTGCGATTAACGCGATCAACCGTTCCTTCCAAAAACCACGGGTTTCCTTCACTTTGTAAGCAATGTTCAAAGATTGGATCAGACTCACGAAGCCCGAAGAGGCGGACCAGATCATCGCAACCAGTCCAACCGAGAAGAAACTTGAGTATCCGTGCGTCAGCCCAAGAATTGCATGAAAAGAAGCGCCCCGCGCGTAGGGCGGCAGATAATGTGAAATCCACTGCGCAAAGTTGTGCCACAGATTTGTCGATGGAAGCCAACCGATTATCGATGCGAGGACAAGCAGGAGCGGGAAAATTGAAAGTACGAAATAGAACGACATCTGGGCGGCGAGATCGACGCAGGCGTCCGTCCATATGCGGGTCCAGACGCTCTGGAGCACGGCCCGGTAGAACCGCTTTGCGTTTTCGCGCAATGCGTTCGATTCGAGGAAACCTGATGAGTTGCCGGGATGGGTTTCCACGACGCTCTTCTATTGGAACTGTCCGTCGGGCGGAAAGCGCAGGAAGGCTCCTTGAGCTGCGGCCCTTCACACGCTCCATCAGGAGCATGTATCCAGTTTCGGGGACTCGACCTGCAATAGCCATCAGTCGAATGCTGTACGGCCAGTCGCCGATCGACTTTTCCCGCCTAGACAGCACCGGCATGCCTATGAAAACTGAGAAACGTGAAAAGACAAGTGGTTAGAGCAGCGGAGGGATCTTGCGCATGTCCTCAACGAAGCGGCGCATCTCTTCGTGACGCGTGTCTTCATCGGGCGCGCGCAGGATAGAGGACGGGTGGACAGTGGCCATGACGTGCGGCGCCAGCGGCGAGTCGAGCAGTTCGCCGCGATGCTGCGTAACACGGAAATCGCGTCCGAGCAGCCCCTGTGCGGCCGTTGCGCCCAGGCAGACGATCACTTTCGGATGAATACTCGCGATTTCCGCTTCCAACCATGGCCGGCAGGCCGCGACTTCCACCGAATTTGGCTTCTTGTGGATACGGCGCTTGCCGCGGGGTTCCCATTTGAAGTGTTTTACGGCGTTGGTAACGTAAACCTTTGTTCGATCGACGCCCGCCTCGATCAGAAGCTTGTCCAATAGCCGGCCAGCGGGCCCGACGAACGGGCGCCCCTGCAGATCTTCATCATTTCCTGGCTGTTCGCCGATGAACATCACCTTCGAGGTCGACTCGCCTTCGCCAAACACCGTTTGCGTGCCCCGCTCCCATAAGTCGCAGTTCTTACAACCCTTCGAAGCTTGCTGCAGCTTCTTAAGGTTCGTGGTCGCAGGAACAAAGGGGTTATCTGAGCCACTGGCTGATTTCGACGGAGAGCGCCGAGCCATATTCGTTCGATGTTTGTAAACGACAGATGAAGCTATTCGAAGGCATTCGCAGATGTAAGGATCACATTTTGAGGCTAGCCAGGAGCCGGGGTCAGATGTTTTTAGGGACTATGGTTACTGGATCACCAGAAAGGGGAGATTTGAGGAAAAGGCGAAGCTCAGGCGAAGGAGAAAAAATGGATTTTGTAACGATTAGAAAAATGCATGTTGCTGATTCGTAGTCACTTACGGCGTTTTCTATTCGAACGGTGTAACGAATAGACGTCGACAGTGGGACCCGTCGCGGAAGAGGCACGCCAAAGCGAGCGGGACGCTTGACAACGTCGCCGCAGTGGCTCACAATCCGCGCTTAAGGCGAATAAAAAGCGAAAGGTACTTACCTCCTTTCCCGCCGAAACCGTACTTGGCCGTTTATGCCTCGCAATCTCTCCGCTTTGCGCTCCGAAGTCGAATCGGCTCTTGCCGGACGCATCGCCGCGCCCTTCACTTATCGCGACCGCAAGATTGTAGAAACCGTTTCGGCCGGCATCCCGGGAATCGATTCGCTCACGGGAGGACTTCCCCGGGGCGGGCTCACCGAAATTTGCGGCCCAAACTGTTCCGGGCTCACCAGCCTGCTGATTTCCGCTTTAGCGTCACGAACTGAGGACGCGGAAGTCTGCGCGTTTGTCGATGGACGCGACGCATTCGATCCGCATTCCGCTGAAGCCGCCGGCGTAAACTTGCGTCAATTGCTTTGGGTGCGTTGCCGGAATATCGATCAGGCGCTGCGCTCGACGGATTTGCTGCTGCAAGCCGGAGGGTTCGGCCTGGTTGCGTTGGATCTGGCCGATATTCCCCCGCAAACCGTTCGCTACGTTCCACTGAATGTGTGGTTCCGGTTTCGCCGCGCGGTGGAGGATACGCCGACGATTTTTCTCGTCGTCGAGCAGGAACCGCACGCGAAAACGTGCGCATCACTTGTCCTGCGGATGCGAAGCGAAACGGCGCGGTGGGCGCAGGCAAACAGAAACGATGCCGCAGTTTCCGGCCAGTCGCATGCGTACCTGTTCGACGGCACCCTGCTGAGCGCGGAGGTGGCTCGGTCGCGCGTACAGCCCGCCAGTGAGATTGATGGGACATCCGTTTACGCCGGTTCCGCTGTTGCAAACCGGGCCAGCGAAACCGCGCTTTTCGAGACAAAAACGAAATGGAGTTATAACGGCGCACCAACTGAACTGAAAACCAAATGCCGAATCTTACGTTGAAGATTTCGCGACAGCCGGTGGCTAATTCGGAATCGTATGGCTTTTGCTTCCATTTTTATTCCCAATTTTCTTTTGCAGGCGGTGGTGCGTTCGGAACCGGCGCTACGCGATCGCGCCGTTGTGATTGTCGATGGAACGGCTCCCGTATGGAGCGTTGTAGCAATCAACGAAGCAGCGGCGAGAGCAGGAATCGCGATTGGCATGACCAAATCGCAAGTGCAGCAATTCTTCGGAATCGAGATTCGTCATCGTTCGGCGGCGAGCGAAAAAGCAGCGCACGCGGCGCTGCTCGATCTGGGATGGTCGCTTTCGCCGCGCGTTGAAAATACAGCGCCTGACACCGTCGTTCTTGATCTTGCCGGACTGAATTCCCTGCTCGGACCGAATGAACAAATTGCGAATCAGCTTGCCGAGCGCGCGGAGAGATTAGGCCTGCTGGCGCATATTGCCGTCGCGCCGCAAATAGAATCGGCGATTGTCGCAGCGCGAGGTTTTCCAGGCATCACCGTAATTCCCCAAGGCATGGACGCGGAAATTCTCGGGAGTTTATCTGTGAATGCGCTCTCTCCTTCTTTGGAAGTGCTCGAAACACTCGAGCGTTGGGGTGTGCGCACGTGCGCGGAACTGGCCGCGTTGCCCGTTTTGCAACTTTCCGAACGGCTTGGGCAAGAAGGCGTCAGGCTGCACGAACTGGCGCAGGGCAAAAGCGATCGGGCGATGGTGCTCGCCGAGCCGGCAATTCATTTTGAAGAGGAAATGGAGTTGGAAGATGCGGTCGAGGAGATTGAGCCGCTCTCGTTTCTGCTGGGGCGATTGCTCGGACAGGTGTGCGCCCGGCTTGAGGCGAGATCACTGGCGGCGTGCGCCGTTCGCGTGCGATTCGAGCTTGATCCTTCATTCGAAGCGGATGTAATGCGGCCGGGCAAAGACGAACCACAGAATACACGGAGAAGAAAAACCAGAGGACACGGAGAAGTTCGTTTATCGCAGAGATTCACCACGGAGGACAGGCCCGCCATGTCGGACATGAAGCCTTGTCTGCCGACAGGCAGGGTCCGACCCCCTAACAATCAGCGCTCGGATACTGAGTTGGATAGGCCTGCCCGCCACGGCGGGCAGGCTCGCCAGGGCCAGCAGGCTTCGCGGCTGAAGAGCTACGAGCGGATGTTGAGTTTGCCGACGCCCATACGCAATCCGAAAACGCTGCTGAATTTAGTGCGATTGCACCTGCAATCCGATCCCCCCACCGCGCCCATTATGAAAATCGTTTTGGCGGCGGAGGCGGCACGGCCGCGCGTTGCGCAGACAGGCCTGCTCCTTCCCATCTCTCCCGATCCTGAAAAACTGGAATTGACGATCGCCCGGCTCGCGAAAGTGGTGGGAGATTCCAACGTCGGCTCGCCTGAATTGGTCGACACGCACCGGCCGGGCGAATTTCGCATGAGACGGTTCGCGGCAGATCTCGCCGAGCAGGGACGACAACGTGAGTCGAAGAACAGGAACGGGGCAAACCTTGGCAAGCAGCGCTCGTTGCAAGCATTTCGAGTTTTCAGACCAGCACTGCCGGCGACAGTTGATGTATGTGACGGGCGCCCAACGCACGTCCGCTTTCAAGGTGTGGGCGGATGTGTTCTTGCGGCCTCGGGTCCGTGGCGCAGTTCCGGCGATTGGTGGCGCGAAGACGGCTGGCAGAACGATGAATGGGATCTCGAAATCGTTTTTTCCTCTGCAGTCGACTCACGCGCGAATATTAGTTCCCTCGCATTGCCGATGAAAGTTGCGGCTTGCGCCGCGAACGAAATGCAGCACAGTTTTTATCGAATTTTCTTCGATTCGATTCGCAAGGAATGGTTCGTAAGAGGAGCATACGATTGAGAGGCAGTGGCTAGTGACGAGAAAGAGCAATAACGAATCGTGTTTGAATTGACGCGATCACAAGAGCTGTGAACAAGCTAGACGAGATGAGTCGATACGTTGAATTGCATGCGCGGTCTGCGTTCAGTTTTCTGGAAGGCGCGTCCGTGCCCGAAGAACTAGCTGCACTTGCCGCCGAATACGAAATGCCTGCGATGGCGCTGCTCGATCGTGATGGTGTGTATGGGTCGCCTCGATTTCATCTCGCCATGAATAAAGCTTCAAAGCGCGCCCATATCGGCGCCGAAGTGACTTCTCCGGAAGGCTGGCGCTATCCGCTGCTCGTCGAGTCGCGCGCAGGCTATCAGAATCTTTGCCGATTGATTACGCAGATGAAATTGCGCGCAAAAAAGGGAGAAGGAGATGTTTCTCCGGATGAGGTTGCTGAAAAGGCTCGAGGGCTGTTCTGCCTCACAGGCGGCGACGAGGGCCCGTTGGCGCACGCGCTGGCAAAAGGAGGAACACGCGCGGCAGCCGAAACCGTCGAGCAACTCTGCCGGATTTTTGGACGCGACAATGTTTACGTCGAATTGCAGCGCCATTTTCATCGCGAAGAGGAAGCGCGCAACCACGCAGCCGTCGCGATCGCGCGCGAATTGCGTCTGCCGCTGCTCGCAACCAATGGCGTTTGCTACGCGCAGCCGCAGGAACGCGAAGTGCTCGACGTCTTCACATGCATTCGCAATCACGTCGTGCTGGCGACTGCGGGCCGCCTTCTCCACCGGAATTCCGACCGCTGCTTGAAGACGCCCGCAGAAATGTCGAGATTGTTTTCCGATTTGCCTGAAGCTATCGCAAATACGGAAATTCTTTCTTCACGGCTGGAATTTACCTTGAAAGATTTGGGCTACCAGTTTCCGAAATATCCTCTTCCTCCACGCGAAACGGAAATGAGCTTCCTGCGCAAGCGCACGCGGGAAGGAATGATCGACCGCTATGGACCGGATAACGAGAAAGCACGCCAACAGATCGATCGCGAACTCGCGATGATTGAAAAGCTCAAACTTGCCGGCTACTTCCTAATCGTCTGGGACATCGTGCGCTTCTGCCGCGAGAACGGCATCCTCGTGCAGGGGCGCGGCTCGGCCGCGAACAGCGCGGTTTGCTACTCGTTGGGCATCTCGGCCGTCGACCCGGTGGGGATGGATCTGCTCTTCGAGCGATTCCTTTCCGAAGAACGCGGCGAATGGCCCGACATCGACATCGATCTTCCCAGCGGCGATCAGCGCGAGCGCGCGATTCAATATGTGTACGAACGCTACGGGAAATTGGGCGCTGCCATGACGGCCAACGTCATCACCTATCGCGGCCGTTCCGCCGCGCGCGAGATCGGCAAGGCGCTCTCATTCCAGCCCGAAGTCCTCGACCGGCTTTCGAGCCTTGTTGGCACGTTCGAATATCGCGATTCGAACGACACACTCGATCGCCATTTCCGCGAAGCGGGCCTGGACCTGCAGAATCACCAGATTCGCAAATTTCTCGAGCTGTGCGTGATGGTGCAGGACCTGCCGCGTCATTTGGGGCAGCACTCGGGAGGAATGGTGGTATGCCACGGGCAACTCGATTCGATTGTCCCGCTGGAACCGGCAACGATGCCCGGGCGAGTGGTCGTGCAATGGGACAAAGAAGATTGCGCGGACATGGGAATCGTGAAAGTCGATCTGCTGGGGCTCGGAATGATGGCCGTGCTGGAAGATTCGATCAAAATCATTCGAGACGATTACAAAGAGGAAGTCGACCTGGCACATCTGCCGGCGGGCGATACGCTGGTTTACGACACGCTTTGCAAAGCGGACACAGTGGGCATGTTCCAGATCGAAAGCCGCGCGCAAATGGCGTTTTTGCCGCGCCTGCAGCCCAAATGTTTCTACGACATCGTCGTGCAAGTGGGAATTATCCGGCCCGGTCCGATCGTCGGAAAAATGGTGCATCCGTATCTGAAACGCCGCCAGAAAAAGGAACCGCCCACCTGCCTGCATCCGTCACTCGAACCTGTGCTCGAACGAACGCTGGGCGTGCCGCTTTTTCAGGAGCAGTTGCTGCGCATGGCCATGATCGCCGCGGGCTTTTCAGGAGGACAAGCGGAAGAGCTGCGGCGCGCGATGGGGTTCAAGCGCTCCGAGCGACGCATGCAGGACATCGAAAAGAAATTGCGCGCGGGCATGGAGAAGACCGGCATCGACGCGGCCACGCAGGACACGATCGTGCAGTCGATCACATCGTTTGCGCTGTATGGATTCCCCGAATCGCATGCGGCAAGCTTTGCCTTGCTCGCATACGCGAGCGCTTATCTGAAATGCCAGTATTTGGCGGCGTTCACGGCGGCTCTGCTGAATAATCAGCCGATGGGATTTTATCGCCCGGCAACGATCGTCAAAGATGCGCAGCGGCATGGCCTGAAAATCTGCCCGATCGACGTGACCTGTTCGGATTGGGCGTGCACGCTGGAAAGGCACACCCCAAACCAGAGAAGCAGATCCCTCACCTCCATTCCCGCACAAACCAGCGGGACTGGGTTCCCTTCGACTGTGCTCAGGGCAGGCGGGATGACATGCGTCAGTCAGGTTGCGTCCCAAAAACAGGGTTTCGCATTGCGGCTGGGGCTGCGTTACGTGAAAGGGCTGCGTGAGGAAATCGCCAAAGAAATTGTGGAGCAGCGCGCGATCTGCAAATTTTCATCGATTGAAGATTTGAAGCTGCGCGTCGGTGCGATTCAAAAATCGGAGCTCGCCGCTCTGGCGGAAATTGGTGCGTTGAACTTCATTGCCGGAAAAGACCGGAAAATGCATCGCCGCGACGCGCTGTGGCAGATCGAACGGGCAGCACGGCGCGCAGGCCCGCTGTTCGAGGCGAATAGCGATGGGTTAGCGCGAGAAGCGACAAATCCGGGAATACCCACGACGAATCAAAAACCAGATTCGTCGTGGCTACCACCGCTCTCCGAACATTCACCACTCGCTGCGATGACGTCAGAGGAGCGGCTGGTCGCCGATTTTCGCGGCACTGGAATGACGGTCGGCCCGCACCCGATGGCATATCACCGCACGCAAATGAAGCAGCGGGGTGTTCGTTCAGCGGTCGAGCTTCATACATTGCAGGATGGAATCAGCGTGCGAATCGCCGGCGCCGTTATCGCCCGTCAGCGTCCTGGTACGGCGAACGGCTTCGTTTTCCTCAGCATCGAAGACGAAACGGGCATCGCCAACGCGATCATCACACCTCAGCTTTTCAATCAGGATCGCATTGCCGTCGTCCAGCACCAGTTTGTAATGATTGACGGCAAGCTGCAGAACCAGGAAGGCGTCGTGTCGGTGAAAGCCGAACGCGTCGAGCCGCTTGCGATCACCCGCGCGGAGCCTGCATCGCACGATTTCCACTGATCGTCACATCACTTCGCAGCACTCGTTCACGACAGACCGGCGCAAAGCGTTGTACGATTCGCTGCGAAGGCGGTGAAGAACGTGGCGCGCGCGCATTTTGCAAAGCGTACGAATTGGAATCTGCAGGCGAACCGGCTGAGCGAAGCGCTCGAGCGGCACCGCGCGGCGGGAAAACCGCTTCTCGACCTGACTGCTTCGAATCCTACGAAATGCGGCTTTGAATACGATTCGAAGACGATTCTGCACGCGCTCGCGGATACCGCTTCGCTGAGCTACGAACCGCAAGCGCAAGGACTGTTATCCGCGCGCGAAGCGGTGGCCGAATATTACGCGGAACGCGGCGACTGTGTTTCGCCTGCAAATATCATCCTAACGACCAGCACGTCGGAGGCATATTCGTTCGCCTTCCGCCTGCTTTGCGATCCCGGCGACCGGATCCTTGTTCCCGCGCCCGGCTATCCGCTATTCGATTTTTTGGCGGATATTCTGGACGTAAAGCTTGTCCGTTATCCGCTGCTCTACGATTACGGCTGGCAAATCGATTTCGACGCATTGGAACGGGCGATCACACCGAAGGCGCGCGCCGTGATCGTGGTCCATCCGAATAACCCAACAGGGAATTTCTGCACGCCGACGGAAGCCGAGAAACTCGCGGAACTTTGCTCGCGACACCGGCTCGCGTTAATCGCCGACGAAGTTTTTCTGGATTTCGCGTTGATGAACGAGGCGCGGGGCCGTCCTGATGCGCAAACTGCGCGGCTGCCTAAGAGCTTCGTCGCGAGCGATAACGTTCTAACGTTCACGATGAGCGGCATCTCAAAAATCTGCGGCCTGCCGCAAATGAAGCTGGCTTGGCTGGTTGCGAACGGCCCAAGCGAAGTGAAATCGCAGGCGCTTTCGCGCCTGGAGATCATCGCGGACACTTATCTCTCAATGAATGCGCCGATCCAGCACGCAGCCCGGTCATTGCTCGCGGGCCGGAAGGAATTTCAGTATCAGCTCATGAATCGCATGCGGGCCAATCTAGCGGAATTAGATCGGCAGCTTACGGCTCAAAAAACGTGTTCGCGGCTTGAAATCCAGGGTGGATGGTATGCGGTGATTCGCGTGCCGCGCACGCGCTCCGACGAAGATCTCGCAGTGGACCTGCTCGAAAGATACGACGTCTCCGTACACCCCGGACACTTCTACGAATTCCCGACCGACGGGTATCTCGTCGTCAGCCTGATTGCGCCTGCGCGGGAGTTTTCAGAAGGAATTGCACTGCTGCTGCGCACGGTGGTCTGAGACCTGGACATCACTGAGCCGGGTCCTGGTACGCGATGTCGCGATAGCCCATGTATTAGTGCCGTTCTTGATCCACACGACACGAGTGCGGGCATTCGCGGCAGCGGCTATTCCCGGCTCTATTTACTTCGCCCGTGACTTTGCCTAGCATGTCCGGTGGGTCGGCGCTCGCAAGCGCGATGCGCCGGAATTCCACCAACAACCGAAAACGTCGAAAACATGGCACGCTCTCCTCGTCTCGTGGTAGTGGAACCGAACGGCACACGCCGGGAACTCCAGATCTCGTCCTTTCCTTTCCGTATTGGGCGACAAGCCGGGAATGAATTGACTCTTCGCGACAGCCGCATCAGCCGCCAGCAGGCTCAAATCACGGCTGATAATGGAACCTTCATCCTCGAGGACATGGGCAGCCGGCACGGGACGTTCGTGAACGGAGAGCGCGTTGTTCGCCACGAACTCAAGGCCAAGGACCGCATCGATTTCGGCATGCCGGATTCTTACAAGCTGGTCTACGTCGGTGATGGGGCCACGATCGAGGAGCTGGTTGAGAAGGTCGAAGCGCCTGCACCCACGGAACCGGGCTCGCGCGAGCTGTATCACCTGGGCGTGTTACTGGAAGTGGCGCGCACGATGGGGACCGGACTTTCGCTCGAAGATGTGTTGAGCAGCGTCGTCGATGCGGCCATTCAGGTGACGCGCACGGAGCGCGGCGTCCTGCTGCTGGCAAATCCCGCAGGGGAACTGCAAACGGCTGTAGCGCGCGACGCGCAGCGCAACACGCTGCGGGCGGACCAATTGCAGGTTTCTCAGAGCGTAGTAAAGCGCGTTGCCACCACGCGGCGCGAGTTGGTGGTGAGCGACACTGGCGCGGAGACTGCTGTCAGCGCCCAGGAAAGCGTCGCACGCCTGGAACTGCACACCATCGTTGCCATTCCAATCGACAAGCTGCCGGTAATCGAAACGCTGGACGCGACGATCTCGACGCGCCAGGGCGATCTGATCGGGGTCCTCTATCTCGACAGCCACACGTCATCGAGTGCTTTTACCGACCTCGACCGCCAGGTGCTTCACACGCTGGCGCGCGAAGCGGCCACGGTCGTCGAAAATGCGCGGCTCTTCGCCGCTTCGCGAGCCAAAGCTCGCCTGGACCATGAGATCGAAATCGCCAGCCAGATTCAGCGGCATTTATTGCCCAAAGCGATGCCGGACCTGGCGAGCGTGGCTGTTGCGGGAACCACTCTTTCCTGCCATTCGGTCGGGGGTGACTGCTTCGATGTTATCGAGCTCGGCGGAGGCCGGCACGGATTCTTCGTTGGCGATGTGGCGGGAAAAGGGCTGTCCGCCGCGCTGCTGGCCACGCTTCTTCAAGGTGTGTTCTTCACCACGGCTGCAATGGACATTTCGCTACCAGGTGTTTTCTCGCGCGTGAACACGTATTTGTGCGAGCGCAGCGCAGAGGAACGCTACGCGACTGTTTTCTACGGGGTGCTCGACAAGATGGGCCGGTTCGAATACGTCAATGCGGGACATGTGCCGCCGCTCCTGCGCAGGAGGTCCGGCGCGCTGGAAGCGCTCGCCTCGTCGAATTTCCCCGTCGGAATGTTTGCGGAAGCGGAATATCAGAGCGCGCGCGTGATCCTCGATCCTGGCGATTTGCTGGTCATCTATACCGATGGTGTTTCGGAAGCTACGAACATCAACAATGAGCTCTTCGAGGAGACCCGCCTGCGGCAAACACTCGAGACGTTCGCAGGGCAGAACGTAAACGAGCTGTCGGATTGCATCCGCGAGGCCGTAAAGACGTTCACGCAGGGCGCGGCGCAATCCGACGACATCACTGTTCTCACCATCCAGTACAAAGGCGTTTCCTGACGTTCCGTGTAGTCCCGCGCGAAACATAACGGGGCCTGCCGGCGTATCTCTTCATAGCGGCATGCACCGAACCCTGATCATCGCAGTCAGAACCGTTCTCGTCATCATGGTGCTGGCAACGGGGATTTCGGCAATCGCAGGGCGAATCATTGGGCCGAATGTTCTTCATCCCGCGAATCCGAATCCTCAACGGCTGCCGCAAACCGACGCAATGCTCGGCACGACAGGCGCGAGCAAAGAGGATTTCAACGTTCGCGCTCCGGACGGGGTCGAACTGCGCGGCTGGAAAATTCGTGCAGCGCACCCAAACAATGATTGGGTGCTTCTCTTCCACGGCATTGCGGATGACCGCACGGGAACGCTGGGGCCTGCCGAATTTCTCCTGCTCCACGGCTATAGCGTGGTGATGATGGATTCCCGCGCCCAAGGGGAGAGCGGCGGGAGCATCGCGACGTATGGATGGAAGGAACGCTACGATACAGTAGCAGTTACGAATGCGCTGTATACCACCGAGCGTGTGCATCATCTCTTCGCCCTTGGAGTTTCCATGGGCGCAGCTATCGCGCTGCAATCAGCGGCTGTCGAGCCGCGTATCGAGGGCGTCGTGGCAGAAGACCCGTTCGCGAATCTCCGCGAAGTGAGCTACGACTACGCCGGAATGCACTTTTCTCCCCTCCTCGGGAAGACGCTGTTTCGTCCTGCCGTTATGGTCGCGATGCACTTCGTCAAAGAAGAGGGCGGATTCAATCCGGACAATGTCTCGCCGGAAAAAGCTGTGGAGCAAAGGCCGTTTGCGGTTCTACTGATTTGCGGTACGTCGGATCACACCATTCCATGCCGCCATGCCCGACGAATTTATCAAGCGGCGAGCGGGCCAAAGGAACTTTGGATCGTACAGGGCGCGGGTCACGCTGCGGCGCTCGGCCACGCACATGCCGAATACGAGGGGCGCGTGATCGCGTTCTTTGACCGGGTTGCGGACGCGACTGGCGGCTAACGCGCCGCAAACCAAACTACGCGAAATAACCGAGCCGAAGTCTCCATCCTTTCCCTCCACAAACTCGATTGGATCCGGGAGGTGCGGCCGATCGGCGCAAAAGATTTACAACGAGCGAACGGGAAAGATCGTCCAACGAAATAGCGCCCATGCTGTTCCCGCCCGGGCCCGCAGATTCTCCACCAGGAAAGGCACATGACCATGAAGCATCTATGTACAAGAGGCGCCGCTCTGCCGGTCGGCATGGCGGCATTGGCCGTAATTTTTCTTTCCGGATGCGCCTCGCATCATGCGTACCTCGTCCCGGCGCCCAGCGCGAATCTGACCAACGGGGGGCATGCGGCCACGGCCTCGGCGGACGGTGTGACGATCGTCGTTACACCAAACTCCTGGAGCGGTTTCCCACGCGACTTGTATAGGGATGTGACGCCTTTGAAAGTGCGCATCGAAAATCACAGCCGGGACCCGGTCCGGCTTTCGTATGAAGATTTTGCCGTTCAGGGGCCGACGGGCGAAACATTTGCGGCGTTGCCCCCTACTGAAATCACCGGCCAAGACTACGGCAGCAACATCAGTCCATCGGCCATGCGCGTGGTCGAAGCAGCTTGGCAGGTACCCGGTACCCAGGACGACGATCATAACGTCGACCAACATCACGGCGGCCACGCTCGGATCATCATTTCACCCGGCTTCGCGTGGAGGGGTTTCTATTACGCTCCTTTCTGGGGCTACGGCTATGCCGGTCTCGGCCCGTGGCCGCATTGGTGGGGACCCAGCGTGGGCTACTACAATCTGTACTTTCCCTACATGAGGTCGTTCAACTTGCCAACCCGATCCATGCTGAGCAAGGGTCTGCCGGAAGGCGTTATCTCGCCCGGAGGGTACGTCGACGGCTTTCTGTATTTTCGAAAAGTAAACCCTCACCTAACGAACGTCGAGTTCTCGGCGAAATTGCAGAACGCGACGACGGGCAAGCAATTTGGCGAAATTACGATCCCGTTCCAGGTAGCGGAAAAAACAAGCTACTAGAGCGCGGACCTGAAAAACGAAATTCGGATGGCGAACGGATGCGGTTGCCGGATTTAGAGTTCACGACCCCGTCGAAGAGTAGTGACGCGTTCCGAAATTCCACAGCGAAATGGCAGCCGTCAGGAAGACTGCCGCGACAACAGGAACGAAGCGGACGTACTCAGGCGTGACCGCGCGACCGAGCAGCTTTACGCTTGGATAAAAAGACGCGAGCCCGAACGGAATGATCCAGCACAAGAAGAATTGGACGGCTCCGCTGTAGATCGAGAGCGGATAACGGCCGAACGCGATCACATTCCACACCGGCGGATGTACGCCGATGCGGTCTTCGAACCAGAAGGAGACGGTGCTGAGAACCAGGAAAATCGATACGTAAATAATCGCGGCACACAGGCCAAAAAACAACAGTTCGACAATCTTGAACGGCGTCCACGTAATGTGAAGCCGGCTCGTCGCCCACCACATGCAAACCGTTCCTGTAGCGACTTCCTGAAACGATTCGAGGCGAAACGTTTCGAATAGTACCTGAAATAACGACGAAACCGGCCGGAGCAGTACGCGATCGAATTTACCTTCGATAATGTAATTATTCCCGAAATCGTAGAGGTTCAGGCTGATCACGTTGAACAGGCCGTAAGGAATCAGCGAAAAGCCGTACAAAAACAGGACTTCTTCGAAACGCCAACCCTTTAACTGCGTGGCATTGCGAAACAGGATCACAAGAAACAGAAGCGAAAAGATCGTCGCCGCAAAGCTGGTGACCAGGCTGACGATAAAATCGCCGCGATAGCTGACGCGCACTTTGGCGTACTGAGCGAAGTATTCGCCAAAGAGCATCCAGTGCCGGCGAGCAGCGGCCGCAATCGGGCTCGAGTTTTTCTGTTCCGCCATTTTCGTCTGCTACGCCATTCGCGAGAGGGACACTCCACCGCGACTCGCTATCCTCCGTGGATCGTGATTTTCCGCGATGCGCGGTTCCACCACAAATTCGCCAGCGCGAGCAGCGCGACCACCCATATCCACTGCACGAGCAGTGCGCGCGCAGCCTGAGCCGGGTTCAGCTTGCCCAGATAAATCTGGAGGGGTGTGTAAGCGATGTGCTCGAACGGGAGCCAGGCCATCACCTTCTGAAAACTCGACGGAAAAAAGTTGATCGGGATCAGCAGGCCAGAGAGCAGCCTCGATCAGCCAATATTTCGCGCGGATCAGCGCCAGGATCGATTTCAACGGGATCGCGCAGGTCCCGATCATGAAATTGATCGCGCCCATCAGGAAAAAACTGCCGAGCACTCCGATCAGGAACAAAAGAAAATTCTCGCGTGATGACGGCCCTTGCACCGGAAAAATGAGGGCGATCACAACCGCGGTCGGCAGCGTCAGCAAAATCAACCGGAAGGCCGATTCGCCCATCGCGCGGCTGATCCACATCCACTGAATGGATACCGGCCTGATGAAGTCCATGGCGATCTTGCCTTCGATCACCTCGTATGCCATCTCCTGGTCGATCGTGTTCCAGTAGAACGAACGGATGATCCAGCCCACGCTGACATACGTGATTATCTGCGCCAGCGTGTAGCCCTTCACATGCGCCGACGAGTGGAAGACGGCGGTCCAAATGAAATAGTAGACCGTAACGTTCAGAAAATAAGTGATGATGCCGGTGAAGTAGCGCAGCCGGAAGGCGAGAATATTGACGAAGCCGACGCGCGAAAACTCGAGATACGGCAGAAGCGATTCTACGAGCGATTCCACTTTCTCTTGTTCTCCGGAGCGCAGCTGGGCGTTTTGACGCAGCGGCGACGGATGATGTTAGCACGCCGCCACTTTCTGGCAGCGCCACTTCGCGAAAAGCGACACATGCGGTCCATAGCGATTACGCGTCGCCTGGTATCTGCCATGCACGCGTTTCTGTAGGGATCGTTACATCGTGAATCCACTTGTGGTTCCATGGAGCCGTTATGAAATCCATGAGGTCTTTTCTTTGTGCATCTGTTTTCGCGGTGATTACGTTCGCGTCCAGCGGTGTGCGCGCGCAGACGAGCGGCTGGCAGCCGCTGCCAGGATACGTCCAAGTGCCGATATGGCCGGGCACGCCGCCCGACGCGCAAGCTGCCGCCGGACCGGAGACCTCTGTCGTCGGGACGGGACCGGGAGTTGCCGGCAGGCCGGCAACTGCTGTGAGCAACGTTTCGCGGCCCACGATGACGGTCTTTTCGCCAAAGGGAAGAAATACCGGTGTTGCGGTTGTCGTGTTTCCGGGCGGCGGATTTCAGATCCTGGCGATCGACCTGGAAGGCACCGAAGTCTGCGACTGGCTGACGGCGGAAGGAATCACGTGCGTGCTGCTGAAGTATCGCGTGCCGGATTCGGGCCGTCGTGGCACGACGACTGCAAATGCGAGTTCCATCCGAAAGTGCAAACGGCGCTCGAGGACGCGCAAAGAACGATGGGACTGGTCCGCTTGCATGCCGCGGAATGGCATGTCGATCCGCACAAAGTCGGCGTGCTGGGATTTTCGGCGGGCGGATATCTGGTGGCGGAGATCAGCACGCATTTCGACCGGCGTTTGTATGCCGCGGTTGACGCGGCGGACCAAGAAAGCTGCCGGCCGGATTTTGCCGTCGCCGTTTATCCCGGACACATGTGGATTGGCGATCCGCTGAAGTTCAATCCATACATCGATGTCACTCGCAAGACGCCGCCCACGTTCCTGGTGCAGGCCGAGGATGACTACGTAGACGGCGTGAACCAGTCGCTGGTTTACTACATTGCGCTGAAGAAGGCCGGCGTTCCGGTGGAAATGCACCTATACGCCCATGGAGGCCACGCGTTCGGCCTGCGCCGAACGAATCTCCCTATCACGCACTGGCCCGACCTGGTGGACACCTGGCTGCATACGATCGGGATGCTGCCGCAGTAGCTCCCGGATAGGACGTCCGGTTACCGGGCGAGCTTTACGCCGTTGAATGATTCAGCGGGTGTTGAATAAGTCAGCAATTTGGCCGCAGTGCCGTTAAACGAAGACTGGAAAATTACCGATCTAACCCCCGCTTTAGCAATCGGTTGCGTTCACTTCCGTTCGGAAGCAGAATTTGGCCATCGTTTTGCTTCCATCGCACCAGGAATGCGGCCCGAGCAAACAAAAAAATCGCGGAGGATAAAAGAATGGCCACCAAGAAAGCACCGAAGTCGAGGAAGAAGGCCCTAAAGAAAGTCTCCCTGAAGCCGATCAAGACCCTGAAGCCTCTGACTTATGGCGACATAAAGGGCGACGCGACAACTCAGGGCTTCGAAGGCTGGATCCAATTCTAGCGATGACATATGCGTCAGCGCAGTCGGTCGAAGCAAGCCAAGTAAAATTACGGAGGATAAGCGGATGCCCGGCAAAAAGTCACCCAAATCGAGCAAGAAGGCCCTCAAGAAAGTGCCGCTGAAACCCATCAAGACTCTGACAACGCTAGCAAAAGGCAAGGACTGGATCGAACTTCAGTCGTAGGCCTCTGAAAACGCGTTAGCGCGTCAACGTGAGCGGGCCGCCGAAGGGATTTTGGCCCGCTCGCGGGATGACAGCGCTCGGTAGTGCTCCTCCAGGCCACGGCAAAGTTGCGCTGAATCGCAGGCCCCGGAACGCGAGAGAGTCGGGCGCATGCGCTTTCGCAAGCCGGCGAGGACGCAACGGGTTTCCGTTGCTTGCGCCAAATTAACGGCGCGACGGATGTAAGCGTCGAGCGATGGTTCGACCCACTCTCTAAGCCCTGCCGCGCAGAGCAGAGACTGACTTATTCGCCCCACCCAGCGATCTCCACTGAACGCCAGTACCGGCACTCCCTGCCAGAGAGCCTCCATCGTCGTTGTGCCGCCGTTGTACGGAAACGTATCGAGAGCCACGTCGACACGGCCGTATGCCTTGAGAAACTTATAGTGTTCCTCCGGACCTTCGAGCCGAAGGCGTTCCCGACGTATCCCCTTCCGCGAAAACTTCTCAAGAACGGCTGCCCGGTTGGCGGAGTCACGCAAGAACGAACTCTTCAGCAAAAGTCGCGCCGAGGGAGCGCCGCGCAAGATTCGGGCGAAAGCATCGATCACGCCTGGAGTGATTTTGTACTGCGGTGCAAGACACCCGAACGTGAGATATCCGTTGCGCAGGCAAGGCGGAGGCACCACGCGTGGAACGGGATAGAGAACTGAAAACGCCAGATATGACCCGGCGACTCGAAGTACTCGTTCGGTGTAGAAGCGCTCTTCGGACGGCGGAATGACTTCGGCGTCGCCAATGATGTGAGTGAACGCGCGAATTCCCGAAGTTGCGAATGAGTTGAACCACCCCACGATATTGCGAGCGGGCCGACGCATGAAAATGCCAAGGCGCTGAGGCGCACTGTACGCGTTGAGATCCACAAGGACTTCAACGCGCGCTTTGCGGATTCGCGCGGCGACGTCGTCGTTCGAGAGGTTTGTCACGTCATGAATCCGATCGGAGCGATTCGAGTGATAGCCGCTTTGCGCGTTCGGATTCCCTCTGTCCGCAAACAGGTGGACCTCGAAAGCCGACCGATCGTGATGATTGATAACTCCCCACACAGGCTTCATCCAGTTGCGGTCCTGAAAGAACGATGAGACGTAGCCGATGCGGATCTTTGCCGATTTCTCTACCGATTTCTTTACCGATTGCGGATTCTTCCAGGGTTTGCTGGCGCGGCTCAGCCGGCCCGCTCTTTCCTCGATCCTGGCCCATTTTCGACGGGCGTCCAGAATGTCGCGATTGCTGAGGGAAGGACTGCCGGGGATGATGGTCGCGATTTTTCGCAGAGCCTGGCGCTTCAGCTTGTTGGTGTTCGCGGCTCGCGTTATGCGGGCGATGGCCGCGTCGATTTCGCCGGCGTGGAACAGGGCGGATGCGAGATGAAGGCGCGCGTCCGGGTCTCGTGGCTCTAACGCGAGCGCCCGTTCAAAGCACGGGATCGCTTCGGAGAAGGCGCGCAGCGAAAGGCGCGCAAATCCGAGTCCGAACCAAGCCTGAAAAATCGAAGGGTCGATAGCGAGGGCGCGTCGATAAGCACGTGTGGCGTCTGGGAGCCTTCCGTTGCAGCAGAGAGCATCCGCATAACGCGTGACGATATTGGCATTCTCTCCGTGCTGCGCAACGGCAGCGGTGAGTTTCTTCAGGGCCTGCGCATGCAAGCCGCGCGAGAGAAGCGCAGTGGATCGTTCGATGATCTGGCGCGGATTTGACCGGGGTGAAGATCGTAGGGGACGCCGCGGGTGGGATTCGTGTCCGGACACGACTTGTTCTCCCTCCATTGGTTCCAACCATTCCGGGAACGTCCTACAGCGTGGGACAAAGCGGCGGGCATCCTAACTCGGACTGACGCTACAAAGAAGCCAAAACTATGTCGACCAATGTTGCAATTTTATTGGTGCGGCTGGAGTTGCGAGGAAAATCGTTGCTCGGCTGGTGTGTCGGGAGAAAGGTCGAGAGATCCCTCGACTCCAGCCGATCGCTCTGGAAGCCGCCCCTGGTCCCGAAGAGTCTTGCGGGACGCAAAGGGTCATCACGCCATAATAGATTCAGTGCGATACGTCGGCCAAAGGAACAACTGCGCGGAGGGCACAGTCCCTCCTGCGGTCGGTCGTGCAATCAAGAAATGCGTCGCCGTTCCAGGATCTGGTGGAGCGCACCTCGCCGTCGCGAATCGCACTTCGATGCCCTGGCGATAGGCGGCGAGGTTCTCGCTCATTAGACCGTCGAGCAACTCTCCCTTTCCCGTCGCCCGTTTCACCCACACTCCGTTCACCAACTTCTGGCGGCGCTGTGTCTTGACGAACGGGTTGGCATCAGTCACGGTCACTGCGGACAATCTCACCAGCATCGGCAGATGCTGCCTGCCCCCAACGGCAATTAACCTGAGGCCTCGACCAATCGCGTCCTCGATGTCGAGCAACTGCTGGATGTGCCATGCTGCTCGATCGTGATTCGCAAGGCCCGTTTGGAACTCTTGGCAGACCATCCTAAGGTGCGGGTGGTTCCTAAAGAAATCACGCCAGCAATCCCAGTCCTTCTGTGTAAAAGCATTCACATGGGGAATAACGCTTAGTCCTGCCGCAGCGAATCGCTCCGCTTCCGTGAGCGACCTGCTGCGGTTCGCGAGGTGCTCCGCGCGAGGATCGTTAACCGCGTACGAAAAGTTCGGCGCGGTAATGTGGGACACCCCGAGCCCCGCCAGATAATTTGCAAGCTCCTGCGTCCTGCTGTGCCTCCAATGTAACTCAAGTCGATTGTCCTTTCCGACCGAGAGCAACAAAATCTTGGCGTCCTTCGCGATTCGGAAATACTGGCGCAGGTCGGTGGGACTGCGAAACCGGCGCTTCCCTCTCGGCAGGGTTACATCGAAAGTGGTCAAAGCAACGTAATCACAGGCAAGAGAGAGCGAGCGGCAAGAACCGTGGTAGATATGCGGGATGTAGGCTGGAAGGTCGTCCTCTCGCTGGGTGATCTGGTACTTGGCCCGCATTTCGAGGCCGCCAGCGTCGCGTGCAACCTCGACCCATCCGGGCGTTTTAGGGCAGGCTATAGGGCACATCTGCGGTTCGCCGCAGCAATCACCGTAGCAGTCGAAATCGGTCACGCCACCGCAGATGCTGAGCAGTCCGCATCCTTAGCACCCTAAGCCGATTGGAAGGCTTGGATCTGATCTCGAGGTTTGGCCGAGCACTGGAGAATCCATCACGTCAAACCGCCTTCGCCAACCTTCTACTGGCGCGAACCGACTGCACGTAAAAGACCTCAGTGGGAGAGCCAACGCGCACGATCACGGTAGGGAGCATGTTGTGCAATTCGGGATGTGCTGCGAAGAGAGCCTTCAAGTCTTTCACGGCTTCGCCCCAAACCTCCGCAACGCCGTCGCTCGCATGCAACACAAGCAACCGCACCCTGTTGCCCGGGTTGAAAATCGTCAGCTGCGTGCCGACCGGCAGCATTTTGTCCTCGCCGAGCCAGTGACACGCATAGATGACGGTTTCTTCCTCCTCTGGAACAATGAGCGGGCTCGGCCTGAAACCACGCTTCACGCCCTCTTGGAGCTGACGCTTGAATCGTTCCTCTCTCTTGCGAACCCAATCAACGCCCATGTAACCTCTCTTTCGATAGAGACTGGAAAAGGTATTCACGTCCCACCCGCTGCTTTCGGACGAGGCGCAGCCGATGCAGGTTTGAAAGACGGTTGATCCAGCCGGTTTTGCCGATGCGAGCGCGACCGCCGTCCTTCTTGAACAGATCAGCCGCAGA
>Ga0335075_10003332_pt1 | contig 25511 bp, 28 predicted proteins | sample Lox_Sample_24_FD_206723 | JGI IMG/M metagenome (GOLD analysis project Ga0335075, IMG submission 206723) | Soil microbial communities from Loxahatchee National Wildlife Refuge, Florida, United States - Lox_Sample_2.4 | ecosystem: Environmental > Terrestrial > Soil > Wetlands | place: USA...
AAGGCGTTCGGCTACGGGGCCTATCTCGGCCAGCGCTACAAGAATTTTCCCAACATCGTCTGGTTGAGCGGCAATGACTTCGGGTCATGGGCGAATGAGCTGGACGACGCCGTCGTCCTCGCTGTCGCACGAGGCATTCGTTCGACCGACCCGAACCATTTGCAGACGATCGAGATCGACGGCAGTTCGCTCTCGGACCCCAGCTGGAGACCCATCGCCGGTCTCAACGCGTCTTACACCTATGGGCCGACCTACGCCGAAGTGCTGAAGGGCTACAATCAATCGGCACACATTCCCGTGTTCCTGGTCGAGGCGGGCTATGAGTTCGAAGACAACCTCAAACAGGACCCGCCGACGCCCACGATCCTGCGCCGCGAGACCTACTGGACGATGACCTCGGGCGCGACCGGGCTCATCTATGGTAACCACTACACCTGGACCTTCGTGAGCGGCTGGCAGGCGAAGCTCGACACGACCGGCGTGGCCGAGCTCCAGATCGCCAAAAGCTTCTTCCTCGCCTATCCCTGGCATGCCCTCGTCCCCGATCAGGATCATCGGATCATGACGCAAGGCTATGGCACCTTCGCCGCGAGCGGTCCGGTTCACACCAACGACTATGCGACGACTGCGCGCACGCCGGACGGCAAACTCGTCATCGCCTATGTTCCGACGATCCGCCAGTTCACCGTCGATCTGAGCAAGCTCTCGGGACGTGCGACGGGGCGCTGGTTCGATCCCACCAACGGCCGTTACACGGTGATAGCGGGGTCGCCCTATGCGAACTCAGGCCTGCGGCAGTTTACGCCGCCGGGTCGCAACAGCGCCGGCGAGTCCGACTGGGTGCTCGTGCTCCAGGCGCCATGAGTGCAAGACGCGGCTCCTACCTCCCGTGCAGGAGCTGAGCCGCATTGATCAGCAGCAGCAGAAGCAACGACCATAAGGCCAATCCGCCGATCACGCCCAGCGCGAGCCGCTTAAAATTCGCGCTTGTCATAGAGTCCTCCGAGCCAAGCCTCCGTGATCCCGCGCGTACCATTTTTGGGAATGGACCCGCGTCAGTTTGGCAAGAAACGGCCGGAACCGCGCATAGTTCCCCGCTCAAAGTAACTACCGGTTGTGCATTAGCTGCATGGCCCCAGCGCGCGCAAGGGCTTCCGCCCACGCTTGCGAATTCTCCCATAACATACTGATTATACAGCAAGATATTTCGTGCCGGTCCGGCTGCCCTTCGCTGCTCTCGCCGCGTGGTCAGTAGTGCATCTGCATCATCTGGTTCATGGGCATCATGTTCTCCTTGAGATTGGCCATGATCCAGATCGAGCCGCCGATCACGAGGAAGACGATCAGCACGCCGAAGGCGAGGGCCAGAATGTTGTTCGTGTTGTCTGAGCCGCTGCCCAAATGGAGAAAGAAGACGAGGTGAACGCCGATCTGCGCGAAGGCGAGCACCACCAGCCCGACCGCTATGCCCGGCGGCCACAGAAGATGGGTTTGCGACACGATGAAGGATGCGATCGTCGCCAGGATCGCGAGGCCGACGCCCACTGTATAGGACGAGTAGCTGGCTGTGGATTCACGCTCTTCAACGCCGGGCGTGCGGTCGTAGAGGTGATCGTGACCGTTCATACGCTTGCTCCCATCAGGTAGACCAGCGTCAGCACGCCGATCCAGACGATGTCCAACGCATGCCAGAACAGGCTCCAGCACAACAGGCGCCGCAATACCGGCGGTCGCAAGCCCTTGGTGATGACCTGCGCCACCAGATAGACCAGCCAGATCAGCCCGCCGGTGACATGCACGCCGTGCGTGCCGACCAAAGTGAAGAAGCTGGACAGAAAGGCGCTGCGTCCAGGCCCGGCGCCTTCCGCTATCATTCTGGCGAATTCGGTGGCCTCGATGAAGATGAACGCCGCGCCGAGCACGAAGGTGACGGCGGCGAAGAGCATGAACCGCACCGGCTGCCGCCGCTCGGCGGACAACGCCCCGAGCCCGCAGGCGTAGCTCGAGAGCAAGAGACACATCGTCTCGATGAAGACGTTGCGCAGGTTGAATAGCTCGCGCCCGGTCGGTCCCCCGGCGGTATTGCGCGACAAGACCGCATAGGCCGCGAACAAGCACGCGAACATCACGATGTCGCTGAGGATGAAGATCCAGAACCCGTAAGCGACGACGGTGCGCTTCGACGCCGGCCCGCCGCCGCCGCGTCCGCGCGCAAGTTCGCCCGAAACGGTGGTCGGCGCCGCGGCGATGTCTGCGACGGTCATTCTGCAGGCTGCCCCAGGCCCGAGCGGGCCTGTTCGAGTTGCGCAATCTCCTCGGCCGATATCGCGTGCTCGCGCTCGTCGCTCCAGCCCGCGACCATGGCGGTGATTGCGGCGGCGAGAAAGCCGACGATCACCATCCACCAGATGTGCCAGATCAGGGCGAAGCCGGTAATGACTGCAAAGAAAGCCGTGACGAAGCCCGTGCCGCTGTTACGCGGCATCTCGATCGCTTCGTAGATCGGCTCGATCTGGGTCCGCCCGGTGCGCTTCATGTGCCAGAACGCGTCGATGGTCTCGACGCGCGGCAGCACGGCGAAGTTGTAGGCCGGCGGCGGCGAAGAGGTCGCCCATTCCAGGGTTCGCCCGTTCCACGGGTCGCCGGTAACGTCACGGCGCTGCTCGCGCGTGCGGATGCTGACATAGAGCTGCGCGATCTGGCAGAGAATGCCGCAGAAGATTATGACGGCCCCGAGCTCTGCGACGAGCAGCAGCGGCCGCCAGCTCGGGTCCGGGATGTGCTGGAGACGCCGCGTCATGCCCATCAGGCCCAGCACGTAGAGCGGCGTGAAGGCGACCCAGAAGCCGATGAGCCAGCACCAGAACCCGGCCTTGCCCCAGCGCTCGTCTAGGGTGAACCCGAAGACCTTCGGAAACCAATAATTGTAGCCCGCAAACGCGCCGAACACGACGCCGCCGATGATCACGTTGTGGAAATGGGCGACCAGGAAGACGCTGTTGTGCAGCACGAAATCGACCGGCGGCACTGCCAGAAGCACACCGGTCAGGCCGCCGATGACGAAAGTAACCATGAAGCCGACCGTATAGAGGATCGGTGTCGTATAGATAATCCGGCCGCGATACATCGTGAACAGCCAATTGAACACTTTGACGCCGGTCGGTATGGCGATGATCGACGACATCATGCCGAAGAAGGCATTGACGTCGGCGCCCGCGCCCATGGTGAAGAAGTGATGCAGCCAGACCATGAGGGAGAGGACGCAGATCCCGAGCGTGGCGAGAACCATCGAGCGGTAGCTGAACAAGCCTTTGCCGGAATAGGTCGCGGTCACTTCGGAAAAGACGCCGAAGGCCGGGAGGATCAGGATGTAGACCTCGGGATGGCCCCATGCCCAGAAGAGGTTCGCATACATCATCTGGTTGCCGCCGCCATCATTGGTGAAGAAGTGCATGCCGAGATAGCGGTCCAGGATCAGCATCATCAAAGTCGCGGTCAGGATCGGGAAGGCGGCCACGATCATCATATTCGCGGCGAGCGCGGTCCAGCAGAACACCGGCATGCGGAAATAGGTCATCCCCGGGGCGCGCAATTTGAGGATCGTGGCGACGAAGTTGACGCCGGTGAGCAAGGTGCCGATGCCGGAAATCTGCAACGACCAGAGGTAGTAGTCGACGCCGACATCCGGCGAAAAAGCGAGCTCGGACAGGGGCGGATAGTTCCACCACGTGGTGCGGGCGAAATTGCCGATGACGAGCGAGGCATTGACCAGCAGGACGCCCGATGCGGTCAGCCAGAAGCTCACCGAATTGAGGGTGGGAAAGGCCACGTCGCGCACGCCGAGCTGCAAGGGCACGACGAAGTTCATCAGGCCGATCACCAGCGGCATGGCCACGAAGAAGATCATGATCACGCCGTGGGCCGAGAAGATCTGGTCGTAGTGGTCTGGGGGCAGGTAGCCCTGCGCGTCGCCGATGGCCAGCGCCTGCTGCGTGCGCATCATGATCGCATCGGCAAAGCCGCGCAGCAGCATGACCAGCCCCAGAACCATGTACATGACGCCGATGCGCTTATGGTCGACGCTGGTTATCCATTCGCCCCACAGATAGGGCCACCACCCCTTGATGGTGATGAGCGCCAGCACCGCCAGAATCACGATAAGCACTGCCGCACCCGTCAACAGCGGAATCGGCTCGTTGAATGGGATCGCCGCCCAGGTGAGCCTGCCCAGCATGTCAACCTCCCGCCTTTTGTGTCGGGGGATACCACGCCGCGCCCGCCTTCCCGGGAGGCGATACGGTCCGATCGATGATGTGCTGGAACAGGTCGGGCTCTACCGAGCGATAGGTCGCGGGCGCCACCGCTTCGCTCGGCTTTGCCAGCGCGCTGTAGGCGTCGGCGTCGAGCGCCGGTCCCGTGCCGCGCGTCTGGCTCACCCAGGCGTCGAAATCGGCGGCCGTGACCGCCTTGGCGACGAACCGCATTTCGGAAAAGCCGTCGCCGCTGTACATCGCCGAGAATCCGGGAAACTCGCCGGGTGCATCGGCCAGCAGATTGAGATGCGTCGTCATGCCGCCCATCGTGTAGATCTGGCTGCCGAGCTGCGGGATGAAGAACGAGTTCATCACCGTTGCAGAGGTGAGCCGAAACATGACCGGCGTTGCTGCCGGGATGACCAGCTCGTTGACGGCGGCAATGCCCTGATCGGGGTAGATGAACAGCCATTTCCAATCGAGCGCGACGACATCGACCCGCAGCGGCTTCGCGTTCGCCGCGATCGGCGCGCGTGGATCCAGCTGATGCGAACCGATCCAGATGACCCCGCTCAGCAGGATCACGATCAGCGCCGGGATCGACCAGGTGACGAACTCGATACGCCCTTCATAGTCCTCGGTCGACTGGCGGCTGGCGCGCGGATTGGACGCCCTGTACCACCAGGCGAAGGCCAAGGTCGCGACGATCACGGGAACGACGACCACCAGCATGATGGCCGTCGAATTGATCAACAGCAATCGCTCCGCCCATGCGATCGGTCCCCTCGGATCGAGAATGCCTTGGGAGCAGCCGCCGAGTGTCGCCGTTGCAGCGGCGACAACGGCGGTTAGCGCGCGGCGCATGCCAGTCCTCGGCGCTTGCGGCTCATCGCGAGCGCGCGCCCCCGCTGCCGCCGGGCTCTCCGCGAATGGATCGGCTACCCTCTCCCTCTGGGGCATCATCCTTCCTTTCGCATTCAACTCGACGGCGCGGAGCCGCGCCATTGGCAACCAACGCGGAAGGCAACTCGACTATTCGCAGAGAAAGCAGCGCGGGAACGTCAGTGGTGTCGTCCGCAACAATCTACACCGCCGCCAGTCGCGGTGAACCTGGAACAACCGATTATACCGTCGGTTCCCGGCCACCAAAGAAAGAAAACATGCGTTGAGTAGCGGCAATGGCCGAGCACTCCACCGTCACGACTGATCGCGCTGCTTGGCATATCCCGTCGAAGGAGCGCCGCTTCAGTCTCTGATCAAGCGAGGTCCTTCAGGCCGACAATACGAACACCGTGCTTGTGCTCGCTTTCGGCGTGCTGATCGGTCGGCGGCTCGCTCTGGAGCATGACCCACTTGAACACGCGACCGATGCCTAGGTATCAGATCATGCAGATGCAGCGCTGAGGATCGGAGACGTCTCAGCGCTGTCGCCGCCCCGCACGCTGTAGGCTCGACGATTTCCATCTCATGTTGATTGCTGCTTTCGTCATTCTCGGCATCGCCGTGTTGCTGGGCTCGGTTCTCGCCGTGCTGCATTTGCGCGTGGCGGAAACCGCGACTCCGACCGCGGCTCTGGCCGCGCTGCATGCGCTCATCGCCCTCGGCGGCTTCGCCTGCCTTCTCGTCGCGCTGCGCGGCCCTCCGCGGGGGCTCGAGACCGGCACGGCCGGGTTCGGTGCCATTGCCGCCGTGCTGGTCGCGCTGGCGGCGTTGTTAGGCGGCGGATTCGTTACGTTGCGGCTGCTAAAGCGGCGAATTGCCGGCAGTTTGATCGGGATTCACGCGACGCTCGCAGTGGCCGGCTTCGTCGTTCTCGCCGCCTATCTCTTCGCCGGCTGACGCCGGGAATGCGTGCGCCAACTTTGACACAGGGGCCTTTTCGAGTCGCGTCGGCCTTGGCGCTTGGCGCCGCGCTCGGCTTCGAGTACGCCGATACAGGGTTGGGAAGGTAAAGCCATGTCTACAATAAAAGAGATTCTTCGCGGCGCCCATGGTCCCGCGCTGAAACGCTGTCCCACGCTGGCCGCTGCCCGCAAGGCACTGGCCGACGATCTGCGCCGGCTCAGGCGAATTGATCCGGAGCTTGCACGGCGCGTGGCGCTGAAAATGTGGCGCGAGTCGCCCTTGCGATCGTCGGGAAGCCGCGCCGCCTAGCTCCGGTCAAAACTCCGATCCCACCTCCGATATGGCCCTGCCGTCGAGCATCGTTTCGATCTCGAGACGCAAGGCCTCCGCTTCGAATTCACGCGCGAGCCGCCGCAGTTCGCCTCTCAGATACTCCCCCGTCGCCAGCTCCGCCAACATTCGGCAGTGTCGTGCCCGCCCTCGATAATGACCCGTGTCGTGCATGCCCATCCCCCCGCCATCGACCCGATTGCATTTATCAGGGTCGGCCCAACCGTCGCGATGGCATAAAGAGGACACGATCGATTCAAGAAATACTGTGGCGGGCGCGCCACAGAGCGGCGGGCGCGCGGCGACGCCGAGCGCACAATTTCCTAACCGGCCGCTGCGCAATTGTCAGGAGAACGTTAAGCAGTGACGGGCGAGTGTTAACGTGGGATATTTGACTACAGCGCGAGGCCGCTTGGCGGAGGAACCGCGGCACATGCAAGCCAGCGCGCATTCGCCCCGAGCCAATCCGAGCAGCACGGGGCGGGCAACGGCAGCCGGAGCGCGCGAGATCGCGCTCAGGGACGAGCATGTCTTTCCCGCGCTTCGACTTGGGGCCGTTGCCGGCGAGACCAGCTTGGAAAACATCCTGCGCCAGATCGACGCGCTCATGCAGGCGCCGATGGCGCCGGCGGCACCAGGCCTCGATCGACCGCAGCAACGCGACGCCAAGCAGGGGCCCGAGCCCGCGGCTTCGCCGCCTCAGCCCAAGCCGCCACGCAAGCGAGACCTCGGCAAAGCATTCGCCGTCCGCAAAGCGGGCGTCGGCCTCGTCGCCGGCGTCGCGCTCGCTTCCGCCACGCTCTATCCGACAAATGCGCATTTCCTCACATCTTGGATCGCATCGCCGCTTGACGTCGAAGCCGCTCCCGCTGCGTTCCATCCGGGTCCGCCCGCGAGCGACGTTTCGCGGCTCGCCGGCACGTCAACCCGTCCGAGCGCAAGCATCCAACCGTCGACCGTGCCATCGGCCGCGGTGGAAGCCACTCCGCTGGCGCCGCCACCCGCCCCGCCGACAGGCTCGGGCGTCACGATCGTCGCAATGCCGCCACCTTTGCCGGCTGCATCCGCGGCCGCACCACAATTGGAAGCGCGGCTCATGCCGCCATCCACCGCCACCAGCGATCCGCCGCCAAGACCCGAGCAAGCAAAACCCGATGCGGCGCCCTCACCCTCTGCGGCAACGCCCGCCCCGCAGACCGCGGCGCTGCCGCCGACCGCTGCCAAGCCCATCTCCGCAGCGCCGGCTCCGGACCATGGCCCCTCTTCCGCGCCGGCCCCAACCGCACCGAACGCGGGCTCGACGGAGCCCACGCCCGCGAAGCGCGCCGACATTGGCAACGCGCCCGTCGACGTGCTGCTGGAGCGCGGCAATCGGCTGCTGGCCTCGGGGGATATCGTTTCGGCGCGCCAGTTCTTCGAGCGCGCTCAGGCAGCGGGCGTGCCGACGGCGGCGAGCAGGATTGCCGCCACTTACGACCCGCTCTTCCTGCGGCAGATCGGCGCCGTCGGCGTGAAGGCCGATGCCGCGCAAGCGGTGGAGTGGTATCGCCAAGCCGCCACTGCCGGCGATGCGGAAGCGGCCGAAAGCCTCAAGCGGCTGCTGAACGAGAGCAGCGCGGCCGGCTCACGGATGGCGAGTTCGCCCTGACCGGCCGCGCCTGCGCCTAGTCTAGCGGTCGGTGCCCGTCGCCTCGGTCGGCCCCGGTGTCGTCGGCGAGCCCGGCGGATTGAAGGCCGGCGCTGGACCGCCGGCGGCGCCACCACCGCCAACCTCGAGCGCCTGCACGGGTCCGACCGGCGCAAACCCGCCGTTGACGAGCGTCGGATCGAAGTTCTGCTGGCAGCTCGGCAGAAACGCATTGGGCCCGGTGCAATTGGCGAGGACCGGCAGCGAGGAGAACAGCGCCTTGCGCGCTTGCGCCAGGAAATTGAGGCATTCGCTCTCACTGCCGGGCTCGGCTTCCTGAGCGCGTCCCCACCAGGTAAGCGCGAGCTGGTAGCGCTGCGGGTCCGACAGCTTCACGTTGTCGATGCTCGGCCTCAGATCCTTGAGATCATCCCGGCACAGCGCGTGGGCCTCGGTTGAGAAGGTGAGGAGCAATGCGGCACAAAGCAGCGATTTCGCGACCATGGGTTTCCCCTTCACAGGCGGTCATTCAACGTTCGCGGTGGCCGTTGGTTCCACCATTGCGATGGTAAACGCCGGGGCGCACAGCCGAGAATTGGCCGATTGAGATGTTCGTTAACAATTGCCGCGATCGCCGCCGTCAGAACACGATGGCGGAGCGCAGGCCGATCACGACCGCATCGGGAATCGCTTGGGTCCCCGTCGGGCTGCCCGGCGGGGCGATACTGCCGCCGGGATGGCGAATGAACTGCAGATCCGGCTGCAGGCTCCACCACGGCGTCACCTGCGCATGATAGGTGAGCTCGAACGCCGTCTCCTCGTCCCGCACCGGTGTGTCGAGCCCGGTGAAGCCGCGAGCGTCCTCGTCGAGCGACTGCGCATCGGCGCTGATCCTGGCGACGGCGACGGCAAAGCCGAGCGTGTCGTTGGCACGACCGGCGACGAAGCCGGTCAGCGTGAAACCGGCATCGGCGTAAAGGTCCACGGGGTTGCGGTCGGAGGGCGCTCCGGATAAGCGGAGGAACACCGAGATGTTCCGGCTCTCGGGCTTGGTCTCATTGAGCAGCGCCTGATCGAGCACGAGATAGGCGCCGCCATCGTGCTGATGCGTGGCCGGAATCCCCGAGCTCGCCGGCGAGGCCAAGGACAGGCCGGTCGTGTCGAATCTCTGATCGGCGAATTGCCCGGAATGAAACCAGACGCCGAGCTTATAGCTGGCCGGCAGCCCCGTCGCCGCCGGGTCCTGGTTGACGGCGTAGCCGCCTTCGAGGATCGCCAGCGCGGAATCACCGATCCGGAACGCCGTGCCGCTCGCATCCCTCAGTTGCGGGTTACCCGGACCCGGACCGGCGGGATCGCCGTTGAACAGCCCGGCAAGAACCGAGATGGTCTGGGTCGCGGCATATTTGACGCGCAGCCCCGGCGTCGCCAGCGGATAGGCCGGGCCGCCGCTCGGCAGGTCCGCCGCCATGATCGCGGGCCAGCCGAAGGTGCTGTTGATGAAGATCGCGGCGGTCGGGCTGATGAAGAATTCGTCGTCGGCGGCGATCTGCCCGGCCCTGATCGTGAGCCTCGTGTTGAACAGCGCCTGCTCGATCCAGAGATCGAAGAGCCGAAACGATCGCGCCGCCTCGATATCGCTGACGGTGGCGAGATTGTTGCCGAGATCGTTGGCGGAAAGCCCGCGACCGCGGATCTGATAGGCGTTGGCATGCGCCGTCGCATCCGTCCAACCGAGCGTCTTGCCGAGATCGACCGTTGCGGTGAGCTCCAGCCTGCCTTCATAGATCGCGCCTTGAGCCGTGCCACCCGAAGGATTGCCGAAGACTTCATCGATGGTGTCGGCACCCAAGACGATGCCCTTGTCCTCGAGCTTCGAGCGCAGCCCGCCCCAATTTCCGGTCAGCGCGTCGCGCGTCCAGAAATCCCCTTCATGCGGCGACGCCGCGGGGGCTGGCGAAGCCGACTGATCGGGTGGCGCTCCGCTTTCCTGCGCGTCCGCCGGCCGTGCGAGCGCCGCGAGGGCGCAGAGCAGAACCGCCAGGCGCCGGAGCACCGGCCCCCCTATCCTTGCGGATTTTCAAGGCTGAAGGTTTGGGAATCATCGTCATAGGCGAAGAGCTCGGCGTAACGGCCCCAAGCGATGACGGCATCCAGCGTCTCTTCGGCCGCGGCATCGGTGAGGTGATCCTCGAGCTCCTGCTCGAAACGGACGCGCGGCGCCTGATGGCCGGGCCGCTCGTCGAGCACGCGCTTGATCCGCTGGGCGAGCGGTATGCCGGCGAGCAGATGCTCGGCGAAGAGCTTCTTGCGTGTCTCCGGATCGGCCTCGGCAAAGGTTTTGGCTCCCGGCTTGAGCACGATATCGCCCTGGCTGATCTCGGCGAAGCCGAGATATTGCAGCAGCTCCGCGACCGGGAACAGCTCGTCGATCTGCAGCTGCAGCGTGCGTGCGATCTCGGGCAAATCGGCGCGCCCGAGATAGGGCGCCGCCGCCAGCGTCTCGATGAGCCCGGCCAGCGTATTGGTCGAGACGTTGGGAAGCCGGCTGCCGAGCTGCAGTCCTGGCGGCTTTTCCTTGCCTTGGCCGCCCGGCCTTGCCGTCATCTGCGCATAAATGTCGTCCACCATCTGGCGGAAGGCGGGGTCGAGCCGGTTGCGCGGATGCGGGAACGGAACCTTGGTTTCGGAGATGACGCGGCCCGGATTGGAGGAGAAGACGAGAATGCGGTCGCACATGAACACCGCCTCCTCGATGTTGTGCGTCACCAGCAGAACCGACTTCGTCGGCAGTCGGCGCTCCAGCCAGAGATCGATGAGGTCGGTTCGCAACGTCTCCGCCGTGAGCACATCGAGCGCCGAGAACGGCTCGTCCATCAGCAGGATCGTCGGATCGACGACGAGAGCGCGGGCGAAGCCGACGCGCTGGCGCATGCCGCCCGACAGCTCGCGCGGATAGGCTGATTCGAAGCCGTCGAGGCCGATGAGATCGATCGCCGACAGCGCGCGCCGGCGGCTTTCTTTCTCCGGCACGGCGAGCGCCTCGAGCCCCGCCTCGACATTTTCGAGCACCGTCAGCCACGGGAAGAGCGCGAAGGTCTGAAACACCATGGCGACACCTTCGGCAGGGCCGATGACCGGCCGCCCGCGATAAATCACCTCGCCCGTCGTCGGCGGGATCAGGCCGGCAATGATGCGCAGCAGTGTCGACTTGCCCGAGCCCGAGCGGCCCAGCAGTCCGACAATCTCGCCGTCGCGCAAGGTCAGATCGACATCGGCGAGCACGCGCAGCTGGCTTGCACCGCGCTCGAAGCCTTTGCTGACGCCGCGCAGGGTCAATACGGTTTCGTCGGTCCGGGTATCGGCTGTCATCACGCGCATTGGACGCGTCTCCTCAGTCGAGGCGCAGGCGGCGCTCGGCATAGGCATAGAGCGGACGCCAGAGCAAGCGGTTGAAGGCCATAACGGTCAGCGACATGACCGCGATCCCGAGAACGATCTTGGGATAGTCGCCATCTGCCGTGGTCTTTGCGATATAAGCGCCGAGCCCGTGCGCGGTGACGTTGACGTTGCCCCACGATACGGCTTCGGCGACGATGCTCGCGTTCCAGGCGCCGCCGGAGGCGGTGATGGCGCCCGTGATGAAGTAGGGAAAGATGCCCGGCAGCATGACCTTGCGCCACCATTGCCAGCCGCGCATGCGGAAATTGGCTGCCGCTTCGAGAAAGTCGCTGGGATAGGCGGTCGCGCCGGCGATGACGTTGAACAGGATGTACCACTGCGTCCCGAGGATCATCAGCGGGCTCAGCCAGATGTCGGGATTGGCATGGAAGTGGACGATGGCAATCACGAAGACCGGGAACAGCAGATTGGCCGGGAAGGCCGCGAGGAACTGCGCGAGCGGCTGAACCTTTTCGGCGAGCCGCGGCCGCAATCCGATCGCGACGCCGATCGGAACCCAAATCAGCGCGGCGATGACGATCAGCACGATAACGCGCAGCAACGTGATCGCGTCGAGCCCGAAGACGGTCCACACATCGGACCAACCGAGCTCGGAGGCGATGAACTCGACGATGCGCCAAACCGCATAAAGCGCCACCAGCCCGACCACGGTAAACCAGAGCGCGTCGATGAGCCGGTTGGAGCCAGGGCCGCGAACCCGGCTCGGACGCTCCGACCGCCCCGCTGGCAAGCGAAGCCGCAGCAGCGCGGCGCCGAGATGCCCGACGCTGCCGCCAAGCCCGCCAAGGAATCGGCTGCGCACCAGCACCTTGAGAAACCAGGATTCCGGCGTCGTTTGCGCGGCCGTCAGCTCGAAGCGGAACTTGTCCGCCCAGGCGACCAGCGGCCGGAACAGGAGCTGATCGTAGAGGATGATCACCAGCACCATCGCGAGCACCACCCAGCCGACGGCAGCGAGATTCTTCTCCTGGATCGCTTCCGCCAGATAAGCGCCGATCCCGGGGAGGACGATGGTCTTGTCGCCGACGGTGATGGCCTCGCTCGCCACCACGAAGAACCAGCCGCCGGACATGCTCATCATCATGTTCCAGACCAGGCCGGGCATCGCGAACGGCACCTCGAGCTGCCAGAAGCGCTGCCAGGCGGAAAAGCGGAAATTGCGCGTCACCTCGTTGAGGTCGCGCGGCACCGTCCTCAGCGACTGATAGAAGCTGAAGGCCATGTTCCAGGCTTGGCTGGTGAAGATGGCGAACACCGCGGCCGCCTCGGCGCCGGCGATCCGGCCCGGAAACAGCGATAGAAAGAACACGATCGTAAAGGAGATGTAGCCCAGCACCGGAACCGACTGGAGCACATCGAGCAGCGGAACGAGCACCATCTCGGCGCGCCGGCTCTTGGCGGCGAGCGTGCCATAGGTGAAGGTGAAGACCAGCGAGGCCGCCATCGCCGCGAGCATGCGCAGCGTCGTCCGCAGTGCATATTCCGGCAGGTTGACGGGATCGAGAGAGACCGCGGGACCGGTCAAGGTCGCGAGCGGTGCCAGCGTCTGGCGGGCCGCAACTCCGGCGAGAACGAGGACGCCGAGGACCAGGGGCAATGCGACGAGGTCCCAGCGGTTCGGCGCCAGACCTCGTGCCGTCAGGGCAGCATAGCGGAACGCGCTCCCTCTCACTTTGCCCCCCAGACAGAACCGGCGTTTGGGCCGCAGGGATAGCCGGGAAGTGTTACAGTGCTATGGCAGATGCGGCGGGCTGCTGACGAGAACAGCACCTGCGCCTGACGCGATGCCCGGACGACGCTCGTTCTCGGACATGGGATAGGCCATGACGAGACGGGTCATCTTGCCGATCAGGGCGGTAAGGTCGGGATCGGGCGTGGCGGTGCCGGTGGTGACGTGACCGAGCATCACGGTCTGATACTGACCATGCCAATAGAGCTTGGCTTCCACCGTCACATAGTAACGGGTGGGCATGAGCCGCTCCATCGTCGCGCGCGAGAAGCCGTAGGTGCGAACCGCACCGCTGGCGGACGGGCCCGTGGTGAACGACCACTCCACGCGATTGGGCTGAGCGGCGGCATTCGGAACCGCGGCGAACTGCCACCCAACACGAGCGGCATTCATCTGCTCCGCAACATAGCGCCCCAAGTCCGCTTCGCCGAACCCGGGCACCCAGCCCGTGGTTTCGACGGCCATCGGCGCCGCAGACGGCTGATCGGCGGCTCGGGCGCTCAGCGCGGCGAGCGTCAGCACAACGGTCATCGCCATCGTCAAGCGAAACAGGCGACCGACAACCTCGGGACCATACATGGCGGTTCTCATCGCCTCTCACGGCCGCAAGCGCCTCGGACGCTACGGTCGGAACCTAAAAATAGTGTTGCATCGCACAAGCCGCAATGCCGGGTCCGTCGGCGCGCGTTGGACGATCGCATGGCTCAGCGGGCCTGGCCAAGCGCCTCGTCGACATCGAAGCGAAGCGTCTCATGGGTGATTTCGGCGATCCAACGCCAGCGCGCGGCTTCGCGCTGATCGCCGCGCGCCAGCGCCTTCAGCGCCTGATGCATGGCATAGGCGCCGGCGCGCTCGCCGAACCGCTCGATCAACAAGCAGGCGAGAGCGCGGGGATTCTGCGGTGGCTGGGGCGCCTTCTCGGATTTCGGGGGATGACTCATGGCGGGAGGAAAAGGTGCGGTGACCATCACGCCTTAGCAAGGGCATGTTGCCACGCGCTGAGTCATTTGCGAGTCATTGGCCGGCGGCGAAGGCGTGCGCGCTAGCGCTCGAACAAGATCAGCTGCCAGCGATCCGCAGAAACATCGCTGGGCTTTCCGAATAGCGTCCCGGCGACGGCAGGCACAAGCCGAGACGCACCGGAGCGCATTGGACCGGGCCGCATCGACCGTCACTCTCTATTTTTAGTTGCGACTCGCGAACCAAGCACGGGACGGGCGCGTTTTCAGGTGCCGCAACGACGATGGTGGCTGACATGGCACCTCGCCCGATCTGGAGAGGCCATCTGCGCATTTCGCTGGTCTCCTGCCCGGTGCGCATCTATCCCGCGATCAGCGCCCGCGAGCGCATCTCCTTCCACCTCCTCAACCCCGCCACCAAGAACCGCATCCAGATGCGGCCGACCGATCCCGAGACCGGCAAGGAGGTGCCGCGCAGCGAGCTGATCAAGGGCTACGAGTTCGAAAAGGGCCGCTACGTCATCGTCGACAAGGACGAGCTGGAGGCGCTCAAGATCGAATCCTCCGAGACCATCGATCTCGAGCGCTTCATCGACATCGACGAGATCGACCCGCTCTATTTCGACGCGCCCTACTTCATGGCGCCCGAAGGCAAGCTCGGCGACGAGACCTTCCGCGTCATTCACGAGGCGATGCGGCACAAGCAGATGGCCGGGTTCGGCCGCCTCGTGCTGTCGACGCATGAGCATGGGATTGTGCTGCGGCCGCACGACCAGGGGATGCTGCTGACGACGCTCCGGCCGCGCGAGGAGGTGCGCGACGCCAGGGAATATTTCGCCGACATCGGCACCGGTCCGGTCGACAAGGAGATGGTCCATCTCGCCGAGCGCATCCTCGAGCAGAAAACCGGCAAGTTCGACCCCGACGAATTCGCCGAAGACCACTATCAGGAAGCGCTGCGCCAGCTGGTCGAGCAGAAGATCAAAGGCGAGAAGCCGGTCACGCCCAAAGCGGCGCCCCGGGCGAGCAACGTCGTCGATCTCATGGATGCGCTGAAGCGCAGCCTCGAAGGCGGCGGGAAATCCGCCGCCGCCCGACGGCGCTCCGCTGCCGAGCGCGAGACCGCCGGCGCCGCCCATGCCGGCAACAAGCCCGGCCGGCGCAAGCGCCGCTCTTCCTCATAAGCGCGCGGCCGCTACGCCCCCATCGCCCTGAGCTGGTCCGAGGTCGCGCGCAGCCGCCGCATGGTTTCGCCGAGCAGGTTGGTCAGCAGCTTGGTGCCGATCTCCGGATGGTCGCTCAGGATCGTGGCGTAGGCGGCACGATCAAGCACGTAGCATTCGACGTCCTCGTCGGCAACGATTGTCGCCGAGCGCGTCGACCCCTCGATGAAGGCCATGTCGCCGACAATGGTGCCGACCGCGAGGCTGGCGACGCGCCGCGTCCGCGCCCCGGCGAAAAGCAGCCGCACGCTGACGCTGCCACGCGTCAGGATCCACAACTCGTCCGATCGTTCGCCCTCCCGGCACAGCACGGCGCCGGTGGGGAAACCGGTGCGCCGCAGTAGCTTCGATACGATCTGCAGCTCCTCCGCGGTGAGGCCGCGCATCAGGTCGTGGCGCTCGAGCGGCAGGCTCTCCGCCGTCGCGCGCACCTCGTGCGACAGCAATTCTTCTTCCATCCATTCGAGCGCTGCGTCGGCATCGACGAAGATCGAGCCCGGCGGCAGCGGTCCGCCGCTCTCGGGGTTGTTGAGGGTCTCTTCGAGCTCCGGCGACAGGCTGGCAAACAGCAGGTGCTTGCCGCTGCGGCGACTGCGCGTTGCCTCATGCTGCAGAATGGTCGCCGCCGATACGTCGATATCGGTGACCGCGCGCATATCGAGCGCCAGCATGTCGACATCGCGGAAGAGCTCGTTGATCTCGCGCGACAGCTCGTCCGCATTGGCAAAGAACATCACGCCCTGCAGTTCCAGCACGGCGCGGCGCGAGCCCGATTGGCGCAGCAGCGCAACGTCGGCCGCCGAGCGCTGGCGCTTCGAGACGACCTCGTCGCCGCGATAGCGCCGGCGCTCGATCGACCGGCTCATATCGGCAATGAAGAGCAGGCAGGCGAGGCCGATGCCGACCAGAACCCCGCCGATGACGGCGCCGCTCGCGGTGATCGCGGTGACGACGGCGGCAACCGCCAGCGGGCGCCAGGCGCCGCTGGACATGATGCGCCCGGGCGCGAGCAGCAGGTCGCGCAGCAGGCGGAGGCTCCATTGGTCGAACAGCAGGACGGCGATGGCGAGCAGCACCGCCCAGATGGCGATGGCCGGAACCGCGCTCCACGCCGGCTTCAGCGTCAGCTGCACCGCCAGCAGCAGCACCGCCGCCGTCAACACCGACAGGCGCGAGCGGCCGCCGGCCTCGTAATTCGCGGTGAGTTGCGAGGAAGACGCGGCGGAGGCGATGCCGCCGACCAGCGCCGCAGCGAGATTGCCGACGCCCTGGCCGAAAACGTCACGCGACGCTTCGGTGCGCACATTCGACAGGTTCTGCGCCACGCGGTAGGCGAGCATCGATTCGAGCGCCGCGACCAGCGCCAGGATCAGCGAGCTGAGCAGCAGCGCCGGCGCGATGCCGAGAAAGGCCTCCCTCCCGCTGGCGCTGAGCAGCGACAGAAACGGCAGGCTCCTGCCCTGGCTCGCGTCGACGGTGGGACCGAGCGTGAGCCCGCCCGCGGTGGCGCGGACGATATGAAAGACGAGGATGCCGACCAGCAGCCCCACCAGCATCGCCGGAACGCGTTTCGAGCGGGCGCCCAGATAGACAATGAACACGGCAAGCGCGAGGGCGAGCGCAAGCTTCGCCAGCGCGGGGGCGTCGAGCCAGGACCCGTCGGCGGCCGGTCCGCCCACGGGCAAGCCGAGCAGCTCCCAGAATTGCTGGGCGATGACCAGGATGGCGACGCCGTTGATAAAGCCGGCGAGCACGGGATGCGGCGTGCATTTGATAATCTTCTCGATGCCCGTGAAGCTGAACACCATCTGCCAGACGCCGGCAAGCAGGCCGCAGAGCGACATGGCATCGATGATCATGCTGTCGTGGCCGGCGAAGGCATGGTTCTGCAGCAGCCAGGCGGCGAGGCTCGCCTGAATGATGGAGATGCTGGCGCGCGGTGACGAGATGACGAAGGAAGGCGTAGAGAAGATCGCCGCAAAGATCGCGGCGAAAGCGCCACCCGTAAGGCCGGCGCTGGCACCGCTGGCAATGCCGCTCTTGCCCAGCGGCGCATAAGCCAGCACGCCCGAGGCGATGCAAACCGGCAGCGCCACCAGTCCGGCGGTGAGGCCGGCCGCTACTTCGCGCCGCACAAAGCCCAACCGAACGGCTTCGATCCGGCCGATCATCTCACCACCAACCTGTCAACCGCCTGCCCAATGCGGCTGCCGCACCGCTCGCCGATCATGGCACCCGGAGGCCGGCCCAGCAACCCACGCCGCCACCTGTGATCCCGGTCACAACCCCCGCGCGCCGTCATGCGCCATATGTAGCGCGGGCAAGAGAGCGGGCGCTCTGCGTCCGCGCCAGCGAGCGGGAGAAGATAAATGTGGCGACAACGCCGTCTCGGGTCGCTCGGACAGGCGGCCGATTTAGCCATTCTGGCGGCCTTTCTCGTGCTTGCCGTCTTCACCTATGACCGCCTCTTCGCCGGGATTGGCAAGCTGGTGACCGCACCGGACGCGCCGCAGTTCAGCGCTCTCTATCAGCCCGGCGAGAACCCCTGGGCCGGCATCATGCTCGACCCTGCTCCGGCCCATGCCCGCTATGCGAGCGTCAGCCATGTGCTCCCGCCCTATCGCTGAGGCGCCTCAGGCCAGCCCGGTCTCATCCGGCCGTCCCAGCGAGACATAGATGGTGATCGCCAACAGGACATCCACGGTCGCGCCGTCTTTCGCCAGCGGCAGCAGCAAACGCTCGATCGCGACATAATCCTTGGTGAGGTGAAAGACGGGCGGGCCGCGGCGATAGCCGATCTCGGCGCGCTCGGCCCCGGCAACGTATTGCGGATAGGACACGGAGGCGACGAAGCTCGGATGCGCCTCGTCGAGAAAATGTCCGGTGAGGTCGCGTTCCATGGCGTGTACCTGCTCGGTGCCGAGCAGGCGATAGCGGAAGCGCAAGGGGTTACGCTCGACATCGACCATCCAAATCCAGGGAAGCAGATCGCGGATGGCCGCGGGATCGATGTGCTGGCGGCCGGGCAAGCCGCCCGCAGCGGGGCGCAAGCTCAGCCAGTAATCGTAGAGACGACGAAGCCGCGGGTCGCAATCGGCCGGTAGCGGCAGCTCGGACAAGCCAACTCCCTCATCCCTCGCGCGCTCAAGCAGGCAGTGCGCACGCGCAACCTACCACACCATTACCGAGATTGTCAGGCTATCCGCACGCGGGCAGATCCGCCGCGATGCCCGCCCCCCCTGGCGAAGCGCGTGGCGAGGTTGCAAACTCGGCGCCTCGGTTCGAAACAGAGGGGCGTTGGGCATGGCCGAAGCGGGAGACTGGGTGACCGTGGCGCAGCGTAAGGCGCTCGGCGAGGGCGAAGTGCTGGGGGTCGAGGTATCGGGCAAGCCGATCGCCCTCTACAATCTCGACGGCGCCCTCTACGCCACCGACAATCTCTGCACCCATGCCTTCGCCTTTTTGAGCGACGGCTGGGTTGACGGCGATGTCATCGAGTGCCCGCTCCACGCCGGGCGCTTCGAGATCAAGACCGGGAAGGGCCTGGGACCGCCGATTCCGTGCGACATCAAGACCTACAAGGTCCGTCTCGCCGGCGACGACATCCAGGTTCAGCTCGAGGGCTGACCTCAGCTCTGCAGCGTCTTCCACATCTCGATATCGCGCTCCGCGGTCCAGATGCGGGGATGCTCGATGCCGCTCATCTCGTCGAAGCAGCGCGACACGTCGAACGGCATGCAATGCTCGAAGATGACCCATTTGCCGTATGTCGGCTGCATCGCCTGGTAGGTCGCCTCGTAAACTTCCCGCAGCCCCTTCCCTGCTTTGACGCCGGCCTCGACCGAGCCTCGCATATCCCGCAGGAACTGGGCGGTGCCTTCGATCGCCCGCTTCGTGGCGGCGGCATCCATCATCGCATCGCCGCGGCCCGGCACCAGCTTTTCGGCCTTGAAGGCGGCGAGCCGCTCCAGCGTCTCGGGCCATTCCTTGAAATAGGCATCGCCGCAATAGGGCGCCGCCCCCTCCTCGACGAGATCGCCCGAGAACAGCACCTTTTCCCGCGGCAGCCAGGCGATGGTGTCACCCCTGGTGTGGCCCTTGCCGATATGCTTGATCTGCACCTCGGTCTTGCCCAACCACAGCGTCAGCGAACGGTCGAAGACGAGGTTGGGGCGGGTCAACCCCGGCACGCTCTCGACCGAGCGGAAGAGGCGCGGAAAGCGCTGCACCTCGCTGTCGAAATCCTGCTGGCCGCGTTCCTCGATGAGCTCGAAGGTGCCTTGGCTGGCGATGATATAGGGCGCGCGGTAGGCCGAGGCGCCCATGACACGCACCGCGTGATAGTGCGAGAGCAGCACGTATTTGATCGGCTTGTCCGTCACTTGCCGCACATGGCGGATGACGTCCTCGGCCATCGCCGGCGTCGCGCGCGTATCGATCACCATGACGCCGTCATCGCCGATGATGACGCCGGTATTGGGATCGCCTTCGGCGGTGAGGCAATAGGCGTTCTCCGCCAGCTTGACGAACTTCTCCTGCTTTTCCGCAAGATCGGCTTGCGAGGCAAAGGCTTTGGCCATGACGTCCCCTTACTCCTGGCTCAGGCGTAAACGCGTTTGTAGAGGTCGATGATCTCATCGGCGCTGGGCACGCGCGGGTTGTTGCCCGGCGAGCCCGACGCGAGCGCCTGGCTCGCCATCACCGGCAACAGCTCGTGATAGCGCTCTTGCGCGATGCCGTAGGATTGGGGCGTCGGCACCTTGAGGTCGCGGTTGAGGAGGCGCAACTCGTCGAGGAGGCGCGCGACCGCGGCCTGGTTGCCCTCGCCCTCCGCCGCGACCCCCATCGCGCGCGCGCAATCGGCATAGCGCTCGAGCGCCGCCGGCGCCGAGAAGGCGGTGATCTCAGGCAGCAGCATCGCGTTGGAGAGGCCGTGCGGCACATGGAAGAAGGCGCCGATCGGCCGACTCATGCCATGGACGAGGCAGACGCTGGCGTTGGAGAAGGCCATGCCGGCCTGCGTCGCCCCCAGCATCATCGCCTCGCGCGCGACACGATTCTGGGGATCCGTGCAGGCCGCGCGTATGTTGCGGGCGATCCCGGCCATTGCCGCCTTGGCGACGCCATCGGTGAAGGGGCTGGCCTTGCGGCTGACATAGGCCTCGATGGCATGGGTGAGGCTGTCGAGCCCGGTATCCGCGGTGAGCCGCCACGGCATGCTGAGCGTCAGCTCGTAATCGACGATCGCCGCGGCCGGGCAGCAGGCGAGCCCCATGATCAGCATCTTCTCGTCGCGCTCGCTGTCGGTGATGACGGTGAAGCGCGTCACCTCGGAGCCGGTGCCGGCAGTGGTCGGTATGGCAAGGAGCGGCAAGCCGAGCTTCGGAATCTCGTTCGGCACCTTGTAGTCGCGCATGCGCCCGCCATTGGCGGCCAGCACCGACATCGCCTTCGCCGTATCGATCGGGCTGCCGCCGCCGAGCGCGACGAGGCAGTCATAACTGCCGGCGCGCAGCACTTCGACCCCCGCCGCGACCACATCGGTGGTGGGATCGGGAACGGTATCGGCAAAGACCTGCCAGGTGATGCCCGCGGCATCGAGCCGATCGGTCACCCGCGCCAGGATGCCCGAGCTCTCTATGAAGCGGTCGGTGACGATCAACGGCCGCTGAGCACCGAGCCGGGCGAGCGCCGTGGTCACCTCCGCGACGGCGCCGCCGCCGATATAGAGCAGCCGCGGCATGGTGATGGTCGCGATCATGAGCCCTCCCCGACACTGTCTTCTTGACCGCCTGTTTTAGTACGAAACAAGCGCAAAATTGCAAGAGGTTGATTTCGGCGGACGATTTTTAGGGCGCCCCGGCGCGCGGCGCACTTTTCCGAGCGCTGATCGACCCTGATCCCGATCAGCGATAAGCTGAAGGCCGCCACGAACGGAGTTCGTCATCATGAGACCTCTGGTGCTCGCTCTGGTCCTATGCTGGCCCGCTTTGGCCTTCGCCGACACCGACTATCGGCTCGTTCAGGAGCCGGTCGTCTACTGCGATCATGCGGGCCAGTATTTCATCACCGGCACGGCGTGCCCGGCTGACTCAAAACAGATCACCGAGGACGACTTCAACCTGCAAGGGCCAGGCGGCGACATCAATGGCAAATTCGATCATCCAAGCACCAGCGCGAATACGGTCCGACGGCCACCGTCGAGCTCCGTCAGCAACTACGAACAAGCCGTTGCCGACGCTCGCATCCTGGCCAAGCTCCGCCACAGAGCCTACTCGATCGTCCGGATCGAGGATGACGTTTGGGTGATCTCGACGAAGGTGCCGGCCGACCGCGCCGCCAATGCCTTCGCGGTGCGGCCTTGAAGTTCCGTGATTCCCATGGACGCGCTCATGCGGCGTCAGCGATCTCGACACAAAGGTGCTGATCCGGCGCTCATACGCGTCAGCCCTAGCCTGATGCCAGAATGTGGTTATGCAGCTCGACCGTCAGGTTCTCGATGCGTTCGGCCATCAACTTTGACGCCGCGGTCAACTCCGTATTCTGCTCCAGCATGCGCACCAGCAGCGCCGTCTGCTCGGCCATGGCGCGCTGGCGCTCTTCGCTGGCCTGGTGCAGATCCTCGCGATGCTGAGCGTCGGCTATCGCCATTACCTTGTCGCGGTCGGCCTGTCGCGTCTGCGCCAGGAGGATCAGCGGCGCCGCATAGGCCGCCTGCAGGCTGAAGGCGAGATTCAACAGGATGAAGGGATAGGCGTCGAATATCCACCATCCGGCGATATTGACTGCGATCCAAACTGCGACGATCACCGTCTGGGCGATCAGGAACACCGGCGTCCCAAAAAATCGCGCAAACGCCTCGGCCCTTAGAGCGAACCAGTCGTCGCCGAACACTGACGAAAGGTGCGCGTGCCGAAGATGAAACCGATAGAACCCGTGTCGCGCCGTCGGTTGTCCAACGCTGTTCTGCTCGGTCGCGTCGTTGCCGCTCATTTCCCTGCCCTCCTTGCCCTGTGTTCCAGCGATCTGCTGCTCCCACCCTATGGAGTAGGCCGACGGTTGGTCGCGCATTCAAGGGGCGCGGCATTGGCGGGGACGGCTATGACCCTTGCGCAGGCCTCGCGGGGTGAGCCAGCATCCTCGGCCTTGCAGCGGCGGCGCAGCGTGTCCGATGAGAAGAGTCGCAGTATTCGGAAACACCGGCGGCGGAAAATCGACGCTTGCCCGACGCTTGGCAGAGCTGACGCGGCTGCCGTTGTACCCGCTCGACTTAATCCAGTACCGCATGGGCGGCGGTCAAGTTCCCGACAAAGAGTACTTGAGCGCCCACGCAGAGCTGTTGCGGAAGGAGGTGTGGATCATCGATGGGTACGGCACCCTTGCGTCGGCATGGGAGCGTTTTGCGGCCGCCGACACGCTGATCTACATCGATCTGCCAATCGCTACGCACTATTGGTGGGTGACAAAGCGTCTGATCAAGGGTCTGTTCGTGGCGGCGGAGGGCTGGCCCGAAAATAGCCCGATGTGGCGCAGCACCATGAACAGCTACAAGGTCGTTCGGCTTTGCCATCGCGGGCTGACACCAAAGTACGGACAGCTTGTCGCCGAGGCCGCGGCTTCTAAGCGCGTTCACCACTTGAAATCACCCGCCGAGATGGCCGCTTTCCTCGACGCCGTCGAGCGCGAGTTTGCATCCGGCGGTTCAGCCGTGCCGGTTTGCTGACCGCGCTCAAGCCCGCCAGAAAGGCTTGCGGCCTTCGCGCGCGGCCTCGGCCGGGGTGAGACCGATGTCGCGCAGCTCAGCGACACACATGTGGCAGAGCACGGCGCGGCCGAGGCGGCGCCGGCGCCATTCGCGGAGCAACGAGAAGACCACGGCGAGCCGCTCATGCACGGCGCCGACATAGCGAATCGCTGGCCGGACCGGCGCCGCGTCGGCGCTGGTGATGATTCGCGTATGGATGGATGCCATAGGCGTCTCCCTCCGGTCGGCGCGCCCCCGGCGGGAGCCGCGTGCCGGCCGCAAGTCTTGCATTGCCGGCCACGGCGGTCTCGCCGCTTTCGGACGTGATTAGTCAAAAGCGGCGGCGGAGCGCCCGCGTCTATCGCCGCCGGCCGCAAGGCGCGGTGATGAGTGAGGCGTCAGGCCGCATACGCTAAGATGTCGCGATGGAGCGTGTCGTCGTTATCGGAAACAGCGGCGGAGGAAAATCGACGCTCGCGCGACAAATTGCGGGCCGGTATGGCCTGCCCTACCACGAGATCGACGCGCTTCTCTGGAAGGCCGGATGGCGCCTGGTTGATGAAGCGACATACAGAGCCGAACATGTGCGCCTCATCGCTGGAGAGCGCTGGGTACTCGATGGCCTCGGAACCCGAACATCGATCCCTGAGCGTCTAGCCCGCGCAACCGACATCGTCCTAATCGATATGCCCGTTTGGATGCATTACTGGCTCGCCGCCGAAAGGCATATCGCATGGGTCGCAGGGCATCGGGAGCACGTCCCTGCCGGCATGACGGAGCCGCCGCCGCTCGACGGCCTGTTCAAGAACATCTGGGATGTTGATCAGAGCTGGATGCCGGAAATTCGATCGCTGGTCGCGGCTGAAGAGCTACGTCAGAAGCGCGTCTTTCGGCTCACCTCCATCGATGATCTCGATCGGTTCATCCGTCGCGGCTAAATGCCCCGTTCGCAGCCAAGCGGGCGCGGCGCCCCGGCACAATGCCGATGGGCGCTGGCCTACCCGCCCACGATCGTCGCCGCCGCCGGCCGCCTCGCCGCAACCCGGGCGACGCGGTATCGCCGATGCAGCGACGTTAAGTCGCCTGAATTCCGCTACTGTCTCGCCGCGACGGTCTGCCCCGGCTTGCTCCACCCGCTCTCCATGCTGAGCGCGTTGTGGATGATGCGATCCCGCGTCGCCTCGTCGAGGCGCGCGGTTGGTGGCAATCCCTCACGCTGCTGAAAGGCGATGATTCCGTGCCGGGTCTTGGGCCCGGCGATGCCGTCCACCATGCCGTCATAGAGGCCTTCGCGCTTTAGCTCGCTCTGGGCCTGTCGCATCGCCAGCACGGAAGAGCCGGATGGACCGCCTTCCGCGACACTTGGCGTCGCGGTGCTCGCCGCGGTCAACAGGCCAAGCGCAACGATGCCATAAGCACTTTTATGCATGGTTCTCCCAATCGCTGTTGCGTCCTCATGTGCAACAATGGTTTAGCGACATCCGTTCCGCCCGCCGGCGCCCTCCGAAGGCTCAATACTAAAGCTCTTGCCTAACTGTCCGCGCCATGATACTTAGGCATATGCTTAACCAATCGATCGATCTGGACCGGTTGTTCCACGCCCTCGCCGACCCGACGCGTCGAGCCATGATGGAGCGGCTGAGCCGCGGGCCGGCGCCGGTGAGTGAGCTGGCCCGGCCGCTGCCGATGTCGCTGCCGGCGGCCATGCAGCATCTGGGGGTGTTGGAGGCAGCGGGTCTGGTGCGCTCGGAGAAGGTCGGCCGGGTGCGTACCTGCGCCATCGAGCCGCAAGCCCTGAGCCAGGTCGAGCAATGGATCAATGCCCGGCGCAGCGAGTGGGAGCAGCGCCTCGACCGGCTGGGCGAATACCTCAAAACCCTCGACAACGAAGGAGATGGCAATGGCTCGAGCGACTGAGGGGAAAAACCGGGCGGAGGCGCCGCAGGTGCCGCCGCTCAAGCTCTCGCGGGTGCTGCACGCGCGGCGCGAGACCGTGTTCAAGGCCTGGAGCTCGAGCGCGCATGTGAAGCGCTGGTTCTGCCCGGAAACCTTCACGATTCCGGAAGCCAAGGTGGAGATGCGCGCCGGCGGCCCGTTCGAGGTGTGCATGCGCTCGCCCACCGGCGAAGAGCATTGGATCCGCGGCACATTCACGGAGGTCACGCCGCACACGCGACTTGTCATGGAGATGCGCGTTACCGACAGCGCCGGGAAGCCGCTCTTCGGTACCCATACCGAGGTCGACTTTTCCGACGCGCTCGGCGGCACGCAAATGGATGTGACGCAATCCTATACGCTGATCGACCTGTCGAAGGCGTGGATGGTGGCGGGCGCGCCGG
>Ga0335075_10003333_pt1 | contig 25511 bp, 25 predicted proteins | sample Lox_Sample_24_FD_206723 | JGI IMG/M metagenome (GOLD analysis project Ga0335075, IMG submission 206723) | Soil microbial communities from Loxahatchee National Wildlife Refuge, Florida, United States - Lox_Sample_2.4 | ecosystem: Environmental > Terrestrial > Soil > Wetlands | place: USA...
AGCCAGTGGCCGCCGAAGAACGTGGTGGATCGCGATCTGTATCTGGACCCTGACGGATCCCTCAGCTTTGACAGGCCTGCGGATCTGCACGCATACAAGGCGTACACATCGGATCCGGCGAATCCGGTACCGTATCGGATGCGCCCGATTGAGGCGACATATGCGCCGGACTCGCACTGGTACACATGGCTGGTGCAGGACCAGCGTCCGTATGCCGGCCGCAAAGACGTGGCGACGTTTGAGACGGCGCCGCTCGACCACGACGTGACGGTGACGGGGAACGTGATCGCGGATCTGATTGCGTCGACGTCGGGGACCGACAGCGACTGGGTGGTGAAGCTGATTGACGTGTTCCCGGATCATCCGGAAGCTTGCGGTCATTGCACGCGGATCGATCCGGCGGTCGATCCCTACTTTCATGCGGATCCCGACGGATACGAGCTGATGATCGCGGATGAGATTTTTCGCGGTCGGTATCGCGTGAGCTTCGAGCAGCCTGAAGCGATTCCCGCAAACACGCCTGAGGAATACAAATTCAGCCTGCACGCAGCGGATCATGTGTTCCTGAAGCGGCACCGGATCATGGTGCAGGTGCAGAGCACCTGGTTCCCGCTCTACGACCGGAATCCGCAGACCTTCGTGCCGAATATCATGACGGCGCAGCCAGGGGATTACAAGGCAGCGGAGCAGCGGATCTATGCGGGATCGCACATTGAGTTCCCGGAGCCGAAGTAACGCCGATCACAGCGTCTTCAGGTAGGCCTTGGCTCGCTCCAGATCCGGAAAGAGTCTTTCGTCTTCCTGGAAGGCACGAGAGTGGACGCAGCGGCGGCCATTGCGGTGCTTCACGGGGTGCCTGAGGTGCAGCATCTCGTGGTACATCAGGTATTCGATGGCGTAGCGCGGGGTATCGCGGCGATCGAAGACGCGGCTGACCATGATTGTGTTGTGGGCGGCGTCGTAATGGCCGAGGAGGCGGCGCGCGGTGACTTCGCTCCAGGTGAGCAGGGGGCGCCCCATGAGGCCGTGAAAGAACTTCCGGTTGAGAGACTCAAAGACTTCGTCGAGATCGTAGTGCCGGCCCTGCGCGGTCAGGATCTTTTTGCGCCCGCGAGTCTGCCGGATGCGCTCGCTTTGGCGGACCACGGACTCGCTGGTGGTGAAGCGGCGATAGCGCAGAGCGTGGCTCGCGTCGATGGGCCTGCGGTAGAGCTTGGCAAGCAGAATGTGCGCGATGGCACGGAGCACAGTCTCCGATGCTCCTTCGAGCAGATCAGAGAGGCTGACGCGAATACAGCCTTCGCGCAGGCGGATGGTGGTGTTGAGAGAGGTGAAGCGGCGGAAGCGGACTTCGATGGGAGGCATCGGCGCGCGCGGTCGCAGCGCGCGATACTCCTCGGCAAACAACGCAGTAACTTCAGGATTCACTTTGATCCGAGGCTCGCACAGGGGTCGCGTGGAAATCAAGGACCTGCTGTCCAGGGGACTGGCCGTCCGGGCGGCGTTGAACGGTTCTCGCGATTCCGGCGCTCGAACGTCCAGTACGATAGATGTATCCCCTTTTCTCGGAGTGTCGATTGCAGGCTGCTACCGCTAATGAACGCGTTATTTCTCCGGCTCGCAACATAGAAGGCAGCCTGCGGCTGCCCGGCGATAAGAGCATCTCGCATCGCTACGCCATGCTGGGCGGCCTCGCCGAGGGAGTTACCAGGCTCACCAATTTCTCTACCGGGGCCGACTGCGCGTCCTCTCTCGCCTGCGTTGAGGGGCTCGGGGCGCGGGTCTCGCGCGGTAGCGACGGAACCGTTGAGATCACGGGAACGGGCGGGCATTTCCGCTCCCCGGCGACGCCGCTCGACTGCGGTAACTCCGGTTCGACGATGCGCATGATGTCGGGGCTGCTGGCAGCGCAATCCGGACGCTTCACGCTCGTGGGGGACGCATCGCTGAGCCGCCGCCCCATGGAGAGGATTCGCAAGCCGCTGGCGCAGATGGGGGCGCGCATCGAGCTTGTGGACGGCCACGCGCCGGTCACCGTAGAGGGGACTGCGCTGATGGGAATCGACTACACGACGCCGATCCCGAGTGCACAGGTGAAGACGGCGCTGCTCTTCGCGGGGCTGCAGGCGAGGGGAACGACGACGGTGCGCGAAGCCGTGCGCACGCGCGATCACGGCGAGCTGGCGCTGCGGGCTTTCGGGGCTGAGGTTCAGCGGTCCATCGATGCAGTCTCCATCGCGGGAGGGCAGACGCTGCACGGAATCGAAGCTGCCGTTCCCGGCGACATCTCCTCGGCGGCGTTCTTTCTATGCGCGGCGGCGCTCTTTCCTGGATCCAATCTGATTTTCGACTCCCTGGGACTGAACCCCACGCGCGCCACGCTTCTCGACGTGCTGACTGCGCTTGGTGCACACATCGGCGTGCTGAATCTCGAGGAAAAGCATGGAGAGCTGGTGGGAACGGTTCAGGTGAACGCTCCGGCGCAGGAACTGACGGGTACGACCATTTCCGGGGCATTGTCGGCGCAGCTGATCGACGAGCTGCCGGTGCTGGCAGCGATTGGAGCGTACACGAAGACCGGCATTCGCATCCGCGATGCGAAAGAACTGCGCGTGAAGGAGTCGGACCGGATCGCGCTGGTGGCGGCGAACCTGCGCGCGATGGGAGCGGAGGTTGAGGAGTTCGAGGACGGACTGGATGTTCCCGGCGGACAGGAGTTGCATGGGGCGGAGATCGATGCGGGTGGGGATCACCGGATCGCCATGGCGTTTTCGGTTGCGGCGCTGCGGGCGAGCGGGGAGACTCTGATCCGTGGCGCGGAGGCGGCGGCGATTTCGTTTCCGGAGTTTTTTGAACTGCTGGAGAGTGTCGCGCAGCGGTAAAGCACCGGGTTCGTGAGCCAGCAAGTCAGCGGGTTCATCGCCTCATCCCGCCGACTTGCCGACCAGCAGTCTCCTGCTATTTCACCGGGGCCAGAATGTCGTCGAGGCGGTCGGGAGTACCGCCGACGCGCTCGAGATGCGGGTAGCGCAGGCCGTCATGGTAATTCATGTCGATGGTCACGACGCGATCGCCCTTCTTCACGATCAGATGGATCGGATCGGGGCTTTTTTCTGCGGCCACAATTGCATCTTTCAGAACGCCGATGGAATCGGCGCCGGCGAAAGCATTGCCGTTAACGGCGAGAATCTGCATCCCCGGTGCGAAACCGGCCTTAAACGCCGGGCTGTCCCAGTTGACCCCGCCGATCATGCCGTCGCGGCCGACGCTGAATCCCAGAGAGGTCGCGAAGCTGGCTCCAAAGCGTGAAGGGCCGGCGTGCTTCACATAGCTCGGCGGCGTGTCGTTGTAAACGAGCTTGTAGCCGCCCTGAGTAAATCCACCTTCCGGCACTTCCGGATGCAGGTTGTAGACGCGGTCGCGGAGAAAAGTATCCCAGTCGTAGGGCTGCACCTTGTTCAGCGCGGCGACAATGTCGTTGAAGTCGTAAGTGCGGGTGACGAAGCTCCCGTTGTCGATGCCGTAGAACTCCTTCGCGAAGTCGTCGAGGGACTTACTGCCGTTGCTGAGCTCGCGGATCTTCGTGTCAACATCGAGCCAGATGAGCAGGCCTTCCTCGTAATAGTCTTCATCGCGCTGGAAGCTGACCCAGCTGACGGGGCGGCGCTCGGAAAGGATCTCCTGATTGGTGGTGTCGACCAGTGGGCGCCAGTCGCGGCCCGGGCTGGCTTCGTAATCGGCGGCGATGCCAGCGATCAGGTCGCGGGTGTCGTCCGCCGAACGCATGCCGGAACGCGCACTGAGCACGTAGCCCCAGTATTGGGTGAGGCCTTCATACACCCAGAGCAGATCGTTGCGCATGGGGACGTTGAAATTGGGGGTCCAGAGATCGTTGGGACGGCGGAATTTGCCATTCCAGGAGTGGGTGTACTCGTGGGCGAGGAGATCGACTTCGCGGGCCTGCGCGGGCCAGTTGGTGAAGTAGTCGGCGCGCGTGCCGTCTTCGCTCGACTGGTGATGTTCGAGTCCTTCCCCACCCAGCGTGTCGCTCAGGGTAAAGAGAAAATCGTAGTGGTTGTAATGGTGCGAAGCGAAAAGCTTCTGCGCCTGAATGGCGAGGTTTTTGTGAACCTGCAGCTCCTCGGGAGTGATGTCGAGATCTTTCGGCTCATCGGCAAAGACATCAAGGAAAACCTGGTTATCGGGGCCGGTGGAGAGATCCACGCGACGGTAATTGAGCCCGGTGGTCAGCGGTGAATCCACCAGCGTGTTCAGCGTCGTTTCCTTAAAGTGAACGGTGCTGCCGTCCTGCGCGTCGGTCTCGAGCGCTGTAGCGTACTTCCAGTCCGCTGGAAGAATGGCGGTGGGGCGAACGTGAATGTCGCGAGAGAAATGGCCGGCAGGATAGAGCACGACTGAGTTCCAGGGAAGGTCGGCCATCACCGTCGTCATCTCCACGCGGCCATCCTGCGGGCGAATCGCAGACAGGTAGTCGAAATCCACATCAAGCGCGGTCACGCCCTCCGGCACGTCCACGTGAAATGCGTACATGTTGACCCGGTCGCGGACCCAGGGAATGCGCTGGCCGTTGGCCGTGATGACGAGGCCGCCGAGATCCTGGATGGGGCCTTCGGGCGCGTGGTCGCCCGGGAGCCACTCCGGATAGAGAAGTGTGAGGGCGCCGGAACGCACGGGGACAGTCTCATGAACGGTGATGACGCGATCGGTGGTGTTCGTGAGATTGGCGGTAAGGTCAATGACACCGGGATACGGGGTGTCGGCGGGGGCCGCGATGGGCGGGGGCATGGGTGCCGGCTCAGGGCCAGCGGAATTCTGTGCGGAGGCGCAGGTGAAGGCGGCTATTGCGAGGACGGCACTGATTGCCGCGGCAGAGCGAGAAAAGCGGGGCATCGGGACAACTCTCCAAAACGCAGATTCGGGCCGGGGACAACCGCAAATTTTACAGGAGCGGAGGAGTCGCGGGGGAAGCTCGGCGCCGGAGTCGCGAGAATTCGCCGCGCAGCTAAGGGTAATTCGTCAGCCCGCTGAAAGAAGGCAGTCGTTCGGCGGGAAGGAAGATGAAGTTATTCACGTACTCCTGACCTTGCGTCAGCGGCAATGGCTGAAGCCGGTCGATTTCATCGCCGCGCACCGGAATAAGCACACCCTGGGAAAGGCGCCACGCCCTATAGCCGACAGACGCGAGCAGATCGTCGACCTGGTTGAAGGCAACCGAATTGTGGCGGCGCTCGATTTCGATAAGCAGAACAGGCTTGTCGCGCCCGATAAGATTCACGGCCCCGCGCAGCACTGAGGGCTCGTGCCCTTCGACATCGATTTTGATGAAGGCGACGTTTTCAAGGTGCAGATCGTCGAGTGGACAGATCTTCACCCGGCGCTCGACAACGCTCGTTATGCCCGGATTCCTGTCGAGGCGGTTGGCGCCTTCAATCGTGCCGACGCCGGTATTGTTCGGGTCGAAGCGCATTGTCGCTTCGCCGTGATGGTCGGAAAGGGCCACATCGTGGACGATCATGTTGCCGCGCCGCACGCGGGCCAGCTGCGCCAGACAGATAGGATTCGGTTCGAAGACGTGGACGGCGCGGGTGAGACGCGAGAGGTAGTAGGCGTATTGACCGGCATTGCCGCCCACATCGACGGAATTCGCGTCGCGGCGGGTGAGGCGGGGCAACAGCCAGTACTCGGGCTCAAAATGGCGATCCCGTCGGGCGATCTGGAGCGCGAGCCAGGCTCGCGGCGCATGGCCGGAGACGAATTTACCGCATTTAGCCTTCCAGCTCATCCTGTCCTCTGGTGATTGGGGTGATCCAGCACAAACGCGGCTTTGCTGGCAAGCGCTTAGGTTCCGCCCAGTTCGGCTTCCTTGCGCTCGCGTTCGCGCTCGAAGAAGCGCTCCATGAACTTGGTATCGAAGCGGCCGCGGCGGAATTCGTCGTCCTGGAAAATGCGCTGGTGGAGCGGGATGGTGGTATGGATGCCCTCGACGATGAACATCTCCAGCGCGCGGCGCATGCGCGCCATGGACTCCTCGCGGTCGGCGCCGTGGGCGATCAGCTTGGCGATGAGTGAGTCGTAGTAGGGTGGCACCACCCCTTCGGCGTACTGAGCCGTATCCACGCGAATGCCGTTGCCACCGGGCACATTGAAGGCAGTGATCTTTCCCGCCGAAGGTGTGAACTTCTCCGGGTGCTCGGCATTCACGCGACACTCGATGGCGTGACCACGCATGGGGATGGTCTCCGGCACGATGCTGGTGATCTTTTCGCCCAAGGCAATGCGCAACTGCGCCTTGACCAGATCGATGCCGGTGATCATCTCGGTCACGGGATGCTCGACCTGGATGCGGGTATTCATCTCGATGAAGTACAGCTTACCGTCTTCATCCATGAGGAACTCGATGGTCCCCGCATTCTGGTAGCCAACGGCTTCGAGGGAGCGCTTGAGGGTGCGCGCGATGTCCTCGCGCATCCTGGGGGTGACCTGGAGCGAAGGCGCCTCCTCAATCAGCTTCTGATGGCGGCGCTGAATCGAGCACTCTCGCTCGCCCAGGGACATGGCGGTTCCGTGCTCGTCGGCCAGGATCTGAAATTCGATGTGGCGCGGGCGCTCGATGAACTTTTCCATGTACAGATCGCCGTTGCCAAAGGCATTTGCGGCTTCGCTCTGGGCGGCATTGAAGAGGCCGGGGAGTTCCTCAGGGGCACGCACCACACGCATGCCGCGTCCGCCGCCTCCGGCCGAGGCTTTCAGGATCACCGGGTATCCGACGGTTTCGGCCCACTCCAGGGCTTCGCCTTCGCTCTGGATCACTCCTTCGGAACCGGGGAGAATGGGCACTTTTGCCTTCTTCATTGCCTGGCGGGCCTTTTCTTTCTCTCCCATAAGCCGAGTGACCTCGGGCGGAGGCCCGATGAACTTGATGTTTGAAGCGCGGCAGACTTCCGCAAAATTCGCGTTCTCGCTCAGCAGCCCGTAGCCGGGATGAATGGCGTCCACGTCGGCGATCTCAGCGGCGCTGATGACGGCGGGAACATTCAGGTAACTTTCCGCGGAGCGCGGCGGCCCGATGCAGATGGCCTCGTCGGCAAAACGAACATGCAGGGCGTGGCGGTCGGCCTCGCTGTAGATGGCAACCGTGCGAATGCCCATTTCCTTGCAGGCGCAAATCACGCGCAGCGCGATTTCGCCGCGATTGGCGATCAGGACCTTGCGCATAGTTAAGAAACCCGCAACGCAAACAGTTGCTGGCCGTATTCGACGGGCTGGCCGTTCTGGACGAGCCGCTTGACCACTTCCCCGGTGGCGTCGCTTTCAATCTCGTTCATGAGCTTCATCGCCTCGACGATACACAGCACCTGTCCGGCCTCGATGCGATCGCCGATCTTGACGAAGGCCGGTGAGCCGGGTGACGGCGATTCGTAAAATGTGCCCACGATAGGCGACTTCACGATATGCAGCGATTCATCATCCGCAGGTTCGGCAGCCGCTTCCGACGCTGCGGGCGCGGCGCCTGCGTGAACTGAGGATAAGACCGCGTGAGCGGCCGGAGCCTGCGACGATCCCTGAGCGGCCAGCAGCCGCGCCAGTCCGGCTACATCGGCGCCGCCTTCGTCCGCGAATTTGATGCGGACCTTCAGATCGCCGCGCTCGACGGCAAATTCACCGATTTTGTTGTCTTTCAGGAACTCGACGAGTTCCTTCAGTTCCTTCAAATCCTGCGCATTCATCGTTTCGCTCTCGTGCGGTCTTCACCCGCGTCGATCTCCATCCAGTCCTTCGCAACCTGTGTCAGCACCCGGGCTCCGCTGGGTGTCACCGCTACCATGTCCTCGATCCGAATGCCGAACCTCCCCGGCAGATAAATGCCGGGCTCGATCGTGATCACCATGCCCGGGACCAGGCGCGCTTCCTGCCTTGCCGCCACGCGCGGTTGCTCATGAATCTCCAGCCCGACGCCATGCCCGGTGGAATGCGTGAAGTACCGGGCCAATCCGGCTTTGCGCAGCACGCTGCGCGCAGCTTCATCCACTTCGCCGCAGGCCACGCCAGGCCGAACCGCATCCACGGCCGCCGTTTGCGCCTGCAGCACCGCATCGTACGCGGCTCGCTCCTCACGGCTCGCACGGCCCATGTGCACAGTGCGGGTCATATCGGAGCAATAACCATTGAGGATAACACCGAAGTCCAGCGTCACGAATCCGTTGCGCGGCAGCCGCGCGGTGGTGGCGTGCCCGTGCGGAAGCGCCGACCGCGGGCCGGACGCGACGATCGTTTCGAACGACATGCCCTCCGCGCCCATTCCGCGCGCCAGGAACTCCAGCTCGGCGGCGAGGGCAATTTCTGTCATGCCGCTGCGCATCCGCGGGACGATTTCCTGAAACAGAGAACAGCCAAGCTCCGCGGCGCGCTCCATCCGAATCAGTTCGCCGGCATCCTTGATGAGGCGCAGTGTTGCAATCAGAGGCAACGGCAAGGGCACGAAGAAACCGCGCTTCACGGATCGCATCAGATCGAGCTCGGCCACCGTTGTATGCTGCGGATCGAAGGCTGCGCGCCGCGCGCGTTCAGCCAGCAGCGCGCAGGCTTCCTTAAGCGCTGAGTGCTTTGCAATGGAGATCCGCGCCCCGCGCGTCTCCTCGCGCGCCTGGGTCGTGTAACGGCCGTCGGTGAACAGGACAGCGCGTTTCGGTGTCACCGCCAGAGCCGCATTCGACCCTGTGAACCCGCAGAGCCAGCGGACATCCGGCAGATGCGTCACCAGCAGGGCCCCTATGTTTGTCTCTGCCATCTTCCGGCGCAGCATCATCCAGCGCTGTGCTGTGAAATCCCCATCTCGTCGCATCACGATTGATCTTACTGGTTGGCTCCGGCTCCCGCCATTCGCCCGGAAGCATGGAAATTGACCCGCATTCCAGCAGACACGAGCATCGCGAGCGGTGACAATTCCCCCCTCTCGCTCATCTAATACTTTGAACGGCAAGACTTTGCCGCTGTTGGCGCACTCTTTCCGGGCCTATGCCCGGGCCAACCGGCCGATGCCCAAGTTCACAGGCATCACCAGAAAGGGAAACACATGAAGAACCGCACCAAATCGCTCACGATCGTGATCTCGGGACTGCTCGCATTCGCGCCTGCTGTGCTGGCCCAGAATGAGGGCATGGGCCAGGGCGAGGCCACCATCACCATACTGCCTAAAGACGAACACGCACCCCCGTCGAACGTCTCCGAGCAGAGCGTCCAGGCCGAGGCGGCCGGCAAAAAGGCGCAGATCACGAGCTGGCAGTCAGAGCATTCCGGCCAGGCCCCCGTAGAGCTGGTGCTGATGATTGACAACGGAGCCCGCGGCAGCCTGGGCCGCGAAATGGACGATATCGTTCACTTTATAAAGGGTCTGCCGCCCAATGTGAAGGCCACTGTCGCCTACATGGAATACGGGCGTGCCGCGCTGGCCGGGCCACTAACGACCGACCACGCCGCAGTGGCGAAAGAAGTTCACCTCCCCGCCGGCATGGCAGAGATGAACGCGAGCCCTTACTTCTGCCTCTCGGACCTGGCGAAGCACTGGCCCTCCGGCGATCGCTCCGCATTTCGCGAAGTCGTCATGATCACGGATGGCGTCGATTACTATGAGCTGCACTACGATCCTGAAGATCCTTATGTTCAGGCTGCGATGAGCGACGCGGCTCGCGCCGACCTGGTCGTCTACAGCATCTACTGGCGCAGCACGGGGCCGGCGGACCGGACATGGTATGAGAACAATGCCGGACAGAATCTGCTGGAAGAGGTGACCCAGGCGACGGGCGGCATCTCTTACTGGATCGGCGTCGGCAATCCGGTCAGCCTCACGCCATACTTCGACGACTTCAGCCGCCGCCTCAGCAACCAGTACGAGCTGGGATTCTTAGCGCCGCTGCGCGGAAAAGCCGGCGTGGAGAACCTGAAGGTAAAGGTCAGCGCCCCCGGCGTGAAAGTGACGGCGCCGCAGCAGGTGTGGATTGCGCCGCCAGGCGCAGGAAATCCGGAGTAACTGCCGCGCAGAAAAACGGCGCACCGCTTTGTGCGATGCGCCGTTCGCGTGACCTTTATCGCCCGGCAACCAGCTGGTTCGCGGGCAGAGTTTCCACGTCGTCGGATTCCGATCCATCGCTGAGGCCGCCATAGCGACGCTCGCGCCGCTGGTAGTCTTCGATCGCCTCGAGCATATGAATGCCGCGGAAGTCGGGCCAAAGCCGGTCGGTGACAAAGATCTCGGTATAGGCGATCTGCCAAAGCAGGAAATTCGAAACGCGCATCTCGCCCGAAGTGCGAATCAGAAGATCGGGGTCCGGCATATAGGCGGTATAGAGGTGGCGGTGGATCTCCGCTTCGTCGATGTCTTCCAGGCGGAGACCTTTGCGCTGCACTTCCCTGCTGAGGGCACGAAATGCGTCCACCAGCTCCGATCGCGCTCCGTAATTGAGCGCCAGAGTCAGGGTGGTACCCGTGTTGTTCCGGGTGGCATCGGCAGCCCATTGCATGCGCTCCCGAACTTCCTCGGGGAGTTCGTCGGTCCGGCCGATGTAGCGGATGCGCACGTTGTTGTCGTTCATGCGTCTGACATTGTTGGTCAGATAGGACTTGAGGAGCCGCATGAGGAAATTCACTTCGGTGCGCGGCCGCTTCAGATTGTTTTCCAGCGAGAACGCGTAAAGCGTCAGCCAGGGAAGCCCGATGCGCGACGCTGTTTCGACGACGTACTGCACGGCTTCGGCGCCCTGCTGATGCCCGAGGAAGCGACGGAGACTGCGCCGGCCCGCCCAGCGCCCGTTTCCATCCATGATGATCGAAACGTGATGTGGCATCCGCTCCGGATCAAGACGGCGATACACGGCTGCCTCATCGGGGGGCAGCTCATGAACTCGACTGGTATTGAGTGACAACGCTTCCTTTCAGATGACCCTCCGCCGGATCAAAAGAGGGCTTTCGAGGGGCGGCATCCTCGCCGCAGCGTGCCTGCTCGGATCAGGGCGCCTCGCTGCGAACCTCGCGAGGTGTTTCCCCTCTGCCGAATTATACAGACCCACACGGGCCCGCACCCTGCTCCCCTGGCGCCGCCGTCAGATTCCGGAGGCCCGCTGCTATGCGGGACGACGACGCCCGCAGGCCAGTTCCCTAACCTGATTGAGGAACATCGAGCGCTGGAAGCCGTCCAGCCTCGCCGCCAGCTGCGCGATCTCGGCCAGAAACGGATCGGCCATAATTGCCGCCGTCTCACACGCGCGCCGGCTCTGGCCATCGCGGAGGAGATCGCAGACACCCAACTCCAGAGCCTGTGCCAGCCGCTCCAGCGAGGAAAGCGTGGGCACCGCCTTGCCGTTTTCGATCTTCGAGATGTAGGTGCGCGGCACCTGCATCCTTCCGGCCAGCTGCCGCTGGCTCAGGTTGCGGTCCCGCCGGGCTTCGCGCACCGCCCGCGCTACGTCGATGCCGTCGCGCTGTTCAGCGATGGGCGCGTCGACGCTGACCAGCTGCGGAGCCAGGGGTTCCGCCTCTTCGATTTCGAGGGGCTTGTGGCAACGCCTGCACAGGGAATTCGACGTGCGGAATTGCACCAGACTACAGTAGTCGCAACGGAGAACCTCGCGAGCCTCAAGGGTTGCCAGGGTGGTTGCCATAATTTGTGCAGAGCGCCAGAGCAAGCGATGCGGGGCGACCGGCTCGCGATTGTATTCGCGCACCTGTCGGCCTTGGAAATACATTGCCGTGGGGGTATCCTCCTTGTCAAGTAGAAACTGTGAGTCTTCCGAAAATACCCAGGAAAACCCAGGATTACCCGAAAAAGGAACCGAGCCGATGACCGCATCCCCCGCCTTCAATCGCGAGCGCGCCTGGACTCTCCTGAATGAACACACGCAGTCGCCTAGTCTGATCAAGCACGCGCTGGCCGTGGAAACCTGTGTGCGCGCGTACGCGGAGCGTGAAGCTTCCGGGCATGGTTTGGCTGGGGAAGAGCGCGAAGCGCTGCTGGAGTCGTGGTCCGCGACGGCGCTGTTGCACGATTTCGACTATGAGAAGCATCCGTCGATGGAAGAGCACCCGTTTGTAGGCAACGCCATCCTGACGGAGCAGGGATGGCCCGAGGAGATCCGGACAGCGATCCTGGGCCACGCGGAGTACTCCGGCGTCGCAAGGGATTCGCAGCTGGCGAAGGTACTGTTCGCCTGCGATGAGCTGGCGGGTTTCCTGACGGCGTGCTCGCTGGTGAAGCCAACGAAGTCGATTCACGACGTGGAAGTGGCCGGGGTGAAGAAAAAGATGAAGGACAAGGCCTTTGCGCGGGGAGTCAATCGCGACGACATCGTAAAGGGAGCCGGGGAACTGGGTGTGTCACTCGAGGATCACATCGGGTTCTGCATCGCAGCGATGCAGCGAAACGCGGCCGTGCTGGGGCTGGAGGGGACAGCGCAGGGGTGAGAACGACTCATCTTGCGCCCGGGTCGCGGCTCAGCTACTCTTGCGCGCAGTGCTCACTCTTACCACGCTGAATGACGTCTTCTTCATGCTCGCGGACAGCAGCCGCGAGCGCGCCATGCTGTATCGGGATGCAAACGGGGCATGGCAACCGCTCTCGCCCGCGCAGGTTTACCAGCGGGTCCGGGCGGTTGCCGCCGCGCTGCGCTCCTGGGGGATCGGCAAAGGCGATCGGGTCGCCATTCTGGCAGAGAACCGCTGGGAGTGGGCAATCGCCGATTACGCCTGCCTCGCGCTGGGCGTGGTCGACGTTCCCATTTACCCTACGCTGCTGGCCGAGCAGATCGCGCCGCTGCTCGCCGACTCGGGCTCGCGCGCCATCTTTGTCTCCACCCGCATTCAGTACGACAAAATCGCCGCAGTGCGGGCAAGCACGCCACTGGAGCAGATTGCGATCATGGACGATGAAAATGTGCCCGATGCGGTGACATTTTTCTCGCTGATTGCGGGCGCAGATGCGTGTGGCGCCAGGAGAGATCCCGAGTTCGACGCGACGGCCCGGCAGATCCAGCCCGGCGATCTGGCCACGCTGATCTATACTTCAGGGACCACCGGCGATCCCAAGGGCGTTCGCCTCACGCACGGCAATATTGCGAGCAACGTCAACTACTCGACCGCGGAGTTCGGATTCCTGCCCAGCGATTCCTGCATCTCGTTCCTGCCGCTTTCCCACATCACCGCGCGCCATCTCGATTACGCGCTCTACGCGCAGAGCGTCACCGTGGCCTATTGTCCCGCTTTCGACAAACTGCCGCAGACGATGCTCGACATCCAACCCACAATCATTGTGGCGGTTCCGCGCGTCTTCGAAAAGGTCCGCCAGGTCGCGGAGCAGAAAGCATCGGAGTCCGGCATCAAGCGCCGTCTCTTCGGCTGGGCCATCGCTACGAGCAAGCCGCACGCCGAGCAGGTCGCGACAGGCAAAACGCCGTCGTCGATCGGCTGGAAACTCGCCGATGCCATTGTCTACAGCAAAATTCGCGCGGGATTCGGCGGACACGTGCGCTACTTCATCGCCGGCGGCGCGCCGCTGGGGCTGGACACAGCAACCTGGTTTGCGGGAGTGGGCATTCGCATCCTCGAAGGATACGGCCTCACTGAAACATCGCCGGTGCTCGCCATCAACACGCCAGACGCGAATCGCATGGGGTCGGTCGGCCGACCGCTTCCCAATGTTGAATGCCGCATAGCGGAAGACGGCGAGCTGCTGGTGCGCGGGCCCAATGTCTTTTCCGGGTACTGGAGGGGAAACGGCGACGCGGAGGCTTTCGACAGCGAGGGCTGGTTCCACACCGGCGACATCGGCCACCTCGACGAGGACGGATTCCTCCACATTACCGACCGCAAGAAGGAGCTGCTCAAGACCTCCGGCGGCAAGCTGATCGCTCCGCAGCCGATTGAGAACAAGCTGAAGACGAGTTTTCTGGTCGCGAATGCCGCACTGGTGGGGGACCGGCACAAATTTGCGTCTGCGCTGATCGCGCCGAATTTCCCCGCCCTGGAAATGTGGGCCAGGGCACGCAACATTCACGCGGCTCATCGCGAGGAGCTGACGGTCAATCCGCATGTGCACTCGGAATTTCAGGCGCTCGTCGACGAGGTGAACGCCACGCTGGCAAACTTCGAGACGATTAAGCGGTTCCGCCTCGTGGTCGACGAATGGACCATCGAATCCGGCGAGCTGACGCCGAGCATGAAACTGCGGAGGCGGGTGATCACGCAGAAATATGCGCGCGAAATTGCCGAATTCTACTCGGACGAAGCGACATCACGACGCTGAGGTCAGGAATTGGGCTGTGATGGCTCGGCGGCAGGCTGCCACAACTCGACGCGATTGCCTTCGGGGTCGGTGAACCAGCCGAATTTTCCGTACTCGCAGGTTTCGCGTTTGGGATCGACGGCCACGCCGGCGGCGGCGAGCTGGTCGAGGAGCTCGTCGAGCTGGTCCACCTGGAAGTTGAGCATAGCCGGCTGCGAAGTCGGGAAGTACGCGTCCTTCTCACAGAAAAACGCGAAGGCGATAACCGCTCGCTCGCGTTCGGCGGGGATGGAGATGGTGCCCTCGCCCATGGGCAGGCCGAGGTGCTTCTGATACCAGGCATAGAGGGCTTTGGGGTCGCGGGCGCGGAGGAAGACTCCGCCAATACCGGTGGCTTGCGGCATACGATTCGTCCTCGCTTTACTGCTCCTCGCTGAGCAATTCGCGCAGGGTCCGGGGGTGCTTGCGGCTATGCTTCTCTCCTCGCGAAGCATCGGCCAGGACGCGCTGGGGCTTCGGCTGGCCGACGCGCTCGCGAGCGTTGGCCTTCACAGCCTTGATCGTGGAAAAGACCCTCTTTTTTGAACGCTTCTTCTGCATGCCCTGGCTCGCCCGATCGGACACAGGTCGTCGGATGCTTTACAAAGTAGCACTTCCCTGTCCTGACAATGTGAAATACTTGCATGGGAGTTACGGGCCATGGATGAACGCGAGTTTTTTGACGAAAAATCGGAGCAGCGCACTCATACGCTTACGTGCCCGCACTGCGGCCAGGCGGGCGAGTATCAGCTTCGGTGGCTGGTGAGGACGCGGAAGGCGACCTTGCCGCGTCATGCCGACGAGCGGGATCGTGCGCGATTCGCGAAGGCGCAGTCGTACATGGTCCGCCAGGACGATCTGGTGGGCTGCACGAACATCCGCTGCCGCAAGCGCTTCGAGGTGACCAGCCTGCAGTCGGTTGCGTTCCTGCAGTCGGCGTAGGGGAGCTGAGAAGGGGCCAGCTGAGGGCGGGTCGGCGCAACAGCGTCCGGCGAGAATCGCGCATGAGTCACGAAGGGATACGTCTGGTCAGCGCGGCGGAGGCGCAACGTGCGCCTGAGCCGGAATTGCCGCGGGAAGCGGTGAGCCCGGCCAGGGTCCGCGTGTTGCGGACGACCGGCGAGGGACTGGAGATCGACTGGAAGGACGGGCACCGCAGCCGCTGGAGCTTTGCGTGGCTGCGTAATGCCTGCCCATGCGCCACCTGCCACGAGGAGCGCGAAGCGCAGAGCCGCGAACCCGGCGAGGCGAAGCCGCGACCCGCTACCCTGCTGCCCATGTATCAGGAACCGCCAAAACCGAAGTCGGCCAGCCCTGTGGGCAATTACGCCATCAGCTTCCAGTGGAATGACGGCCACACGAGCGGGATCTATTCCTGGGAATACCTGCGGCGGCATTGCCAGTGCGGGGAGTGCCCGGCGCACCGCGATGTGCCGTGACTACCGCCTGCGCGTCTCGAGCGCTGCGGAAACCCTGGCATAGAAGGCGCTGAGGTCTTCACCGGGACCCATGGTGAGGCGGCGGGAAATTTTCAGCAGAGGATAAACCTGAGAGCCGCCGATATCCAGGGCGGGCATGGCGAATTCGGCCCCCGGATAGATGCTCATGACCCACTCTGCCGGATAACGGCGGCGGATAAGCTCGCCGAAATAGGCGCCCCAGAGGCGGGTCGCTTCTTCCAGATCGTCATCCGGGACGGGAATGCGCGCAGCGAGCACGGTCTCAAGGCGCGTTGCAGATTCCGGCGTGTAATCGAGGGTCATCCCATGATCGTCAGCGGCCAGCCGGACGGCGTGCTCGGCGTAGGCTTCCATCATGGCGGCGAGAGAATCGAAACTGCGCCCGGCAGGATTTGCAGCTTCCGTCACAATTCCCAGAGTACAGGATGTAGAGGACCCGGCCATGCCGCCCGATCGGAAAACGGCGCCCCTGGGACAGAATGCGCCCGGGTGCGGTATCCTGGAAGTTCGCTGAAAAGATTTTGCGGTGCGGCTCTTTCGGGAGGCGCTGGAGGATTCGCCGGTTGAAGGGTTCGTGGAGTTCCAGGCTGGGAGTGGCGGCGCTGGCCGCTGTGATGGGTTTGTTCGCGGCTGCGGGTCATGCGCAGGTAGTCAGCCCGCCTCCGGGTGCAACCCTGCCGCCGCCGGCACCGCTGGCGGGGGTGAAATATAACTACCGCTGGGAGATTTACGGCGGCCTGGCCTACTCGCACTTCGATGCGGGGCCGAACACGTTCCAGGGAGCGAACCTGGGCGGCTATGATGCACGGGCTATCTGGGAGCTCAGCCGGAGGTGGGGGGTCGGGTTTAACGGTCGCGGATACTTCGGAACGAGCGGTGTGGGCGCGACAACCCCGGCAACCATTCACGGACCGTTCGTTGCCGAGTACATGTTCCTGGGCGGACCGGAAGTGCGGTTGATGAGCAACGAGCACGCGGCCATGATGCTGCATGGGTTCTTCGGCGGCTCCTACGGGGATTTCCAGCACGATCTGGGGTCGTATACGCCGCAACAGGTGGGTTTCTTTGCGAATCAGTTTGCGCCGGCGATGGCACTGGGCGGGTCGATTGATCTGAACCGCTCGCCGCGGCTGGTGTTCCGCATCGCGCCGGATGCGCTCCTGACGGATTATGGGAACAATGGGTTCAACGAGCAGTTCGCGATCTCCGTCGGCGTCGTTTACCGGATGGGGCACCAGTTCAAGGTGAAGCAGTAGGGTTCAGGAATCGCGATTGAGAAGTTCGTGCGCGGGGAGAAGCAGTCGCTTCTCCCCGCGTTGTTTTATGCGCTGAGCGATGCCATATCGATCACGAAGCGGTATTTCACATCCGCTTTGACCACCCGATCGAAGGCTTCGCTGATCTTCTGGATGGGGATCACCTCGACGTCCGCAACGATGTTCTTCTCCGCGCAAAAATTCAGCATCTCCTGAGTTTCGGCCATGCCGCCAATGATGGAGCCGGACCAGCTGCGGCGTTTGAAGAGCAGATTGCCGGGGTCGATGACGGGCGGCTTCTCGGGCAGTCCCACCTGGCAGTAGGTTGCGTCGCGCTTCAACGCTTCCAGGTAGGGATTGACGTCATGCGGCGCGGAAACCGTGTCGAGAATGAAGTCGAAGGATGAGGTTTGCCTCTTCATGGCCGCGGAGTCCCTGGAGATGACAACCTCGTCGGCACCCAGCCGCTTCGCGTCTTCGATCTTGGATTCGGAGGTTGTGAACTGCACTACATGAGCCCCGAAAGCATGGGCGAATTTCAGTGCCATGTGGCCAAGGCCGCCCAAGCCAACGACACCGACCTTCTTGTTGGGGCCGATCTTCCAGTGGCGGAGCGGCGAGTAGGTGGTAATGCCTGCGCACAGCAGCGGCGCAACGCCGGCCGGATCCAGCTTCGGCGAGACGGCGTGGACAAAGTGCTCCGGGGTAATGACGTTGTTGGAGTAGCCACCCATGGTGAGGTCGCCATAGCGGTCGCGAACGCCGTAGGTGAGCGTGATGCCGACCTCGCAGTATTGTTCTTCGCCGGATTTGCAGCTTGAGCAGCTGCCACACGAATCGACGATGACACCCACGCCGACCAGGTCGCCGGTTTTGAATCGCCGCACGGCGGCTCCAACGGCGGCGACGCGACCGATGATTTCGTGCCCGGGCACCATGGGGTAAACGGAGTTGCCCCACTCGTTGCGCACCGCATGAACGTCGGAGTGGCAGACCCCGCAATACAGGATGTCCACAAGAACGTCCTGCTCGTGAAGTTCACGGCGCGAGAACTGGAACGGTGCAAGGGGCTGGGCGACGTTCTGAGCGGCCCACCCATGAGATTGAGTCATGGTAAGACAATCCTCAGTCCAGAATATGCGCCGGCCGTGCGCGAGCATTCAGAGAGAACCCCGGCAGGTGTGGCGCGTTAGATTATTTTTCGATGGGCGCGTTCAGAACCGGGCGATCGAGACCGCGCAGGCTGCGCCCGGGCTGACCTTCCAGATCGAAAACGACCACCTGATTGCGGCCGGCCCTGAGCCATGGGCCAGGAAGATACAACGTCTTCTGCGGGCCGATATGCCAGAAGCGGCCCAGCGGGCGCCCGTCGATCCAGACCATTCCTTTGCCGAGAGCACTCGTATCCAGAAAGGTATCGGCAGGGTGCGCGATGGTGAAGGTCGCCTGATAGAAGCAGGGGCCGCTGCAGGCGCCGGCGGTATAGTGGAGCGCGCCGGGACTGAGCATGGGCAGTGAATAGTTGTTCCAGCCGGTGAGCAGACGGCCGGCGAGGCGCACGCCGCCCAGCAGGCCGACCCGTTCGCCCGGCAATGCGGGACCGAAGTTCACGCGGCCGGTGTTTTCGAGGAGAATATCGAGGCGCGCGTGGGCAGCCGTGATCTGCAGCGGGATTGAGGTCTGGTTGAGGCGGCGGTCGATCACACCGGCGAGTTTGCCATCGACGTAAACCTGGGCGAAGTCATGCACGGCGCCAATGGTGAGATCGCCGTGGACCGGGCCGGAGACGGCGGTTCGGTACAGCACGTAGCCGTACGCCTGATTCATCGCCTCCATGGTGAGGGGCTGGTCGGAATGGACAGGCGCAGGCAGATTGTCCCAGAGCGAAGCCGAGCGGCTGAGCGTGAAAACAGGGATGGCGGCGACCGGCGGCGGCGCGGGCACAGGCGGCGGCGCGATGCCGGTGTCGCGCGCGATGATATCCCGAAAGAGATAGTACTTCGGAGACGGGTGACCGCTTTCGTCGAGCGGAGCGTCGTAGTCGTAGCTGGTCACATCCGGCTCATAATTCTTCCCATTGGAATTCGCGCCGTTCATCCAGCCGAAACTGGTGCCGCCGTGGAACATGTACAGGTTGATCGAATAGCCCTGGCGCAGGACCCAGTCGAGATCGGCGGCCTGCTGTCGCGCGTCGGTCTGCTGATGCGGCGCGCCCCAGTGATCGAACCAGCCGTCCCAGTATTCGCCGATCATAAAAGGCCCGCCAGGACGAAGCTTCTTCAGCAATGTGAAACCGTTCTGCGCATCGCCTGGCCCGAGGTTGATGACAACCGGGAGTTCGGGCAGGCTGCCGCGCGAAACTTCCTCCGGCCCGTCCGCCGTAAAAAGCTGCGCCTTGGTGAATCCGGCATCGATCAGCATGTGGTGAATGTCTTCCATGTAGGCGTGGTCGTCGCCGTAGCTGCCGTACTCGTTCTCCACCTGGACGGCGATGATCGGGCCGCCATTGCCGATCTGGAGCGGGGCCAGTTCCCTGCCCAGGCGCAGCAGCCATGTGCGGGCCGCGGCAAGAAATTGCGGATCGCGCGACCGAACCACCATGGACGGGTCCTTGAGGAGCCACGAGGGAAAGCCACCGAATTCCCATTCCGCGCAGGAATACGGACCGGGGCGCAGGATCACATGCAGGCCTTCCTGCTGGGCTTCGCGAACGAATTCGGCGACGTCGAGATTGCCGGAGAAGTCGAAGACGCCGGGACGCGGCTCGTGGGCGTTCCAGAAGACATAGGTCGTCACCGTGTTCAGGCCCATTGCCTTCGCCATCCTCAGCCGATCGCGCCAGTAGGCACGGGGGATACGCGCGTAGTGCATCGAGCCGGCGATGATCTGAAATGGCTTCCCGTTCAGGAGAAATCGCCCGTTCGCAGCGCGGAAGGAGGGCTGCTCGGAATGCGCGGGGCGGACCGGGGCGAACAGCACCAGCGCGACGGCGGCAACCAGGAAAAACTGAGCGGATCTCTGCGCGGCTTTCATTCTCGATATGGATTGTAGTTGGCGACCCGGGAGGGAATGTGCCGGAGCGTTCCAGCCTAAAAAGACAGAAGAATACGGCGCAGGCCGGTGAGAGCCGGATTGATGAGAAAGCCGATGAGCGGACCGCCCCAGATGAAGATTACGAAGAGGCCGAAGATGCCGATGGAGTCGTACACGCGCAGGGCCCTGGCGGGCAGCAGGTGACGGAAGACGTGGGAGCCGTCGAGCGGCGGAAGCGGCAGCAGGTTGAAAGCGGCAAGGATGAGGTTGAGGAAGATGGCCAGATAAAAGAGGCCGACAAGGGGAATGAGGAGCGAACCGGAAGCCATGAGGATACTGAGGTCGCCGGAGGCGGCGACGTAGTGCACGATGGCTGCGCCGTCGCGGCTCGTATGCGAGATGATGAGCAGAACCACAGCCGCAGCCACGGCGGCAAGGATGTTGCTGGCTGGGCCGGCCAGCGTGGTGAGGATGTCGTCGCGCGTGACGTTTTTGAAGTTCCGTGGCGTGACCGGCGTGGGCTTGGCCCACCCGAAGAGGAAATTTGGATTGATCACCAGCATGATGATCGGCAGGATGATGGTGCCGAAGAGGTCGATGTGCTTGACGGGATTCAGCGTGATGCGGCCGAGCATGCGAGCAGTGGGATCGCCGAGGCGGTTGGCGGTCCAGGCGTGGGCGGCCTCATGGATGCTGAGCGAGAAGAGGAGAACGGCGAACTCGAAGATCGCAAGAATGAGATGGGATTGATCCATTGGGACGATTTGAGGATATCAGGGAGAGGAGCGATCAAGCCGTCGCTGATGGAGCGGCCGGCGAAAAAGCGGTCGGCGAAGACCCGGCCGGCCGAGACCGATCTTTCGGCAAACCTGCTGGATACGCGCGGGTTGATCAGTCGTTGGGCGGCAGCTCGGCGCAGGGTCCGGCAGATTCCGCGGCGTGCTCGGCAAGACGCGTCGCATCCTTCTTGGATTTGATTTTGCGGCCCGGAACGCCCCCGACAATGGCATGCGGCTCGAGATCATGCGTGGCGACGGCCTGAGCGCCCAGCATGGCGTCTTCACCGACGCGAACGCCGGGCATCACCAGCGAGCGATACGTGACCCGCGCGGCGGGGCCGACCTCGGTGCGGCGATGCTCGATAATGCAGGCCTCGACGGGGTCGTGGGCGTGAGAAAAGACTGCAGCGTGTTCGGAGATGGAGGTGCCTTTGCGGATGACCAGTTCGCCGCGGTCGTCGAGCAGGACGTGATTGTGGATGATCACATCGTCTTCGAGCGTGAGGTTGTAGCCAAAGGTGAACTCGACGCCGTGATAGATCCTGACGTTGCGGCCGATGCTTTTAAAGATGTGCTTGCCCAGCATGGAGCGGAAGCGGAAGCCGAGCCAATGGTTGAGCCCCACGGGCGAGCGGTCGAACATGCGCCAGAACCAGACCAGCGGCTTAATCAGGGCGTATCGCTCGGCGTCGATATCGCCATAGTATTCCGGCTCCAGGGTTACGTTGGCCGGATCGAGCGAGAGCTCGAGCACGTTGAAGGGCAGCTCAGTGGCGAGCGTGAAATTGAGCCGGCCGCCGTGCGGGCGGCCCAGCAGAAGCTGGTGCAGATTGTCGCGCACGATTTCCCCGCGCAGACTAATGCTGCGGTGCCGCGAGAATTCGTCGTCGAGGTATTCGATCCAGCGGGTGAAGACTTCCTTTGCTTCACGGGTGGGCTCAATTTCCCGGTACTGGTAGCGAGGCATATGTTCTAGATTATCTTCCGCTGTCATGGGATGCGAACACGCTGGTAAAACCGGCGCTGCAGCCCTTACTTTCGGTATTTGCAGGCCGATCGAAAACAGCGTAGGCTTCTGCTTCGTCAGGAAAGAGACACGCATGAGCGAGACAACGGAGGAGCAGAGGAGTTACTCGGGGCTGCTGATCGGGCTGCTGGCGGTTGCCGTGATTGCGGCGCTCGCGGGACTGGTGTGGAGCTACTCGCTCGCCGGAAGGCTGACTCATGCCGAAGCACAGGTGGCCTCAGCACAGCAGCAGAATCAGAAACTGGCCGCGGCTCTGGAGGAGACGAATGCGCGCCTTCGGGTCACCAGCGAAACGCTGGGCCAGTCCCTCGGGTTGACGCAGAAGCAACTGGAGCAGCGCGCGCAGGATCTGCTGCGACGGCAGCAGGCGGAGGCGCAGCACTTTGAAAGCGAGCACGCCGCCGACCAGAAGCAGATCAGCTCGGTTTCCACCGACGTCTCGGGCGTGAAAACCGACGTCGGCGGGGTAAAGACAGACCTGACGGCGACCAAAACCGAACTGCAGAGCACCGAAGCCCAACTGCAGTCCATGAAGGGCGACATGGGCATCCAGAGCGGACTGATCGCGACCAATGGGCGCGAGCTGGACATTCTGAAGCACATGGGAGACCGGAACTACTACGAGTTCACGCTGCACAAGGGGCATAAGCTGGCGGTGGCCACCGTGGCGCTGGAACTGAAGAAGGCCGATGAGAAACACAGCCGCTTCACCCTGGTGGTTTACGCCGACGATAAGGAGATTCCCAAGAAGGATCGCAGCCTGGATGAGCCGATTCAGTTCTACACCGGCAAAGATCACCTGCTGTATGAGCTGGTGGTGAACAGCATCAGCAAGAACGAAGTCCAGGGTTATATCGCGACGCCGAAGAATGCGCCGGTACCGGTGACGACAGCGGGCAACTGATCAGCTCCACAACGAGACGCGGTGATGGTGGCGCACCTGATTCATTTCCCGAGCTTGCGGCGCGAGGCCAATGGCTACAATCGGAGGCGTGACTTCACGCTTCAGCATTGGGCAACGGATCGCGTTGTGGGTAGTTCCAAAGGCCACCGCGCTGGTCCTGGCGGTCATCGGCATCACCCTGCGATTTGAAGTCATCGCGGAAGAGGGCGCCGTGCCGGCCACGCCGCCGGCACGGGGCATCTTCTGCTTCTGGCATCGGTGCACGCTGCCCGCGGGGTGGTATTTCAGAAAATTCCGCTGCTCGATTCTGATCAGCCAGAGTTTTGACGGCGAGCTGATTGCTCGGACCCTCGCTCTGCTGGGATACGGGAGCGTGCGCGGATCGAGCTCGCGGGGCGGCGCGGCGGGGCTGATCGCACTGCGCGATGTGCTGGCGCGGGGTGAGCCGGTGGTATTTGCGGCGGACGGGCCGCGGGGGCCGATCTATGAGACGAAAATCGGGCCGGTGAAGCTGGCGCAGATGACGGGCGAGCCAATGGGGAGCTTTTATCTGCTGCCGCAGCGCGCGTGGACGATGCGCTCGTGGGACCGGTTCCTGGTGCCGAAGCCGTTTTCGCGCGTGGTGGTGAGCTGGGCGCGGCTGGTGCTGCCGCCTTTGCCGACTGCCGATGCGGAGATGCTGGAAGAAAAACGGCGGCAGCTGAACGATGCGCTGGAGCGGGCGCGGGCGCGGGCCGAGGAGTACTTTTCCGAGGGCCGGTGAGTTGGTCGCCCATCTGGCGAAATCGGGCAGAGCTGGGGCACCCGCATAGAATCGGCTGTGTGCTGGTTTCGGATTTTGATTTCGCATTGCCTCCCGAGCTGATCGCGCAGGAGCCGCTGGCGGAGCGCGCGGGGGCGCGGATGCTCGCTCTGGATCGCGGGTCAGGAGCGTGGGAGGATCGTAGGTTTCGCGACTTCCCTTCTCTGCTGCGACCGGGCGATCTGCTGGTGCTGAACGACAGCCGCGTAATCCCGGCGCGATTATTTGCGCAGCGGGCCGGACTGCACACGCAGGAGGGCCACCGGACCACGGGGCGCGTGCAGGTGCTGCTGGCCGAGCAGCTCTCCGAATGGGAGTGGAAGGCGCTGGTGCGGCCGGGGCGGAAAGTGCTGACGGGGGAGACGCTTGAATTTCTGCACCAGCACGCCAGCGACAGGCGTGCCGGAGACCCCGATACCGGCTCGGGCGAGCTGCGTGCGGCGGTGATCGCGCACGGGGAGTTCGGCGAGCGGACGCTGCGCTTCGAGCCGGTGACAGATTTTTTCGGAAGCGTGGAGCGGCTGGGACACATGCCGTTGCCGCCGTACATCCACCGCGAGGACGAGCCGGAGGACCGGGAGCGGTACCAGACGGTGTACGCACGGGAGCGCGGATCGGTGGCGGCGCCGACGGCGGGGCTGCACTTTACGCCCGAGATTCTTGCGGCGGTGCGGGCGCGCGGAGTGGAAATTGCGACGGTGACGCTGCACGTGGGGCTGGGAACGTTCCAGCCGGTGCGCGTGGATCGCGTGGAAGACGTTCGGCTGCACGCGGAGCGGTACACGATATCGCCGGAGACGGCGGCGGCAATCAATAGGGCGCGGCGCGATGGGCGGCGGATCGTGGCGGCAGGAACGACCACGGTGCGGACGCTGGAACACTGTGCGCGGACTGAGGAGGAACTTACTCCGCACTCCGGGACGACGAGCATCTTTATCTCTCCGGGATTCGAGTTTCGCGTGGTGGACGCAATGCTGACGAATTTTCACCTGCCGCAATCGACGCTGCTGATGCTGGTGAGCGCGTTTGGCGGACGGGAGCGGGTGCTGAATGCGTATCGGCACGCGGTGGAGGCGAGATACCGGTTCTTCTCCTATGGAGACTGCATGTTTGTGAGTGATTAACCCTACCCCCCATAACTCCGGGACACGGCAAGTAACAGGACAGATTAGGGTTACGGGAGGCCGTTTTGGGACACCGGCAAAGGCTTCACAAAAGGAAAGTTAAAGGCCGGATGTTGGACAATTCGACGTTGACGTGCCGTACGAGGTACCAGGGGTAAGGGCTTTGAACGGGCAAGTCGGTTGCGCGGGCTGTGGGTGAAGCAGTAGTCGTGTCCGCGGATGGCGTCGCTGCGGCAGGGCTCGGCGAAGCGGTTGTAGTACTGACAGCGCGCGGAGAGGGTCCAGGCAGGATCGTGTCCGGCGCAAAAGGGGCGGCCAGGGAGCGCGCGGCGGCCGCAGGGAAGGCTGTTTTCGGTGGCGGTGCAGAAGCGAGGCATGGGATCTCCAACTCAGAGCTCAGGACTCAGAGCTCAGGACTCAGAGCGCAGAGCTCAGAAAAAGCGGTTAGCGTTTAGCGGTTAGGAAGAACGCGGAGCCAGTCACGGTCGCCAGGCCTCGGTCCCAAGGCCCCGGTCCCAAGGCCCCGGTTCGTCGTGATCCGGGTCGAGAGCGCAGGGCTCGCGGGTAGCGGTCAGCGTTTAGCGGTCAGCGATCAGGAAAAGCAAAAGCGACGGCAAACGGAAAAAGGCCGCGCGCGGGCGGCCTTTTTTGAATTTCACTCTATAAGTTCAGAATATCAGATCCGGAGAGCTGGCCTGCCAAATCTGTTGTGAGTTAGCGACGTGTAAGTAGCATGTTATCAAGGCGAGTTACTTTGGTGTGGAGGGCCTGCTCTTGACAAGAAATTGGGAAGGATC
>Ga0335075_10003334_pt1 | contig 25510 bp, 29 predicted proteins | sample Lox_Sample_24_FD_206723 | JGI IMG/M metagenome (GOLD analysis project Ga0335075, IMG submission 206723) | Soil microbial communities from Loxahatchee National Wildlife Refuge, Florida, United States - Lox_Sample_2.4 | ecosystem: Environmental > Terrestrial > Soil > Wetlands | place: USA...
TACAATCAGACCGTGGTCGATATTTCTAGTTTATCCGCCACCCTACCCGCGCGTTCTCGAAGGACAAATCGCTGATTCTCTTGGGGTCGATTCGGAATGCGTTCTAGTCGGCAACGGCAGTACGCAACTGATCTATCTGTTGGCGCGTGTCCTCAAGCTGCGCTCTCCTTGAGTAGTCATTCCAACTTTCAGTGAAATCGCTAACGCTTTAATCAAGCCGGTTACGAACCTTCATCAATACTAACCGGGAGTCAGGATGACTTTCGGCTCGATTTCAAGGATGTGTATGTCGCGCTCCGGCGCAGATGCGATCTTCCTTGGAAGACCAAATAGTCCCACCGGCAAACTAATCAGCCTGGAAGAAGGCGCGGAGATAGCCGCTGATTGTCATCGCCACGACGCTTGGTGCGTGTTCGATGAAGCGTTCATCGAGTTTGCCGACGATCCACCTTCCCTCGTCCAATTGGGTACTGCCTCTCCGAAGCTGCTGGTACTTCGATCATTGACAAAGATTTATGCAATTCCTGGCCTGCGTGTGGGCTATTTGGTAGGTGAATCGCAGATTGTCAGAATGTTGCGGGACGCTATCGAGCCGTGGTCTGTTATTGTAGCGGCGGAAGCAGTGGCGCGCTTGCCTCACGCTGCCCACAAATTTCCTTGAACGCACTGTAGATCTTGTTATCAACGAATGGTGAAAAATCGAAAATGGACTGCACTGCCTTGCGAAGTTTCGGGTGTTATCCTCTTCAGCGAATTTCGTCATGGCGCAGGTTTCGAGTGAGAACAGCCCTGGTGACTTTGGCCGTTACTTGCACAGCAGATGGATCCCCGTGCGCGACCTCAGTGCGCTTCCTGGATGTGGCCCGGCTTCTATCGGTTTGGTCTACGAATGCAGCAGGATAACAAGAGACTTCTCGCGGCTGTCGCAGATTATTGACGTGGGCCTCCGAACCGGGCATCCTCCTCTCGTTATGCATCCGGCTCGCCGGGGACCATGGCGTATGCAGGAATGCGCATCCAACCACGCCGGAACCGCACGACCCTGAGACTGGCGCGAAGGAACTGCTCAACGTGCCCTTCGCGCCAGACTTTACGAGTTAGCCGGATTAGACTCGGCTGGCGCCGAATCAGCGAACGTTTCCGATGAAGGTTGGCGTGCTTCTGCCACCGCCACAGCCAATCACCGATGTATGGCCGATCGACTCAAAGAGCTGATCCGCTCCGGTACAGAAGCGATAGAAGCTGCCCCAGCTGCGTAAGATTGTATTTAACTTCCGAAGTAGCTGAGCCAAAGAGCGATTGAGGGTCGCTCGTTGGTGAGCTGTTTCACCCGACACCGGAGGTATGCGCGGCGTGCCTTGGGAATTTCGATCCGAGGCATCAGTCCGAACCGGCGATGCCATTTCAGCCTGACCCGATGACCGAGGAACTCGAGGCCCTTGGTTAGATCCGCGTCTTCTCCCCCGAAAGCTCGAGACCTGTGCCGTCCTCAAGGGCGGCGATCCAGGCGCCGTAATCATCAGCCCGCTCCGCATATCTGAATCCAGTGGACAGGGCGCTCTAAGCGGTGTGTTGATCGATAGGCCCGCGGAATCTTCTCCGCCAAGTGGTCCTGATGCAAGAGAGATCTTTATGAGGGTGCGCGCTATCCGCACCGGGAGCTCTTTGTCGACATGCGCATAGAGTATGCCCGGATGTTCATGGTCAGCCATTATGCAAGTCGCATGTTCAATCCGGCCGCCAACGTGATGGGTGCTGTTGATTTCCTTGGTAGCCGCGTTCAACGGGCTTGCAGTGCTTTTGCAATTGCGGAAATCTTACAAGAATATGCCTCATGAAGGATGCATAAAGGAGCAAGAGCCGAGGATTGGTTTAACTGTCCAAGCCAACCGGCCCAGTAATAGGCCGAACTCGACGCATATGATCTCAAGCGAAATTGTCCAACGAAGGCTGGCGCTGATCGCGGAGAGCAAGAGGAAAGCGACTGCAACGATCGGAGGAAGTCTGGCGCCGCGATGAAGACGCTGGGGCAATTCCTGATAGAACGACGCAAGGCACAGGGACTAAGCCAGAAGGAGTTTGCGGTATTAATCAAGAATCGCGACGGCAAGCCGCTTTCCGCTACGTACCTGAACTACCTGGAACATGATCGCGGCAAGCCGCCCGACTACCTGCTCGATCAGTTCGCCGAGGTGCTCCAGGTCGAGCGCGACGTATTGTATTTCTGGGCGCAGCGTATGCCACCCGATATCGCGCCCGGTGAGGCCAGCGTCGACCAGGTTACTAACGCGTATCGGGCATTCCGGCGCGAACTCAAAACCAAAGGAGGGGGGAAAGGTGGAAAAAAATCATGAAGATGATCCCGGACAACACCGGCCGCTTTCCAGAACGTCCGCACTACGAGATCGAGGAGTTGGAGGAGGAGTGCGAGGCAATTATCGAGTCATTGCTTATGAGCCGTTATGGGCAATACGCGATTGCGGTCCCGACGGAAGCCTTCATCGAATTACTCGAACGGGAAACCGCCAAGCTTAACGTCTACTGCGATCTGAGCGCCGAGGGCGAGGAAGTACACGGCGTCACCGAATTCTTCCCCGGCTACAAACCTCACGTCAGCATCGCGCGCGAGCTGTCCTACCAGCATTGGCGCGAACATCGTAAACGCAGCACCCTGCCACACGAGTACGGCCACGTGCACTGGCACACCTGGCTATTTGACCGTTACTGCCAGCGCAGCGAACGCCACAAATGCCTGCGCGGCCAGATTATCCCCCCGGTAAACGGGAAGGCCGACTGGCTGGAGTGGCACGCCGGGTTTATTTCGGGTGCCATGCTGATGCCGCGCAGCCGCCTGCAATTGCAGGTCGCGGCATTCTGCGCCGAACGCCGCGTCGAAGTCCGGTTGGATGAGCGGACCATCGAAGGCCAGTTGATGATCCAGCGCACCGGCGAACTGTTCAGGGTCTCGTCTGAGGCGGCTCGCGTGCGCTTGCGCCAACGCGGCTACTTAGTGTCGTAAGAGCATTCTGTTTGCGCGGCGCTTGACAGGCGGCCCGCTCGTTCGCTACAACGATTCTATACTTTCAAAAGTTCAGAGTCTCAGAGTTAGTTAATTCTGAGACTCGGATGGGTTGACGGAATCGGCGAGCAGTCAGATGCAAGCGGATGATCACACAAAGCCACGATGAATTCCTCTGGCGGCAAGCCGCAGGGCTGCTGCAAATTGCTAGGTTGCTCGAAGGCCGGCCGCAGGAGGTCTCCGGCAACTACGATACGGCGACGCGCAGCTGTCACCTGTTCGCTGACTTCGGGGCCGGAGCCATGCGGCCACTAGGTATCGCTTTACCAGCGGCGCGGGTCGAGGCGGGCATTCGTCTGCTGGCGGCAAGCGCGGGCAAGCTAATCGAGCGCGAGGCGCCGTTCGTGAATCTGATTTTGCCCAACGGTGGCCGCTTCGCGGCCTCCGTGGAAACTGACGGGATCTCATTTTCGCTGCGCCTGTTTTGGGCGGCGGTCAGAGCGCTTGAAGAATTTATCGCCGAGCATTGGCAATTAGCCGTTATCGATGAGGCGATTCGGCGGCGCTTCAACATTATCGCGATCGGTGGGACGAGTGCTGGGAAAACGAGTTTCATCAATGCGTTGACTGCACGTTTGCTGAAGTTCTCGCCGCATGAGCGGCTCGGAACCATCGAAGACGAACCCGAACTAAAGATCGACGCGCCCAATGTCGTCCGGCGCGTAGTGCGCGGGCGAGCTGATATGCGCCGGCACGTACGCGAAATGCTGCGCATGCGGCCCGATCGCATCATCGTTGGAGAGGTGCGTGGCGCCGAGGCGCTGGACCTGCTGAAGGCCTGGAATACCGGCCATTCCGGCGGTTTCACCACGATTCACGCCAACAGCGCGGCAGCCGCCTTAATTCGACTGGAGAGCCTGGTCGAAGAAGCAGGCGTTCCCCCGAGTGCCCGGCTGATCGCCGAGGCCGTCGATTTATTGATTTTCATCAGTCGCCGTCCGGATGGCGCACGCAGGATCGCGGAGATGGTGCGAGTGGAGGGTTGCGCCCCGGATGGCGGCTACCGGCTTAAACCAATCACGGGCGTCGAAGACTAATCCAAGTCTTGAGGAGGCAGGAGCATGAGGAAATCGATTGTCGTAGCAACCATGGTACTGGCCAGCGCCACACCGGCATTGGCTTATACCCCAACGGGTCTGCCGTGGGACGGGCCGCTGACCACTTTAATCAACGGCCTGCAGGGCGGACTGGCCCACGCGATGCTGGCTACCGGAATCATCATCGCTGGCATTGGCTGGACGTTCTGGCAGGAGTTCGGCCCCGCAGCCAAGGCGCTGGTAGGCGTAATTGCGGGTGGTGCACTCGCCGGCGCGGCACTCAACATCATGACCTATCTGGGTCTGGCGGCGGTGATCCACTGATGCGTGCCAGAGTTCATCAATCGATGGTGAGAGCGCCGCTGCTCGGCGGCGGCCATCCACGGCTCACCGTGATCAACGTCGTCCTCGCACTGGCGATCCTCTCAACCGGACTTCACTGGTGGACAATCACACTCGCAATTGGCGTGGCGCTCAGCGTGCAGTGGGCGTTGCGGGCGGCAGCGCAGCGCCATCCCGAATGGCCGATAATTTATCTCCGTCACTTGCTGGAGCCGGCCATCCGGCCAGCTCATGGGCGGGCCTGGGGTACGCCCGAAAAACCCAAGCCGACCGTGCCGCCGCTGCCGAGGTGGACGCCATGAGCCGGTGGAAATCACGCATCGATCATTCGCTGTCTGACATCGTTCAAGTGAGCGCATTCCTCAGCGAGGGCGAAGCCTTCCTCAAGCCTGGTGGCCTGATGGTGGCATCGGAGCTTCGTCACGACGACTTCGAATCATTGTCACGCGAGGAAGTGGATGCGCTCTGCGAGCGCTTCGAGCAGGCGCTGGGCCAGTCCGGCGATAGGGACCTGCTCCACCTGGTCTATGATCGGCTGCCGGCGCCGCATTATCCCGAGCGCGAGTTCCCAACCAAAGCGGCCGCGTTAGTTGACGCGGAGCGCAGGGCGGCATTCGGTAATGAACGGTATTGGGTAAATCGCAGCCGGATTTATTTCAGTCATTACTTCCCGCCTGAGGCCAGCGCGCGCGCCTCATCGGCCTTCTTCGGCGGCAGCGATAGCGCGGGCACCTCCAGCTGGCAGTATGAGATCGAGCGTTTTCGTGAACGCGCTCGCGCCTTCGGCGATGCGCTCTCTGGCGTCGCGCGCGTGCGCCGCTTCACTTCGGCCGAGATGTTCCACGATCTGCATTTGTGCTTGACCGGGATGGATCATCCGTTCGCGCTGCCCGCGGTACCGGTACATCTCGATGAAGTACTGGCGGATCAGACCTTCTACGGCGGTCTCTATCCGCGCGTGGGCGATCTTCATATCCGGCCGATCGCCATCAACGGCTATCCGGCCGAGACCATCCCGCAGCTTCTCTGGTTCATACTCAACGAGCGCGGACGGATGCGTTTTACTCTGCGCTGGATTCCTCTCGATGCAGTCACCAGTCAGCGCCACGGCAACCATGTGCGCGGGCAATGGGCGCGGCGGCGTCAGGGCCTCATGCAGATCATTCTCGCCGCGATGAATGTGCCACGCACTCGCGCTAATCGTTACGCTGACGAGATGGTGGCAGACGCGGAAGAGGTTATCGCCCGCGCCGCCGGCGGCACGCCCTTCGGCTTTCTCAGCCTATGGGTGCTGATTTTCGACGAGGATGGGGACCGCGCCGATCTGCGCAGGCGCGAATTCGTCAGGCGGCTGCAAAACGCCGGCATCGGCGCACGGGCCGAGGACGTCAATGCGGTTGAAGCCTTCAAGGGCTCACAACCGGGCAACGGCTGGTCGGATGTGACGCGGCCATTGGTCAGCGGCATCAACTTCGCTCATCTGGCGTTGGTTAGCGAGCCATGGCCGGGAACGCCGACGATTGATTCGCCGCATTTTCCGCCGAACACCCCGGCACCCCTGGTCTGTTGCTCATCCGGGCATGCCACGTTCTGGCTGCCGCCGCACTCCGGCGGCGGCCTCTTGCACATGTTGATCATCGGACCGACCGGAGCCGGCAAATCGGTCTTGTTGGGGTTACTCGCGATGGCCTGGACCGCGCTCAAGGATGCGCGTGTCCGGTGGATCGATTTTGACTATTCGTCGTTCGTTGCCGCGCATGCGCTCGGCGCCGATTATCGCGACCTCGGCAACGAGGGCACGCCCGCGCTCTGTCCGCTGGAGCGCGCGGGTTCTTCCGACGAGGAAGATCAATTCCTGCTGGCTTCCTGTGATCGCCTGTTCGCGCGTTGGCAAACCACGCTCAGCGCCGAGGACCAGGAAGAACTCGCGCGATCGATCGAACTCTGTGCTAACCAAGGCTTGCGCCGCATGCGCCATTTGGCGGGCATGGTGCAGATCCCCGCGTTACGGCGGATTCTCAGCCAATACACCGAGCTTGGTCCCTGGGGCCACATCTTTGATGGCGAACCGGACAATTCCGGCGAGTGCACCGTCAGGGTCTACGAAACACGCGGCTTGATGGCGCTAGGCGAACGCGCTGCGGCGCCCGCGCTCGAATGGTTGCTGCACGAAATCGAGCGCGAATGCACCGGCGAACCGATGCTGATCTTCATCGACGAAGCCTGGCGGCTGCTCAACGATCCCGTGTCGGCCGACTGGTTCTATGGCGCACTGCGGACTCTGCGCAAACGCAACGCTGGCCTCGTGATGGCAACGCAGAGTCTCACCGAGATTGCCTCGTCTCCCTACTGTAACCTGCTGTTGGAGAGCTGCCCGGCAAAGATCTTCCTGCCCAATCCGGAGGCCCGAGGCGAACACGTCAGGGACTCGTATCTCAAGCTCGGACTGACAGGGCGCCAAATTGAGATCATCGCGCGGGCCACGCCGCGCTCGCAGTACTACTACACCGCGCCGCTCGGCAGCCGCCTGTTCAATCTCGACCTCGGGCCGATCGCACTTGCGCTATGCGGCTCGACCAGTCATCGCGACGTCCAGCATGCGCGTGAGCTTCTCGCCCAAGGCGTTGGTGATTTCGTCGACTCCTGGCTCGGCGAGCGCGGGCTGGCCGGCTTCGGCGCCGAGGTCGTCTCCAAACCTTTAGCGGATCTATCGTTCCTGAACGGAACTACACACCAGGAGCATTAATCATGAGGGGTTTTTCGATTCGGTCGTCATGCGCGCGTGAAATTGTCAAGATGACGCTCATTGCTACTTATTGCTTCATCGCAGCGGCTCCGGCGCACGCCCAGTTCGGCGGCAGTTGCGGCTGTCCGGTGATTGTCAGTGATCCGGAAATCTACGGCCGGCAAGGCGATCAGTTGACCGAGGAGACGCGCATTGCCGATCTCGCCGCGCAGAACACCACCGCCGGCGACGCAGGACTGTGGCAATCGCAGCTCGGATTTCTGAGCGGCCTCGGCAATACCATCGGCCAGTCCGGCGGACTCGATTACGCGTCGCCCGACGCTACGCAACAGTTCAAGGCGGATTTTCCCGCGGCCGCTCCGCCACCGCTCAATGCCGCCCAGCACATGCAGCAACTGGCCGCGCTTACTCTCGGCACCCTGGACGGCGCGCTCGGAGTGGCAGAACGGCAGGCCGCGCACTTTCAGTATGAGGACCAGCAATTGGCCGCGCTGGAAGCCAGGAACGCGTCGGTCAACGGACGCCTGCAGGCGGCCCAGGTGAGCAATGAAATCCTCTTGGCTCAAGCGCAGCAGCTCCAGCTTATGCGCCAACTGCTGATCACGCTGATTAATGCCGAGGCGGTCGATCGGGGCGCGCGCCTCAGCACCGACACCCAGGGCGTAATGCAGGCGAGCCAGTTCCTTAATGCAGGAGGCGTCGAGCCGTGAAGAAAATTGCAATCGCGCTAGCGGCTGTGATGTTCACCGCGTGCCATTCACGGTCCAGTGAACCGCCGCCGGCCAGCCAGGACGCCCTTAAGGCGCTGGGCAGCATGGTGCCGTCTACTCAATTTGACCGAAGCTTCTGGCAGCGCGAGCACGACGCCAATTCGTCCGTGTGGAGCGAAGCCAAGCGGCTGTGTCAGCAGACCCTGCTCGCCAACTATCCGAACTGCCTGCCGGTCAACGACATCGTGCAGGCAGATCAAACAAAAAAGTCTCAAGTCGCAAAGACACTTGATGCCACCCGGGAGCAAATGTTTGAGCGCGGCTTCGAATACGACGCTCTGCGAATGGCATGGCTGCCGTTTCGCGAAATGTACATAAAAGGTTGCGTTTACTCACCAGCATATCCGAACGACCCCAAGAAAGTTGGATCAACGTGGAATTGTCCACTCGGCACCGCAGTTCCCACAGGAATTCGGGATGAAAAGTTCGGCGAGGAGCAAACGGATGTCACCCAGTGAGTTTGGAGTATTTCAGCAGGTGCTCACTCAGTTCCAAAGTGTAACTGCAACTTGGCTAGGTGGGCTCTATCAGATCGGAACCAGCCTCTTCTACATGCTTGCCACGCTTGAACTGATTCTGGTCGGTATCACCGGCACGCTTAGGCGCGATTTCGACCAATTAGTCATTGATCTGGTACGCACCGTTGCCGGTTTAATGGCGATGTTCACATTATTCAAGTACGGGCCGGACTGGCTGCAGAACGGGGTGATTCTAAGCTTCACCGGCTGGGCCTCGGTGGCGGGTCACGTACCGGCCAGTGCGATGACTCCTGGCGGCGTAATGACGCAGGGTTTCAACCTCGCGCTCATCCTGCTTCAGGCCATTGCCTCGGGCTGGACCGTCTTCCATCCGAGCGCCACCCTCAATGCGCTGCTGCTTCTGCTCTCAGCTCTGATCATACTCGTCTGCTTCGCCATCATCGCCTGCATCCTGCTGGAAACACTGGTCGAGGGCTATGTCGCCTGCGTCGCCGGCACAGCGCTGGTTGCGACCTCAGGCACGCGTTTCACCTGGCGTTTCGGCGAAGGCTATTTCGGCTGGGCGCTGGGCGTCGCTGTCCGGATTTTCTTTCTCTACCTGATGGTCGGTGTCGGAAATCAACTTGCGCAAGGTTGGGCGGATACAAACAAGACGAATGCAACTGAGTTAATGACCAACTGGTACTACGGCATCGAAGCGGCGGTCGAGGCTTTCCTTCTCGCGGTCATCACCGCCCGGATTCCGACCAAGGCAGCGCAGATCGTCGATCACACGGCCAGCTCGACCCTCGGTGACATCATTCTCGGCACTACGTTAAGCGGTGCGATTCGCGACGGCATGAAGTCGCTGCCCAAGGCGCTTGAAGTGAGCGGCAAGCTCGGCGGCGAAGCCTTCAATGGCGTGCTCAATCTAGCCGACGAAGGCGCGAGCCGCGCGATGCGAATGTGGGATCGGCTGCGCAATGACCAGCTCAAGCCGCCCAGTCCGCCGACGCGCGAGGACCTCGACAAGGGCACGAGGCAACTGACATCAGGCGCGCAGACCCGACCGTTCAGCGACGACTGGCCCAAGACCGGTGGGCTAGGACAACCCAATACCTCACCGCTGGACGGCAAGGCCCCCGCGACCAACCGCCTCAACGGCAGCGGCAAGGGCACCAAAAAACTCTGAGTGGAAGCGTGAAGATGATGCTTACCTCGGTAATCAACCCAAGTTCGGAAAGTCCTTATTTCGCAGCTTCAGCCGCGCTCCGTTCTGAATACGAGCGGCTGGCCGCAAGCAATCGCGTGCTGCGCTACAGCCTGATGGCGGTCGCCGGGGCGTTGGCGCTTACAACGGCGCTCAGCCTCTATCTAGCGCGTAAACCTCATGTCGTTCCGTACGTGATTGCGCTGGACAAGGGTGGCGAGATCACCGGGCTATTGCAGCCGTTGGCGGCCGACCCATCGGCCAACGAGGCGGTGGTCCGCTTTGAGCTGGCGCGGTTCATCACTGATGCCCGCAGCGTACTCAGCGATGGCATAGCAGAAAAAGCTGCGCTCCATTGCGTCTACGACATGGCGCGCGGTGAGGCGGCCACCGTACTGCCCACCTGGTATCGCGACCATCCGCCATTCAAACTCGCTAGTAAGGAGACGATCCACGCGGAGGTCGATTCGGTGTTGCGCGCACCCAACGGCGGCTATGAAGTCCGCTGGACCGAAACCAGCCGCAACCTCAATGGCGACCTGCTGTCAACCGAGCATTGGCGCGCCTTGCTCGCGGTGCAGCTAGCCACGCCCGACCCCGACCACATGCTGAGCAATCCGCTGGGCCTCTACGTGACTCAGATCGACTGGAGCGAGGAGCAAGGCTCATGAAACGAAAGATCATTTTTCCAGTAATCATCACTATCGCGGTCGCCGCGTTCAGCGGATGCGCTACACAGACGCCGCCTCCGCAACCCGAACTGGTGCCAGCCACACTGCTGGAACCGGAGCCACCGCCACCCCCACCAGAAAGCGTACTCGATAACCAACCTTCATACGTCCGTGCAGCCATCTCCGACTATCAGCGGAGTGGAGAGGCGCCGATCCTGCGCGACGGCATCACCACCAGGTTTCCATATCAGACGGATGCTCAGTTCCTGGTGCTATGCGAACCGCTGCGGGTCAGCGAGGTTCTGCTGGCGCCGGGCGAAAGTGTGGAGAATGCCGCGGCCGGTGACACCGAACGCTGGATGATCCAGCCGGTCGATGGGCGCGTCCTGGTCAAACCGAAGGCGGCCAATATTACAACCAACCTTCTGATCCTGACCTCACGCCATACTTATCACCTGACGCTCAAGTCGGGCGGCCGATATATGCCGCGCGTCGCCTTTTACTACCCCGAGGAGATCATCGCCGCCGAGGCCAACCGCAAGCGCGAGCTTGAACGCCGGGCGAGTGATCTCTTAACTCCGGCGCCGCTGTCCAAACTCAACTTTGGCTACAAGGTTTCCGGTCCTGAAGTTTCGTGGAAACCCGTACAAACCTTCGATGATGGTGAGCGGGTCTACGTAGAAATGCCCGCGACCTTAATGGCTTCTGATGCTCCAACTCTGATGGTCGACGCGGATGGCGCCGACACGCTGGTCAACTATCAGGTCAAGGGCCGCTACTACATCGTTGATCGCTTGTTCAAACAGGCGGTGCTGGTTTCCGGTACGGGCAAGGACCAGCAGCAAATCATCATTGCGCGGACTGGAGCCTGAACCATGGATCAAGCACCGCAACAGAGCGTCAAGCCCGAACAGCTCGTACACCGGCTTAAGCCATGGTGGGGCCTCGCGATCGCAGGCCTGCTCGGAGTCGGCATGATCGGCGGCGTATTCGCGATTCACAACGCGGGGCAGGTCACGCAGGCGAAGAAGAGCGTCAGCAATCAGAAGGCCGACGACAGCTGGATCGATCGCGAACCCAATCGTGTCGCCCACGCCGAAGCATCAGTGGCAACGCCCAGCCCTTCACCAGCGATGCGGGCGGCGGCTTCGCCGATCCCCCAGTATCAACCTGTAGCGCAGAACTATACTCCGCCGACGGCACCGAATCCGGCTATCGAGCAGCACCGCGAAGAGTATCAGAAGGCGCTCGGCTCCGATCTGCTGATTGCTCCCAGAGGTCAATCACAGGTGCTGGAAACTCCACGTTTGGTTTCAGCTGGCGGTGAAGCGATCGCTGGACAAGACGGCGGCGGGATTCAGAGTAGCGGTCCAATCGCCGCCGACCCGCATCCGGCCTCGCCCTACACCATCAGCACCGGCACCGTCATCTACGGCACGCTGGAGACCGGCATCAACTCCGACATACCCGGCGACGTGCTGGGCCGCGTCGCCCAGGATGTCAAGGACAGCGTGAGCGAACGCTGCGTCCTGATTCCCCAGGGCAGCAAGCTCATCGGCTCCTACTCCAACCAGTTGATCCCGTCGCAGGAGCGCCTGATGGTCAAGTGGCGCACGATCGTGTTTCCCAACGGTGGCGAACTGAATCTTCCCGACCTCACCGGAAGCGACGCGGCCGGTTACGCGGGCTTTCAGGATCAGGTGAATCATCACTACGCCAAGGTCTGGACGCCAGCATTGCTGATGTCGGCGATTTCAGCCGGCATGATGATGGCCGACTACCCGACGGTCACCAGCGGCGCCAACGGCACCGGCGCCTACTCGATGAATCCCGGCCAGATGGCGGCGATGGGTGCGGCGCAGCAGCTCGGCGGACAGGCGACGAGCCACATGGCCAACGTTCAGATCGCACCGACCATTCAGATCAGGCCCGGCTATCACTTCCGTGTGCTGGTTACGCGCGATCTGGTGTTCTCGGGACCCTATGTGGATACCGCGGACACTATGGAGAGTACGCGATGAAACGACGCTGTTGGATACTCCGTATTACTATCGCCGCGACAGCTTGCGCCGTACTCGTCGTCACCGGTGTGATCGGCTATCGGTTGCCGAACGCGCTCGGCTATTGCCTCAACCTGACGCCCAGCGAGCCGGTCGGCATATACCGCTTGGTAGCCGGCGGTGCCGAGCGCGGCGCCCTGGTATGGCTGCAGCAGCCGGCGGGTCCACAGGCTTCGGTTCTGCATCGGTATGCTCCGGCCAATATCCCGCTGATCAAACGTGTCGCGGCGATCCCAGGCGATACCGTGGAGCTCGAAAGGTCCGGCGTGCGCATTGACGGAACGCTCTGGCCCGATAGCAAGCCGCTCAGGCGCGATGCGGAGAGGCACGCGCTACGCGCTTTTCCCTTTGGCATTTACAACGTCACTGCGGGACAGCTCTGGGTGATGTCGCAACATCCGCGCGGGATCGACAGCCGCTACTTCGGCCCCGTGCCGGTAAGCAGCGTTATTTCGCGCCTGACCCCAGTGATCACCTGGTCATATCCAGCTGTCAGCCAGGTGCTGGTTTTCACCTACATCATCCTGATCGCAGTCACTGCCAGCCTGCTGGCGACGGTAATTGTAAGGAACTCTTACACGCTGATGATCAATCCGCGCGAACTCAGAAGTGGTGAATGAGGAGGTTTCCCATGCGGCTCAACAAACTCGAAAAGCAGCTTCCATCCGAGCAGGTCAACATCACCTTGCCCGGCAAGCTCAAAACTGAATTGGACGGCTATGCCGCCTACTACCAGCAGATTCACGGCGACGCCATCGGTATCCGGCGCATCATCGTTGAGATCGTGCGCAACTTCGTCGAGTCCGATCGCGAATTCCAGGCGTGGCTGAGGCGGCAAACGAATGGCCACACCATTACCAACGGCAGCCCAACCCATCCGGCAAGCAGGTGAGGAGCTGCTATGTCCCGAGGTGTGCGTTTTAGCCTGAGGGCCGTTGACGCGCTTTGCGCGTTTCAGGCTTTGACACGTCACTCATCCCTCGATGAAAGAATTTTCGCAGAAAGTTTCGGAAATCCGGAGGATACCAGCGGTACCAGAGAAGCAGTTCGAGGAGGCGGAAATGATTGAAAACAAAACGGTATCAGACGGTACCAACGAAACTGCGAATCAGACCAAGCAACTGGCAGTGAGATTCACATCAGAAGTCGCGGCACGGATTGAAGCAGACGCTGCAGCACAGAACGCAAGTCCAACTGAGATTGTTCGCGCGATCGTCCGCGAACACTACAGGGGCGGGGGCGAGAAGGCGGCGATGATGCGCGAGATTCGCGATCTGATCGAAGATCGCTTCCGCCACACGGTTTACGAAATCTCACGCACGCGCTCCTCGCTCTACTACATGGTCGAACAGAGCGAGGCGCTCGGGCTCGATCGCCCGATGCTCAAGGAAATTCAGCAAATGTCGCGGCAGGATGCCACTGAGTATCTCGGACGCCTAGAGGCCGAAATCGAGCGCCGCCAGGCCTCTGCCAAAGCCCACCGCGAGAAACAGCAAGGGTAGCGGCTATGTGGTCAGGCGGGCGGCAGGCGGCAAGTTGGCAGGCCTATGCAACCGGCGCGCGCATGAACGCGCGGTTCGTTTTGGTCTGGTTCAAACTCGCAGTCTTCTCCTGGATCGTGACGACGCTGTGGCTGGTCTGGTTCTGGAGCGGCCGTTACTTCCCGGGCTTCGGCCATCAACTTTTCGCGGCCTGGTTTTCCTCTTGGGTGCTCACGAAGCTAAGCCTCCCCTTCCTCCATCCGAGCTTGCCCTACATGGGGCGGCGCTATCCGGTGGAGGCACTCTATCAATTCCTTAACAACAAGGATTTTTATCAGCACTCGTTCGGCGAATGGGTCGTCCACTATGCGCGCTACGCATTGATGGCGCCGGCTCTTGTGACAGTTGCAGCAATTATGCTGGCACGCCGCAAAGGCTTCGACTCGCACCACGTCCGCGGCCTGGAGCTAGTCCAAAGCCGAGAATTGAGCAAGGCCGTCTCTGCCTCGCAGGCAGGCCGTTTCTCAAGCGTTCCGATCCTGAGCCGGCTCGTGAGGCGGGACGATAGCGCGATTCAGATCGCCGATGTGGCGATTCCACCCGAACTGGAGTCGCAGCACTTCCTGGCTACCGGCAAGACCGGCTCGGGCAAGTCTAACTTCATCCGCCAGATGCTACGCCAGATCGAAGCACGCGGCGGTCTCGCCGTGGTGCTCGATCCCGACGCCGAGTACGTCTCCGAATTCTACCGGCCTGAGCGTGGCGATCTGGTCCTGAATCCGCTCGATGAGCGCTGTCCTTCATGGTCGCCCTGGGCTGAGCTTAGAGCCGGGAGCTTCCGCATGGACGCCGAGGCTCTGGCCCAATCGCTGATTCCCGACGCGCCCAACAGCTTCGCTCAGAGCGGCGCCGACCGCTTCTTTCGCCGTTCAGGCCGCACCACACTGGTCAGCATTTTCGAAACCGCCAAGCCGCAGACCGCCGCGACCATCACTAGCTTGCTGACTCTGCCGCGCGAGCGCTTGAAGAAGGCGTTGGCAGGCACAGCGGCGGAGCCGCTGATCGATCCCGGCGCGCACGACCAGGGTGCCGGCATCGTGGCGATGGCGACTAACGCGACGAATCCGTTCCAGTATCTGCCAGCCGAAACGCAGGACCGCCCTAATTGGAGTGCAATCGAATGGGCAAGTAACCGGCGCGGCTGGCTGTTCCTGACCTCGACCGAAGACTCGCGGGCGGCGGCGCTGCCGCTGCAGAACGTCTGGCTCGATTGTCTGGTGCGCCAGCTTCTGACCACCGATCTTGGCGCAACCAACCAACAGGTCTGGATCGTGATCGATGAACTCGGCGCGCTCGATTACCAGGGCCAGCTGGAAAACCTTGTGGTGCGCGGACGCAAGCGCGGACTCTGCGTCGTGCTCGGCTTTCAGGCGGTCTCGCAGCTTCATTCGATCTACGGGCGCGACCGCACGGTCACGCTGCTCTCAGCGCCGGCCACCAAATTGATTCTCCGTTCCGACGAGGCCGAAACCGCCGAGTGGGCGAGCCGCACACTGGGCCAGCGCGAGGTGGTGCGCTTGCAAATGACGACTTTGACTGGACCTTCCCTCTATCGCGACGGCTTCAACTTGCAGCCGCATCAAACGCTGGAGCGCGTGGTACTCCCAGCGGAAATTCAGAAGCTGCCGGCGCTCGAAGGCTATCTATGCATCGCTGGCTATGACCGTGCACGGGTGAAGATGCAATGGGCCGAGCCTAAACAAGGAACTGCGGCGTTTGTTCTTCGGCACGGCTCCGACGCAGCCGTTTCTCTGGAAGAGAGAGCAACGAAACCCGCAACGACGCCTGGCACAGAGGCGCAACCAGGCTCCACTGACAAAGGATGGGATTAGGTCATGTTGGTGATGTCAAAAGGTGCGCTCAGCGCCGGTCAGGCCGAGACCTACTACGAAGAGAAGTATAGCCGCGACGACTACTACACCGAAAAGCGGCAAGTGGTGGGACGCTGGTTCGGTGGAGGCGCGGCGGAGCTGGGCCTCACCGGCGATATCGATACGGCGGATTTCCGCGCCGTGCTGAATGGCCTTGACCCGGGAAGCGGCGAGATTATCGTCCACGCCGCGCAACGCGCGGACGAACAGAAACGCGCCGGCTGGGACGCCACCTTCAACGCGCCCAAGTCGGTCAGTGTGCAGGGGCTGGTCGGCGAAGACCCACGGCTAATAGCTGCGCATCGCGATGCGGTCGAACGCGCACTTCGGGAGCTAGAGCGCTTCGCCCAGGCGCGCATCCATCGCGGCCAGGAGTGGGTCACTACCGCCAAAGTCGTCGCCGCGCGCTTCGATCATATAGCGGCACGTCCGACTGATGCTGCGGTCGATGACGGCTACGGTCCCGACCCGCACCTGCATACTCACGTCGTGGTGATGAACATGACGCGGCGGCCCGATGGTGCCTGGCGCGGACTCGATCCAGTCGAGATATATCGCTCGCAGGCGTTCGCCACCGCGATTTATCGCAGCGAATTGGCCCGTGAGGTCCAGAAGCTCGGCTATACGATTGCCATCACCGGCAGTGACGGACGCTGGGAACTAGAAGGCTACTCGCGCGAACAGGTCATGGCCTTCTCGTTGCGCCGCCAGGAGATCGAGCGCGAGCTGGCCAGGCTCGGTGTGAACGGGGCGAGCGCCGCGCAGATCGCCGCACATCGTTCGCGGCTGTCCAAGGACCAGCGTGACGAGCAGGCGCTCAAGGTGGAATGGCGCGAGCGCGCAGCGGCCTACGAAATTCCGGTCGCGCGTATCGCCGAGGCCGCACTCAACCGCAGATCGATTGCACCCGAGACCGGTAAGGTGGCGCTAGATCAGGCGGTGCGCCACGCAACCGCGCACGCGATCGAGCGCGACGCTGCACCGGACCGGCGCGAGCTTGAGACTTTCAGTCTGCAACACGCGATGGGCCGCGCCGTCCTCGATGGTGTCCGTGGCGCAATCGAGATCCAAAGAGATGGCGGCAGGCTGATCGATCTTGCGGCAAGCCATCGCCATCCCATCGGCGCCTTCACCACGCCAGAAATGGCTGCGCTGGAGCGCGACAACGTTGCGCTGTTGCACGAGAGCCATGGCACGGCGGAAGCGATCGTGACCGGCGTCCAAATAAAGGATTGGGCCGCGCGCCATGGACTAGCGGCCGATCAGATTGTCGTCACCGAGACGACACTGTCGGCTCGTGACTGGCTGAGCGCCATTGAAGGCCGGGCCGGCGCGACCAAGACCACGACCGTTGGCGCGATCCGCGAGCTCGCGCAGGAGCACGGTTACTTCGTGCGCGGCTTCGGCCCGACCAGCGGCAGCGTCAAGGCGCTGACCGAGGCGGGCGTAGTTGCCCGCACCATCGCGAGCCTGCTGGAAAACCCGCAAGTTGCAAAGCAAGGTAAGGAACTCTGGATCGTTGACGAGTCGAGCCTGCTCGCGACGCGGCAGGTCAATCGCCTGCTCCATCTGGCGAAACAGACCGGCATCGAACGCGTTGTTTTCGTCGGCGACGAACGCCAGCATCATGCGATCGAGGCCGGTCGTCCGCTCTACCAGATGCGCCAGGCCGGAATGATTACCGCATCGCTCACCGTGATTCGGCGCCAGCGCGATCCCGAGCTGCGCGAGGCCGTAGAGTTGGCGGCCGCGGGCAAACTTGGCGAGACTATTTCCTCTCTTTCCGAGCAGCAGCGCATTACTGCGATCGCTCCGCCCGCCGACCGCTATCGGGCGATCGCCGAGGACTATCTGCGCTCCCATCAGGCTGGGCAGACCACGCTGGTCGTGAGCCCCGCGATTGAGGAACGAGCCGAGATTAACCGAGTCATCCGCAACTTGCTGGTCGAGCGCGGAGCCGTCGCACACGAGAGCCTCGAATTGGCCACCCTATCGAGTCTCGATCTGACCCGCGCGCAGCGTACTCACGCCCGCCACTATGAGGCAGGTGACGTGATTCGCTTCCGGCGCGGTAGCGCCAAACTCGGCATCACTAGCGGCGAATACTTGACGGTCGAGGCATCGGATACCAAACGTAATCTGCTCCGACTGCGAACCGAGGCCAGCGAAAGGATCGCATACAAGCCGGGACAATTGCGTGGCGTCGAAGTGTTCAAAGCGGAATCGCGCACGATCGCAGTCGGCGATCGCATCCAATTCCGTGCTCCAGATCGTGCGCTGGGCGTCGCCAATGGTGAATTCGCGACCGTTATTGCAATCGACGCTGACCAAACGCGGCTCCGTACCGATAGCGGTCGTGAGATCGCCGCCGTCAACTCGCGGCTTCGTCATGTCGATCACGGCTACGCATCGACCTCGCACGCCAGCCAGGGCGCGACCGTCGATCGTGTGATCGTCAACATCGATACGCAGCGCAGCGCGCGGCTGGTCAATCGCCGCCAGTTCTACGTCTCGCTGAGTCGCGCGCGGCACGACGCGCGAATTTACACTGACAACGCGGAGGCGTTGGCACGCGCAGTCGGACGCGAACAGTTCAAAGCGACCGCACTCGAAAATCTCTCGCCGGTCCTGCGCCAATCGCTGTCCAGGTTCAAGCCGATCGATATCGAAGACTCCTTCGCTGCCCGGCTCAAGCAAGGCATCCGGCCGGAGCGAAAGGTTAAGCGTAGCCAGGGAATCAGTTGGTGAGGTTAAGGAGGAGGAGGAAGAGGCAAATGAACTTTTGTACTCGTTGCGGTTTGCGGCTGAACGCCCAGGAAGTGTGCCGCGCTTGTGGCGCCGTCGCAAACAAAGCGACACAACGTCTACCAGTCACCGAGTATCCGCCCGTCGGCGATCTACCCTCGTTTCGCTTTAGCTATAGGGCTGCTCTCCTCGGACTGTTCGAGCGCGAACGTTTCCTGGTCATTGCGTTCAGCTGTGTTAACGGAGCGCTGCTGGAGATTCGAACTTATGAGAACCAGGCGCACGCAGTTCACCTCAAGATCTGGTCACAAAAGGACGACCCACGATTAGGACCCTGCAATCCGATCGTCGGCAAGGAATCACAGCCGCCGATCCGGAACATCGTGCGGCTCAAGCTCAGAAGCGGCGTCGAGCGCTCGTTCGTGCTTAGCCAGGTCAGGCCGCGGGTAAAAACTGGAAATCGGCTCGGGCTGATTTTTCCTGCTCCTATCGAGCGTGCGTTCAATCCGACTACTGACTACGCGGCGATCGCGCTCGTCGATTATGCAGCCAATGACTACATCTGGAGCACCACCCATCCCGAGATTCATGCGATCCGCTCGCGGTTGCCGGAGGACCAGGACGACGCATTTACCGATTCGCTTGCGAGTTTTTTGAACGGACTCTGCCGCCGTTGCCTGCGGCTCTTCAGAGGACACGAACCCGACGGTCAGTCTAAGCACCGAGTCGGCGTTGCAAACGCGGAGCAGACGCGATGAATACGATCGTCCCACGAGCCTGGGACTGCGCCGCCTACGCTCAATTCCATCGCGCCCGTTCCCACGGAAACGCTGCACTCGGGCACGCCTCAATTGCACGGCTTCGCCGGCGCTCGTGGGTGGCGGCGCTATGCGCCGCAGCAAGTCCCTTTCCGCCGTCGTCCTTCCGCATTTTGGGCGAGAAGGGCGGCAGCGGAGGATGGCGCTGGGTTTTCAAAGCCCAAGCGCTGTGCGCCCTGGCCGTTGGCAAGCGGTTGCCAAAAAAGAAATCTCCACACCTCGTCACAGATGCGATCCGTTACCCCAGGCTCATTTGCTCGCTTGCGAAACCGAGGATTGCACAAATGGCAAGCCAAGGTCTCTCGGCTTTGGCATTGAGGTGGAGAACAAAATTTCGATGTAGGGAGTGATGGATGATGTATCAGGGAAACTGTGTCTGTTGCGGGCGCAAGGTGCGCACCGATGGGAACTGGCTGAAAGTCCACCTGCGGGGCAGCACAGCGTTGTTTGATTGGTCTTGCTTTACAACGCTGATGAAGGAGCACGGTGATGCGGAGGCCGAGGACGCCGCGTGGAAGGCAAGCAACGTTGCGCAAAAGCAATAAACGAAAACTCCGTGTCGAGGGCGCTACCCCCGGCACGGAGCACAACTGGAGGTAAAATCCATGTCGCTCAACAAAGTTATGATTATCGGCTATCTGGGACAAGACCCGGAGATTCGCTACACGCCGACCGGAATGCCATTGGTGAATTTCTCGGTCGCAACTGATGAGACCTACGTCGATAAACACGGCCAGCACCAGGAACGCACCGAATGGCATCGGATCGTGGTCAGAGGAAAACTAGCGCTGAGTTGCCATGAGTACCTCAGAAAAGGCCGACAAGTCTTTGCCGAAGGCCAGCTACGCACGCGTGAATGGGAAAAGAACGGACAGAACAATCGGCAGACTGAGATTGTCTGTACGGGAGTACAGTTCCTTGGTTCATCCAAGCCTGACGGGAGTGAACACCACGCTTCCGACAGCAGCGAGGTTCGAGCGTGACAAAAAATGCGAGCATCGGATTTGACGAACAATCCTTTGTCCGCCGGTTACCCTTGTCTTCTGGCCTCGAAAGGCGAAACTGATGAAAGAAAATCACATCAACTCGAAGCTTGGCTGGACGCTTGAAGAGCTTGCTCGAAGTCTAAGCGTCTCGGTTCCCTTTCTGCGACTGGAAATCAAGCGGGGAAAATTGCGCGCGGCGCATCTCGGACGACGAGTCGTCCTTCTCGACTCTGACGTCAAACGTTATCTGGAAGATGCCGCTGACGATGCTCGCTAACTATAAACCTTTAGAAGCTTCTGGACGTGGAAGTAAGCCAATATCCGGAGCAAGCGAACGGCATCTGAAGAGGGGAGCTATGGGCGTCTACAAGCGGGGTAACGTATATTGGTACGAGTTTGAATTTGCGGGTTCAAGAATCCGGGAGAGCAGCAAAAGCAACTCGAAGAGAATCGCGGAAGAGGCAGAGCGCAAGCGACGCCGCGATCTTGAGCTAGGAATTAATAGGATTGCGAAGGCGCGAGCGATTCCCCTTTTCAAGATCGCGGCGCAGCGCGTACTCGAAGACAAACGCCGCCGGCGTGCTCGGAATACCGCCGAACTCTACAAGTACGCGCTGAAGCCGGTTGTAGAAGCATTCGGGAGCAAACTCGTCTGCGACATTTCACCCGAAGATATCTGCGGGTATCAAACCAAGCGTCTGGGAACTGGTGTATCAGCCCGAACGGTAAACGTCGAAATCGGCGCCCTTCGCATTGTTCTCAAGGCGCATCGGCTTTGGGCTCCTATCGCAGACGCCGTTGAAATGCTGCGTGAGCGGAAGGACGTGGGACGTGCTCTCAGTTATGGTGATGAGAAAAAACTGATCGAGGCGGCCGGGAAAAGTAGATCTCCCGCGCTACTTCCGCTTCTCACTCTGACTTTAGACACTGGCCTTCGCGCCGCTGAGATTCGCTCGCTCCAGAGAAAGGATATCAGTCTCGCGTGGAAAGAAGGCACTATCGAAAGTGGGTTTATCACAGTACCAAAATCCAAGACGGAGGCTGGTACTGGAAGAACCATCCCGCTCAGCCGCCGTGCATGCGGCGCGCTAACGCTGTGGCTCTCGAGATTTTCTCTAATCGAGCCCGACGCGTTCGTTTTTCCGCGTCATTCAGTCGGATTCACGGGTTACAAACGCAAAGCCCACGTGCATGGTGTCCGCTTCGACCTACCGATTGGACAATGGAAGAAGGCGTGGAAGGACGCGTGTTTAGCGGCAGGGGTGCATTACAGATGGCACGACCTCCGCCATACGTTCATCACGCGTCTAGCTGAAAGACCGGAGATTTCTGAGCAGACAATCATGAGTCTCGCCGGCCACGTTTCCCGCTCTATGCTAGCTCGATATAGCCATATTCGGAATCAAGCAAAACGATCCGCGATCGAGGCTCTCGAAAAAGAGGCTCTGGCCGCCAATTCTGCGGAGGAGTCCCCACAAAAGTCCCCACAATTAGACACGGGCGACAAACTGGTTTTGAATTGAATCCTTGAAGAGTACCGAAAACAATAAAGGAATTCGTGGTGGACGCACCTGGACTCGAACCAGGGACCTCTTGCATGTGAGGCAAGCGCTCTAACCGGGCTGAGCTATGCGTCCACCGGAGCATCGATTATTCACCTATCGGTTGAAACGGGCAAGCTTTGCCAAGCGCTTGAGCTGTCCCGCTTTCAGTCCGCCATGCTCCATTACCGCTGATTCTTCCCTAACATAACGGCCTGCGGACTTATTTAGCATTATCGGACGACTCACCGCCGACTTTGCTTAGCGCCCGAGCGGATGCTATTTTTTGTTTCGGCGCCACAGCAACGGCGGAGTAATCTCACACCTTCATGTATTATAGATTGCCAAGCCTTTCATACAGCATTAAAGTTGATTCCATCGTGCATGGCCACATTTCATTCAGCATTACTCAATTGAATAGTCACTAGGACATCGCACAATATGTAGTGAATGCACGTTGGGAATTGATCTCCTTGCCCACCCTCATTTTATCGCTTTGAGATCCCGCAGATGCGCGATCTCGCCGGCGCCGTAGCCATGCGCCCGCAAAACTTCCTCCGTATGCTCCCCAACCAGCGGCGGCCGCCTGATTTGCCCCGGCGTCTCCCCCAGCTTTACCCCCAGCCCGGTCGTCTTGAACTCGCCAATTACCGGATGGGCCATCCGCACCAGCATCTCGCGCGCAGCCACCTGCGGATGGCTAAACATCTCTTTCATGTTCAGAATCGGTCCCGACGGGATGCCGGATTCGTTGAACCGGTCCATCCACTGCTGCGCGGTGTCATCGGCCAAAGCGGCGTTGACTTCCGCCGTCAGTGCGCTGCGATTCTTCAAGCGATGGCCTGCTGTATCGAAGCGCGCATCCCGGGCTAGTTCTGGACGGCCAATCACTTTCACGAAAGTTTGCCACATCGCCGCGTTACCTACCGCGATATTAAAAGGCCGATCCGAAGCCTGGAACACGCCATGCGGCGAAGACAGCGGATGATGGTTTCCAGCAGGCCCGGGCGGCTGGCCGGTGTCGAAATAGATTCCGGCCGACCAGCTCAGCACGCTTATAATCGCCTCGATCAACGAAGTCTCGACCTTCTGGCCGCGTCCGCTGCGATTACGGGCTTGTAGCGCCAGCAGAATCCCTTGCGCGGCAAAAATCCCGCCCAGCAAATCGCAGATCGCGATGCCGACACGGGTCGGCCCGCTTGCCTCTGTCCCCGTCACGCTCATCAGCCCGGAAAAGCCCTGCGCAATCTGGTCGAAGCCGGGGTAATCACGCATCGGGCCGTTAGGGCCGAATCCGGAAATGCTGCATGCAATGATACGGGGGTTGCGCGCCGCCAGTTCTTCGTAGCCGAAACCCAGCGCGTCTATGACGCCGGGACGAAAATTGTCCACTACGACATCAGCGCTATCGATCAGCCGATTCAGCACGCTGCGGCCTTCGGGGATCCGCGTCGAGACCTGGATACTCTTCTTCGAACGATTCGTGCTTAGAAAAAAGTAGGTATCCTTGCCACTTTCACCGCCCATCTCCCCGCGAGCGCCTTCGACTGGCTCGACCTTGAGCACTTCCGCACCATAATCGCCGAGGATCTGGGTGCAGAAAGGTCCCGCCAGATAACGCGTAAAATCGATTACTTTAATCCCCGCCAGCGGCGCATTTTCGGGCACTATTAACACTCCAGAGGCCTAATGAACATTGGCAAGGTTCGCCCACGGCGAACTGCTCCAAGCGGCCTTTTTCCCCTATACAGGAATCCGCCTCGCCCTTAAATCGCTGTCGCCCTCGCGAACTGAGGTTAGTTACGATCATCGCGCCAGGAATGCTTTGCATTTCCGTTCAAGCGTCCGGCGCTTTAGCCGGCGGCAGTTCCGGGAGCGTACCGGTGGGGATGATGCCACCGGCCAGGCCGCCGCCATCAATGATGAGCAACTCGCCGTTAATATGATCCGAGGCCGGCGAAGCGAGAAAGACCGCGAGCGGACCGACATCCTCGTCCTGGCCGGGGCGGCCGATCGGAATGAACTTGCCGCCCTTGAAGAATTTCATCATCGCTTCGTTGTGCGGAAAGATTCCAGGAACGATGCAGTTAGTCTGAATGCCGTGCTCAGCGTAGGTCAGTGCGAGCGAGCGGGTCAGTTGCAAGATGGCGCCTTTCGAGCAGGCGTACATGTAGTTATGTTTTCCGCCACGGAGGCCGTAGCCGGAGGCGACGTTGATAATCTTACCGCGCTTGCGCGAGACCATATGCGGCAGAATCGCGCGCGCCGCGAAGAACTGGCTGGAAAGGTTGACATCGATACCGCGATGCCATTCTTCGTCACTGATCTTCTCGATAGGCTTGCCGAAGGAGTCTTCGCCGATGCCTGCATTATTGATGAGGATGTCGGCTTGGCCGAATTCCTTGAGCGCCGCCACGGCTATCGCATTGACCTGGGCTGAATCCGCAACGTCGGCCGGCACGATGAGGCATCGGCGGCCCTTCGCGCGGACGAGCGCCGCGGTCTCTTCAAGTTGCGCGACGGTGCGTGAGGCCGCAACGATATCGGCGCCGCATGCGGCGAACCGCACAGCCATCGCACGGCCGAGGCCGCGTCCGGCGCCAGTGATAATCGCGACTTTGCCGTCAAGCTTGAATTGGTCGAGGATCATGGAACCTCCCAGACACGTGGAATGAAGCGATACGGGGGCCTGTGACGCGACGCTAGATTGAGCGCGCCGATTTTGACCGTGGCGTTGAGGCCGTTGTATTCTGAAGCAGAGGTATCGTCGATGGCGCTCAAACTCGTGATGTTCTCCGACTTTATCTGTCCCTTTTGTTATATCGGCTTCGAAGTGGTGCGCAAGCTTAAACCGGAGTTCGGCCTCGAAATCGACTGGCGCGGCTTCCAAATCCATCCGGAGTGGCCGGCCGAAGGAATGCCAGCTTCCGAATATCGGTCGATGGATGAGGCCTCGCGGCGGGCCGTATGGGAGCGGATCCAGAGCATGGCGCATGAGGCGGGATTTTCGATGAAGCCGCCAGAACTTCTAATGAACTCGCGGCTGGCGCTGGAAGCGGCGGAATTTGCCAAAGAGGCCGGCGCGGGCGAGGCCTTCGAGGAGCGGGTCTATCGGGCATATTTCCAGGAGGGACGGAATATCGGCGACCGTGAGCTGCTCGGCGAGTTGGCGAACGATGTGGGACTCGCGCGTGACGAGTTAAGCCATGCGCTGGAGACGAACCGTTATTCGATGCGGCTTAAGAATACGGCGCTGGTGGCGAATCAGCGCGGGGTGAGCGGCGTGCCGACTTTTTTCGCCGGTCAGTTCCCGATGGTCGGAGCGCAGAGCGAAAGCGTGATGCGGCAATTGCTGACCCGGGCGGTGGAACGGCGCGATCGGATTCAGGCGGAATGATCGTGACGAATATCCCGAGTGAGTAGCAATCGGAAAAAACCTGCCGAGGAACCCTCTAACGGTCCGGAGGGCGGGCTGGATGACGAAACCGCTCAGCGGCTGGATTTGCGCGGAATCAAATGTCCGCTGAATTGGGCGTACGCAAAGGTAAAGTTGGAAACGATGCGGCGGGGAGAGGTGCTCGCGCTTCTAATCGACGATCCGCGGGGAGCGCGCGATATTCCGCGGGCCGCTGAAG
>Ga0335075_10003335_pt1 | contig 25510 bp, 22 predicted proteins | sample Lox_Sample_24_FD_206723 | JGI IMG/M metagenome (GOLD analysis project Ga0335075, IMG submission 206723) | Soil microbial communities from Loxahatchee National Wildlife Refuge, Florida, United States - Lox_Sample_2.4 | ecosystem: Environmental > Terrestrial > Soil > Wetlands | place: USA...
TGCTCGGCGTGTTCATCGGCGTGGCGGCGCTCATCGCCATGGTCGCCGTAGGACAGGGGGCGAACGAGGCGGTCGCTCAGCAGATCGAGAGCCTCGGCACCAATCTGCTCGTCGTGATGCCGGGAGCGACTACAGCAAGCGGCGTGCGCGCCGGCGCTGGCAGCGCCTCGACGCTTACGACCGGTGACGCCTTGGCGTTGCGTCATGACGATCCGGCGGTCGCCGACGTCGCGTATATCATACGGCAACTCAGCCAAGTGGAGTATGGCAGCCAGAATTGGACGACCAACATCCAGGGCGCTACGCCGGAATACCTGCGGGTGACGAACTGGCGGGTGGAGGCGGGTCGGCTGCTGGGGGACTCCGATGAGAGAAGCGCCGCCATGAACGCCCTGATCGGGCAGACCGTCTACCAGCAGCTCTTCAGTCCCTACGAGAACCCGATCGGGGCCCGGATCCTCGTCAAGGGGGAAAGCATGCTGGTCGTCGGCCTGCTCGCGGCAAAGGGACAGACCTCGTATGGTCAAGACCAGGATGATGTGGTGATCATTCCTTTCAGCACCGCGGAGGAGAAGGTCCTCGGCGTGGCGGCACCGAATCAGGCGCAGAGCATTGCGACGACGACCATATCGAATGCAACGATGAGCGTCACGACCTCCGCGGCGGCCTTCCCGCCGCCGCCCAATCCCTACAATATACCTGCCCGCATCACCGGGTACGTCAACTCCATTTACGTGCAGGCGGCGAGTCAGCGTCTCGTTCCGGTGGCCCTGTCACAGGTCACCGCCACACTCGACCGCCGTCATCACATCCGTCCCGGCGATACGGCCGACTTCGCGGTCCGTAACCTCAGCGAGATCGCGCAGACAGCCGAGGGCTCCTCACGCGTGATGGCGTTGCTGCTCGCCGTCGTCGCCTCGATCTCGCTGCTCGTTGGCGGCATCGGGATCATGAACATCCTTCTGGTCTCGGTGACCGAGCGTACACGGGAGATCGGATTGCGCATGGCGGTCGGCGCCCGCCGGCTGCACGTGCTGCTGCAGTTCCTCACCGAGTCGGTGTTCCTGAGCGTCACGGGAGGTGTTGCCGGCGTCCTCGCCGGTATCGGCGTGTCCGTGCTCGTCTCGGAGGTGGCAGGATGGCCGACCCTGCTCTCGCCCGCCGCGATCGGCGGCGGCTTCCTGTTCTCAGCCGCAGTCGGGATCTTCTTCGGGTATTACCCGGCGCAGAAGGCGGCGCGCCTCAATCCCATCGAGGCGCTGCGCTACGAGTGACCGCGGAGCCTTGATCCTCAGGCTGCTCCATGTATGCGAGAGGGTACGGGGATCTGTAGATTTACTGATGCAGCAGTGCCAGGCGCAGGATATTTTGCGTAACGGGTGACTCTCCCTCGTTGCAAGTGATCAAGCTTCCGTGAGATCCCTCCCATGCCCTGGAGCGAGAGCTACTTCCCGCGCTCGATGGCCAATCTCCCGCCGCTCGTGCGAGCCAAGGCCATAGAGATCGCCAACGCCCTCCTCGAACAGGGCTGCGAGGAGGGGAAGGCGATTCGCATCGCCATTGCGCAGGCCAAGCGATGGGCGGAGCGGGTCCGATCCTGACATTGGCTCACAGAGGCCGCGCGGAGCCTTTCGGCAGCAGATCTTCGAGTGTGTACACCACTTTCGCGGGAATCGCTCGAGTGCATGCTTTCGGCATGTACGTATCGAAGTCTCAGGTTTTGGCCGGCACCATCTTCAACATGGGCGCGAAGCAATCGTCTGTGCTGTGGTATCTCTTTGCGGGTCTCCTGCTCATCGGGATGGTCGAGGTCTTCCTCACCCAACCTCAGGGGGTGATGATTCCTTACAGCGATTTCAAGGCGCTGCTCCTCGCCGGCAAGGTCACGGAGGCGACCATCAGTCAGGATACGATTCGAGCGACCGTTGATTTGCGGGGAGCCGAGAAACTCCTGCCGCCGGCTGAATACCACGACATCAAGGAGCCTGCCGCGTCCGGTGAAGGCTCGGGCCTGTCGGTCGGGGAGCCCTCGTCCACGGCGCCACCTGCAGAGCCACCGGCCGCCCGGTCGGCAGTCCCTCCGCCGGGTCCGCCCGGCGCGGTTCCGCGCGCCCCGGCAAGCCAGGGTGGGGCGGCCGCCGGCCCCGATCTGCACGAGATTCAAAGCCGCCGGGTCGATGACCCGCAGCTCACCTCCCAGCTCGAGGCTGCGCACGTGCGCTATTCGGGCGCCGCCGAGAGCAGCTGGCTCTGGACGATCCTTTCCTGGGTGCTGCCCGCCGTCGTGCTCGTCGCCCTCTGGAACCTGATGTTGGGCAAAAGCGCCGGCACCGGCGGCGGCATGAGCTCCATGATGGGAATCGGGCAAAGCCGGGCGAAGGTGTTCGTCCAATCGAAGACGACGGTGCGCTTCGCGGACGTTGCGGGTATCGACGAGGCCAAGGAAGAGCTGATGGAAGTCGTGCAGTTCCTGCGCGATCCCGATCGATTCCGCAAGCTGGGCGGCAAGATCCCCAAGGGCGTCCTGATCGTGGGTGCCCCGGGCACCGGCAAGACGCTGCTCGCCAAGGCGGTGGCCGGGGAAGCAGGCGTGCCGTTTCTCTCGATCAGCGGCTCGGAGTTCGTCGAGATGTTCGTCGGCGTGGGGGCGGCGCGCGTACGCGATCTGTTCGCACAAGCACAGAAGCTCGCGCCGTGCATCATCTTCATCGATGAGCTGGATGCGCTCGGCAAGGCGCGCGCCGTCACCGGCTTCAACAGCAACGACGAGCGGGAGCAGACTCTCAACCAGCTTCTCGTGCAGATGGACGGTTTCGACACCCAAAGCGGCGTCATCATCCTGGCCGCGACCAACCGCCCCGAGATCCTCGATCCGGCCCTGCTCAGGCCCGGGCGTTTCGACCGTCACGTCGCGATCGACCGGCCGGACATCAAGGGCCGCGAGCAGATCCTCAAGGTCCACACGCATGGCGTGGTGCTCGCCCCCGAGGTCGACCTCGGGGCGATCGCGGCGAGGACGCCCGGGTTCGCCGGGGCGGATCTCGCCAACATCGTCAATGAGGCGGCGCTGCACGCTGCGCGACGGGACAAAAAGGCCGTCGATATGAACGACTTCGAGGAGGCGATCGACCGCGTGATCGCCGGGCTCGAGAAGCGTAATCGCGTGATGAATCCCAAGGAGAAGGAGACCGTGGCCTATCACGAGGCAGGGCACGCCCTGGTCGCGGAGTCGCGTGCTCATGCCGACCGGGTGAGCAAGATCTCGATCATTCCCCGCGGGATCGGCGCGCTGGGATACACACAACAGCTTCCCACGGAGGACCGCTACCTGCTCAAGCGCAGCGAGCTGCTCGACCGGCTCGATGTGCTGCTCGGCGGTCGGGTCGCCGAGGAGCTCATCTACGACGACGTCTCCACGGGAGCGCAGGACGACCTGCAGCGCGCCACCGACATGGCCCGCCATATGATCACTCAGTACGGGATGAGCGAGCGGCTCGGGCAGGTCACCTTCGATGCGCCGCGCTCCGGGGCGTTCCTCTCCGTGCCCGATGCGGCTCCGCGCGGAAATTACAGCGAGGAGACCGCGAGGCTCATCGACGAGGAGATCGCCCGCCTCATCAATGAGGCCCACACTCGCGTGCGCCGAACGCTCACGGAGAAACGCGCCGCCTTGGATGCGCTTGCCGGCTTGCTCCTCGAGCATGAGGTCGTCGACCGGGCCGCGCTCGAGCAGGTGTTACGGAGCCGACCCGCCGCTCAAGCACCAGAGGGCAGCACCACCCCGAAGGACGCTCTCCGGAGGGCTCGTGCGGACACATCCGCCGCGGAAGCGTCCGAGGCGGCGCGCTAGCGCTCGGCAGATCTTCCCGCCCGTACTGCGCACCGCCAAACTCGCGCGTTTGGCGCGTGCTCCGTACAAGTACCTACATTCCTCCCGGCCTGAAGGGTGGCACTATCGCCAGCGTTGTGCTGACGGGGGGTCCGACCTTGGCGAGCGCAGTCGTTTTAGGTATTGGCAATGTGCTCTTGTCGGATGACGGCGCCGGGGTACGCGCCGCCGAGGCGCTATCGCGCAGGCTTGGGAACCGTCCCGGCCTGCGGGTGCTCGATGGCGGTACGATGAGCTTCGCGCTCCTCGAATACCTCAGGGACACTGGCGCGCTCATCGTCTTCGATGCCGCCGAGCTCGGCGCACCCGCCGGCGAGGTGCGCTGCTTCGAGGGCGAGTCCATGGACTCCTTCCTCGCCGACACGGCGCGCCGCCGCACCGTGCATGAGGTCGGCCTCAACGATGTCATGGCGATGGCACGCCTCGCCGAGGAACTGCCCGAGCAGCGGGCGCTCATCTGCATCCAGGCTGCCGAAGTACGCTGGGGCCTCGAGGTCACCCCTGCCGTCGGGGCCGCTTTGCCGCGCGCCGCAGCCCAAGCCGAGGCGCTGCTCGAGCGGTGGCAATCATGAGCCCGGGGAGCCCGCTCGCGAGGATCCCTGTCCGCGTCGAGCAACGTCCCGCGGCAGCCGCTACCGGCACCATCGGTGGCGGCGTGGCCGCCATCCTCACCGAGATCGCGACCCTCCTCGAGCGGCTCGCCGCGACCGGCGAGTCCGCGGCCATCGACTTGCGCAGCCTCCCGATGAGCCCGTCGGACCGGGAGCGGCTCACGCAAGCGCTCGGTCGCGGCGAGATCGACATCGTATTGCACGCGGACGGGGACTCCTCCATCCGCGAGACCGGCGTGCAGGGCGTCTGGTGGACCGAGTATCGCGACTGCGATGGCGAGGTCCTCGCCGCCTTCATCGAGATCACCCGCGTACCGGAGATCCTCATCGTCCCGGTTGGGGAGCTGACACGTGGGGCTGTGCAGTTGCGCGAAATGGCCCGCACCGCGGCCGCGCCGCAAGGGGAGAGCACCCGTGTCACGATCTGACCCGCAACCGACCATCGGTGAGCTGCTGGACCGCAATGGTGTCAGCCGGCGCGCCTTCGTCAAGTATTGCACGGCGATGGCCTCGGTGCTCGCGCTGCCGCCGCTCGCCGGCCGCGCGATGGCCGAGCAGCTACGGGCGGCGCGGCGGCCGTCCGTGATCTACCTTTCGTTCCAGGAGTGCACCGGTTGCCTGGAGTCGCTGACGCGCTCTTTCGCGCCGACCATCGAGAGCCTGCTCTTCAACGTGATCTCACTCGACTACGACGACACCCTGATGGCCGCCGCGGGCCAGCAGGCCGAGGAGGCGCGCGCTCAGGCGATGAAGGCGAATTACGGCAAGTACCTCCTGGTCGTCGACGGCTCGGTGCCGACGGGCGAGGGCGGGGTGTACGACTGCGCGGCTGGTCGCAGCGCGCTCGACATCCTCACCGACTGTGCCCGCGGGGCGGCCGCCATCGTCTGTGTCGGCACCTGCTCCTCCTTCGGGGGAATCCCCTTCGCGAACCCCAATCCAACCGGCGCCCGAGCGGTATCGGACATCATTCGCGACAAGCCGATCGTCAACGTCTCCGGCTGCCCGCCGATCGCCGAGGTCATCACGGGCACGCTGCTACAATACGTCACGTTGGGCCGGGTGCCCGAGCTCGACGCTCATCTGCGCCCGACGGTGTTCTTCGGCAATAGCATCCACGATCGCTGCTACCGGCGGCCGTTCTACGATCGCGGGCAGTTCGCCAAGTCCTTCGACGATGAGGGCGCACGCAGCGGCTGGTGCCTCTACGAGCTCGGCTGCAAGGGCCCGACAACGTACAACGCCTGCGCCACGGTCAAGTGGAACGGCGGTGTGAGCTTTCCGATCGAGTCGGGACATCCCTGCCTCGGCTGCGCCGAGCCCGATTTCTGGGACGGCGGCAGCTTCTACAGCCCGATTCCGACACCCCGCTGGGGGAAGGCGGGCGAGGTGCGCCCGGCGCAGGCAGCGGAGCTCGCGGTGGGCGCGGCGGTCGCGGGCGCGGTGATCGGCGCCGGCAGTGTGCTCCTCGCGGGACGCCGCACGAGGCATCTGCAAGGCCCGGAGCAAGACTCTCACGAGAAAAAAGAGGAATGACCATGGACCTCGTCAACTTCGCGCGCGGTCCGGCTCTCAAGGCCGCGTTCATCTTTTTCTTCCTCGGCGTCGCCTGGCGGCTCATCAACGTGCTGCTGCTCATGCACAGGCGCGATCTGAGCGAGCCGCGGCGCAGCATGGCCAGCTCGCTCCTCGGCGGATTGAAGGCCATTGGCTCGCGCTCCTGGCCGCACCCAGAGTTCATCCCGCGCACCGGGGCAGGCGAGGCTCTCGGGTATTCCTATCACATCGGCCTCTTTCTCGTGATCCTCTTCTTCGCACCGCATGTCGCCTTCTTCGGCAGCTTCGTCGGCCTTCACTGGCCGACCCTGCCGAACAGCGTCACGACGATCATCTCGGTCATCACCTTCACACTGCTGCTCGCGGTGCTCTTTCGCCGCGTGACGCATCGGGTGCTGAGGAGACTCTCGAACTTCGATGATTACTTCAGCTGGTTCGTCGTGACGCTGGTGATCGTCACGGGACTCATGGCGACGGCGCATGTGGGCGGCCCATACCCGACGGTCCTCGGTCTGCACATCTTGAGCTTCGACCTGCTGCTCGTCTGGTTCCCGCTCGGCAAGCTGATGCACGCCTTCTATCTCTTCCCGACGCGGGCCATCGATGGCTATCTGCTGACCCGAAGGGGAGCGCCGTCATGAGTACTCCCGCCGCGGAGCTGCGCGCCAGCCTGGCGCCGGAGGAATCGGCGATGGAGTCCGAGCAGCGCCTCGCCGGGGCCATGCGCGGCTTTGCGCGCGAGGTCGGGGCTCTGAGCGCGCTGCGCCTGGAGTCGTGCATCCATTGCGGCATCTGCGCCGAGGCCTGCCACTTCTATGTCGCCACGGAAGACCCCAAGTACACCCCGATCCTGAAGGTCGAGCCCTTCAAGCAGGTGTTCAAGCGGGAGGCGAGCGCGTTCGCGCCGATTTACCGCTGGCTAGGCTTGAAGCGCGATATCTCGGTCGCGGAGCTCGAGGAGTGGCAGCACCTCCTCTACGAGAGCTGCAACATGTGCGGGCGCTGCTCGCTCATCTGCCCGATGGGCATCGATGTGGCGGCGCTCATCGAGCAGGCTCGTCGGGGGATGTTCGAGGCCGGCCTCGCGCCGAAGGAGCTTTACGAGAAGGCCGCCCGCCAGCAGCGCACGGGGCAACCTGAAGAAACCGCCGAGCCCTATCGCGAGAAGCTCCTCGCGATCGGCAGACAGTTCGGCGTGAGCATTCCACTCGATGCGCCGCAGGCCGACGTGATGCTCACGGTCTCGCGAACCGACATCGAGCAGTACCCGAAAGCCGTCGCATCGCTCGCGCGTGTCATGGCGCACCTCGAGGTCCCCTGCACCTTCCGCAGCGACGGACTGATCGCAGAGAACTACGGCTACTATGCCGGGGCACGCGACTGGCAGCGCGACATCAGCCGGCGGCTCATCGACCAGGCGATTGCCTGTCAGGCCAAGGTGCTGATCGTGCCGGAATGCGGCCATGCCTACTCTGTGCTTCGCTGGCAGGCTGCGGAGCTCTACGGGGCGCCGCTTCCCTTCGAGGTCCGCCACATCACCGAGTACATCGCCGAGGCGCTCGATGGAGGGAGGCTCAAACTGCGTCCGGCGGATGCGGGCGCCACGGCATTCCACGATCCATGCATGCTGGTGCGCAAATCCGGCGTGATGGAGGCCCCCCGCAAGATCATGCGGGCGCTCGGTATCGTGCCGAACGAGATGACTCACCACGTCGGCTTCGACTACTGCTGCGGCGGCGGCGGGGGGGTGGTCGACATCGAGCGAGCCGCGAAGCTGCGCTATCGCGCCATGGAAAACAAGCTGCGCGAGATCGACGACACCATGGCGCGCACGTTCCTGACGAGCTGCTCGGACTGCCGGCGCACGTTCGACGATGCCAAGCGGCACTTCGATTGGGAGAAGACGCCGCAGAGTCTCCTCGAGCTCGTGGCCGATCACCTTCAGGAGCAGGCCCGATGAGCGCACAAACGGTCGTCGTCGACCCGGTCACTCGCATCGAAGGACACCTCAGGATCGAGGCCGAAATGGACGGTAATGTGATCACTCGCGCATCGAGCTCCGGGACCATGGTGCGCGGTATCGAGATCATCCTCCGCGGCCGCGACCCTCGGGACGCATGGGCCTTTGCTCAGCGCATCTGTGGCGTCTGCACGCTGGTGCACGGTATCGCTTCGGTGCGCGCGGTCGAGGACGCGTTGAAGTACGACATTCCGCGCAACGCGAATTTGATCCGCAACCTGATGATCGGCGCGCAGTTCGTGCACGACCATGTGATGCACTTCTACCATCTGCACGCGCTCGATTGGGTGGATGTCGTCTCGGCGCTCTCCGCCGATCCGAAAGCCACCTCCGAGCTTGCCCAGTCGATCTCGCCGTACGCGAGGTCTTCGCCCGGTTACTTTGCCGATGTGCAGACGCGTGTGAAGAAGCTCGTCGAGTCAGGCCAGCTCGGAATCTTCGCCAATGCCTACTGGGGCCATCCGGCCTACAAGCTGCCTCCGGCGGCGAACCTCATGGCGGTGGCGCACTACCTCGATGCGCTCGCCTGGCAGCGCGAGGTGGCGCAGCTGCATGCGATCTTCGGCGGCAAGAACCCGCATCCGAACTTCGTGGTCGGCGGCAGTCCCGCGGCCATCAGCGTGCACGAGGCGGGCGGCACTGGCACCACGGCCGTGAACAGCGTCGGCCTCGCGCGGGTGGGGCAGATCATCGAACAGATGCAGTCCTTCGTGGCGCAGGTGTATTTACCGGACACGCTCGCCATCGCTTCCTTCTACAAGGACTGGTTCACTCCGGGTCATGGCGAGGGCGTCGGCAATTTTCTCTGCTACGGGGATTTTCCCACGCGCGGCGAGCCGGAGCCCAAGCACATGATGGTTCCGCGCGGCGCCATTCTCGGCCGCGATCTCAGCCACATTCACGAGGTGAACCTCGATACGCAGTCCGAGATCCAGGAATTCATCGCCCACTCCTGGTATGAGTACAGCACCGGCAAGGACTCGGGGCTTCACCCCTACGAGGGGCAGACGACGCTCCGGTACAGCGGTCCGAAGCCCCCTTACGATCACCTCGACCCGCAGGGCAGCTATTCGTGGCTCAAGTCCCCGCGCTGGAACGGTCATGTCATGGAGGTGGGACCCCTGGCGCGCGTGTTGATGCTGTACGCGAGCGGCCACGAGCCCACCCGCGAGCTGGCGGGCAAGGCGCTCGCGCAGCTCGATCTGCCGCTCGATGCGCTCTTCTCCACCATGGGACGCACTGCCGCGCGCGCCCTGGAGACGCAACTGATCGCCGATGCGCTGTCCGGCTGGTACCAGCAGCTCATGACCAACATCAACGGCGGTGACGTGCGCACGTTCAACCCGGACCTCTGGGACCGCTCGAGCTGGCCGCGACACGCGCAAGGTGTCGGATTCATGGAGGCGCCGCGCGGCGCGCTGGCTCACTGGGTCGTGATCGATGATGGGCTGATCAGCAACTACCAGGCGGTGGTGCCGAGCACCTGGAACGCGGGGCCCCGCGACCCGCGGGGTCAGGACGGGCCGTACGAGGCGGCGCTGAAGGGGCAGCAGCTCGCCGTCCTCTCGCAGCCGCTCGAGATCCTGCGGACCATCCACAGCTTTGACCCTTGCCTCGCCTGTGCCGTGCACCTGACGGACCCCAACGGTGAGGAGCTCCTGCGGGTGAAGGTGGTCTGAGCGGCGGCACTGAGAGGGGGTCGAGGCGTGCACGAGCTGTCAATCTGCCAGGCGCTGCTCGCTCAGGTCGCGGGGGTGGCCCGCGAGCAGCAGGCGCGGCGGATCATCGCCATCACGGTGAGGATCGGTCCGCTCTCGGGTGTCGAGCCGGCGCTGCTCGAGAGCGCCTATCCGCTGGCGAGCGCGGGCACTCCCGCAGCGAATGCCGCACTCATCATTGAGCGTCCGGGCGTGCGTGTGCGCTGCCGCGAGTGTGGCGCGGAGTGCGAGGTGAGCGCTTCGAGCCTGCTGTGCACCGCCTGCGGAGGCTGGCGGACCGAGCTCCTCTCCGGGGACGAGCTGTTGCTCGCCCGCGTCGAGCTGGAAAGATGAGGACGATAGCGCCACTGCGGAAAACCCCTATACCGTCGCGGCGTGCCGCAGGGATAGGATTTTGCCCTCGGTCGAGACCAGGGAACGGTGGAGGGTGCCCGGCGGAAGAGAGAAGAACCAATGCGCACGATCTCGAGAGCCACTCCGGTGGCAGGACTCCTGGGGAGCCTCGCGGCAGCCGCTTTGCTGGCCGGCTGCACGGGTAGTACCGGCGCACAGGGACCGGCCGGTGCCACCGGCGCCACCGGACCCACCGGTCCCTCGGGAGCGACCGGCCCGGTCACCGCGATCAGCGTGACGACTGCCACGCAGATCAAAGCCACCATCACCTCGGTGACGGTTGCCTCCTCGAGCCCGGCGCAGCCGGTGGTGAAATTCTCGCTGGTCGATGAGAACGGCGTACCGCTCTCGGGGCTGCCGGCGGCGGATGTCAGCTTCGCCATCGCGAAGCTCGTCCCCCCGGGGACGCAGCTGAATGCCTTTCCGGGACTCTCTGCACCCGCTCCGCTGGTGACGTCCCAGTGGCAGTCCTACATCTACAGCATGGTCAATCCCGCCGCAGCAGGTACCGGTACGAGCTCCGATCCGGTGGTCGGGACCACCGCGGAGCCTGAAGCCACGACCGAGTCGGGTAGCTCGGGGACATTCGTCGACAACGGCGACGGCACCTATCAATACACCTTCAATAAAAACATCGCCTCCGATCCGGTGGTGACCTACGTTCCGACCCTGGTGCATCGGGTGGGGCTCGAGATCCGCGGGCTTGCTGCCGCGAATAGCCCTGTCTACACATTCATCCCCTCGACGGGTGCGACGACCGGGCTCGATGCCGACGACGAAGTCGACGATACCGCTTGCGTCGGCTGCCACCAGCAGCTCGCCTTCCACGGCGGCGCGCGCACGGAAGTCCAGTATTGCGCGGTCTGCCACAATCCGAGCACCATCGATCCCTCGAGCGGCAACTCGCTCGCCTTCAACGTGATGATCCACCAGATTCACATGGGAGACGATCTGCCGAGCGTGCTCGCGGGCACGCACTATTACATCTTCGGCCACGGCGGCGCCATCGACGACTTCAGCGATGTCGCCTATCCGCAGACCGACGCCAGCAACAACAACAGCGCCGTCTCGGGCTCCGGCACGCGCTTCTGCACGACCTGCCACACCCCGAACGATACCAACGCCCCCCAGTCGGGCAACTATGCCTCCATCCCTAGCTCTGCATCCTGCGGCTCGTGCCACGACAACATCGATTTCGCGACCGGGCTCAACCATACCGCGGGCAATCTCCCGGCGAACGACACCCAGTGCGCGACCTGCCACGGCCCGACGAGCACCATCGACAACGGCACCATCCAGGTGGTGGCGGCGCACACCACGGCAGTGGACTCGGCAGCGCCGAAATTCCAGTATCAGATCGTGAGCGTCGCGAACACCGCCCCGGGTGATACGCCCTCCGTCACGATCGAGGTGGTCGACCCGACCAACGGCAACGCGCCCTACAACATCCAGGATCCATCGGGTCCATTCCAGCAATCGGGCTCGGCGTTGAGCGTCGATATGGCCTGGCCTACCGTCGATTTCAACAACGTGGGCACCAACAGCGCTACCGGTCCCGCCACCGGTACGCCCAACCAGCCGGTATCGATCAGCTTCAAGACCGGGGCGACCGCCAACAGCAACGGCACCTTCACCGCCACCTCGCCGATTCCGGTGCCGGCGGGGGCGATCGGATCGGGCGCCATGTCGGTCGAGGGCCGCGCGGTGGAAGCGCTCGCAAATCTCTCCGGCAGCGGTACGACGAACGTCGAGCTGGGTATCGCCGGTGTGACATCGACGTTCGCCGTCACCGACTCGACGCCGCAGGCGCGCCGCGACGTGGTGGACATCACCAAGTGCGACGCCTGCCACCGCGTGCTGACGCTACACGGTCAGAACCGCACGGACGACATCGAGCTGTGCGCGAGCTGCCACAACCCCGATGCGACCGATATCGGCATGCACACGGCGGCTTCGGGACTCTGTGCACCGGCTGGTACCACGGGGGCGAATCCGGAGCAGCCGATCGACTTCAAGGTCCTGATCCACGAGATCCATGCGTCGGGCGCGACCGACTCGAGCGGCAACCCGATCTATCCGAGCGGCGTCACCATCTGCTCCTTTGGCGCGAATCCGACTACCTTCAAAGTGGCGTACCCGGGCAACCTCGAGGACTGCGACGCCTGCCACATCAGCAGCACGAGCAGCACGCCCGGCACTTACTATCCCGTCAACGACTCGGTGGTGCAGGGCACGACGACCGTCTCGAACAACCGTACCACGCTCACCGACGACGTCGTGACTTCACCCAACACGGCGGTATGCTCGAGCTGCCATACGGACGCGACCTCCCAGGCGCACATGGAGCAAAATGGTGGCAATTATACGGCGACCAAGACGGCGACCGGCGGTCTCGTATCGACCGACAACGGGTCGCCGCTGGTCGAGACGTGCAGTCTCTGCCACGGCGCGGGCGGCGTGGCGGACGTCGCGGTCGTGCACAGCCTCGCATCCTTCCCGAATTGATTGCGCGGCAGGGAGCAGATGCGGATCACCAGCCTGCGCGCCGCTCTCCTGCCGTGGATTACGGCCGTCATGTGGATGTTCGCCTTTGCGGCGCACGCGCTTGCAGCGGAGCCCGCGGGGCCACCGAAGCCTGCCAACACCCCCGCGAGCCTGGGCTACAGCGATCATGGTGCCGATACCTGCCTCATGTGTCACGGCAGCGACGCGCAGTTGATGACGATCTTCCGCACGGCGCACGCCCGCCCGGGGGATCCGCGTGGCCCGTTCGGCCAAGGCGGATTGCAGTGTGAGGCGTGCCACGGCCCCGGGGGCGCTCACGTCAAGGCGTTCGGCGCGCAGCCCGCGGGTATCGTCGTGTTTGGGCGCGGATCGCCGACGCCCGTAGCCAAGCAGAACGCGATGTGCCTCACGTGCCATCAGTCGAGCGTGGCCCACGCCTGGGCCTCGAGCGCGCATGCCGCGAACGGTGTGAGCTGCGCGGACTGTCATCAGGTCCACTCCGCGTCGGATCCTGTGCGCGCGCAGGTCACGCAGGCGGCGGTATGCGCCAAGTGTCATCAGGCGATCGCCGCGGACTTCATCCAGCCTTTTCACCACCCGGTGCCCGAGGGCACGATGGACTGTGCATCCTGTCATGATCCGCACGGCTCCGTCGCGCCCGCGATGCTCGTGAAGAGCACCGTCAGCGAGACCTGCACGAGCTGCCACTCGGAGCTGCGAGGCCCGTTTCTCTGGGAGCACCAGCCAGTCACCGACGATTGCGACAACTGTCATACGCCGCATGGCTCGGTGCAGCAGGCGCTGCTCAAGGAACGCCCGCCGATGCTCTGTCAGCAATGCCACGATGCCGCAGGGCATCCGGCGGTGCCGTATGGTCCGCAGGGATTGCCCGGGACGCCGGACGGGATGCCGAACCCGTACCTCCTGGTCGGCGGCTGCGTCAACTGTCACTCCCAGGTTCACGGCTCGAACAGTCCTTCGGGCCGTGCGTTGATGCGGTAGCGTGAGAACTGGCCGATGCGCTCGGGAAATCGTCGACGCCGCAACGCAAGGGGCCTGCCGCCGGTCGAGCGCCCACTGCCGGCGCGATCGATCGTCGTGGCGAGCGTCGCCGCAGCACTCGCGGCGGGGGCAGCGCACGCCGATCCGCCTCGGCCTGATACGAGTGGCTGGACGTGCTCGCACTGCCCGTTCTACACGGGCACGAGCGCCAGGATCGAGGGGGGTGTTGCGTATGCTGACGGGGCCAACGCGAGTTCCGGGCGCTACACCGGTGTCGATCACAACGGCGCATACGTACAGGCCGATGCCAACGGTCAATGGCGTACGAAGAAGGGCCTCTACGGCGGCTTCGAGACCCACAATGTCGGGCTCGCCTCACGCAGCGCCCGCGTGACCACGGGCCAGGAAGGCCGTTATGAGGTGCGGCTGACCTATCAGGGTCAGCCGTTCCGCGACTATGACACGACACAGACACCGTACCGCAGTGACGGCGCCGGCCGACTCGTGCTGCCTTCCGATTGGGTGAGCAGCAACTCCACCGCCGGCATGACGGCGCTCGATCCGAGCCTGGAAGCGGTGCGCATCGAGTCGGACCGCCGCACGCTCGATTTGAGCGGCAAGTACTTCGCGAGCAGCGTCTGGACGGTCTTCGGCGATTTCAATCGTTCCGAGCACACCGGAACGGATGCCACCGGGGCGAGCTTTCTCACCGAGGCGATTCAGCTTCCCGAGCCGTTCGATTACGTGACCGACAGCTTCGAGGGCGGGGCGCTCTGGGCGGGCCGGGTGGCGAGCGTCCGGCTCGCCTACAGCGGCTCGTGGTTCGACGACGAGACAGACGAGCTCATCTTCCAGAATCCCTACTTGGCCGTCGTCACCGGGTCGACCTCCGGCCTCCTCGCGCTGCCGCCCGATAACGATCTGCAGCAAGTCTCGGTCTCGGGCGAAGCCACTCTTCCCATCTGGTCCGGGGTGCTCACCTATCTCGCCTCCGACGGCCGGCTCGCCCAGGACGGCACGTTCGTTCCCGGCAGCACGCTGGCCTCGAGCCCCGTCACTCTGCCGGGCTCGCTCGGCGGGGATATTCGCCTGACGCACTATGCCCTGGCGCTGACTCTCACGCCGGTAAGCCGTCTCTACATGCGCGGCCGGGCGACTTACGACGGGCGCGACGATCACACGACGCCGCTTGCGATCGCTTATGTCGTCACCGATACGTTTGCGGGCGGCACCTACTTGACGCCGCGCTATGGAGAGGATCGGACCCGGCTAGAGGGCAGCGCCGACTACGGCGTCTTTCGCTGGGTGCGGGCCGGTGTGGGTGGAGACTACACCGACACTCACTACTCGCCCGGCCAGGTGCTGACCTATCTCGATGAGCTGCAGGCCTGGGCGTACGGAACCGTCACCCCGCTGCCGGCGCTGAGCTTCACCGTCAAAGGCGGCAGTGCGCGGCGGGATGCTTCCGCTTTCGACGTCGCGGGATTGCCCATCGCCGAGAACCCCCTGCTGCGCGCGTACGACTATGCGCCGCGCGACAGAGAGTTCGTCAACTTGCGCGGCACATGGATCATTACCGCAGCTCTCAATGCCTCCCTGGAGGGCTCCGCGTCGACGGATGCTTACCGGCTGTCGCAACTGGGACTGCAGGAGTCGCGGGAGAGACAGCTCTCGGCGACACTCACCTGGGCCCCGGCAACGGCCTGGAGCGTCTATCTCGACGGCAGCTATCAGCACCTCGAGGCGCTGCAGACGGGACTCGAGGTCACGGGGGCAATCCCCTGGCAGGAACGCGAAGGGGAGTACTTTTCAACCCTCGGCGCGGGCGGAGAGTGGGCGATCCGTACCCGCTGGCATCTGAAGTTCGATTACGTCCGCGCCGACTCGCGCAGCGCCACGGAGCTGCTCCCCGCGCAGCTCGCGGCCTGGTTTCCCGAGGATCGCACCGGACTCGACACTGTGACGCTCGATTCAACATACCTCTGGACGCAGGCTCTGACGTTGCACTTGCGTTACCAGCGCGCGCGCTACGGCAGCAGCGACTGGGCGTTCCAAAGCGTATATCCGGATACGATACCGCAGCTCCTCGCCTTGGGCGCACGGCCCTATCGCTACGACGTCGACGAGCTCGGTGTGTCGTTCGTCTATCGGCTCGGCGAGTGATGCGAGGCAGGGAGCGGCCAGAGCCGGCTCGCGTGGTGAGCGTGGCGAAAGCGGCGAGCGCCTGAGTGCCGCGACGCGCTCCCATCGATCTGCTGCTGCTGCATCCGCCGAGCGTCTATGACTTTCGGACCCGGTCGATCCTCTACGGGCCGGTGAGCGATGTCATTCCCTCTTCGACCGTCTTCGAGATGTATCCGGTGGGCTTTCTCACCATCGCGAGCTATCTGCACGAGCGGGGACTTACGGTCCGCATCGTCAATCTGGCGCTGCGCATGATCTCGAGCCGGAGCTTCGATGTGCCGCGCTTTCTCGCCCGGCTCCAGCCGCGGGCGATCGGCATCGATCTGCACTGGATGCCCCACTGTCACGGCGCGCTCGAGATCGCGCGGCTGGCCAAGGAGAGCCATCCGCATGTTCCCGTGATCTTCGGCGGCCTGTCCTCGACGTACTACCACCGCGAGCTCATCGACTACCCCCAGGTGGACTTCGTGCTGCGTGGGGACAGCACCGAGCCGATGCTCCACCGGCTGCTCACCGTGCTGCGCGCCAATGCACCGGACCGGGACACCGAGCTCGCGCGCATCGCGAACCTTACTTGGAAGCACGCCGGCGCGGCACAGGTCAACCCTCACACATTCGTGCCCCCATCGCTCGACTACGTCGACCTGCGGCCCGACCTCATGGTCGAGATGGTGCTGCGCCATCGTGACCTCGAGAGCGTGCTGCCCTTCAGCGGCTGGTGGCGCAATCCGATCACGACCGTCCTTACGGTGAAGGGCTGCTCCTATCAGTGCGTCACCTGCGGCAGCTCTGCGACCACGTGCGAGCATCTGACGCGCCGAGCGCAGCCGGCGTACCGCAGTCCCGCCAGTGTGGTGGCGAACATGCAGGCGATCAGCCGTCTCATTCGCGGACCGATCGTGTTGATCGGCGATGTACTGCAGCCGGGTGAGGCCTATGCGCGCGAGCTCCTCGAGCGGCTGCGGCAAGCGCATCTGCCAAACGAGACCGTGCTCGAGTTCTTCACGGTTCCGCCCGCGTGGTTCCTGCCGGAGGTCGATCGCTGCGTGCCCCGCTGGAGCATCGAGTTCAGTCCGGAGAGCCACGATCAGTCCGTGCGCGATGCGCAGGAGGGTGAGACGGGATACAGCAACGAGGACATGGAGCGCTTTCTAGCTCAGGCGCTGAGCCTGCGCTGCCATCGCGTCGATGTGTTCTTCATGATCGGCTTGCCGGCGCAGACGCTGGCTTCGGTGCATGGCTGCATCGACTACTGCGAGCGCCTCATGCAGCTCGGCAATGCGCGCCTCTCCTGCTTCATCTCGCCCATGGGGCCGTTCAGCGACCCCGGGAGCCGTGCGTTCGAGGAGCCGGAGCGTTTCGGTTATCGACTCTTCGCGCACACTCTCGAGGAGCATCGCCAGCTCCTGACGCAGCCCACCTGGGAGCGCATTCTCAATTACGAGACACGCTGGATGACGCGCGCCGAGCTCGTCGATGCGACGTACGATGCGGCCGAGCGGCTCAACGAGCTGAAAGTGCGCCACGGGCGCATTTCCCGCCGCCGCGGAGGCGCCGTGGCGCGACGCATACGCGAAGCGCGAGAGCTGCGCGCCCGGCTCGACGCGGAGCTTGCGCAGGGTGGTGATGGGGCGGCGTCGGCGCAGCTCCGAGGCGAGATCGACCGCTTCAGTATCTCGACGGTCTGCGACAAGCGCGAGCTCTTCTGGCGGCGCCATCTGCTCAATTTCAGGGTTGGCGAGGTCGCGCGCATCGCCACCCGCTATTTCTTCGGTCGCAGCTGACGGAGCGAGCGCTCAGGTGTCGGCAGTGCTCAGCGGCCAGAGCTCGTTCGCGTGGCGTAGCAGGGCCGGGTCTGCGCGGCAGGTGGCGATGAAGCGGGCGACCTCGGGTGCGCGCCACGCGATTCGGTAAGCCTGCCAGGCGGATGCGAGCGAGTCGCGCCTCAAGTCCGCCACCGCGAACGGAAGTGCGTTGAGGAGCTTGACCTTGCCGTTGGGTACCACGAGCAGCATCGCCTGCGGGCACGCCAGCCGCCGCTCGATTTCCGCCAGAATGTCCCACGGATAGATCGCGAGCGCCGTGGCGGCGTCGCGCTCCCGCGCTCGCTCGCGTAGCAGCTCCACGGTCTGTTGCCACTCTGCCGGGCCGCAAGCGAGCCGCGTCCAGTCCGCGGCGGCGCGCCCGAGGCGCATCAGCGGGCCGGTGACGAAGGCCTGACAGCCGATGGACACGGCAAGCTCGTACGCTGCAACCGCTTCGTGCAGGTTGAGGCGTGTGGGTACGAAGACCATCTGCGGAGGTCGCCCGTGCGCAGTCAGGCGCTCCATGGCGCGCAGTGTGTCGGTGAAGTTGGAGCCTGGGCGCGATCGCTCGTGGGTCGCGGCCGTGGCGCCGTCGACTGAGATCTGGATGCAGTGCATCGCCAGGTCGGCGAGCCGCTCGGCGGCCGCATCATCGATGTGCCGGCCGTCGGTCTCGAGCTTCAGGGCCACGCCGCCCTGTGAGAGCGTCTCGAAGACTTCCCAGCAGTGCGTCACCCCGAGCGGCTCGCCGCCGCCGAAGACTGCGTATGGAATGCCCTCGGCCGCAATCTCTCGCGCCAGCGCGAGCGCTTGCTCGCGGTCGAGCTCGTCGGCCCAGCCTCGATCGGGCCCCGATTCCTCGCAGCAGGCGAGACACCGCCCCGCGCACCGGTTGGTGAGCTGCCAGGCGATGAGGAGCGGCGCCCGGTACTCCTCCGCAGACCCGCCCGTCACGCCAGCGTTACCCATTGCTCTTCACGAACGTCCGAACGACGGAAGACAGGCACAAGGATGTGCCCCGCCGCCGCAGGTGGCGGAGTCTCGGGCAAAAACCACGCTTTTTGCCCGAGACGCGCTGGGCCGGGCACGATGCCCGGATCCAGCGCTTTAACTATGTAAAGCGGATGTAGGGCTGCGCCATCACCTGCTGGGAGACATCTTCCATCTTGGGTGTCTCCCAGGCGGGCTTGCTGCCCGGGATGGCCTGGCGCGTGATGGGCTCCTCGCGCGACTCGCCGGCACGGGCCTCTTCGGTCTTCAGGGTTGCATCGCTCATCGCATCTCTCCCGGTCGTTCCGAGTAGATCAACTTGAAATGTTGCCGAACCATCGCGGCGGCATCCAGTCGTTGGCCGACGCATGCAACATCTCATGCTCCGCCGCCCGTTGCGCGGCGCTCACCAGCGCCTGATCGCGCCACGCCGCCCGGTAGCTGTCCCAGGCCTGCGAGAGCGTCTGGCGGCGTAGGTCCGCGCAGATGTGCGGCAACGCTGCCGCCACTTTCACCCAGCCCTGCGGCAGCACCAGCAGCGTCGCCGGCGGCTCGGCGAGACTCGCCAGCAGACCTTCCATTGTCGAGAACGGAGTGTAGCAGAGCTCGAGTCCGCCCGGAGGAGAGGAGGCCGCCCGCCGCTCCAGCAGTGCGCGAAACCGCTCGTACTGCTCCGGCAGCGGCTCGAGCCGCCGCCAGAGACGAGCCGCAGTGCCGATGCGCATCAGCCTCCCGGTGTTGAAGCGGAACGCCCCGAGCGCCTCGGCCCGCTCGATGACGCGCTCCGCCTCATGGATGTTGAGGCGGGTGGGCGCAAAGGTGACTTCGAGCGGCAGGCCTGCCTCAGACACCCAACGGCACGCCGCATGCACTCTCTCCAGAGAGCCTCCCGGTCGTTGCCTCGCGTACGTCTCCTGGGTGTCCGCATCGAGGCTGACCTGAACGGATCGGATGGGGAGCCTGGCGAGACGCTCGAGGTGTCTCGGCTCGAGCCGCTGGCCATTGGTCTCGATCTTCAGCTGCACTCCACCCGCGCCGAGCCGCTCGGCGAGATCGAGCCAATGCGGCACGATGAGGGGCTCTCCCCCGCAGAGCATGACATACGGCACCCGGGCTTCGAGGATGTCATCGGCGAGCCGCATTGCCTCGGCGGCGGAGAGCTCATCGGGAAGCCCTTTGCCGGGCGCCGAGGCGGTGCAGCAATGCAGGCAGCTCAGGTCGCAGGCGCGGGTGAGCTGCCACGAGATGAGAAGCGGTGCGCCGAGCCGATCGATCTGCCACGCTGCTGAGTCTGCCGGACCCGTCTTCGGGCGATAAGGCAAGCTAACGCCGGGCATGGACGAGGACGCCGAGCGTGAAGAGCAAGACCGCCACGGCATAACAGCTCACGATGCTGCGGATGGCGGGAATGAACTGTCGCGGCGATCCGTAGGTATGGAGGGCTCTACGCGCGCTCGTAACCAGGAGAGGAAGTGCAATCAACGCTCCCAGGCAACCCTTCGGGAATACGCCGGCCGCGACACCCACTGCGACAACCGCCAGCGCGGCGCCGGCGAGCGCCAGATAAAGGGTCACTGCGGCCCGACGCCCGAGTCGCACCACGAGGTTGCGCTTGCCGACCAGCCGATCCTGATGGAAGTCGGGAATGTTGTTGACGACGGCGAGCGCCATGATGAGCAGCCCAGGCACGAGCGAGGCCCCGAGGGCACGCCAGGAGAGCGCGTGTGTGTGCAGGTACAGGCTCCCGAGGACCATCCAGGGCCCGTAAGACAATCCGATGACGGTCTCCCCGAGGCCGCGGTAGGCCCAGCGGATCGGCGGCGCTACATAGAAGATGGCCGCCGCACCCCCGAGCGCCGCGAACGCGAGGATCGGCCAGCCCTCGCGCGCGGCGAGATAGAGTCCCACGGCGAGCGCGCCGGCGAACGCCGCCACCCCGAGCCAGAGGACGGCGGAGGACATCGGCGGCGTATCGTTGGGATCGAATACGCGATCGGTGCCCATGCGCGAGTCGAAGTACTCGTTGAAAGCCTCGACCCCGACCACCGAGAGCACGACGCCGGCGAGACCGCACCAGAAGATGGGTACATCGAAGGCCCCGGCGATCCCGTACGCCCAAGCCGCGCCGAGCAGGTACGGCAGCAGGCCCGCGTAGAGGAAGAAGCGATATCGTACGAGGCTCAGGACGCGCAGCAGGCGGGCGGCGGGCGAGAACCGCGCGCCGTCGCGGGCAGGGGTGGCGGCGCTCAGAGAAAGACCCATTGATGCAGGGTCGCGGTCCGGCGAGGGTCGGCCGCGAGGTCCTCGACGAACTGACTGACTCGCGGGTCCTGCCACGCGCGTTGGAAGTTAGCCCACACCTCGCCGAGCGACTGCCGGCGCAGATCGCCGCAGACGAAGGGTAGGGCATTGATCAGTTTCACCAGTCCGTTCGGCAGCACGATGAGGAGCGCCGCCGGATGGCGCAGCCGGTAGCGCAACTCCTCGAGCAGTCCCATCTCATGAAAGTGCACCCGCATCCGGCCGGCATATTCCGTGGCCTTCGCGTGCAGGGTCGCGAAGAATTCGACGTACTGGTCCTCCGAGGGTGCGAGCCGGTGCCAGGTCTTCACGGCGTTGCCAGTGTACATCGTGCGTCCGGTGTAGAAGCTCTCCGCGCCCAGCTCGAAGGCGAGGTCGACGGCGCGGCCGATCTCGTGGGCGTTGAAGCGCGTCGGCGAGTAGTTGATCTCGATGGGCACGCCTCCCGAGCGCAGATGGCCGATGCCCGCCAGCGCGCGGTCGAAATCCCCGCGCACCCGCATTCGATTGAACGTCTCGCGCGTGGCGCCGTCGAGGCTCACCTGCACGGCCTTGACGCCCGCGCGCTTCAGCCGCTCGCAGCCTTCGCTGGTGAGGGTGTGGGCGTTGGTCTCGATCTTGAGCTGCGTCTGCCGCTCGCAGAGGTAGGCAGCCATCTCGAAGAAGCGCGGATGCAGCGTCGGCTCCCCGCCCGAGAAGGACATGTAGGGCACCTGTTCCAGCGCCACCTGCTCGAGAAAGGCAAAGGCCTGGCTGTCGGAGAGCTCGTCGCGAAACGCCTTGCCGGGCCCGCTCTCCTCAATGCAGTGCAGACAGGCGAGGTCGCATTCGTTGGTCACCTGCCAGGCGATGTAAAGCGGCGCGCCGAGATCACCCGAGCTCGTGGCTGCCGGCGTGGCGCTCGGGATCGCTCCCCCTGCAGGTACGGCCTGGGCCACGCGCTTCAGTCCTCGAGCAGTCCCCGGCTACGCAGATCGCCGACGAATGCCGCAATCTCGCTCTCGATGACTCCGGAGCTGCCGCTGAAGCGCGCGGCCAGCCGGGCGATGAGCGTCGGCTGGTCGCAGCTCTCGCCGGCGATCTCGCGCACGATGGCGCTCGCGGTGGGGTTGAGCGCAAAAACCTTCTCGGAGCGCGTCTCGAAGAGGACGCCGCCGAATTTCTCCTCACGAAACTTCACGTACCGGGCGAGCTTCATGGCGACCGACCTCGGCAGCTTGCGGTTCCTGACCCTGAGAGCATACTACGTGCGGCCGCTGCTGCCGAAGCGCGGCTCGCTCTCGCGCCACCGGTCCGGAGGATGCATATGCTCAAACACTCGATCATGCTGGGTACCGCCGTGTCATTGCTCGCCGCCGGCGCGTGGTCTGCCGTTCATGCCGCCGGCGCCGGGGATGCCGCCGCGGGCAAGGCCATTGTCGGTCAGAACTGCGGCGCGTGTCATGACGGCATGATGTCGATGTGGCAGGGCAAGAGCGGCGCCGATATCGACGGACTGATTCACCAAGTCGTCGCCGGCAAGGTGACGCACCCGAAGAAGCTCGATCTCACCGACGCGCAGATCGCGGACATCGCGGCCTACTGGGCGAGCGCCAATAAGTAACACACGCCCCTAACCCGCGAAGATCACGAGCGCGATCAGCGTCACCCCGGTCAGAACCACCGCGATTCCGAAGATCACCGAGATCGCGGTCATGAAGGCCGAGGGCGGCGGCACGATCGATTGCTCTAGCCTGCCTTCCTGCACCAGCCGCTCGTACTGCAGCGGCCGCTCTTCCTTGAAGCGCTCGAGCGGCACGCGGCCGGTGAGGATCGATACGTCGATCGGAAACTTCTCCGGACGCAGGTGGTTGTGGAAGAAATGGAAGATGAAGATGAATCCGGTGGCGAGCAGCGCCTCCTCGGAGTGCACGACGAAGGACACGTTGAGCCAAATGCCGGGGATGAAGCGAGTGAAGAACACCGGTGCGGCGAGCAGCAGTCCCGAGACGCCGATGATGGCCACGCCCCAGAACACCGCCCAGTAGTCGAACTTCTCCCAATAGGTCCAGCGGCTCATCTTCGGCTGCGGTCCGAGGTAGAGGAACCAGAGGAAATTGCGGCCGATGTTCTTGATGTCGGTCCAGTTGGGCACCAGCGAGTCCTCGCCGAAGACCCGGTAGCGTTGTTTCTTGACGAGCACGCGATAGCCGAGATAACAGAGGTGGAACAGGAAGTAGCCGAAGGTGATGCCCGCATTCACCAGATGAATGACGTGCATCGCGTGTACACCGCCCCAGAATCGGGTGAGGGCGGGCGCCCAGGACGCATTCGGATGCATCAGAGGCAGGCCCGTCAGGGCCAGTAGCATGAAACTCAGGATGACCGCGAGGTGGGTCAGCCGGTCCACCACCGTGAAGCGTTGGATGTGCGGGCCACCAAAGCGTCGTAGCGGCGGCAGCTCGCCTCGCAGCCGTCCGACGAAGCTGCGTTGCAGCCAGAGCAAGGTATGGAGCCCAAAGAACCCGAAGACTCCGGCGAGCAACACCACCATGAAGTAGTGCGTGTAAGTCACCGCCAGCGACCGCGCCGGATCATCCGGTTGCGGATGCGGATCGAACCCGGCGAGCTTCGGGTCGGCCCCCGTGTGGCAGCCGCGGCAGGTGGCGAGACGGTTGCCGGCTGACACCCGCGAGCGGGGGTCCGTCGGGGCCAACGCCAGGTGCGGATCGTGGCAGGTCGCACACGTCGGCGCACTCTTCAGTCCCAGAGTCGCCGCCTGCCCGTGCGCGGTCGACAGGTAGCTTTGGTAGGCATCGGCGTGACACTGGGCGCAAGTCCGTGCGGTGACCGGAGCGACTTGCATGGGATGCGGCAGACTGGTGATGGCCGCATGACAGGTCACGCATTGCAGCGCTGCATGGTGCGAGTGAGCGAATCCGGCGGCATCCACCTTGGGCGCCCCCATCAGCCCGGTGGCATGACACCCCAGGCATTCCGCGTTGGCGGGCGGAGCGGGGGCGGCTCTCGCCGCGCCCGCGACGAGCAGCGCGAGGAGCAAGACCCCGAGCCATTGGATATTGTTATGAGCCCTGCCCGCTCCCATCTGTCGGAGCTTCCAGGAGGGAGAGACCCGAGTCGATACGTACGAATCCCTATACGTGAGCGGCGCGAGCGTGCATCGAGGCATAGGGATGTGCCCCGCCGCCGCAGGTGGCGCGGGCGGCGGGCAAAAACCGCGCTTTTTGCTCGTCGCCGCGCTGGGCCGGGCAGGATGCCCGGATCCAGCGCCAATAACTAAGTAGAACTGCGTATATCGGCGGACCCAGGCCTCCGGCACGGTAGATCTTTCAAGCTCAAGGGGTGTTCCGCCCGTGTGCCTGGCAATTCCCGGCAAGATTCTCGACATTTGCGGCGATGACCCGCTGGTGCGGGTCGGGCGGATCGACTTCGGCGGAGTCGTGAAGGAGATCAATCTCGCCTACACGCCGGAGGCCGAACCCGGCGAGTATGTGCTCGCCCACGTCGGCTTCGCGATGGCGGTAATCGACGAGGCCGAGGCACGGCGCATTTTCGATGCGCTCTGCGAAGTGGCCGGTATCGCGGCTTCGCAGGCGGAGTCGGCGGCGTGAAGTACATGGCGGAGTACCGCGATGGGCGCCTGGCACGAGCCCTGGCCGGGCGTGTCGCCGCCGAGGCCACTGCGACGCGGGGATACCACTTCATGGAGTTCTGCGGCGGCCATACACATGCGATCTCACGCTACGGGCTCGAGGACTTGCTGCCGCCCGACGTGAGGCTCATTCACGGTCCGGGGTGCCCGGTTTGCGTGCTGCCGATCGGCCGGATCGATACCGCCATCCGACTCGCCTCGCAGGCGGGGGTGACGCTCTGCTCGTACGGCGATCTGATGCGGGTCCCGGGCTCCAGGGGAACCTCGCTCCTGCGCGCCAAGGCCCAGGGCGCCGACATCCGCATGATCTACTCCGCGGCAGACGCCGTGGCCATGGCGCAGGCCGAGCCGCACCGGCAGGTGGTGCTCTTCGCGATCGGGTTCGAGACCACGACACCCCCGACGGCTCTCGCGATCCGCCTCGCGCAGCGGCTGGGGCTCGGGAACTTCACGGTGTTCTGCAATCACGTGCTGACACCGGCCGCCATTCAGAACATCCTCGAGAGCCCCGATGTGCGCGAGCTCGGGCGGATACGCCTCGATGGCTTCATCGGTCCGGCCCACGTGAGCACGGTAATCGGCAGCCAGCCGTATGCCTTCTTCGCCGAGGAGTTCGCCAAGCCCGTGGTGATCGCCGGCTTCGAGCCACTCGATGTGCTCCAGGCCGTCCTCATGCTGATCCGTCAGGTCAATGAGGGCCGCCACGAGGTCGAGAACCAGTACGGGCGGGCAGTCCGCCCGGAAGGCAACGAGCGCGCCCAGGCCGATGTGGCCGAAGTCTTCGAGCTGCGCAAGCGCTTCGAGTGGCGCGGTCTCGGGCTCGTCCCCTACAGCGCGCTCAGGATCAAGCAGCAGTACGCCGCGTTCGATGCCGAGCGGCGCT
>Ga0335075_10003337_pt1 | contig 25507 bp, 25 predicted proteins | sample Lox_Sample_24_FD_206723 | JGI IMG/M metagenome (GOLD analysis project Ga0335075, IMG submission 206723) | Soil microbial communities from Loxahatchee National Wildlife Refuge, Florida, United States - Lox_Sample_2.4 | ecosystem: Environmental > Terrestrial > Soil > Wetlands | place: USA...
CGCAGCAGCTCGCGGATCTCCTCGGCCTCCTCGAGCTTGTCGAACTCGCGCATTCGTTCCTGGACGCCCTTGGTGATCGGAAGGTCCTGCGCCACAATCACGTCACGCCCGTTCCACTTGGCCGAGTTGCGTCCGGCGATGGCAATATCATCGATCTGCTCGTCGACGAACTCCCGGAAGCGACGTACGTCATTCTTGTCGATCTTGATACTTGCGACCGAGCGGAAGAACCGTTCGAACACCGGAATACCCGACGGATGGGTCACGCGTTACCTCCCGTCGCAGATCCAGACTGGCCCGATCAGGCCGACACTTAACGTTCGCACTTCGTCGGTCACACCGAACCGGACCCGCAGGTGCAATCTCGCCAGGCCGGTTCGGCCTCACAGGTCAATACGCACTAGGGAACGCACTTCGGAAGAAGCAACGGAGGAGCACTCTTGCCGCGCCCGCATGCTGTTCCAGCGTGCCTACCCTCAACGGTGTTTTTCGATCCGCCGGGCCGGTGTGGGGCCGAGCCCCAGCTTCCCACTATTAGCTCCATGCAAATCTGGCCTCAGTGGCTAATCCCACTGCCATCGATGGATTCCGCTGACGCCACAAAGATGCGCACCGGGAGGGTGAAGTGAACGATCCAGCGGAAGGAAGACAAACACAAACCTGCTCCGTCACCGTCGACATGAAGCGATCCCCGACGAACAAGAGCGTTATACATGTGAGCGGTGACCTGCTCCACGGAGCAAGCGCGACGATGCGCCGGGTCGTCGCCACTGAACTGAACCGATCGCCGGCACTATTGGCGCTCGATCTGTCCGGGGTGAACCGCATCGACGCCGAAGGAATCGATGCCCTGGTATCCGCGGCGACGCAGGCCGGCGAATCCGATATCTCGTTCTGCCTTGTCGGGGTGCACGGACACCCTGTCGAGACCGGGCTCGCCGAAGCCGGGCTGACGGAACTCTTTGAGATCGTCGCAGCAGTCAGCGACACGTAACCGTCAGAAACGCGGGCCACCTTTCGGACTCCGGCCGGTCCTATGGTTAGGACGTTTTAGTTGCCCGCCATAAGCGTGCATGGCGCGCTCGATGACGCGTGCAACCAGACCCGGGGGAGACACGCGCGCACGAACGGTGGTTTCACGTTCGCCTCCGTGATGAAGCCACGGTTGCAGGGGTCGCTCGTTTCTGAGCCGGAAACGGGCGCTGATCTGTGGTCGGTGGTTGGTCGGTGAATCCGCCACACGCCGTGGTCACGGTTGGTGCCAGATGGCGTTATATTGCCAGTTCAGAACACCTTTCGGTACCACCACCGGGAGGGCTGCAGGCTCTCCTAAAGCCGGTGTCGCAGGTTCGAATCTTGCCGGGGGCACTCTCGTGAAATGATGCGGGATGTGTACGCACGTTCAACTCTGGTCGCTGCAGCTATCACCACGGCCGCGCTCGGCTGGGCGTCACCGGCTGGCGCGGCTCCGACGGGTCACAGCCCGTCGTACCAGAACGGCTATGACACCGAGCATCAGTACTACTCGACGCCGCAGAACCACACGTTCCTCAAGGGCGAGATGAAGAACGGCTATACCACCGCGACGGTCTGCCAGCTCGAGATGAGCGGCGGAGCGCCACCTCCCAATGCGGCCGACTGGATCCGCGGCTGCATGGACGCCCTGCACGATCTGGGATTCGCGCCATAGTGTGACGCGGTGGACGCCCGCACTCGAATCCTGATCACCGCCGCAGAGTTGAGCGATCTGATTACCGCGGGCGATCCGGTAACCGTTCTCGACGTGCGCTGGCGGCTCGATCAGCCCAATGGGCGCGCGACGTACCTGCAAGGCCACATCCCGGGCGCGGTGTACGTATCGCTGGAAGACGAACTGAGCGACCATGCCGTCACCGGCCGTGGACGACACCCGCTGCCGTCAGGGCGCAGTATCGAGGGGGCCGCGCGCCGCTGGGGCATCCGCGCGGGCGTGCCCACCGTCGTCTACGACGACTGGAATCGGGCGGGTTCGGCGCGGGCCTGGTGGGTCTTGACGGCGGCGGGACTGCCCGACGTGCGCATCCTGGACGGCGGCCTGTCCGCGTGGCGGACGACGGGAGGCAGCCTGGCCACCGGCCCGGTGACGCCGCCACCGGGCAATGCGGCTGTGCTGCACGATGATCTGTACGCCGGAGCGCTGCCGACGTTGACGGCGCAGCAGATGCTCGCTGCCGACCTGACACTGCTCGACGCGCGCGCACCGGAACGCTTCCGCGGTGACGTTGAGCCGATCGATCCGGTTGCCGGTCACATCCCCGGCGCGAAGAACCTGCCCAGCGGAACGATGCTCGCCGACGACGGCACGTTCCTCGCTGAAGAGGCGCTGAGCCGGTTGCTGTCCGGCCATGGCATTGAGAGCGAAGGCCGGCTCGGTGCCTACTGCGGCTCGGGTGTCACCGCCGCCATCACGCTGGCCGCTCTCGCCACGCTGGGACGCGATGCGGCGTTGTTCCCGGGGTCATGGTCGGAATGGAGTTCGGATCCGTCGCGTGCCGTGGCGCGGGGATCCGAGTAGTCGTCAGCGACTACAAGGTTTGTCAATCGCCGCCGACGGTAATGCGGCTACGAAGGCGGGCTCGTTGGTCGACCTGCGTGTCCGCTCAGGTCTCGTCGGTTCAGCCGAGAGCCGACGAGACCGTCTCTAGTTTCTGGTACGGGAGTCCAGTATTCCAGCAGCGGCATCCGGATAGCCGGACATAGTGTCACTCTTTTAATTGTAGTAACGTGCGGCTATGGACACCGACGTCTGGATTCTCGGCGGCTACCAGAGCGATTTCGCCCGCAACCTCACCAGAGAAGGCCTCGACTTCGCGGATCTGACCCGCGAGGTCGTCGACGCCGCGCTCACCGCGGCCAAGGTCGATGCCGCCGATATCGGCGTCGCTCACGTCGCGAACGCGTTCGGCGAGATGTTCGCCGAACAGGGCCACCTCGGCGCGATGCCGGCGACCGTGTGTGACGGGCTGTGGGACACCCCGGCTTCGCGGCACGAAGCCGCTTGCGCGTCCGGCAGTGTGGCGACCCTGGCAGCGATGGCCGATCTGCGGTCGGGCAACTACCAGACCGCGTTGGTCGTCGGCGTCGAACTGGAGAAGACCGTGCCCGGCGACACCGCCGCACGTCATCTCGGTGCCGCGGCATGGACGGGACACGAGGGCGCCGACGCGAAATTTGTCTGGCCGTCGATGTTCGCTCAGGTCGCCGACGAATACGACCGCCGCTACGGCTTGGACGACACCCACCTGCACGCGATCGCGCAAGTCAACTTCGGCAACGCACGCCGAAACCCCAACGCGCAAACCCGGGAATGGACGGTGCCCGAGCCGATCAGCGGCGACGACGGCACCAACCCGCGCATCGAAGGCCTGCTGCGCCGGTACGACTGCAGCCAGATGACCGACGGCGGTGCGGCCGTCGTGCTGGTCACCGATCGATATCTGCGCGACCATCCCGGCGCGCGCCCGATCGCCCGGATCACCGGCTGGGGGCATCGCACTGTCGGCCTGGGCCTCCGGCAGAAGCTGGACCGCGCGGCCGACGATCCGTACGTCATGCCACATGTGCGCGCTGCGGTGCTCGACGCGTTGCGCCGCGCACAGATGACACTCGATGACTTCGACGGGATCGAAGTCCACGACTGCTTCACGCCCAGCGAGTATCTGGCGATCGACCACATCGGGCTGACCGGTCCGGGCGAATCGTGGAAGGCCATCGAAAACGGTGAGATCGAGATCGACGGGCGATTGCCGATCAACCCCAGCGGCGGGCTGATCGGCGGCGGACACCCGGTCGGCGCGTCCGGCGTGCGCATGCTCGTCGACGCGGCCAAGCAGGTCAGCGGCTCGGCCGGCGACTATCAAGTCGAAAACGCGAAAACCTTTGGCACACTGAACTTCGGCGGTAGCACCGCGACCACGGTCAGCTTCGTCGTCAGCCAGGAGTGACCCGTGGATGTCGAGATCGTCGGTAAATTCCTGTCGACGCTGCCCGAAGACGACGAGCACCCGTATCGGACCGGTCCGTGGCGACCGCAGACTACCGAATGGGACGCCGACGACCTGACCGTCGTGGAGGGCGAAATCCCCCGCGACCTGGACGGTGTCTACCTGCGCAACACCGAAAACCCACTGCACCCGGCCATGAAGACCTATCACCCGTTCGACGGCGACGGGATGCTGCACGTGGTCGGCTTCCGCGACGGAAAAGCCTTCTACCGCAACCGTTTTATTCGCACCGACGGTTTTCTGGCCGAGAACGAGGCGGGTGAGCCATTGTGGCCGGGGCTGGCAGAATCGGTCCAATTGACCAAGCGCGAACAGGGCTGGGGCGCTCGTACCCGGATGAAGGACGCGTCGAGCACCGATGTCATCGTGCACCGGGGTATCGCGCTGACCAGCTTCTACCAGTGCGGTGATCTTTACCGGGTCGACCCCTACTCGGCCGACACGCTCGGCAAGGAGACCTGGGCCGGAGACTTCCCGGTCGAGTGGGGCGTGTCCGCGCATCCGAAGGTCGACTCCAACACCGGTGAACTGCTGTTCTTCAACTACAGCAAGCAGGCTCCATACATGCACTATGGCGTCGTCAACGAAAACAACCAGCTGGCCCACTACGTCGACATTCCGCTGCCCGGGCCGCGGCTGCCGCACGACATGGCCTTCACGGAAAACTACGTGATCCTCAACGACTTTCCGCTGTTCTGGGATCCGAGGCTGCTCGAACATGACGTACACCTGCCGCGGTTCTATCCCGACATTCCGTCCCGCTTCGCGGTGCTGCCGCGTCGCGGCGGACCCGGTGACATCCGGTGGTTCGAGGCGGACCCGACATTCGTGCTGCACTTCGTCAACGCCTACGAAGACGGCGACACGATCGTGCTCGACGGATTTTTCGAAGGAGCACCGCAGCCTCTTGATAACGGTGGGACGCTCGGCGCCCTAGGAGCAAAGTGGGACAAGCTTTTTCGCTTCCTGGCGCTCGATCGCCTGCAGGCCCGTCTGCACCGGTGGCGGTTCAACCTGGTTACCGGCGCGGTGGCCGAAGAGCCGTTGTCGGAATCGATCACCGAATTCGGCACGATCAACCCCGATTACGCGGCCGCTGAGTATCGCTACACCTACGCCGCCACGGGCAGGCCCGGCTGGTTCCTGTTCGACGGGCTGGTCAAACACGACCTGTACACCGGTGGCGAAGAGCACTACCCGTTCGGCGACGGTGTCTACGGAAGTGAAGCGGCGATGGCCGCACGGGTGGGCGCCACCGGCGAGGACGACGGATACCTGCTCACGCTGACCACCGATATGAATGCGGACGCATCCTACTGCCTGATTTTCGACGCCGCGCGGGTAGGCGACGGCCCAGTGTGCAAACTTGCGCTGCCCGAACGGATTTCCAGCGGTACCCACGCCACCTGGGCGCCGGGCGCACAGTTGCGGCGCTGGCACACCGCCGACTCCCCCGCCGGCGCGATCGGGCTGTAGATGACGTCGGTCTCCGATCCGGCGACGCCGACGACGCTGAGCCGCGGTGGCACGAACGCCGTTGGGCGAATCCTCGGACTGCTCGGCGACGAGTGGACGTTGCTGATCATTCAGCAGGCACTGTTGGGGGCAACCCGCTACGGCGAGTTCATGGAGCGCCTGCCGATCTCAAACTCGGTTCTCACCAACCGGTTACGCGCGTTGACCCAGGACGGACTGCTGGTTCGCACGACGTACCGGGCCCGGCCTGTTCGCGCCGAGTATCTGATCAGCCAACGCGGACGCGCCCTTTGGCCGGTGCTGTTGTCGATCTGGGAGTGGGAACGACGGTGGGTGCCCAAGCATGTGAACCGGCTTCCGGGCATGCATCACACGCTGTGCGCCAACGATTTCGCGCCGATCCTGACCTGCCGAATGTGCGACGAAGTGGTGACCGAGAAACAGGTCGCTGCCCGCTGGGGTCCGAGCGGCTCGTGGCCGCGCTCAGTACCCGAGGCGGTGACCCGCCGCCGAGCGAGCGTTGACGGCAAACGCCATCAAGCAGGGCTATTCCCCGAAACCATGAGTGTGTTCGGCAATCGTTGGGCCGCGGCGCTATTGGTGTGCGCCTTTTTGGGAACCAGCCGCTTCACCGATTTCCAGACACAGCTCGGGGCGCCGCCGACATTGTTGGCCGGCCGGCTGCAGACGTTGTGCGCCAACGGTGTGCTTTCCGCGCCGCGACAAGCGGGTTACCAGCTCACCGAAAAGGGGCGAGCGTTCTTTCCGGTGATCGTCACCGCGCTGCAATGCGGTCAGCAATGGTTCCACGCGCCGGAGGGGCCGGCCGTGATGATCACCCATCTCGACTGTGGCGAGCCGTTCACCGGCGAGTTGACCTGTGACCAGTGCGCGCAACCGCTGAAAGGCACGCAGGTCAGCGTGGGCTAGCGGGATCGACCGCCACGCAGCGACGATGCCAACGCCCACAGCGAGCACAGCACCGCGGCAGCTGCGGCCACACCACCGACGTAAAGCCCATAGGCGGCCGACACCGGCGGCTTGACGTTGACGTTGTAGTACCACACCGTCAGCGCGACGACCAGCAGCGAGATCACCAGCGCGGCAACCGATGCCGATCTCACCGACAACCCCCTGCCGACCATCGCGCCCGCCACCAGCAGCGTCGAGGACAGCAGCACGATGAGCTGGCCCGGCCCGAAGCCGGTCGGAAGGTGCAGGCTGCCGATGCTGCCGCCGATGGCGTTGGCCCAGCCGCCACCGTTGATACCCGTCGTCAACCACGGCAGCCACGCGCTCACCGACACCGTCGCGGCGAACAACGCAACCAACCAACCGGGGCGTAGGCGGTTCATACCCTTTTCCCTCAGACCGAAGCGAACACCGTGACGAACTTGTCCAAGGACTCGCGGATATCGCTGCGCAGCGCGGCGGCGACGATCATGCCGATGGGTCCGAACAGCGCCGGACCGCCAAGGTGCACATCAAAGCTGACGACTGAATCGTCTTCTAGAGGCTTGACTTTGGCGATCAGCTTGACCTTGACGCCACCGACGCCCTCACCGTTGAGGGTCATGGACTCCGGCGGCTTGTAGTGCACGATTGTCCATTTGATTCGGTTGGGCATGCCCTTGACTTCGACGATCGACTCGATGACGGTGCCCTTCGCCAGCTGCTCAGGCAGCTTGCTCCGCCACACCCGGTGGATGGTCAGCCACTCCTTGAAGCGGGACAGGTTGGACGCGTGCTCCCACGCTTGTTCGGGCGGCAACGGTACATCGATGGATCCGGAAAGCTTCGCCATGTTTCGTCCCTCCGCTCGAGCTTGCCTGTCTATCGTTCCAGCCGCCACCACGGATTCAACTCCGTTGTCGCGGTGGGATCTACCCGCTCACCCGGCTTTGGCACGGCCACCTTGACTTGGGCTTCGTCGGCAGCTGCCAGCAGCCGCTCGATCGGTTCGGCCCACGGATGGGGCGCCAGCCGGAACGTGCACCAGTGGATCGGAACCAGCAGCCCGCCGTCGACGTCCAGGTGCCCCTGGACCGCCTCCTCAGGATTCATGTGGATGTCGGGCCACGACTTGCTGTACGCCCCGATCGGCATCAGCGTCACGTCGAACGGACCGTGGTCGGCGCCGATGTCGGCAAAACTCTTGGTATAGCCGGTATCTCCGCCGAAGTACGCGCGATGTGCCGGACCGATGATCGCCCATGACGCCCACAGCGTGCAGTTGCGGTTCAGGAAGCGACCAGAGAAGTGCCGGGCGGGCGTACAGATCAGGGTCAGTTCGTTGATGTGGGCGCTCTCGTTCCAGTCGAGTTCGATGATGCGCTCGTCGGGAATGCCCCAATCACGCAGGTGCGCACCGACACCGAGCGGAACGACGAACGGCGCCCGCTGGCTGCGCGCCAACGCGAGGACGGTGTCGATGTCGAGGTGGTCGTAATGGTCGTGGCTGACCACGATCGCGTCCAAGGCCGGTAGTGCCTCCAGCGGCACCGGCGGCGGATGCATGCGCTCCGGGCCGACGACGTCCGAGGGCGAGCAACGATCACTCCACACCGGGTCGGTCAGAACGCGATACCCATCGATCTCCAGCAGCGCCGTCGAGTGGCCGAACCAGTTGACAGCGATCTGGCCCGCCGGGGCTTCGAAGGCTCGGGGCTGTGACGTGACCAACGGAATTTCCGCCCGGGGTCGGGTGGCGGCGCGCGCACCGATCACCTCCCAGAGGATGTTGCGCTGTTCCTCGCGGTCGATGTTGAACTGGGAAGCCGGTTCCAAGTTGACGAAGACACCGTCGTGAAAATTCGGTGACCGCTCGGCCGTCGCGCGAATGTGGGTCGGTTGGGCCCCGAGCGCGGCCGGCGCACCGTGCAGCGCGCGCAGCACCCATCCGCCGGTGGCCAGCGTGACCGTGCCGGCGGCCAGTCGTAGCGCCCCATGCAGCATGCGATCAGGCCCCCTGGAACTTCGGCGGCCGCTTCTCCAGCCGGGCCACCTGCGCTTCGATCACGTCTTGGCTGGCCCAGGCCCTGTCGAAAAGCTCTTTTTGAATCGGCGACGGCTCTTCGATGGAGCCGTCGTCGTTCAGCACCCGTTTGGCGTGCTGCAGCGCCAGCGGCGCCAGCCCCGCGATCTCGGCGGCCCAGGCCTGCGCGTCGGCCAGCGTGCCGATCCGGTTCGCCATCCCGGTCTGCAGCGCTGTCTCGGCGGTCAGCTTCTCCGCGGCGAGCAACATCGCCCGGGCACGACCATGACCCACCAGCTTCGCCAGTCGGTGGATGCTCCAGTTATCCAGTGCCAAACCGTATTTCGACGTCGGGAATTGGAAAAACGCGTCGGGTGCCACAACCCGCAGGTCGCATTGCATCGCCAGCTGCAGACCTGCCCCGATCGCGGGCCCGTTGATCGCGCCGATCACCGGGATGGGCGCCGCGTCCAACGCCTTGTGTAATTCGATCAGCCGGTCGGGATAGTCGGCGGCGAACGCGTCGCCGCTCAGGTCGGCGCCGGCGCAAAACACGGTGCCCTGCCCGGTCAGCACGATGGCGCGGACGTTCTCGCCGGCCGCCTTCTCTATCGCCTCGCGCAGTTCCTCCACCAGCTGGGAGTTCAGCGCGTTGCGCCGTTCCGGACGCTGCAGCTCAATGGTCAGAACGTCTTGGACGCGGGTGAGACCGATCATGCGCTCAAGCCTAGTTAGGGTCGTCGGGTGACGCCGAATCGGCGATAACCCGAACGTTCCATTTGTCCCCAAGACCTGGGAGGATGCTCCAGCGTGAAACGGCCCAACTTCTTGGTGATAGTGGCAGACGATCTCGGGTTCTCCGACATCGGCGCATTCGGTGGGGAGATCAACACCCCCAACCTGGACCGGCTGGCCTACGCCGGGATCCGGTTCACCGACTTTCATTCGGCGCCGGCCTGCTCACCGACCCGGTCGATGCTGCTGACCGGAACCGATCACCACATCGCCGGCATCGGCACGATGGGCGAGGTTCTGCCGCCCGGATTCAAGGGCGCGCCCGGTTATGAGGGCTATCTCAACGACCGGGTCGTGGCGTTACCCGAGTTATTGCGCGACGCCGGCTACCTGACGCTCATGTCGGGAAAATGGCACCTGGGCAACACCATTGACAGGTCGCCGTGGGCCCGCGGGTTCGAGCGCTCGTTCGCGCTGCTGCCGGGTGGCGCCAGCCATTACGGCGGTTCGCGAGCCGTCGTTTCGCTGGGGGTCCCCACGCTCTATACCGAGGACGACCAATTCGTCACCGTCGGCGACGACTTTTATTCGTCGGACTCCTACACCGACACCCTGCTGCGCTACTTCCGCGAACGCCCCGAGGACGACGAAAGGCCGTTCTTCGCGTATCTGCCGTTCCAGGCGCCGCACTGGCCGCTGCAAGCACCGGCGGAATTGATTGCACGCTATCGCGGCCGCTATGACGCCGGCCCGGACGCACTGCGCGAAGAGCGGTTGGCCACGTTGAAGCGGCTCGGCCTGTGCCCGCACGACGTCGAGCCGCATCCCGTCGTGGCCGACGGGGAACCGGAGTGGGATGACATGACGGACGAGGAGCGCGCGATCTCAGCCCGAAGCATGGAGGTCTACGCCGCCATGGTGGACCGGATGGATCAGAACATCGGCCGGGTGATCGACTACCTCACCGAAACCGGCGAGCTCGACGACACGGTGGTGATCTTCATGTCCGACAACGGCGCGGAGGGAGCCATAGTCGAGGCGATGCCGATTCTGGGTGACCTGATCGCGGCGCAGATCGAGCAGCATTGCGATCACAGCCTCGACAACCTCGGCGCCCCAGACACATTCATCTGGTACGGCCCGCGCTGGGCACAGGCCGCCACCGCCCCATCGCGGCTGTACAAAGCGTTCACCACCGAGGGGGGCATCCGTGTGGTCGGGTTCGTCACCTGGCCGGGCTTTGCCCGGCAGGCCCAGATCGGCACCGCGTTCGCAACCGTCATGGACATCGCTCCGACCGTGCTGGAACTCGCCGGCGTCACGCACCCCGGCACCGAATACCAGGGCCACCAGGTCGAACCGATGCGCGGCGGGTCGCTGCTGCCATACCTGTCCGGCGGCGCCGAGGCGGTACACGACGACGTCACTGACACCGGCTGGGAGTTGTTCGGCCGTCGCGCCATCCGCCGCGGCGACTGGAAGGCGCTCTACCTGCCCCAGCCGTACGGTCCGGGCGCCTGGCAACTCTACGATCTCTCGATCGACCCGGGCGAGATTCACGACCTGGCCGCCTCGCGGCCGGACAAGCTGGCCGAGCTTCTCCCGCTGTGGGATCGCTACGTCGAGGACACCGGCGTAATCCTCGATCCCTATTCGCTTTTCGGTCCCTAACCGATGGGTAGCCTCGGCGCTGTCGGCCGGATCGGGACCGACGAACTGCGCGACGCGGTGCTCGACGAGGGAACGTTCATCAGCTGGGACACCGAGCCGCTGGTCGTCCCGGCGGACCCGTCCTACTCCCGCGAGCTTGCCGACGCCCGGGCCGCGACCGGGCGCAGCGAATCGGTGCTGACCGGGGAGGGCCGGGTGTTGGGACGGCGGGTGGCGGTGGTGGTCTGCGAGTTCGAATTCCTCGGCGGCTCGATTGGCGTGGCGGCGGCCGAGCGGATCACCACCGCCGTGCAGCGCGCCACCGCCGAGCGGCTGCCGCTCCTGGCGTCGCCGTGCTCCGGAGGCACCCGGATGCAGGAGGGCACCGTCGCGTTCCTGCAGATGGTGAAGATCGCCGCCGCCGTCACCCTGCACAAACAGGCACATCTGCCCTATCTGGTGTACCTGCGCCATCCGACCACCGGCGGGGTGTTCGCGTCGTGGGGCTCGCTGGGCCACGTCACCTTCGCCCAGCCGGGCGCGCTGGTCGGCTTTCTGGGGCCGCGGGTCTACGAGCAGCTCTACGGTGAACCGTTCCCGGCCGGCATCCAGACGGCCGAGAACCTGCACCGGCACGGGGTCATCGACGCCGTCGTGCCGCTTGCGGAGCTGCGCGGCATCGTCGACCTCGCGCTCAGAGTGGTCGCCGACGACGCGGGGCTGCCGCCGGATCCGCTGCCGGCCGAACCGCTGCCCGACGTCGGAGCCTGGGACTCCGTGGTGGCATCGCGACGGCCGGACCGGCCCGGGGTCAGGCAGCTGTTGCGACACGGCTGCACCGATCAGGTGCTGCTGTCGGGAACCGAGCGGGGTGAAGCGGCGACCACGCTGCTGGCGCTGGCCCGATTCGCCGGTCAGCCCGCGGTGGTCCTCGGCCAGCAGCGGATCGTCGGCGGGCTGGTAGGGCCCGCCACGTTGCGCGAGGCCCGTCGCGGCATGACGCTGGCCGCCGGTCTGCGGTTACCGCTGGTGCTTGTCATCGACACCGCCGGCCCGGCGCTGTCGGCGGAGGCCGAAGAAGGCGGGCTGGCCGGCGAGATCGCCCGCTGTCTGGCCGAGTTGGTCACGCTGGACACCCCGACGGTGTCGGTGCTGCTCGGCCAGGGCAGCGGCGGCCCGGCCCTGGCGATGGTGCCGGCCGACCGGGTGCTGGCCGCGCTGCACGGCTGGCTGGCGCCGCTGCCGCCCGAGGGCGCCAGCGCGATCGTGTTTCGCGATACCACACACGCCGCCGAACTGTCTGCCGCACAAGGCATCCGGTCGGCCGACTTGTTGACGTCCGGCATCGTGGACGTGATCGTGCCGGAGCACCCGGACGCCGCCGACGAGCCCATCGAGTTCTGCACACGGTTGTCGGTGGCGATCGCCGCCGAGCTGCATGCGCTACGCGGTGTGCCCGACGCCGAGCGGCGGGCGGCCCGGTTTCGGCGCTACCGCGACATCGGCTCTGTCGGACCCGCCGCCCTGCCGCGCGACACTTAACCTGTTGCGACGACACGCCCCAGGACGAGTCGCGGTGGTTGAAGTCTCGACGAGTTCAGCCGCGGACAGATTCCGGCAGCCCGAGGTAGCGCTGGATCGTCGGCCCGACCGACTCGACGATTTCGGCCCGGGTCATGGTGACCACCGGCGGCAACCGCAAGACGAAGCGACACCACGCCACGCCCAAGATCTGGGTGGCGATCAGTCCGGCTCGCCACTCCGCCTCGGTGGGCGGCGCCAGGCTTGTGACCAGTGGCTGCAGTTGGGTGGAGAAGATTTGCTGCATACGCTGCGCGGCGGCGGCGTTGGTGGCGCTGGACCGCAGCAAGATCACCAGCGCCTCGTCACCTTCCCAGCGTTCCAGAAAGTGGCCGACCAGTGCCCCGCCGACGTCCGCGCGGTCCAGTTCGGTGAAGTCGGGAAACCGCAAATCGAACTCCGCTGCGGCGGCGAACAGCTGATCCTTGCTGCCGAAATACCGCATCACCATCGACGGATCGATCCCGGCGTCGGCGGCAATGGCCCGGATGGTGGCGGCCTGAAAACCGGCCGCGCCGAATCGCTCGCGCGCCGCGGCCAGGATGGCGGCCTTGGTGTCCTGCGACGTCCTACGCATGCCAACGATTGTAGGCCAACAAGTGTTGACATATGTTGCCGGCAGGGGCAGCATGGGTAATGCCAACAAGCGTTGGCTTTCTGGTAAGGAGGACAACCATGACCGACACCGACGTCCTCGTTGTGGGGGCTGGCCCGACGGGACTGACGCTGGCCGCATCGCTGCTGCGGCGGCGTACGGACTTCGCTGACGTCACGGTCGTCGATCGGCTGGCCGCCGGCGCCAACACGTCGCGCGCGGCCGCGGTCAACGCCCGCACGCTCGAGGTGCTGGAAGACATCGACGTGACGAGACGCATGGTCAAGGCCGGGCTCATCGCCCCGCGGTTCACCATGCGACAGGGGGCGCGCACGCTGATCCCGATCGATTTCTCGGGGCTGCCCACCAAATACCCCTACACGCTGATGCTTTCGCAGGCCACCACCGAGGCGCTGCTGGTCGAGCGGCTGGCCGAGCTCGGCGGCGAAGTGTTGAGGCCCAAAACGCTGACCCGGTTATCACAGGACCGCGACGGCGTAACCGCCACTTTCGACGACGGGGACACCATCCGCGCGCGCTTTGTGGTGGCCTGCGACGGCGCGCACAGCACCGTGCGCGAGCAGGCCGGGATCGGCTTCGCCGGCGGCGACTACGCCGAATCGTTCACGCTCGCCGACGTCCGGCTTGCCGGCGAGGCGCCCACTGACGAAGTCATCCTGTTCTACGCGGTGAACGGCCTGAATGTGCTGGCACCGCTGCCCGGCGGTATTCACCGCATCGTCGCGCCGAGCGCTTACGCCCCGGAGGCGCCGTCGGCAGAGTTCGTCCAGGACATCATGGACACCCGCGGCTTCGGCCCGGGCCGCAGCATCGTCACCGAGCTGGTCTGGGGATCGCGATTCCACATCCATCACCGGGTTGCGGACAGCTATCGGTCTGGACGGCTGCTGCTGGCCGGTGACGCCGCCCACGTGCACAGCCCTGCCGGCGGGCAGGGCATGAACCTGGGCATCCAGGACGCCGTGTCGTTGGCCGACGCCCTGCACGACGGATCCGATGCCGCACTCGACGCCTACAGCGCCGGCCGTCGGCCGATCGCGCGGGAAGTGCTGGCCACGACCGGACGGCTGACCCGGCTGGCGACCTTGCCCAGGGCGGTGCGCCCGGCCCGTAACGGGTTGATGCGAGTCGCTGCGCAGATTCCGGCGGTTCGCCGCCAACTGGCCTGGCGGCTATCGGGTCTGGTCTACCGCTGATCGAGGGCGTCGGCAGCCCAGCGGTGCGCCCAGTTCTGCAGCGGCTCTAGCGCCGCCATCAGCGAATGGCCATGTGGCGTCAGGAAATAACCCGCGTCACCATGGTCCACGATGTGCAGCTGCCGCAGCTCCTTCAGCCGGGTGTTGAGCGACCCGGGGTTGGTGTCGCAGGCCGATTGCAACGCCCGGAAGGTCAGCGGACCGTTGCGCAGCTCCCACAGCAAACGCAGCGCACCGCGGCGCCCGAGCGCGTCGAGGGCCACCATGATCGGCCGGCCCGAGCGCGATCCGCGGGCCGACGATCCGATGCGGGGCGAATTCACGCTTTACATTTTGTAGCACCGCGGCTATTTTCGTCACCATGACACGCTATAAAAACGATAGCGCACGCTCTGCCCGCATAGCCCCGGCCGCCGACCCGCTGCCCGACGACATCCGGCAAGCCATCGACGCGATCATGCGCGGCAACCCACCGCTGTTGTTGTTCACCACGCTGGCGCGCGATCGCCGGCTGTTCTTCAAATTGTTCAATTCCGGACTGCTCGACCGCGGTCATCTGACCATCCGGCAACGCGAGATCGTCATCGACCGGGTGACGGCGTCCTGCGGCGCCGAGTACGAGTGGGGCGTACACGTCAGTGTCTTCGCCGCCAAAGCCGGCCTGACAGAAGACCAAATCACATCCTTGACCGTTGGCGTTCCCGAGGACGCCTGCTGGACCGACGCCGACCGGTTGCTGATCCGACTGTGCGACAGCCTGCACGAGCACTGCACTGTCGACGACGCGCTGTGGGCCGAGCTCACCCGACACCACAGCGACGAGGCGCTGCTGGAACTGTTCATGCTCGCGGGCACCTACCGCACCGTCAGTTATCTCGTGAACTCACTGCGGCTGCCGCTGGAACCCGGCGCGAGCCGATTCCCGTGAGGGTTCCCACAGCTACGGGCAACAATCAGGCATCATTGGCGGCATGGACACTGGTGTGACCTCACCGCGGGTTTTGGTTGTCGACGACGACTCCGACGTGCTGGCCTCATTGGAGCGCGGACTGCGATTGTCCGGCTTCGAAGTGTCGACCGCCGTTGACGGCGCCGAGGCGCTGCGGAGCGCGACCGAGACCAGGCCCGATGCGATCGTGCTCGACATCAACATGCCGGTGCTGGACGGCGTAAGCGTGGTCACCGCGCTGCGTGCGATGGACAACGACGTCCCGGTCTGCGTGCTGAGCGCGCGCAGTTCGGTCGACGACCGGGTGGCCGGTCTGGAGGCCGGCGCCGACGACTACCTGGTGAAGCCGTTCGTGCTGGCCGAGTTGGTGGCTCGGGTGCGAGCCCTGCTGCGCCGCCGCGGATCCACCGCGACGTCGTCGTCGGAGACCATCACGGTCGGCCCACTGGAGGTGGATATCCCGGGCCGGCGGGCCCGCGTCCACGGCGTGGACGTAGACCTGACCAAGCGCGAGTTCGATCTGCTGGCGGTGCTGGCCGAGCACAAGACCGCGGTGCTGTCGCGTGCACAGTTGCTGGAATTGGTGTGGGGCTACGACTTCGCCGCCGACACCAACGTCGTCGATGTGTTCATCGGATACCTGCGCCGTAAGTTGGAAGCCGGCGGCGGCCCGCGTCTGCTGCACACGGTCCGTGGAGTGGGATTCGTACTGCGTATGCAGTGACGGAGTTGAGCATGAATTTCATGAAATTCTTGTCGCGGTTCTTCACCCGTACGCCCTCGCTGCGGGCTCGAGTGGCGGTAGCGACCGCTATCGGGACCTCGATCGTGGTGCTCATCGCGGGTGGGGTCGTGTGGTTCGGTATTACCAGCGCCTGGAAAGAGCGGCTGGACCGCCGTCTTGACGAGGCGGCCGGTTTCGCGATCCCGTTCCTGCCCCGCGGGCTTGGCGAAATCCCTCGCTCACCCAACGATCGGGACACGGTCATCACGGTCCGCCGTGGCGGCGTGGTCAAGTCGAACTCCGACATCACGCTGCCGAAGTTGGATGAGGGCTACGCCGACACCTATGTCGACGGGGTGCGCTACCGCGTACGTACGGTGGAGGTTCCAGGGCCGCATCCGACGTCGGTGGAAGTCGGAGCCACCTATGACGACACCATCGCCCAGACCAACAATTTGCATCGCAGGGTGATCCTCATCTGCGCGCTCGCGATCGGCGCCGCAGCTGTATTCGCCTGGTTGCTGGCCGCGTTCGCGGTGCAGCCGTTCAAACGGCTTGCTCAGCAAGCTCGCTCGATCGACGCTGACGAGCGGCCGAAAGTCGCGGTCCGCGGGGCCAGCGAGGCAGTCGAGATCGCCGAGGCCATGCGCGGCATGCTCCAACGGATCTGGAAAGAGCAGGACCGCACCCAAGAAGCGCTGGCCTCGGCGCGGGATTTCGCGGCCGTGTCGTCGCATGAATTGCGTACGCCGCTCACCGCGATGCGGACCAACCTCGAGGTGCTGGCCACCCTGGACCTGCCGGACGAGCAACGCAAAGAAGTGCTCCATGACGTGATCCGGACCCAATCTCGCATCGAGGCAACGTTGTCCGCGCTGGAGCGGCTGGCCCAGGGCGAGCTGTCGACGTCGGAAGATCACGTGCCGGTCGACATCACCGAGCTGCTCGACCGGGCCGCGCACGACGCTATGCGGATCTACCCCGACCTCGACGTCTCGCTGGCGCCCTCGCCGACCTGCATCATCGTCGGGCTACCCGCGGGCCTACGTCTCGCCGTCGACAACGCCATCGCCAATGCCGTCAAGCACGGTGGCGCCACTCGTGTTCAGCTGTCCGCGGTCAGCTCGCGGGCCGGCGTCGAAATCGCGATCGACGACAACGGCAGCGGGATACCCGAAGAGGAACGCCAGGTGGTGTTCGAACGGTTCTCCCGCGGATCGACCGCGTCACATTCGGGCTCCGGCCTGGGGCTGGCACTGGTCGCCCAGCAGGCGCAGCTGCATGGCGGTACCGCGTCGCTGGAGGACAGCCCGCTGGGCGGAGTACGGCTGATGCTGCGCCTGCCCGGCCCGAGCTGACTTAGTCGGCTTCGTCTTTTTCCGGCTGTTGGGTAGCTGAAGACCGTACCGGCACTTCACGTTTGACGCGCCGAACGGTCAGGGCCAGCGTCAGCAACAGCCCGAGCAGGAAGGCCAATCCGAGCAGCCAATAGTCCACCGGGCCCATCACTGCGCTCCAATCTCACGTGCGCCGGGCATGTCGTCCAGAGCTTGCTCTTCGCTGGTGCGCCTGATCGCCACGCCGGCGATCACTAAGGCGACCGCCGAGCCGACCGCGAACACCACCAGGTAACACAGCCATGGGATAACGAAGTTCATCGCTGGATTCTCCTTAGCCGAATTAGCTGACCACGATTTCGACGCGGCGATTCTTGGCTTGACCATCCGGGCTGCCGTTGTCAGCGACCGGGTCGGCGGCGCCGAGACCTTTCGCGACCACGTGATCACGCGTGACACCCCGCGCTATCAGATAATCGGCGACGGCGTCCGCACGGCTCGTGCTCAACGGAATGTTGACGGCGTCGTTGCCGGTGTTGTCGGTGTAGCCGTTGACGGTGACGTTCACACCAGGGCAGGCCTTCAGCTTGTCGGCAACCTGATCCAGCGTCTGTTTGACGGCCGGCGACAACGCCGACCCGTCGGTGTCAAACGTAATCGGGCCCGAGGCTTTGACATCCGATCGCAGGTGGGCGCAGGAATTGCCCGGGCCGAGAACAGGTGCCGGGCCCGGGGGCGCGCTCGCCGTGACGGTACCGCCGCCTCCCATCGTGTCGACGATGTTCAGGTTGGGCCAAGCCGCGTCGGCGGCCTGTTCGATCGCGTCTTGCTGACCTCCCGAACTCGTCGTACCGATCAGGGTGATGGTGTCACCCTTGATGGCGAGGCCGAAATCGGGAACCGATGCCGCGGCCTTGAAAACCGCTGCAGCATTGGAGAAATCAAGAGACGTGATATCCGGGTTGATCCGTATGTTGTCAACGATGTTGACGTTCGGCCCGAAGCCTTCCTTCAGCGCCGCCAGCAGTGACTCCTTTGCCTCAACGCTGGGCATGTCACCGGAAAGCTTGATGTCGTTGCCGCTGCGGGTGATTGAGACCGGCGCCAGCGACACCGCCGGAATCGTTGGCGTGTTCGGCGCGCCGGCGGAGGGCTTGGGCGCAATCAGCGTCGGCAGTGCACCCGTCGGCCCGGTGGCTTCGGATCGGTTGCGGCCCGGTTCGCCGTAGCTGATTACGGCCAGCAGCAAGGGAATAACGATCAAGCCGATCAGCCACGGCAGGCCCGGAACTCGCCGATAGAATTTCGAGGTTCGCCGCCACTGCGTGGTGTCGGGCGCATCGTCGGAGCCCGCCATTGGGTCCTCCTTCTGGTTAGCGGGTGCTGAGCAGGTCGATCACGAAGATCAACGTCTTGCCTGACAGATGGTGCCCCGAGCCGGCCGGCCCGTAGGCCTGCGCGGGTGGGATCACCAGCTGGCGCCGGCCGCCGACCTTCATTCCGGGGATGCCGTCCTGCCATCCCTGGATCAGACCGCGCAACGGGAATTCGATGGGCTCGCCCCGACCCCACGAGCTGTCGAACTCTTCGCCGGTGTCGTACTCGACGCCGACATAGTGCACTTCGACCAGGCCACCCGGCACGGCTTCGGGTCCGTCCCCGACTACAAGGTCTTCGACGACGAGTTGTGCGGGCGCGGGGCCGCTTGGAAATTCGATCTCTGGTTTGGTTGGCACGGATGCGACCCTAGTCCGGCAGACTTGGACTCGTGGAAGAGGACCAAAAATGACCGCCAACCCAGACAACCGCGCACTGACACACATCAACGACCTGGTCGCCAAGGAGAAGGCACTTCGGGCGCAGCTCCAGCACGGCGATATCAGCGCATCGGACGAGCACGAGCAACTGCGCCGGATCGAGATCGAACTCGACCAGTGCTGGGACCTGCTCAGGCAACGCCGGGCGCTGCGCGAAACCGGTGGCGACCCGAGTGCCGCCGCGGTGCGCCCGCCCGGCGAAGTCGAGGGCTACCTGGGCTGAGCGATGGTTGCCGACCGGGATGACGTCGACGTCGTCATCGTGGGCGGTGGGCACAACGGCCTGGTTGCGGCCGCATACCTGGCCCGGGCCGGCCTGCGGGTGCGGCTGCTGGAGCGGCGGGCGCAGGTCGGCGGTGCCGCGGTGTCGGCGCAGATCTTCGACGGCGTCGATGCCCGGCTGTCGCGGTATGCCTACCTGGTGAGCCTGTTGCCGGCGCGCGTCACCGATGACCTGGGCGCGGCGGTCCGACTAACCCGACGGCCGTACTCGTCGTACACCCCTGATCCGGCCACGGCAGGACGCACCGGCCTGCTGGTCGGCCCACATTCCACCTTCGGCGCCGTCGGCGCCCACGATGACGAGCGGGCATTCGCCGCGTTCTACCGGCGCTGCCGGCTGGTGACCGAGCGGCTCTGGCCGACGCTGTTGGAGCCGTTGCGCACCCGAGAGCAGGCGCGCCGGGAGGTTGTCGACGGCGGCGATGAGCAGGCGGCCGCGGCGTGGCGGGCGATGGTCGACCGACCGATCGGCCACGCGATCGCCGAGGCGATCGGCAACGACCTGGTGCGCGGAGTGGTGGCGACCGACGCGCTGATCGGCACCTTCGCCCGGCTCGACGACCCGTCGCTGCAGCAGAACGTCTGTTTCCTCTATCACCTCATCGGCGGCGGCACCGGTGAATGGCACGTCCCTGTCGGCGGCATGGGTGCGGTGAGCGCGGCGCTGGCCGGGTCGGCGGCCGGTGGCGGCGCCGAAATCATCACCGGCGCAGAGGTTTACGCAATCGACCCGAACGGTGAAGTGAGCTATCGTCGGCACGACGACGAGCACGCGGTGCGCGGCCGGTTCGTGCTGGCCGGCGTCACGCCGGCGGTGCTGGCCGGCCTGCTGGGCGAGCAATCACCGCCACCGGCTCAGGGTGCTCAGGTCAAGGTGAACATGGTGCTGCGCCGGCTGCCGCGATTGCGTGACAACGGCGTGACGCCCGAGCAGGCGTTCGGCGGAACGTTGCACGTCAACGAAACCTGGACGCAACTGGGGACGGCGTATTCGCGGGCCGCCGCAAACGTGCTGCCCGATCCGCTTCCGTGTGAGATCTACTGCCATTCACTGACCGACCCGAGCATCCTGTCCCCCGCACTGCGCGAATCCGGCGCTGCGACACTGACGGTGTTCGGCCTGCACACGCCGCATGCGTTGAACGCCTCACACGGCCTGCTCACTGATGCCGTGCTGAGGTCACTGAATTGTGTTCTGGCCGAACCGATTCAAGACGTTGTGATGATTGACGCGAACGGCCGGCCCTGCATCGAGACGACGACCACCCGAGACCTGGAACACGCTTTGGGGATGACGGGCGGCAACATCTTCCACGGTGCGTTGAGCTGGCCGTTCGCCGACGACGACGACCGGCTGGACAGCCCCGCACGGCAATGGGGTGTGGCCACCGCCCATGAGCGAATCCTGCTGTGCGGCGCGGGTGCTCGGCGCGGCGGGGCGGTCTCCGGCATCGGCGGTCACAACGCCGCGATGGCAGTGCTCGCCGCGGTTTAGCTACCGCGCGTCGATGGTGGCGTAGTCGCGTTCGGTGTAGCCGGTGTAAATCTGGCGTGGACGGCCGATCTTGCTGTCGCCCTCGTCGTGCATCTCACGCCAGTGCGCGATCCAGCCCGGCAACCGGCCCAGGGCGAACAGCACGGTGAACATCCGGGTCGGGAACCCGAGCGCCCGGTAGATCAGCCCGGTGTAGAAGTCGACGTTGGGGTAGAGCTTGCGCTCGATGAAGTAGTCGTCGGTCAGCGCCGCCTCTTCGAGTTCCTTGGCGATGCCCAGCAGGTCGTCGTCACCGCCGAGCTTGGCCAGGATCTTGTCGGCCTGCTCCTTGACGATGCGGGCGCGCGGGTCGTAGTTCTTGTAGACCCGGTGGCCGAAGCCCATCAGCTTCACGCCTTCTTCGCGGTTCTTGACCTTGCGCACGAAGTCGCTGACGTCGTCGTCGCTCTTGCGGATTTTCTCCAGCATTTCCAGCACGGCCTGGTTGGCGCCGCCGTGCAGCGGGCCCCATAGCGCGTTGATGCCGCCGGAGATCGAGGTGAACAGGTTCGCCTGCGATGAGCCCACCAGTCGCACTGTCGACGTCGAACAGTTCTGCTCGTGGTCGGCGTGCAGGATGAGCAGCATGTCGAGCGCCCGGACAATCTCGGGGTCGACGTCGTAGGGCTCGGCGGGCAGCCCGAACGTCATCCGCAGGAAGTTTTCCACCAGTGTCAGTTTGTTGTCCGGGTAGAGGAACGGCTGACCGATGGACTTCTTGTAGGCATACGCGGCAATGGTGGGCAACTTGGCCAGCAACCGGGTCGTCGACAGCTCGACCTGCTCGCCGTCCCCCGGGTCGAGGGAGTCCGGGTAGTACGCCGAGAGTGCGTTGACCGCGCTGGACACCACCGGCATCGGGTGGGCGTTGCGTGGAAAGCCGTCGAAGAACCGCTTCAGGTCCTCATGCAGCATGGTGTGCAGCTGGATTTGGCGGGTGAACTTGGCCAGCTGCTCCTTGGTCGGCAGCTCGCCGTAGATGAGCAGGTAGCTCACCTCGATGAACGTCGACTTCTCCGCGAGCTGCTCGATCGGGATCCCGCGATAGCGCAGGATGCCTGCATCGCCGTCGATGAAGGTGATCGAGCTCTTGCACGACGCGGTGTTCACGAAGCCGTTGTCGAACGTCGTGTATCCGCTCTTGGCCAGCAGCGAGCCGAGCGCGATACCGTCGGCTCCGTCGGTGGCGTGGACGATGTCGAGATCTACCTCACCACCCGGGTACTTGAGGGTGGCGGAGTCGTCGGTTGCGGCCACTGGAACCCCTTTGCGGTCTCGGCTGATCTGGCCCTACAAGCTTGCTATAGGTGAAGGTAGTCGCTGTCGGGGCGGCGCGCCTGCCCGGGGTCGGGTCGCGGACAACACGGCTTTACTCGATCTTGACCGCGTGTTGAATCCCCGCACGCACGATCGAGGACGTGACTACGCTTCAAGCCGTGGAGCTGGGGGTTTTGGGACCTCTTCAGGTCCGACAAGACGGGGCGCCCGTCGCTGTCCCGGGCGCCAAACCTCGCGCCATTCTCACGATGCTCGGGTTGCACGCCGGCTCGGTAGTGTCGGCCGACACACTCGTCGAATTGCTCTGGGGCGAGGATCCGCCGCGCACCGCCGCCAAAGCCCTGCAGACCCACATCTCTTCGCTGCGTCGCGCCCTGGGCGACGGCTTTGTGTTGACCGCGGGAGCGGGTTGGACCCTGGCCGAGAGCGAGATTGATGCCTCGGGTTACAAATCGGCCTCCCGGCTGGGACGCGATGCCGCCACCGCCGGCGACACCAGCCAGGCCGTCGCCCGCTTCGAGGAAGCGCTTGGCCTCTGGCGCGGTGTCCCCGAACTGCCCGATGGTCGGCGGGGAACATCCGAAAAGACCCGGTGGATCGAGGGCCATGCCGCGCTCGTGGAGGATCGGCTCGACGCGCTGCTGGCGACCGGTCGCGCCGCGGAAGTTGTCGGCGATCTTGAAGCGGCGGTGGCCGACGCGCCGCTGCGCGAACGGCGGTGGGGCCAACTGATGCTCGCCCTGTACCGCGCCGGCCGGCAGGGTGAAGCCCTTGGCGCCTACCAACGCGCACGGTCGCTGCTGGCGGACGAGTTGGGAGTGGACCCCGGACCGGAGCTTCGACGGCTCGAGGCCGCGATCGTCGCGCAGGATGCTTCGCTGGAAATACCTGCGGCACAGAATCTTTCGACAGTTACACGCGCTGTGACGTTCCTGCTGACCGATATCGAGGGATCGACCGCCGCGTGGGAGGCAGAGGCCGGCGTGATGGCGGTTGCGCTCGCCCGACATGACGAGCTCGTCGAACAGGTTGTTACGTCGCGCGGCGGACGGCTGATCAAAACGCGCGGCGAGGGCGATGCAACGTTTTCCGTATTCGAGCGACCGTCGGGTGCTACAGCCGCCGCCATCGAGCTCCAAGACGCGATCACTCACGAGCCGTGGGCGTTGGCCGAACCCATGCGTATCCGGGTTGCCCTGCATACCGGGGAAGCCGAGCTCCGTGACGGCGACTACTTCGGTCGGGCGGTTAACCGGGCTGCGCGCCTGCGATCGCTGGCCGAGGGCGGCCAGATCCTGTGTTCAGGGGCGACCGCCGAGCTCGTCATCGACTCGCTGTCCGACGACGTGTTGCTCATCGATTTGGGGATGCGCCAGCTCAAGAACCTGGCGCGCCCCGAGCACGTTTTCGAGCTCCGTCTGGAGACCACGGACGATCATCGTGAGCCGGTCGCACCCGATGAACCCATCGAGCGCCCCTCCCTGCCCGCCGTACTCGCCGGCCCCGGGCCGTTCGTCGGGCGCGGGCGCGAGCTCGCGCGGCTGTTTTCCGCTTGGCAGAGCACGCTGGCCGGTGGCACGAACGCGGTGCTGATCGCGGGCGAACCGGGTGTGGGCAAGACACGGCTGGCCGGCGAATGGTCTCGGCAGGCCTACGACCAGGGCGCTCTGGTGATCTACGGGCGTTGCGACGAGGACCTCGGCGCGCCGTACCAGCCGTTCGCGGAAGCCCTGCGTTCGCTGGTGCCGTCCGTCGGCGCCAAGCGGCTTCGGGGGCTGCGCGGCGTGGAAGCGCTGCTCGCACTGGTTCCCGGGCTGACCGACGTCCTGCCGGATCTGGCCGCGCCGACCCGCGCCGACCCGGATACCGAACGGTTTGCACTATTCGACGCGGTCGCCGCGCTGTTGGGAGTGGCTTCTCAGGGCGCGCCGGTCGTGTTGATCCTCGATGACCTGCACTGGGCAGCCAAACCCACGCTGCTGCTGTTGCGGCACCTGCTGCGCTTCGGCGAGCACGCTCGCGTGCAGATCGTCGGCACCTACCGCAGCACCGACCTCGACCGCTCCCACCCCTTGGCGGCGATGCTGGCCGACCTGCACCGGGACGGCACCGCCAGCCGCATCCAGCTCAGCGGGCTGGACGAGGACGACGTGACCGCCTACGTCGCCGAGGTCGGCTACGACGACGAGGAGCTGGCCCGGGCATTGGCATCGGTCACGGGCGGCAACCCGTTCTTCCTCATCGAGGCACTGCGGCACGTGGAGGAAAGCGGCGGCCATTGGGATCCGAGCACCCTGCCGCAAGGGGTTCGCGAGGCGGTCAGCCGCCGACTGTCGCGGCTTACGCCGGAGACCAACAAGGCCCTCGGGGCGGCAGCGGTCGTGGGCAGTCGATTCGGGTTGGAGCTGGTCGAGCGGGTGGTCGGTGACGACCTCATCGACGCGTTCGATGAAGCGTGCAAGGCCGGCATTGTCATCGAAGAGCCCGGCGGCAACTACCGGTTCAACCACGCCCTGGTCCGACAGTCACTGCTGGCGGAGCTGGCGTCGGTCCGGCGGATGCGGCTGCACCAGCGCATCGCCACGACGCTGGAGACTGCGCCCGGCGCCGCTGAGGAGCTGCTGGCTGAGCTCGCTTACCACTACTTCGAATGCGCGTGGGCGGGTAACGCGGCCAAGGCCGTTGACTACTGCAGGCGTGCCGCGGACCAAGCGATGGCTCGCCTCGCTTACGAAGGCGCGGCGGAACTCTACGATCGGGCCCTGCACGCGCTGGAGGAGATTGACGACGAGCTGTCCGACCGCGACGATCAGGCGGCAGCGCTACTGATCGCGCGCTGCGAAGCTCTGCTGGCCGCGGGTGACGTGACTACGGCGGCCGGCGCTGTCTCCCAATTGCAAAGAACAACAACCGGTTCAGCCCGGCTTGCGGGATGGGCGACATGCTTCGACGGCGAACTCTCGATGCTGGTTCATCCTGAGCGACTGGATGAAACCGAGGCTGCGCTGGGCTTGGCCGCCGCCAAACTGGCCGAATTGGACGACGCCGCAGGCGAAGCCAAGGCGCATACCGTGCGTGCGTCGTGCCTCGCCCGCCTCGGGCGAGTCGGCGACTGCGAAGTCGCCCTGGACGATGCCCTGACCGCAGCGCGGCGCGCCGGTGAGCACCGCCGGGTAAATGCTGTGCTAGCGGGTGCGCCGCTTGCGGCGCTGTGGGGACCCAACCCGGTGCCCCGTGCGGGTGGGCGCTGTCTTGACGTGGTGCGGCTGCTTCGGATCACCACCGATTCGCCTGCAGTCGAAGCGACGTCGACGC
>Ga0335075_10003338_pt1 | contig 25505 bp, 23 predicted proteins | sample Lox_Sample_24_FD_206723 | JGI IMG/M metagenome (GOLD analysis project Ga0335075, IMG submission 206723) | Soil microbial communities from Loxahatchee National Wildlife Refuge, Florida, United States - Lox_Sample_2.4 | ecosystem: Environmental > Terrestrial > Soil > Wetlands | place: USA...
GCGTTCGAGGTCGGGATGTTGCCACAGACCACCTCGGCGTTGTTGACCATGTACTTGTCGCCCGACTTGGCCGGATGGACCGGCAGCCCGAGCTGCGTGGTGAGCGGCTTGGCGGCGGCCAGGTCGGCAGGCGTCACGGTTGTGGTCGCGACGTGGTACTGGATGACCTTAGTCAGATCGGCCTTGTTGCCCAGCAGCGTCTTGACGTTTCCGCTGCCGAGGGCGGTGAGCGCCGCATTGTCGGGCGCGAACACGGTGATCGTCTTAGCCGAATCGAGCGTCTTCGTGAGGCCGGCTGCGGTGATGGCTTTAGAGAAGCTGGTTAGCTGCGAATTGTGCGATATCGCGGTCGCTACCGGCTCGGAGGCCATCCCGTGGACGCTGCCCATGCCGCTGGCCGGGAGCTTTGCGCAGCCGGAGCCGATCGTCGCGGCGGTTCCGCTGGCCGCTGCTGGCGAACCGGATGCAGCCATGTGGCTTGGCGTCGAGCTTGGATGCGGCGTGTGGGTGTGTGCAGCGGCCGATGCTGAGGTGCCGCTAGAACTGCAGGCAGCAGCGGCCAGCGCGACGCCGAACGCCACGGTGGCCACACCGATAAGCCTGGGTTTCATTGCAATCATCTCCGCTCCGAGCACCTAGGGTGCTCATGAAAATGCACTGCGTAATCTCACCACGCTGTCGCCAGGGCACCTCAGGCAGCCGGGTTGTCCTTACTCTCCCGTGACGCCCGGCCGGCCACGAACAGGGATCCGGGCGATCCGCAGCGCCGGCGCACCTGGCGCCGGGCCCCTCAATGACCGGCCCGAGATCGCGGCCGAAGTTTCACTGAGAGCCGGCCTGCTGCATACGTCGTGCGCTCGGATTGTCCTGAACGCTGGATATGAGGGCACCCGACCTTGCCGGCCTCGGTAGAGCCTTGAGACCAGGCCGAGGGCCAACCGGAATACGGCCATGACTCACGGCCCGATCGCGTTGCTGGTTGCGGCAGCGAGAGCCGGGTATCAGTGGTTCATAACTGTCTGTGACCAGATGTGTTCAGCCAGTTGCTCCGGGTACGAACTGAGATGCGCCTAGTGGCAGCCCGTCAGGAAGCTGCCGCAAAACCGGTTGAATCGGCGTCCGCAGCTTGGCGCCTTCATGGCGGGGGGTCAGATGAGCAGCATGCCTGAGCGGGATGCGCCCGGACAGGCGGGCAGCACCCAGCAGAGCGCTCGCCTCGGCGAGTGGGGCACGCCGGCCCAGGGCTCGGTGCCCGGCCAGGAACAGTTCGGCAGCGTGCCATCCGGCGGCAGCCCTGGGCAGCCAGGGGGCGATATGCCCGGCGGTGACTGGGGAAGTCAGCCCGGGTCGAGGAGCCCGGTGAGCGAGGCAGAGACCCGGGTGACCTGGCGCCGTATCTTCCAGTTCTGGATCGACGCCTTCCTCGTGTCGATTGTCCCCTACCTGGTGTCGATCCCATTCGACCGCAGTAACAGCACACTGATGAACATCGTCGGCGGGCTGGTCTACGTAGTCCTGTTCGTGCTCATCGGCCTCTGGTACTGGGTCATCAGACCGCATTCGCACAATGGGCAGACGTTCGCCATGCAGTGGCTGGGGCTGCGCGTCATCAGCAAGAACGGCGGCCCGGCGAACGCGACGCAGCTATTCGTCCGCTGGATCGGGCTGTTGTTCGACGCCGCCCCGTGGATGTGGCCGATCACCGGGCTGCTCGGTCTCGTCGTCATGCTCTGTTCTCGCTACCGCCAGCGGATCGGCGACCATCTCGCCCGCACGCTCGTGATCTCGACCAGGCCACTCACCTACCGGTCGCAGCAGTTCGCCGGTCAGCCGGGTGCGCGGGCCGAGGATGTCGGAACCGGTGCAGGCCAGTCCGGGATGGGCCAGCCGGGCATGGGGCAGACCAACATGGCCCAGCCCGGCATGGGCCAGCCCGGCATGGGCCAGCCCGGCATGGGCCAGCCCGGCATGGGCCAGCCCGGCATGGGGCCAGGTAATCCCGGCGATATTCGATAGCAGCCGCGCCGGCTGTCGGTCGCGGACATCGCCGACAGCGGGCATTGTCACAGGGGGCCCGGGTCTTGTGCCTGGGCCCCGCCGGTAGAGCCAGAAGAGTCACGCTAGGGCTCGAGGTGTCACGACAGAACTGGAGGTGGCGCCTTGCATGGAGCCGCCTACGCGGTTGCCCGCTCTCTGTCGGCCTGTTCTGCCAGCCGGTATCGGCGGACGCCATCGTCGCCTGTCTGGCTGACTGCAGCCTCCCTGGCTACCAGGAGGTCAAGGTGATAGACGGTCTCGCAGATGGCGAGCATCTGGTTCATCAGATCCAGATCGGCTAGCTTTTGCTGCCGGCGCGTCCAGCCGATAGCGAGCGCCACGTCGTAACCGGTACAGGGACCAGCCGCGACCACATCTGCCATGATGCGGAGCCGCTCAGCGTGGTGATCCACCAGCTCGTCGATGCGGCTGTGGGTACTTGGCGAGACCGGACCGTGTGCCGGGAGCAGCCGCATGTCGGGCAGCCGTCGTACGACGTTCAGCGACTGCAGGTACTCCCGGAGCGGCTCGGCCGACGGAGCTTCCTGGAAGCCAATCGACGGGGTGATGTGCGGCAGCACGTGGTCGCCGGCGAACAGCAAGCCCGCCTTCGAGTCCGCGAATACCACGTGACCGCGGGTGTGCCCGGGGGTCGACATGGCGGTCAGCGCGCGGGTACCGAGGTCGAAGACCTGCTCTGGCGCGATCCACTGATCCGGCTGCTCGTAGCCGAGGGCAGCCCCGATGGTTGCGCCTGGCCGCAGCGGAGGATGCCCAGGCGCCAAAGCGACTGGCTCGGCGGGCTTCCGGTCGCGGCCTGGCGGCTCGATCGACATCATTGCGGCGAGCCGGTCAGCGACCTGACTCGCTCCGGCGCTTCGCAATATCGCGAGCTGGGCACGGAACGGCCGGAATTCGCCTGACAGCAGCCCGTCGATCGACGGCTTTTCACCCTCGCCGAGCGCAACCGGGGTGCCGAACAACCGCCGAATCTCGACCGCCTGCGTGTAGTGATCGCGGTGCATGTGCGTGACCAGGAACTGCCGGACGTCGGGGAGGCCCGCCCCGATGGCCGCCAGCGAGCGCTCAAGCTGGTCGCGGGCGTTCGCCAGGGCCCACCCCGAGTCGATCAGCACCAGCCCGGTGTCCGCCTCGATCGCGTACACATTGACCGCGCGCAATCCGTCCGACGGCAAGGGCAGTGGTATCCGGTGAACGCCCGGCGCGACGACATGCGCACCTTCCACAATCCACGCGTGCCGATCTGTCAAGGCCGAGGCTCCGTCGGGTCAGCGGTAAGGACGGGCCTCCAGGAGCCGACTCCATCAATGTCGGCCTCCGCCGCCAGGCCACGAGCCTGAAGGTAGCGCAAGTGCGACAAGACCTCGCCAACGGCGGCCTGGCGCTGGAAGGAGACCAGGTCGGACCACGAGCGCGACCAGGTCACTCCGGTGGCGACGTCCCAGGCAGTCAGGCCCGTCGGGCCCGCACCGGCCAAGATGTCCGCTGCCTCGGCCAGCCTCTCCTTGTGATGTACGGCGAGGTCATCGAGACGGGAGTCGAGGTCGGCGAACCGGTACTCGTGCGCCGGCAGTACCTGAGCGGGCTGGATGCCGCGCAGCTTCTCGAGTGACTCAAGGTAATCCTTGAGCGGGTTATCGGCGGAGTCATATGAGGATACGTTCGGGGTGATCCGCGGCAGCACGTGATCGCCGGTGAGCAGCAAGTCGTGCGTCTCGTCGTAATAGCACAGATGGCCTGGCGTATGGCCCGGTGTCCAGACGGCCCGCAGCCGCACGCCCGGTGCGTCGATGACGTCACCATCGGTAAGCAGTCGGTCGGCGCGCACCATCGGGGTGATCTGGCCGTCCTGCTGACGGCTGGAGATGAGTTCCTGAAGGTGGCTGGCCGGGGCCCCGCACCAGCGCAGGTACACCGCCATGCCGTCCCGCATCAGGCCGCGGTCGCCCTGCATCTCCAGGAAGGCGTCCTCGGCCGGGTGCATCCCAATCCAGGCTCCGGACACCTCGCGTACCTGGCCCGACAGGCCGTGGTGGTCCGGATGCATGTGCGTGACGACGACAGCTGTCACTGCGTTCATCGGGATCTCGCACTCGCCCATCCCGGCCGTCAGTGCTCGCCAGCTATCCGGGTGGTTCCAGCCCGGGTCGACCATGACGAAGCCGGCATCGTGCTCGATCAGGTAAGTGAGCACGTACCGCAGTGGGTTGCCGATGATGGGCACCGGTACGGACCATACGCCGCCGGTCACCTTCTCCACGGGCGGGAATTCGGCCTTCCGCCACGCCTCGCGCTGCCGCGTGCCGGTTACCTGCATCAGTGTCGCTCCGAAACGAGGTGCGGCGGGATAGCACGCTCTGGTTGACATGGGATCTGACACCGTGCTTCGCTCGGAGCCAGATAAGAAAGTATAACTGATTTCAGTTTTCGGCCCGGCATGCGGAGCGCGCGAGCCGGGCAGCGGTCCAACGAGAGGTGTGCTGATGAGCGACGACTTCCGCGCCAGGGCACGGGCCTGGCTGGCGGCCAACGCGCCGCGCCGGGTGTCGGCTGACGACGAGGCTGAGTCGGAGGCTAGGGGTCAGGCAGCGGTGCTGGCCGAGCAGAAGGCATTCCAGGCCAAGCTGTATGACGCCGGTTTCGCCGGCATCACCTGGCCCAAGGAGTACGGCGGCCAGGGCCTGACCGGTGCCGAGCAGATCATCTGGAGCCAGGAGTCAGCCGGCTTCGACCTGCCGACCGGGGCCTTCTTCATTGGCATCAGCATGCCGGGCAACACACTGGTCGAGCTGGGCACGGACGGGCAGAAGAAGCGCTACCTGCCGAAGATGCTCCGCGGTGAGGAGATCTGGTGCCAGCTGTTCTCCGAACCTGGCGCCGGATCGGACGTGGCGAGCCTGCAGACGAGCGCTGTGCGCGATGGCGATGAATGGGTGCTGAACGGGCAGAAGGTCTGGACCTCCGGAGCCCAGTACAGCGACTTCGGCGCCATCCTCGCCAGGACGGACCCAACCAGGCCCAAGCACAACGGCATCAGCATGTTCATCGTCGACATGCACGCGCCTGGCGTCACCGTGCGACCTCTGAAGGTCGCGACCGGTCACTCGCCGTTCAACGAGGTGTTCTTCGACAACGTGCGCATCCCTGCCGACGCGCTGATCGGCGAAGAGAACAAGGGCTGGGACGCGGCAGTGGTGATGCTGCGGCACGAGCGGATCGCCATCGGCACCATGGGCTCGTCCAGGACCAACCCGCTGGCCTACGACTCGCTCCGCGATCTTGCCGCCGGCCTCGGCCGGACTGCCGATGAGGGCGTCCGCCGCGAGCTGGCCGAGCTGTACGCCAGGGGCAGGGCAATGCAGCTGTTCGCGCTGCTGCTGCGCGAGGAGGCGCAGGCAGGCCGGCTGCCGGGCGCGCGCGGCTCGGTAGCCAAGCTGGCCGGTTCCGACCTTGGCCGGTTCGCGGGCAATGTGGCTGCCGACGTACTCGGCGACCAGATCGCCGGGTTCGACACGGAGGAGCTGCAAGCGGTGACTACGTCTATCGTCGCCGCTCCTGGCAACGCCATCGCTGGCGGTACCAGCGAGATCCAGCGGAACATCATCGGCGAGCGCGTGCTCGGCCTGGCCAAGGACCCCGGCGTCGACCGGGCCACCCCGTTCAATCAGCTGCGCGTGGGTACGCAGCGCCAGCAGTAAGGGACCTGAGGATGGCACTGATACTGACCGACGAAGAGCAGGCGCTCGCCGACTCGGTGCGCAGGTTCGTCGCGGACCGGAGCCCGCTGACCTCGCTGCGGCATCTGATCGCTTCTGGCGAGCCGTATGACCCGGACGTGTGGAAGCAGATGACCGCCCAGCTCGGGCTGGCCGGGCTGAGTATCCCGGAGTCATACGGCGGGGTCGGCGCGGGTTACTCCGCGTTGTCGGTGGCGCTGACCGAGCTCGGAGCAGGCCTGGTGGCCTCGCCGCTGCTGGCATCCGTGCTCGCCGCCGGGGTGCTGTTGCGGCTCGACGACGAGTCGGCCAGGACCGAGCTGCTGCCGAGGATCGCCGCCGGAGAACTGATCGCCACGCTCGCGCTGGCCAGTGAGGCGGGTGGCCATGTCAGCGCGTCCGGATCCGGCCCCGAGGTGACCCTGTCCGGCAGCGTGTCACCGGTCCTCAACGGGGCGGAGGCAGGCGTGCTGCTGGTTCCGGCGCAGGCCGCCGGCGGCACGATCATCTGCCTGGTCGACGGCGCGGCTGCCGGCCTGACGCGGTCCCGCCTGACAGCGGTGGACCACAGCCGTTCGCTGGCGCGGATTACCCTGGCCAGCACGCCGGCCCGGCTAATCGCGGGCGACGGCCCGGCGGCGCTGGCTGCCGCACGCGATCTGGCCAATCTTGCGCTGGCCTCGGAATCCGCCGGGGCGATGAAAGCGTGCCTCGACATGACGAGCAACTACGCCAAGATCAGGGTCGCGTTCGGACAGCCGATCGGCGCCTTCCAGGCGGTCAAGCACCGGCTAGCTGACATGGAGAAGTCCTGGGAGCTTGGCAACGCCGCCCTCAGGGATGCGGCCCGGGCCGGCGATGCACAACCGGACCGGTTCTCAGTGGCGGCCTCGGTGGCCAGGGTGTTGCTGGCCAGCTCATATGCGGAAGCAGCAGTCGATACCGTGCAGTTGCACGGCGGAATCGGCTTCACCTGGGAGCATGACGCGCACCTGTATTACAAGAACGGCCTGTCGAACAAGGTCCTGCTGGGCGGGCCCGGCGACCAGCTAGACCGGCTGGCCGACTCGCTCGGGATCTAGCCCTGCGGCGGCAGCGCGCTTAAAAACAGAACGGATTTCAGAAAGCGGGTCAGCAACGGTGCCACAGGCAGGACCGGCCATTCCGTCGACTGCTGCGCAGCACGGCAGGCATGACCGGATCCTGGCTGCGGCGACCGCGATGCTGGCGGCCGGTGGCGAGGACGCCCTGCAGATGAAGGACCTTTCGCAGCGTGCCGGCGTCTCGCTGGCAACGCTGTACCGGTACTTTCCGGCGAAGGACCACGTGCTGCTGGCAATCCTGCTCAGCCGCTACACGACGGCGCTGACCCGGGTGACGGGGGAGCTGCCGGCGGGGATATCGGCTCGCGAACGGGTGAGCAATCACCTGCTGCGCGAGTTCCGGGCCGAGCAGCGGGAGCCGCGGCTTACTGCGGCGCTGAGCCGCGTGATCAGCGAGACCAGCCGGAGCTATAGCGAGATCATCGAGCGCGTCGAGCACCTGCACCTGCAGATGCTCGAGCACGTGGCCGGCGCAGGCCAGCCGGTCAGCCCCGAGCAGCGGCAGCTCTTGCCAGTCGTGCAGGCGATCTTCGGTGCCGCCACGCGTCGCTGGCTGGCGGGAGTGGCATCACCGGCCCAGGCCCGGTTTGAGATCCAGGTTGGCTGCCGGTTGCTCGACCTGCCGGACGCCGTCGTCGCCGAGGAGTCATTGCGCGCCGTCCCAGCAGGTTAAGCCCGCTGCAGTCGATGGCTGTGCAGCTGGCGCACGCCGGCAGCTAACTGGGTGGCTCGAGGATGACGACCGGGATCTGCCTGGCGGTCTTCCGCTCGTAGTCGGCGAAACCGGGGTAATCCGCCTTCTGCGCAGCCCAGATCGGCCCGCGCTCAGCATCGTCGGCGACTCGCGCGGTCAGCGGCACCGTTGTCGTGCCGATCTCGGCCTGCACGTGCGGGTTGGCTACCAGGTTGTGATACCAGTCGGGGTTGGCCGGTGCCCCGGCCTTGGAAGCGAACACGGCATACCCGCGGTCAATCTTCCGGTACATCATCGGGTTCACGCGCTCCAGTCCACTCTTCGCGCCCGTGGTGTGGAGCAGCAGGACCGGCGCACCGGTGAAGTTGCCGCCGACCTTGCCGCCGTTCGCGCGAAACTCCTCGATGATCTTCGTGTTCCAGTCATTGGTCTCAGCCATCTTCGCAACCCCCGAGTGTGCACTTCACGAGCGCGGCCATCACTGCCGCTGCCAGACGTGAACCTTCGTTGTCAGGACGCCGCCCGCTGGCCCCGCACCTCGAGGTGGTCGAGCAGTTCCTGGGTCGCGGCGGCGATCGTGGCGACGGCATGCTCGAATGCCGGCGCGTTATGGCTAGCCGGCGCGCGGAAGCCGCTGATCTTTCGGACGTACTGAAGCGCTGCGGCCCGGACGTCGGCATCGGTGACATGCTCGGTATAAGGCTCACGGAGTGTTTTGATGCTGCGGCACATGACCACGACGCTACGCCAGGATCTGAGCAGGCGTCACGCGCGGGCCGTCAGTTACCCTGTGGAGCATGGTGCCTGATCGTGACTTCAGCCTGGTCCGCGATCTCGGGACAGTTCGGCTGTACCGCTGTGGCGGAGCCGCCAAGGTCGAGCTCAACCGGCCGGAACGGCTCAACGCCTGGAACGACGAGCTTGGCATCGCGCTGCGTGACACCGTGCTGGATGTCGCCGCGGACAGTTCCGTTCGGGCCGTACTCGTCACCGGCGCCGGACGCGCTTTCTCCAGCGGCGCCGACCTCCGGGACCGGGCGGGCCTGACACCCGACGGTCATCGGGACGTCTACAAGGTGCTCACCGAGCGGTATCACCCGATCATCAAAGCGATCCGGACGATGCCCAAGCCGGTAGTGGCTGCCGTGAACGGCGTCGCAGCCGGCATCGGTCTTTCGCTCGCCCTCTCCTGCGACCTGGTGGCAGCAGCCGAGTCGGCCTATTTCGTGCTGGCCTTCGTCAACGTCGGGCTGGTGCCCGATGGCGGATCCTCGGTGCTGGTGCCGAGCCGGATCGGTTTCGCCAGGGCAGCCGAGCTGGCCATGCTCGGCGAGCGCCTCCCGGCCGCCCAGGCGCTGGACTGGGGCCTGATCAACCGCGCCTGGCCCGATGCGGAGCTGATGCCCAAGGCCGAGGAACTAGTCGGCAGGCTCGCCAGCGGACCGACGGGTTCGTACGCTGGCACCAAGCGGCAGCTGAACGCCTGGCTGTACCGCGGGATCGACGAGCAGCTCGAGCTAGAGGCGCAGATCCAGCAGGAACGGGCAGCCTCGGCGGACGTGGCCGAGGGCATCGCCGCGTTCGCGGCGAAGCGGCCGCCAGTCTTCACTGGTAACTGATCCGCGCTGAGACCGGCCTAGCGCGGTTACCGCGCCGACCGAGCCATCCGCTGCACCATCGCGATCCGGGCGCGGATCTGGTCCGCTGTAGCTTGAGCCAGCGGCGGCCCGCCGCAGGCGCGCCTGAGTTCCGCATGGATCGCGCTATGCGGCTGACCAGTGCGGTGATGGTACGCGGCAATCAGTCCGTTCAGCTCCTTGCGCAGCATGGCTAGCGTCTCCCGAGTCGTTGCTTCAGCCGGCGCCGGCTCGGCGCCAGAGGCAGGCGTAGCCGCCACCGTCGGCCGACCACTCAGCTGAGCAGGCCTTCTGGCCCGCAGCAGCAACGCGACTTGCTCGGGCTCGAGCAGGCCGGGCAGGCCGATGAAGTCCTCTTCTTCCGCGGTCACGCCAAACTCGTTCCCGTCATACAGAACGCGGTCGAAATGCGCCGACGCCTCGAGTGCCTGGAACGGCGCGTGGTCGAGCTGGTCGGGCGTGTCGCGCTCGCGCTGTGCTGCCTCGAGTTCGCTCTCGTCGTCCTGTTGCCCGTCGCCTCGGGCGAGTACGTGATCGCGCTCGGTCTCCAGTTCGGCGGCGTAGCCGAGCAGCGACGGAATAGAGGGCAGGAACACCGACGCAGTTTCGCCGCGGCGGCGGGCTCGCACGAATCGTCCGACGGCCTGGGCAAAAAATAGCGCCGTTCCCACGCTTGTGGCGTAGACGCCCACCGCCAGCCGCGGGATGTCCACGCCCTCGGACACCATGCGCACTGCCACCATCCAGCGATCCGCTGAGGCCGCAAAGCGGGCGATTTTCTTGCTAGCGGCCGGGTCGTCGGACAGCACGACCACCGGCCGGGCACCACTGATATCGCGCAGCAGGGTCGCATAGGCGCGTGCGTCGGAGTGATCGCTCGCGATCACCAGGCCCGCAGCGTCGGGCATTCCGCGGCGCACTTCCGTCAGGCGGCGGTCGGCGGCCTCCAGGACGCGGATGATCCAGGCGCCGTCCGGATCGAGCGCCGTACGCCAGGCGTATGCGAGCTGCTCCGAAGTCATCGGCGCGCCGAGGGTCCCGGCGAGTTCGTCGCCTGCCTTCGTCCGCCAGCGCATCTCGCCCGAGTAGGCAAGGAAAATGACCGGACGCACGACGCCGTCGGCGAGTGCCGGACCATAGCCGTACACATAGTCAGCTGAGCTGCGCAGGCTGCCGTCGGCACCGCGCAGGTAGGTGACGAACGGGATCGGGTTGGTGTCGCTGCGGAATGGAGTGCCGGTCAGCGCCAGCCTCCGCCGGGCCGGCTCGAACGCCACACTGATTGCCTCACCCCACGAGAGCGCGTCACCGGCATGGTGGACCTCGTCGAAGATCACCAGCGTGCGCCGGCTGAGCGTGCGCTGCCTGTGAAGCGCGGGTTGCGCGGCGACCTGCGCGAAGGTCACCGCGACGCCGGTGAAATCCGCCGACGCCCGGCCCGCCGAGTTGCTGAACTCCGGATCCAGCGCGATTCCGAGCCGGTGAGCCGCCTGCGACCACTGGTGCTTGAGGTGTTCGGTCGGCGTGACCACGGTGATCGTGGCAATCTCCCTGCGGGCAAGCAGTTCGGCTGCGACCGTAAGGGCGAACGTTGTCTTACCCGCGCCCGGCGTGGCCACCAGAAGAAAGTCGCGCCGATCATCGCGGAAGTACGCGCGGTAGGCGTCCTGCTGCCAGCTGCGCAAGGCAAGCAGGAACTCGGGCCGGACCGTCAGGCCGGGTCGTCGGGAGTGATCACTGGTGGCGGGTGCGGGGATGGTCACAGGAGCGAGAGGCTACCAGCGGGTGCCGACGGTCGCGCGGAGCGGCACGACGGCATAGCGTTGCTGTCTATGGCTCTTGATGCGCAAGCGATCGCTGCGTCAGCAGGCCGTCCGGTCTCGGCGCTGAGCCGCCGGGATGTTGCTCGTGCGCTGCTTCGCACCCGAGCAGCAGAGGCGGCGGCCGCGTTGCCTGACGTCCGCAGGCAGCTCATGGCCGCGGGTAACCCGCTGTCGGCGAGCTTCTGGGACGGCGCCGCCGTGACACTGCAGAAGATCGCCGACGAGTCGGCAACGGTCGGCGATGTGCAGACCTGGCTTGAGGCGACGGGGACTGAGCCAGCGGCTGTTCTCGGCATGCTGGTCTGGGATGAGGTCGCTGAGCGCAGCCCGTTGCAAACAGAGATCTACGACCTGCTGGTCGCTCATCTCGAGGACCTCATGGCGGCCGGGCAGGTAGATCCAGATGCGCTGGCTTCGGGTGACACCGCGGAAGTGCAGGAGCACCAACGCCTGCAGGAGGCGTGGATGATGGCGCCACAGCCGGACGGGCGTGTGCCGATGTGGACCGTACTTGACGAGGTGGACGAAGAGTTCCTCACCGAGTGGGCCGAAGTTCAGGCTGACGCGCTCGCCGAACTGCGCGAGAACCTCCGCGATCTGCCTGCCCGGCCCGTTCCCCAGACAGAGCTTCAGGCGTCATGTGCGCATGTCCGCAGCCTGCTGCAGCGAGAGGCCTGGCCACGCGATCTGCTGGCAGCGTGCGGCGGAGTGAATCCTGGCGACCTGCCCGGCGATGACGCCGAGCTGTGGCTGCGGCTCGCAGCCGGGATCGTGTCCCCCGAGGATGAGCTGCCGCCCAGTCAGCAGGGGCGCCCCCAGGCCGGTGACTATGGCCTGACTGAAGCCGGTGAATATGACCTGACTGAAGACGAGGAATCGATGGTCGCACTGTGCGCGCTTGATCATTATGACTGGCTGGCCGCGGCCACCGCGCTGGCCAGCGGTGGCCCGGGGACGCCAGCGAGCGCCGATGATCTCGCGCGCTTCGTCAGCGAGTACGACCCGGACGACGTCGATGACCAGGCTGACGCGGCGGCGGGCATGTTCCTGCCGGCGGTGGCGCTGTGGCAGGTCCTCGGTGCGGTGGATGATGACGAGACGCTGACTGACCTTGGGTGGTGGGGCATTCCCGAGGCCGTGCAACGTGCCTGGCAGCCGCATCCGCGCTAATGGCAAGGAATGGCGAAAGCCTGTCCTGCGAAAACGGTGCACTGACGCCATTACCGGGACATCCGAACGCGGAACCCTAAGGACCAGCCGGCAAAGTCGCCTTAATCGATGACAATGGCCTTGCCAGCTTTAGCCGGACCGCGTCTTCAGGGAGCTCATCCGTGAGCGATGGTAGCGCTTGTAGCGAGTGCTGCAGGCATGCGAAGGAAGCACACCACGATCTCACCAATGCCATCGAAGTGGCTGCAAAACTGGCCAGTCTTCTGCTGCTATTGGATGCTGACTCGAGTTTGACGCGTGCACCGCTGCACGTCGTCGGCCAGGCTCCAGCCCCGCAAGAGCCGGTGCGACTGGCCGACGTCATCCAGTTCCCGAGCCGTAAACCTTCACCCGGTGCTCGACCGGCCATCAGGCGGGCTTCTGGTTAGGCGCAGTGGCCGTGGCTGGGCCCGACCAGGTACCAGCCCTGCTGCGGAATCTTCTGGGTCCGGGTAAACCACCCGACCCGTACCCGCAGGAAGACCTGGTTGATACCAGTGCTCTCGCCGTTGGTGAGACAGCCTTCGGAGGTCCAGAGGACGCGCACCAGGCGTGTCTGGAACGGCGGGATTGAGACCGGCAGCGTAAAGCGAATGCCGCGCGCCGCGCTCTCGCCGGTGAAGCCGTTGGCAATGTCGGTGTCGGAGCGCGAGACCGCGACCTGCTCGTCCTTGCCCCAAGGAGCGTTGTACCCGGCAGTTGGCCCGGAGCCGCTTCCGACGATGGTCTGGGTGACCTTGGTCGGATTGTAGATGCTGATCACGTAACCCTGGCGCTGGCCCGAGCGGATGCGCGTCGTGTTCTGCGTCGCGGTATAGGTACTGACGATGTCCTGGTGCTTTACGTCCTGGGCGTACCACCAGTCGCCGCCGTTGCTGTACTGAAGCGGGCCGACTGACAGGTAGTAGTCGGCGTACTTTCCGGCGCCCGCGATCAGGATAACGATGAGGCCAGCGATCACCCAGGTACGCCGGCGAACGCGCGCCAGCCGGCCCCAGAACCCGCTCACTGGCGCTGCCGGCCCCGCGACGCCTGCTATCGCGCTGGCCTCGGCGGCCAGCTCAGGCGCAGAGCCGAGCCGGGTGAGCGCCGCTGCAACCTGTTCATCGCTGGCGTCTGCCGGCAGCGCCTCGTCCAGGTGGGCTTTGATCTGTTCCTTGAGCTCGCGCACCTGCGCGGGTGGCAGGCCGCGCATGGCCGCGTCTAGCTCGGCCAGGTAATCGCGGACGAGGTGATGGTCGAGTGCCGTGCCGTTCATCGCTCGCGTCCCTTCTGCTGGGCGCCATCCAGCGCGGCCGTGTGATTCAGCACGTTGCCGACGGTCGCGGAAAACTGCGCCCAGTCGGCCCGGAAGGCCTCAAGGCTCTGCCGCCCGGCTTCGGTAATGGAGTAGTACCGGCGGGCCCGCTCGCCCTCGTTGTCCTGCCACTCACTGGTGACCAGGCCTGCGTCGCGCAGCCGGTTCAGCAACGGGTAAACAGTGCCGTCGCTGGTCAGAAGACCGTCAGCGGCAGCCAGGTCGCGCACGAGCTCGAGCCCGAACCGGGGTCGAAGCTCGAGCAATGACAGCACGCACGGCCCGAGCACGCCCCGGCGCAGCTCTGTGAGACCGGCCTCTCCTGCCATGTCTCACATGATGCCTTGCCACGCAAGATAAGTAAACACAGGCTGGCCCCCGACGCAGACGACGCGCGGGACATTGCCCACAGGAGCGGTAGCCAGATTGAGGCAGCCCGGCAATGCTAGGCGTAGCAGCCGCCGAACAGCGAGGAGCTCTAGCTGATGACCGCGTGGGAGTACGGATACATCTATGTAGTGCACACGGTGGGCCCGGCTCCGGCCGTCTGCATCGTCAGCGACAACTCCAGGCCCCGACTAATGGAGGGCTGCCACGGCTTGCTCCGCGCCGCGAACATTCTGGGCGCGGCCGGCTGGATCGTCAGCGGGCACGGCGAGAAGATGGCGTGTTCACCGTGGATCAATGACCTGGTCAGCCCGGTTGAAGGAGCCGTCAAGGGAGACAGCATGATGTGCTACTTCATGCGGCGCCCGGTGGAAGGTGGCGCCGTCTAGGTGAGTCCATGGCGGCTAGGGCCGCCGAGCGAGGCGTCGCGTGAGGCGGCTCGTTCCTTACTTGCCCAGTCCTCAATCGTCCGCAGCACGTCCTCGGTGTAGATCTTCAGATGCTGCCGGTACACCTCGCTGAAGGTCCGCAGGTAGGCCAGCTCCGCGTGGATCGCCCGCCGTTCCTGATCGGTCTGCGGTGGCAGGCCATCGTGGTCCATTGCCGCGACCGCCGCGGCGCGCGCGCGGGTGCGAGCTTCCTCCAGCAGCATGTCGGCGTGCTGCTGAGCCTGGCTCATGATGTCGTCGCGCCGGGTCCTGGCCTCCTCGGTAAGTCTTCCGCTGTAGGCCTGGGCGTCAGCAACGTACCGATCTGCGGTGCGCTGTGCGCTCGACAGGATCCGCACGGCGTGGATATGCGCGTCATCCTTGCCGAACAGGACTCCGTCATTACCGTTGCTGGTGCCGAGGATTCGGCGGCGCAGCCGCTGCACATCCTGCCAGAGCGACGCCCGCTCGTTGATCAGGCGCACCATCTCGGCGTGCACCTCGGCGAGGAACGCGCGCACGGGTTCTTCCTCGTAACCGTGCCGCCCCCAGCGCGTCAGCGGGAACGTGGCCGTCTGCAGCTGGTCCGGGCTTAGCCGGTCCTGCTCGTCGTACCAGGCATCCGATGTCATGGCTCACTCCAGCCGAAATCTTCGACATGTATCTGTATGGCCGGTGTCCCGGCTGCCACTAACCGGGCCGCGCAGTCCTGAACCATCTCGGTCGGACCAGCAATGTAGGCATCGCGGGCTGACCAGTTCCCAGCGCCGCTGACTACATCGACGAGCGCGCCGGTGTGATCTGGCGACCGGCTCCCCGATACGACCGGCACCACCGTCAGCCACGGATGCTCGGCCGCGATTTTCTCGAGGCTGGGCAAGTCGTATAGCCCTTCGGCCGTTCGCGCCCCGAAGAACAGATGCACGCCAACCGGATGCCCCAGGCCGATGAGCTGCTCGAGCATCGCCTTGAGTGGCGCCAGGCCGGTGCTTCCGGCGACCATGAGGATGTCCCGCCCAGAAGCAATGGCGAGTCGTAGCGCCCCGATCGGTGGCCCGAGCCTGAGCTCGGTGCCGACCGCAGTCCCGGCGGTGAGCGCCAGGCTGACAGCTCCACCGTCGATCAACCGGATGTGGAAGTCCACGCTGGCATCAGCACGCGGTGCATTAGCCATCGAGTAGTAGCGCCAGAGCCGCGGCCTGGCCGGCGACTCGATAGCCACCGACTGTCCGGGCAGGTACTCAAGCCGGGGTTCGGTGCGCACCGTCAACGTGGCGATGTCGAATGCCCTGCGTTCGCAGGCCACGACCGTCGCCTTCCAGAACGCCGGATGGTGCCGCTCATCTTCGACCGCCGCGCCGGCCATGACCCTCGCAACCAGCCCGTAAGCCGCTTTCCAATCAGCCGCCAGCTCGGCATCCCAGGCGTCACCGCAGAAATAGGCGAACGTGGCTAGGAGGCTCTCGCCGACCGCGTCATAGTGCGGAGCCAGCGTGCCGAACTTCCGATGGTCGCGGCCGAGATCGCGCAAGAACGCGGTGAGGTCGTCCGCGTCCTCGACGCTAGCGACGATGTGCGCGAGCGCCTCCACTAGGTGCGCGCGCTGCGCCTGCATCGACACCGGGAACATCTGTCGGGTTTCCGGATGCTTCAGGAACAGGTCTGAGTAAAAGTGCAGCGGCACCTCGTCTCCGTACATCGCTATGCGGGCAAAGCTGTTCTTGAGCCGCGCGACATCCAACGAATGGCCTTTCCCCGGCGCGGGCTAGCGGTTCAGCACGTCGTCGCGGACAGTTTCGGCAACCGCGTCCACGGTGGCGATGTCGCCGTCGGCGACCCCGAATTCCCGAAGCGTGTCAGCCAGGTAGCTGACGACGAGGTCGAAGTGCGTGTCTGTGAGCCCTGGCAGTTGCGCGTGCGCCGTCCGGAGGTCGCGTCCGGAGTATGCGTGCGGGCCGCCGAACGCCATCGCGAGGAACTCGGCCAGCATGCTGGCCTGGCGGTCGATGTCCACGCCGCGGAAGTACGGCGCCAGCAGATCGTCCGCAAGGATCTTCTTGTACAACGCGCTAGCCACAGAGCGCATCGCGCCGCGATCGTCGCTGAGAAGGTCGTACAAACTCACGTCAGTCGTCATGAGTCACCCTGCCTGGTCCTGGAAAGAGTCCCTCGTCCTGTTCGGCGGCCTTGCGCCGCTGCGTGCACCCAGACGCTATTCGCGCGGCTGTTACCGCAGGGTTGCCCAGGTGTTTCCGGCCACGAAGCGCGGATCCTTAAGTGCGCGCTGGGGTGGTGTTAGCCGGAGTTGCCGGGGGTAGGGCATCTAGGCCATGCTGTCCGCCGCGGGCCATCCGCCACTGAGCGAGCGCTAGATCGGCCATCCGCTACAGCAGCCGATGTGCCACCGCACCGGAGGAACTATGACAGATTTCACTAGACCTCCCCGTATCCCGGCAAACGCAACTCCCGAGGGGGACGGCGTCCTCGTGGGGGACGGTCCGGTCCACATCGACGCATTCATCGATTTCCTGTGCCCGTACTGCCGGCAATTCGAGCTGTCCGCCGATGACACCCTGGCTGAACTGGCTTCCAGCGGCCAGGCCAGCATCGCGTATCACCCCATGAACTTCCTGGATGCGGCCTCGACGACGAACTACTCAACCCGCGCTGCCGCGGCTTCCGGCTGCGCTAGCGACGCCGACCGGTTCGCCGAGTACATGCACACGCTGTACGTCCACCAGCCGCCTGAGGGGGGCGCGGGGCTCACCGACACCGAGCTCGCCGACCTTGGGCGGATGGTGGGACTAGACGCCTCGGCTTTTACCACCTGCATGGCCGAGAGTCCCTACCTGGAGTGGCCGTCCTATGTGACGGCCCGTGCGCTCGCCCTCGGAGTCGAGGCGACGCCCACGGTCCTTGTCGCCGGCGCGCCGGTCCGGCCCGATCCGCGCGCGATCCTGGCTGCCGTCAGCCTGGCAGCTGCGCACTGAATCATGCGGCCGCCTACCTCGAGCGTCCTGGGTAGGCCAGCGTCGACCCACTGGGGAGGTAACAAATGGAGCAACGGGCAAACTCGAAGCACAGCCGTCGGCTGGACGACCAGCTCGAACGCGAGACTGAGGACCTGACCCGGAGCGGCTGGCCGTCGCGGACGCAAGAGTGGCGCGAGCCGGAGCCGGTTGAGGGCGATCACCTCCACCTCGCAGTCCCTCCCGACCATCAGCCTGGGGCGCCGAACGGGATGACAGCCGCCGACGCCGAACGCCGCAGCGACATTGCCCGTTATCTCCCGCTCCGCGCCCTCCCGGCCGACCGCGAAACGCTGCTCGCAAACCTCGGTCCGGGGAATGTCCCTGACGACATCTACGACGCCATCCGGAACCTGCCGCCTGGGCGCGAGTTCCGCACGATCGGAGAGGTAGTCCGGGCCCTGGGGATACCGACTGAGGCATCGCTCAGCCGGGAGGCCGCGAGCTAGGCCCGGTCAGGCCCCCTCGCGGCGGGCGGTGACCGCCGTCAGGTGGGCGGCGAACCCAGCGTTGATCAAGCTGGCGGTCTTGGTCGCGGACCGGCTGAGGGCGACGTGGCCGGGAGTGACCGTCGACGCGGTCAGCTGCGCGCTGCGGATCCCGAAGCCGTACACCTCACCAACGCACGCGCTGTCGGTGCTGGTGTAGGTGTGCGACTCGAAGTCGGTGGGGCAGACAGTCGCGTTGGCCCCCGTGGCGGCCGCCGTGCCGTCGTTGCGGGCGCCCACATAGACGCGGCCGGCACTGGTCGCCGGGACCGAGAACTGAGACGCGTCGCCGATCGGTGCCGACCATATCTCCCGCAGGACACCCGTGGAGGTAGGCATCGCGTAGAACGCGTCGAGCGATCCGCCCCCCCCAGTTACGCCGCCCGCGTGGACCTCCCAAACCACCGCGGACGTGGCGCGGCTGCCGTTGGATGTGATGACCGGTGAGCCGGAGGAGAAGCCGAAGATCTGTCGTGTGGCGCCGATGTTCTTGAGGTTCGGCTTGGCCGGTCTGCCATTGAGCTCGAGCACGTACATATTGGCCGTGCTCCCCCAGCCAGTGCCCTCGTAGTAAATGTAGTCGGCAGGCTTCCGCTTCGGAGTAACGCCCGCGAAGGCGGCCATGTGCCCCCACAACCCGTGATTCACCGCCCCGACAGTGGTGGGGTTGTGGACGAGACGCGGCGAGCCGGTGAAGACGGCGGTACTGCCGGTGGCCGACTTGCTGCGGCCGCCGAGGTTGGCCTCGTTGAGCAGATAGATCACCGCTTCCTTGTCGGCCGTGGCGAACAGGTGCGGGTAGCGCTTCGTGCCAAAGGGCAGCAAGATCGGGCCGCCGGACCCGAAGTCGTGATCAGCGGCGGTCATCCGGTCCGCGTCGCCGGGAGAGAAGAAGTCGGCTGGCCTCAGCGAGCCGTTCTTCTCGACGTTCAGCTTGATCATGGACTGGCCGAGGTGAGCTAGGCGAGGCGCAGCGCTGCCTGGTGCTCCCAGCGGCGGGGCCGTGCCGTTCGCCGTGGCGAAGTAGATGCTCTTGCCGTCCGTGAGCAGACCGCCGCCACCTTGCCAGATGCCACCGTATTCGGCGTCGGTGCCAGAGTCGCCGGGCTGGTCGGTCCACAGCGTCTCCGAATGGGTCTTCGTATTCACGCCGGCGATATAGCCGACGTACCGATGGATCACGGTACCGTCCGCGCACAGCGCGCCAAAGCCCATGTACACCGAGCCGTTGAGCAGCAGCAAGCCGGTCCGCTGCATTTCAAGGGCGGCGTTGAACTTGATTCTGGAATTGTCGGTCGGCGAGCCCTCGATCTGCTTCTTCCATTTGATCGCGCCGGTCTTCTCGTTCAGCGCGAACAGGTCGTATGTCGGGTTTGCTGTTGACAGGTCGGTGTCGTCGCCAGGCGGGCCGGAGAGCATCCCGCTCACGTACAGCGTTCCGTTGCTTGCGTCGTAGACCGGAGCGCTCGTCACGCCGATATACGGCAGGACGACAGGAGTCTGCCCGCAGTCCTCCGTGGCCGAAGCGTAGGGGGAGCCAAGCTGCCTCGACCAGTTCACCGCGCCGGTGCTGCCGTTGATGCTGTAGACGTAGTCGTTCTCGGTCGCGACAAGCACGTTGCCGCCCACGGTCAGCGGCTGCGCAAACACCTGGCCGTTGACCTCTGTATCGAAGAGCTGGCCGAAGCTCTTGCGCACCGCCGCCGGAGACAGAGCCGGCTCCTTGCTGTCCCAGCCGTCGCGTGACACGTTCTGCGAAATGGTGTACTCATCCGCACGGGCTCGGCCAGCAGTGACCATCTGGACACCGGCAAGCGTGCCGCCGACAGCCAGCGCCACGGCGGTGAGGGTTGCTACAGCCCGCATCGTATATCTCCCAGGACGTTGTCAATGAGCGCCCAGACTGCCATGAACGCCGGTTGGCCGTCCGGGATTTGGACTGGCGGGTCGAAATCGCCGCGCGTACGTTATCGCACTGATAGAAAGCAGGCGCGGCGGCACTCCGGCCGACTTTATCGGGCGCGCCGTCAGTGCGCGTCGCGCAGGTAGCTCAGCACGGCGAGAACGCGGCGGTGACTGCGGTCGTCGGGCGGCAGCTCCAGCTTCGCGAAGATGCTCGCGACGTGCTTTTCCACCGCGCCGGTCGAGACGACCAGGGTCTCGGCGATGCTGCTGTTGGAGTAGCCCTCGGCGATCAGCGACAGCACCTCCCGCTCGCGGGGTGTCAGCCGGGTCAGCGGCCCACCCGGGCGTCCGCGGGCGAGCAGCTGCCGCACGACCTCCGGGTCCAGGGCGCTCCCGCCGTCGGCCACGCGCCGCAGGCTGGCGGTGAACTCGGCGACATCTGCCACCCGGTCCTTAAGCAAGTAGCCGGTTCCGCGGGCGTCGCCGGTCAGCAGCTCGGTGGCGTACCGTTCCTCCACGTACTGCGAGAGCACCACGATGCCTACCGCAGGCCAGCGGGAGCGGATCTCCACGGCTGCGCGCAATCCCTCGTCGCTGTGCGTGGGAGGCATCCGCACATCCACGATGGCGAGATCTGGCATCAGCGCGGCGACCGCGCTGAGCAGCTGGGCCGCATCGGGCACTGCCGCCACCACATCGAAGGAGTCGTCGCGGAGTAGCGCGGATATGCCCTCCCGTAGCAGCAGGTTGTCCTCGGCAATCACAACTCGCACGGGATCACCGCCGTCACTGTCGTCGGCCCGCCGGGCGGGCTCTCCACCGACAGGCTGCCGTCCACCGCGGCCAGCCGGCCGGCAATGCCCGCTAGCCCGCCACCGGGAGTTACGACCGCCCCACCGCAACCGTCGTCGGTCACCAGCACCACCAGCGCACCGCTCTCGTCGCTGATCCGGAGCGTCGCGTCGCTCGCCGACGCATGCTTGGCCAGGTTGGCGATCGCCTCGGCTGCAGTGAAGTAGGCGACGGCCTCCTGGTTACGGCCGGGCCGTCGGCTTAGCCGCACCGACACTGCTACTGGTACCGGGGCCCCGGCAACCAGGGCGGACAGCGCCGCATCCAGGCCGCGCTCATCCAGGATGGCCGGGTGAATGCCGCGCGCGATGCTGCGTAGGTCAGCCAGCGCTTCCTTAGCATCGGCGTGGGCCTGCCGCAGTAGTTCGCCGGCTGCGGCCGGGTCGCGGGCCATCCGGGCCCTGGCCTGGTCGATCTGCATCGCCACCGATACCAGCCGCGGCTGGACACCGTCGTGTAGGTCCCGCTCGATCCGGTGCCGCTCGATGTCTCCGGCGTCAATTGCCCGCGCTCGCGACTCTGTTAGCCGACTGACCTCACCGACGAGGATCTCGGTACGGTCCGGCCCGAGCATGCGCTGCCCGAGCGCCGCATCCAGCCTGGCGAATGCCCTGGTCAGCGGCGGGATGAGCAAGAACACGGCAAGCCCGGTGAGGCCCGCGGCTACCTCCGCACCGGTGCTGAGGACACCATGCCCGAAGAACCAGCTTGTGAACGCAGGCGCGGCCGGCCGCCCGCGCAGCGGCACGACGAGCAGCAGCGCGATGACCGTCCACCAGCACAGCACCAGCACGAAGATCGCCGCCCCGCACGCCGGGGCGCGGATCATCTGATAGCGGACCAGCCGCCAGGCGGCCGTGCTGCGGCGCCAGGCGCGCTGGGCCTCGATCAGCGTCTCGCCGGGCTGGCGTACCGGGAGCCGCGGGGGCGCAATGGCAAGCCCGTACGAGCGGCTGATCCGCCGCCGATCGGCACCGCCTAGCCACGCTCCCAGCCGCAGCGCCGCCGCCAGCACGAGAGGCCCCACGGCGACGACCCAGCTCAGCGCCGCCGCCAAGGCCAAAGCCAACACGACGGCGGCCCAGAAGATGGCTCCGGCCAGCATGCACACAGCCAGTGCTGCGGTCCGGCGCCAGGTGTCCGGCGCAAACGGATCGGCTAGCACCCTGGCGGCCGGGTGCAGTCTGCGCGTCGTGCCCGGCCAGCTCACCATGGCAGGACGCCGAGCCGGGAACAGTACATGATCTCAGCGTAGGAAGGTCGGGCCGTGCGCGGTAATCCCGACCGCCCCCTGATCCCACTGGGGCTAGCCCTACCCCTATTCGGGTGAGCACCGCAATGCCTGCGGTGGCCTCGAACAGCAGGCTGGAACGCATGCAAGCGAGAACCAACTTCCCCCATGCCGGCGACCGTGCTGCGCGCGCCGCCGGCGGCACCGACCTCAGCCCGCCGTTCCTGCCTTCCGATCCGGTCGTCCTCGAAGGCGTCTCCCGGCGCTATGGGACCCGGCGCAACGGCGTGCAGGCCCTCAGCGACGTGACCGTGAGCTTTGCCAGCGGGTCGCTGACCGCAGTCGTCGGCGCATCCGGGTCGGGCAAGTCCACGCTCCTGCAGTGCGCGGCCGGCCTCGACACCCCGAGCTCCGGTACGGTGCGGATCGGCGGCACGGAGCTGTCTGGGCTCAGCCGGCGCAAGCTGTCGGTTCTGCGCCGACGCCAGGTCGGGTTTGTCTTCCAGGCGCTGAACCTCGTGCCAACGCTGACGGCCGCCGAGAACATCGCGCTGCCGCTGCGTCTGGATGGTCGCCGGGTACGGAGGGACGTAGTCGCGCGGCTTGGCGAAGCAGTCGGAATCGGCGCGCAGCTGGGCCGCCTCCCGCACACGCTCTCGGGCGGGCAGCAGCAGCGCGCCGCCATTGCCAGAGCCCTGATTACCAGCCCCGACGTGATCTTTGCCGACGAGCCGACAGCGGCACTCGACGTGGTCACGGCCGATGGCATCCTCAGCCTGCTGCGCCAGGCGGCCAGTGATCCTGGCCGGGCAGTGGTGATCGTCACCCATGATCCGGCCGTCGCCAGCCGGGCCGACCGGGTGCTCGTGCTCGACGGCGGCCGGATTGTCACCGAGCTGGCCGTCCCCGATGCCGCGACCGTCGGCGCCATCCTGCAGCGGCAGGGAGCACGGCGATGACGAGCGTCCTGGCGGCATCGCTGCGCCGGCCCGCTCCGCTGATCGGCAGCCTGGTCGCGCTCGCCATGTCCGCACTCATCATCGTAATCGCGGCTTCCTTCATCGGTACCGGTAGCCAGGCCACCGGTAGCGTGGACCGGCTAGCTGCCGCCGCCGTCGTCGTGACCGGCAACCAGCAACTCACAGTCCGCGTAGGCGGCGCCCCGGAGACAGTGCCGCTGCCGGACTACCGGCGCGTCCCGGCGACGCTGGCGGCCAGGATCAGCGGGCTGTCCGGCGTCGAGGCCGCCATCCCGGACGAGTCGTTCCCCGTCGCCCTGACCCTGCCGGGCGGGCGGGTCCTCACTGGTGCGGCTACAGCACCACTCACCGGCCACAGCTGGGTCAGCGCCCGGCTGACGCCGTTCCGGCTTGCGGCCGGCTCGCCGCCGGTTGCGGCTGGCCAGATCGTCGTCGGCGCGCAGCTGGCGCGGAAAGCCGGCCTGCGCGTCGGCAGCCGGGTGCGGCTGACCGGACAGGACATGGCCGCTTTGCGAGTGAGCGGCATCGCCTCCGACGGGCGGGCGGACGCCGCATCGGCCAGCTCGGTTTTCTTCGCCCCGCCGCAGGCGGCGGCCCTCTACCGGCATGCCGGCCAGGCTGACCTCATCGGCGTGATCGTCCGGCCTGGAACGGGGCCGCGTGCACTCGCGGCCGAGGTCAGGTCGGTCACCTGTGGCCGGTACACCGTGGCGACCGGCGCGGCCCGCGGCGCGGCGGAAGACCCGGCCGTAGCAGGCGACGACGCCAACATCGAAGGCCTCGGGGGCAGCGCGGGCGCCGACATCATCGTCATCGCCCTGTTCGTGGTGGCGGGCACGGTCGCGCTGTCGGTCAGCCAGCGGCATCGCCAGTTCGCGCTGTTCCGCGCGGTGGGTGCCACGGCCGGCCAGGTCCGCCTCGCCGTCGTCACCGAGCTGGCCGCGCTCGGCGTGGCTGGTGGCGCACTCGGCTGGCTGCCCGGCCGCTGGCTGGCCGTGCTCGCGGTGCACGGGATGGTGAGCAACGACTTGCTCCCGGTGGGCGCGACCGCGTGGACGAGCCCGTGGCTGCTGTTCATCGCGGTTGTCAGCGGGGTGGTAATCGGCGCGTTGTCAGGCCTGCTTGCTGCTCGCCGTGCCGGGCGGGCCGCTCCCGCCGACGCCCTGAGGGAGTCGGTCGTCGGGCGGCGGTGGCCGCACCCGGTCCGCACCCTGCTCGGCCTGGCCGGGCTGGCCGGCAGCGTGGCGCTGGTCGTTGCCATCACCCGCTCGGGCGCCGGCACTGAGCAGCTGGGCACGGCGCTGTCCCTGCTGCTCGCACTGATGGTGACGATGGCGCTACTAGGCCCGCTGCTCGTCGCGCTTGCGGAACTGCTCCTGCGGCTGCCAGCCAGGGCGGGCGGAGTAGCGGGCCGGCTTGCTATGGCAGAAGTCCGCGCGCTGCCACGGCGGATGGCCTCGGCCATCCTCCCGGTCGCCCTGTCGTTGTCATTTGCCGGAACCGTCTACTTCCTCGACAGCACCGTCGGACACACGGCCAGCGTGCAGCAAGGCCAGCGGCTCACCGCAGCCGGGGTAGTCACCGCTCCCGGCCCAGGGGTTTCGCCGGCGGTGCTGGCTGCCGTCGGACGCCAGCTGGGCGTACGCGACGCGCTCGGGCTAACGTCGGCGCAGATCACGGTGACCGATCCCGACCTGGACACGATCTCCGGAGAGGTCGTCAGCGGCGCCGCGCTGCCCGGTGTCCTGAACCTGGACGTGACCGCAGGCAACCTGACTCGCCTGCGGCCGGGCCAGGTCGCGGTCAGCGCAGTCGAGGCTAGCGCCAACTACATGGACGTTCATGTCGGCAGCACTATCACCGCGTGGCTGCCGGACGGCTCGCCCTACCGGGCGCGGGTGTCGGCTATCTTCGCCCGCTCGTTCGGCTTCGCCGACGTGCTCATTCCGGCTCGCGCCGCCGCCGGTCATCTCTCCTCGCCTGAGCTCGGCCAGATCCTGCTGCGGGGACCGCACCCTGGCGCGCTCGCCAGGGTGCAGGACCGCTTTCCAGGCTTGCAGGTGGCTAGCCGCCAGCTAGTCAACGCCCAGAATCAGCGAATGCAGTCGCAGACCGACTACCTGAACAACCTGATCCTCGCGTCGATCCTGCTACTGGCCGCAGTCACCGTGGTCAACACGCTCGTGATGACGACGCTGGACCGGCGTCAGGCACTTCTCCTACTCCGGCGGGTCGGCGCGACAACCGGCCAACTGCTCGGCGCGACCGCGTGGCAGTCAGCCATGCTGGCCGGAACGGGCATCGCCCTCGGCGTGGCTGCCGGCGGAGTGACCCTGTCCACGATGACGAGGGCGATCACTGGCACCTGGCCGTATGTCCCGGTGACCGCCGGGGTGACGCTGACTGTGATCGTGCTGGCGCTGACGCTTGCCGGCACGCTAGGCCCGACCGCGCTGATGTTGCGCCGGGCTAAGGGAGAGCACGGCTAAACCGCCGGCTCACTCGGTGCGGAACGTGGCGGCCGGGAGTACTCGTGCTGCCAGCTGCGCGGGCCACAATGCCAGCAGGTTTCCGGCCACCAGCAGCGCGGCTATCCCGGCCAGCAGCGCCGTGATGGGCACCACCGAGAACGGCACCACGCCGATCGAGTCGGCGAACGTCGTCCAAG
>Ga0335075_10003339_pt1 | contig 25503 bp, 25 predicted proteins | sample Lox_Sample_24_FD_206723 | JGI IMG/M metagenome (GOLD analysis project Ga0335075, IMG submission 206723) | Soil microbial communities from Loxahatchee National Wildlife Refuge, Florida, United States - Lox_Sample_2.4 | ecosystem: Environmental > Terrestrial > Soil > Wetlands | place: USA...
CCAGCGCCCACCACCAGGGCCCAGCACCCACAGACAGCCAGGACACCCAAACCCGCCCGGGCACGCTGACAGCAGACCCGATATCCCGAGCACCAAAGGAGTTACGCGACAACCTCGCATTTGGGTCCCAGTTACCGAGATCATGAAAGCAGGGCTGTTTAGCGGTCCATGATGGCCTTGCGCTGGGCGCCGTCGACCGGGATGTGGGCGCCGTTGATGAAGCTGGCCCGGGGTGAGGCCAGGAAGGTCACCAGGGCGGATACCTCGTCCGGCCGGCAGATGCGACCGAACGGGATCGACTCGGTGGCCAGTTCGTGCGCCCGGTCCTGAGAAACCCCCTTGTCGCGCGCGAAGGCCTTCTCCAGCGTGTCCCACCGGCCGGTTGACACCGGGCCGGGGTTGACCGTGTTGATCCGGACGCCGTAACGCCCGTACTGCTCGGCCACGGACGACGCGAAGTTGATGTCGGCCGCGTTCGCGACCCCGGCTGTCATCTCCCAGTAGCTCGGCTTCAGCCCGTCATTGCCCACGACGAGCACGATCGCGCCCTCTCCGCGTTCGCGCATGTGGCCGATGACCGCGCGGACCGACCGCACGTAGCCCATGAACTTGAGGTTGAGGCTCGCCATCCACTGATCTTCGGTCAGGTTCTCCAGCAGCCCGCCAGGTGAGCTTCCGGCGCAGGTCACCAGAATGTCGATGCGGCCGAACCGCTCGAGGGTGGCGATCACGCAGCGCTCCACGTCCTCCGTGACGCTCATGTCGCCGGCCATCGGCACGACCGTCCGGCCGGTCAGCGCGGCGATCTGCGCGGCGGCCTTTCCCAGCGGCTCGGCAGTGCGGGCCGTGATCACGACATCCACACCCTCGCGGGCGAGATCCTCGGCCACCTGGCGGCCGATGCCCTTGCTAGCGCCGGTGACAACGGCCACCTTCCCGTCCAGCTGCAGGTCCACCGCTGCTCCTTCCGCCCGTCCCGTGCGCGTATGGGCCAAGGTGCCCGCATGGCCGACCAAGCTGGTCGCGCTCGACCGTGACGCAATACCTGCCCGCCTTGCGCAGATGGTATACCAAATATCACAAGTCGGGCATGTGCGCCGGCCGACCCACCGAGCCGTCGCGGGCTTCACCCGGCGCTTTCGGACAGCACCTGGGCGAACGCGGCGCGGTTCGCGGTCCGTTCCGCCCGCAGCCCGTCGAGCAGGCCCCCGGCGGCGGCGACGGCCTTGATCCGGCCTGGCCCCAGCGGGCCGGCCGCAGCCAGCGTCTCGGCCAGGCCGGCCGCTACCCGGTCCGGGTCGTCTGCGAGCCGGTGCACCAGGCCGAGCGCGAGCGCCTCGGCGGCATCGACCCACCGGCCGGTCATGCCAATCTCCAGCGCCGCGCCGCGGCCGACCAGGTGGGGCAGGATCCACGCGCCCACCGCCAGCCCGGCGCCGGCCGGCCCAGCCCAGCGCAACCGGGCGCCCGGCCCGGCGATCCGCAGGTCAGCAGCGGCGGCCAGCTGGGCCCCGCCGCCAACCGCCGGGCCACCGACCACGGCGATCACCGGGCCCGGCCGGGTGATCATGTGCTCGTAGCACTCGTACAGCAGGTCCGAGACGGCAGCGCGTTCCGCCATCGGCAGCGACAGATCGGCCCCGGCGCAGAACACCCGCGGGTCCGTGCTGCCCAGCAGGACCACCGCGTCGCTGTCGGCCTGCATGGCGCTGGTCAGCGCCGTGACCATGCCCGGGACCAGCGCGTTGCGCTGATCGGGGCGGGACAGCAGCAGCCGCAGGTAACCGGCGCTGCTGCGCTCGGCCACAACGTTCGGGTGCGGCATGTCCGACTCCTGCTGAAATATGGTATACCAAATGAGGATCTTATCGCTGACCGGCCGGTCGCCGGGAGCCGGACTCAGCCGGGCCGCCGGGAGGAACCGGACCCAGCCGGGCCGCCGGGAGGAGCGCGGTGAAGCCAGCGCCGTTTACCTACCACGTCGCCCATGACGTCGCCGAGGCTGTCGGGCTGCTGACCGAGCTCGGCGAGGACGCCAAGGTCCTGGCGGGCGGGCAGAGCCTGGTCCCGATGATGAACCTCCGGCTGGCCCGGCCGAGCGCGCTGGTCGACATCACCCGCGTTCCCGAGCTGAGTTACCTGCGGGCCGACCCGGACGGCCTGCATGTGGGCGCGCTCACCCGGCACCGGGCCGTCGAGACCACGCGCGACCCGGCCGTGCTGGCCGGATTCGGGGTGCTGCCCCGCTCGGCCCGCTGGATCGGCCACTACCCGATCCGTTCCCGCGGCACCTTCGGCGGCAGCATCGCCCACGCCGACTCGACCGCGGAGTGGTGCATCCTGGCGGTCCTGCTCGGCGCGCAGATCATCCTGGCCGGCCCGGCCGGCCGCCGCCAGGTCGGCGCGGGCGACTTCTTCGAGGGCTTCTTCACCACCGCGGCCGGGCCGGACGAGGTGATCACTGAGGTATGGTTCCCGGACCCGGCGCCGCACGCCGCGCTCACCGAGTTCGCGGCGCGGCAGGGTGATTTCGCCACGGTCGCGGCCGCCGTGTCGCTCAACCTCGACGGCGAGGACGGCGAGGACGGCGCGGACGGCAACGGGCAGGCAGGCCGCCGCTGCCGGTCGGCCCGCATCGTGCTCGGCGGGGTCAGCCCGGTCCCGTTCGTCGTCGACGCGGCCAGCCTGGCCGGTCAGCCGACGTCGCCGGCCACCTGGCGCGAGGCAGGCGAGCTCGCCGCGGCCCAGATCGACCCGCCCGAGGATGAGAGCGGCGACGCTCGCTACCGCAAGAGGCTGACCGCGACCCTGGTTTCCAGGGCGCTGGCCGAGGCGGCCCAGCGATGACCGGCGGGCCGCGTGAGGCGCGGCGCAGCGGCCCGGCCGGCCGCTGGGTGGGCGCCGCGGTGCCGCGCAAGGAAGACCGCCGGATGCTGCTCGGCCGGGGCCGCTTCGCCGGCGATCTGACCAGGGCGGGCATGCTGCACGCCGCGTTCGCCCGCAGCCCGTTCCCGGCGGCCGAGGTGACCCGGATCGACACGTCAGCCGCCTTGGCGCTGCCCGGGGTCGCGGCCGCCCTCACCGCCGCCGATCTCGGTCATCCCTACCTGATGGCGATGCTGGAACGGGACGAGTTCACACCGACCCGGATGCCCTTGCTGGCCGGGGACCAGGTCCGCTTCGCCGGCGAGCCGGTCGCGCTGGTGCTCGCCGGCGACCCCTACGCCGCGCAGGACGCGGCCGAGCTGGTGGACGTCGACTGGCGCCCGCTTCAGGCCATCCCCGGCATCGACGCCGCGCGGGCCAGCGACGCCCGCCAGGTCCACGACGGCCTCGCCGGGAACTGCCTGGCCGACCTGACCATGTTCGACGACCCCAAGCTCACCGGCATCCTTGGGGCGGCGCCGGTCGTGATCGACGCCGTGTTCCGCAGCGCCCGGGTGGCGGCGTTGCCGCTCGAGGGCCGCGCCTGCCTGGCCGAGTGGGACGACCGCGACCAGCAGCTGGTCCTGCACGTCTCCACCCAGGTGCCGCACCAGGTGCGCTCGGGCGTGGCGCAGGCCCTGGGCATACCGGAGCACGGCGTCCGGGTGATCGCCCCGGACGTCGGCGGCGGGTTCGGGCTCAAGTGCGTGGTCGGCCGGGAAGAGATCGCCGTGGCCGACGCGGCGCGGCGGCTACGCCGGCCGGTGTCCTGGATCGAGGACCGGCAGGAGAACCTCACCGCCTCGTTCCACGGCCACGAGCAGCGCTACCGGGTGCGCGCCGGCTTCGGCTGCGACGGCCGGATCCTCGGGCTCGCGGCCGAGATCGACTGCGACGTCGGCGCGTACTCGGCGTTCCCGTTCACGTCGGCGGTCGAGCCGCTGATGGCGTGCACCGAGCTGCCCGGCATCTACAAGATCCCGGCCTACCGGGCCCGGGGCCGCGCGGTCGCCACCAACAAGGCACCGACAGCGCCGTACCGCGGCGTGTCGCGGCCTCAGCTCGTCCTCGTCATGGAGCGGCTGATGGAGAAGGCCGCCGCCGAGCTCGGCATCGACGCGCTCGAGGTGCGGCGCCGCAACATGATCGGGCCGGGCGAGTTCCCCTACACCGGCGTCAACGGGATCAGCTATGACGAGGGCAGCTACCGGGAGTCGCTCGATCTGGCCGAGCGGAAGGTCAAAGAGACTTTCTTGAACGGGACGCCCGCCGGTGAAGCCGCCGCCCTGATGGCCGGTGTGGGTTACGCGTGTTTCTCAGAGCGGACCGCCTACGGCACGCCGACGATGTCGCAGCGCCGGATGGCGATGACACCCGGCTACGACACCGCGATGGTGCGGATGGACCCGTCCGGCGAGGTGATCGTCACCACCGGAACCTGCGGCCACGGCCAGGGGCACGAGACCACGTTCGCCCAGATCGTGGCCGACCGGCTGGGCGTGCACCCGGGGCAGGTCCGGTTGCGGCAGGGCGACACCGACCTGGCCTCCTACGGCTGGGGAACCTGGGGCAGCCGCTCGATCGTGATCGGCGGCGGCGCGGCCGACCGGGCCGCCGCGGTGGTCGCCCGCCAGCTGCGGCAGGTGGCCGCGCATCTGCTCGAGGCCGGCGCGGACGACATCGAGCTGGCCGACGGATCGGCGCGGGTCCGCGGCGACGAACACGCGGCGCTGCCGGTCGGCGAGCTGGCCCGGATCGTGCACTTCCAGACGCACCGGCTGCCCGAGGAACTCCGCTACGGGCTGGAGGCCAGGGCCAGCTTCGACCCGCCCGGCACGTTCTCGAACGCGTGCCACGCGGCCATGGTGACGATCGACCCCGGCACCGGCGAGATCCGGCTCCGGGGGTACCTGGTGGTCGAGGACTGTGGCGTGGTGATCAACCCGATGATCGTGGACGGCCAGGTCACTGGGGGCGTGGCGCAGGGCGTCGGTGCCGCGCTGATGGAGCGGATCCGCTACAGCGAGGACGGCCAGCCGGCCAGCACCACGCTGATGGACTACCTGGCCCCCACCGCCGCGGAACTGTGCCCCGTGCAGGTCACGCACCTGGAGACCGCGTCGGCGTTCAGCGAGACCGGCGCCAAGGGCATGGGCGAGGGCGGGATGATCGGCGCACCCGCGGCCGTGCTGAACGCCATCAACGACGCGCTGCGCCCGGCCGGGATCTCGTTCGACCACATCCCGGTGCTGCCCGCCGAGGTATGCGCGGCGCTGGCCGACCAGGCGCTGGCCCGCGACGGGCTGGGCGGGGAGCAAAGGGAGGGGGCGGCGTGAAGGACGTCAGGCAGATCCGGGTCCGGGTCAACGGCCGGGAGCACGAGCTGGCTGTGGAGTCACGCCGGACGCTGGCGGACATGCTGCGCCACGACCTCGGGTACACGGGCACACACCTGGGCTGCGAGCACGGCATCTGCGGTGCCTGCACGGTGCTGGTCGACTCCTCGCCGGTCCGGTCCTGCCTGATGTTCGGGGTGCAGGCGGACGGCTGCGACGTCGCCACCGTCGAGGGGCTGGCCGACGGCGAGCAGCTCTCGGATCTGCAGCAGGCGTTCAGCGATCACCACGGCCTGCAGTGCGGCTTCTGCACGCCGGGCTTCCTCATGCTGGCCGAGGGCTACCTGGCCGAGCGGCAGGCGGCTGGGGCCGGCGAGCCGACCGAGGCGGAAATCCGCGAGCTGGCCGCCTCGAACCTGTGCCGCTGCACCGGCTACCAGGGCATCGTCGAAGCCCTGCTGGCCACCGCCCGGTCGCGGCACAGCCCCGCCGAAAGCAAGGGGGAAGCGGGGAGCGGGCCATGACCTCGGTGGGCACGAGAACGGCGCGCAAGGAGGACCCGCGGCTGCTGCGCGGGCTCGGCCGGTTCGGCGACGACATCAGCGCCAGCGGGCAGTGCTGGGCTCGGGTCGTCCGCTCCCCCGTCGCTCACGGCCGGCTGCGCTCGGTGGATACCCGGTGCGCGGCCCGGGCCGCAGGTGTCATCACCGTGGTGACCGCCGCCGACCTGCCGCCGGGGCTGACCATCCCGGTCCGGCTGCCGCTGCAGGGCATCGACCTGACCGAGTTCCTGCAGCCGGTTCTGGCCGCGGACGTAGTCCGGTACGTCGGCGAACCGCTGGCCGCGGTGCTCGCCGAGGACCCGTACGCGGCCGAGGACGCCGCGGAGCTGATCGACATCGACATCGACGACGAACCAGCCGTGCTGGACGCCCGGCGGGCGATAGCCGACGGCTCGCCTGGCCTGTTCCGGTCCGGGAACGTGGCCGCCGACTTCACCCTCGGCTATGGCGACGTCGACGCCGCCTTCGCGCGGGCCGCCCGCGTCGTCGAGACCAGCATCGAGACCGGCCGGCACACGGCGGTGCCGCTGGAGCCCCGGGCGCTGCTGGCCGACGTGGACCGGCGCAGCGGCGCGCTGTCGATCTTCGGCATGACCAAGGTGCCCGTGTTCAACCGCGACGTGCTGGCATCGATGCTGGGCGTCGACGAAACCCTGATCCACGTGCACGCGGTCGACGCGGGCGGCGGGTTCGGCGTGCGCGGCGAGTTCTACCCGGAGGACTTCCTGGTCCCCTGGCTGGCCCGGCGCCTCGGGCGGCCGGTGAAGTGGGCCGAGGATCGCGCCGAGCACCTGGTCGCGGTGAACCACTCGCGGCAGCAGTCACACCGGATCGCGGCCGCGTTCGACGCCGACGGCATGATCACCGCGCTGCGTGACGATGTGCTGCACGACAACGGCGCCTACTGCCGGACGCACGGGATCACCGTCCCCGAGTTGACCGTGGCGATGCTGCCCGGCCCCTACCGGGTGCCCGCCTACCGCGGGCGCATCCGGGTGGTGCTGACCAACAAGACCCCGTGCGGTACCTACCGGGCCCCGGGCCGGTTCGAGGGAAGCACAGCCCGCGAGCAGCTGCTCGACGTCGCCGCGGCCGAACTGGGGATCGGCCGGGTCGAGCTGCGCCGCCGCAACCTCCTGGGTGCGCACGAGCTGCCGCACCGGCGGCCGATGACCACCCTCGGAACCGACGTGGTGCTCGATGCGGGAGATTACCCGGGCTTGCTGGAGGCCGCGATCACCGAGGCCGGGCGGCTCGGCTACGGCGACGAGGTCGGCCGCGGCAGGCGGCAGGGGCTGCTACGGGGGCTCGGGGTGGCGATGTTCCTGGAGAAGAGCGGGCTCGGCCCGCAGGAGACGGCCGACGTCATGGTCACCGGCGGTGGTGCCGTGCGGGTCCTGTCCGGCGGCACCTCGCTGGGACAGGGCATCGAGACGGTACTCGCGCAGATCGCCGCCGACGCCCTGGGCGTCGGCCCGGCCTCGGTCAGCGTGGTCTGCGGCGACACCGACCTGCAGCCGTTCGGCATGGGTTCCTGGGCGTCCCGCAGCACGGTCGTGGCGGGCAACGCCGTGCACGCGGCCGCGCACGCGGTGCGCCAGCGGGTCACCCAGCTGGGCGCCCGGATGCTGGAGGTAGCCGAGGACGACCTGGTCGTCTCCGGCGGCACCGTCAGCCTGCGCGGCGACCCCGCCGCCTCGGTCAGCCTGGCCGAGGTGGCCCGTGCCGCCGCCCCGGCCAGCGGGTACCTGCAGCCCGGCGAACCAGCCGGGCTGGCCGCGCGGCACCGGTTCGACGTCACGCACATGACCTATCCGTATGGGGTGCACATCGCCGTCGTCGAGATCGACGCCGGCACCGGCCTGGTGCGGGTGCTGCGCTACCTGGTCGCCTATGAGGTGGGCCGGGCGGTCAACCCGACGCTGGTCGAAGGGCAGCTGCGCGGCGGCGCCGCCCAGGGAATCGGCGGCGCGCTGCTCGAGGAGTTCGGTTACGACGAGTCCGGCCAGCCGCAGGCGACGACGTTCATCGACTACCGCATGCCGACCGCCGCCGAGGTCCCGCCGATCGACGTCCTGGTCACGCAGGATTCGCCCGCTCCGGGCAACCCGCTCGGCGTGCGCGGCGCCGGCGAGGGCGGGATCAACGCCACCGGCGCGGTGCTGGCCAGCGCCGTCCGGGATGCGCTGGGCCTGGCCGGGAGCGTTGGGCGGCTGCCGCTCACCGCGGCGCGGGTGCAGGCCCTCGCCGCTGAGAACGCCCCGACGACCACGACGGCCGACAGGCTGGCCTCGATAACGGAAGGTGGCCGGCCATGACAGTCCCGAATACCGGCGTGCTGGCGGCCAGCAGCCAGGGCAGGGTGAGCTACGTCAGCAAGACGGACATGGTCGCGGCCCTCATCCGAGAGCTGATCATCACCGGCGAGCTCACCGCCGGGCAGCAGCTGCGCCAGCGCGACCTCGCCCAGCGCTTCGGGGTCAGCCAGACCCCGGTGCGCGAGGCGATGCGTCGGCTGGAGTCCGAGGGCCTGGTCATCGGGGACACCCACCGCGGCTTCACCGTGGTGACTCCCGATGACGGGCCGGTCGAGGAGAACTTCCAGATCCGCGCGGCGCTCGAGTCGCTGGGCGCGTCGCTCGCCGCGCGCAAGATCGATGCGGCCGGGCTGGCCGAGCTGGAACGGCTGAACGAGCGGATGCGCGCCCTGGCCGAGGACGATCCCCGCTACGCCGAGCTCAACCGGGAGTTCCACTTCACCCTCTACCAGTACTCGCGCAGCCCGCTGCTGATGTCGCTGATGCGGCTGCTGTGGGCGTCGCTGCACGGTGGGCCCCGGGTGCTGCGCACGCACGCCGAGTCAGCGCGCCAGCACGACGCAATCCTGGACGCGCTGCGCGCTGGGGACGCCGACGCGGCCAGCGCGCTGACCTACCAGCACATCATGGGCGCCGAGCGCGTCACCGGGCCCTGACCCCGGGGCCCGCCGTCATTCCACCGACCGGAAGGCCAGCCATGCCCGTGATCCATGCCGACGACGGCGTCGCCCTGCACACCGAGATCACCGGAACCGGCGAGCCGCTGCTGTTCATCCACGAGTTCGCCGGTGACCACCGGAGCTGGGAGCCGCAGGTCCGGCATTTCTCGGCCAGCTACCGCTGCATCACCTACGCGGCGCGCGGCTACCCGCCGTCGGACGTCCCCACCGACCCGGGTGCGTACAGTCAGGACCGGGCGGTCGCCGACGCCATCGCAGTCCTGGACGGCACCGGGGTGCAGCGCGCTCACGTGGTGGGCCTGTCCATGGGCGGGTTCGCCACCCTGCACCTGCTGATGCGCCACCCGGACCGGGTCGGTGCCGCGGTGGCCGCCGGGGTCGGCTACGGCGCGCATCCCGGCCGGCAGGCGGGGTTCCGCGCGGAGAGCGAAGCCATCGCGGCCGCCTTCGAGGCCGAGGGCGCGCCTCAGGTCGCCCGCCGCTACGCGGTGGGCCCGGCGCGGGTCCAGCTCCAGAACAAGAACCCGCGCGGCTGGGCCGAGTTCGCCGCGGCGCTGAGCGAGCACTCGGCGGTGGGCGCGGCGCTGACCATGCGCGGCGTGCAGGCCGCCCGGCCCTCGCTGTACGCGCTGCGCGACGAGCTGGCCGCGATCAGCGCGCCGGTGCTGATCCTGGTCGGCGACGAGGACGAGGGCTGCCTGGAGCCCGCGCTCATGCTCAGGCGCACGATCCCTGGCTCCGGCCTGGCCGTGCTCCCGCAGACCGGCCACACGGCCAACCTCGAGGACCCCGGCCTGTTCAACGCCACCGTCGACCGGTTCCTCGCCCTCGCCGACCGCGGCGGCTGGCGCCGCCGCGATCCGCGCTCTCGGTCAGCCTCCACCACCGGCATCCGGTAGCACCCGTCCCGGCGTCAGGCCGGGCCGCCCCGGACCCTGCCAGAATGAGATCATGCCGGTGCTGGAGCGGGCCCGCACGGACGAGGTGGTCGTCGGGGCGGGCCTCGCGGCGCTCACCCTCGGGCGAGGCACGCTCGTCACCGTGGCCGTCATCGCCGCCACCATGGGCCTGCCCGTGGTCTGCCTGGGCTACAGCCTGATCAGGTCAGAGGGCGGGCACTCGCCGGTAGCTACCGCCCCAGATTTGTCCGGCAATCACCGGATAAATCTGGGGCAATAGCTCATCCGCGGTTAGACGAAGCCGTGGCCGCTCCGGCGCACCAGGGTGACGCTGTCCATCACTGTGGGGCTGGTGATGCTGGTGATGCCGTTGCTGTTCTGGGTCGGGTCGATGGCCCGGACCAGGATGCTGGTCTCGCCGCCGGGGAACCGCGGCGCCTGGACGTCGGGGACGATGAAGCTCCAGTTGGCGTGGCGGCAGGCGGAGCAGCCGGCGACCGGGTCCGGGATCTCGCCGTAGGGGGTTTCCATGGCAAGCGACCGCAAAGGCCGGCAATGACTGAGCCTTTCCCGGCGGCGTCGGCCAGGCAAGGAAGCCAGATCAATCTGGGACCGGGCCGCCCGGGCCGCCCGGGCCGCCCGGGCGGCGCCGGCGGCCCGGGTCGCGCCGGCGAGGCAGCCGTGATCACAACGGCAAGTAGTCACTCGCGTCCGGGGCCCGGCGGGCGCGAGCGCGGTTGCTGCGGGCTGTCAGGATGAGGGCGTGGACGTGTTGAGCAGCCGGATCCTGCTGCGCCCCGCAGACCTCGGCCGCAGCCGCCGGTTCTACCGGGACCAGCTCGGCCTGGCCGTCTACCGGGAGTTCGGCTCCCCGGCCGATCCCGGCGTGGTGTTCTTTCTCGGCTCCGGGTTCCTTGAGGTGTCCGGGAACGCCCCGGACCCGCCGGGGCAGTCGGTGATGATCTGGCTCCAGGTGCGGGACGTCCACGCCGAGTACGAGCGGCTGGCCGCGGCGGGGGTCCGCGTCCTGCGGGAGCCGGCGGCCGAGCCCTGGGGGCTGATCGAGATGTGGATCGAGGACCCGGACGGCGTCCGGATCGTCCTGGTGGAGGTTCCGGCCGATCACCCGCTCCGCCGCGACCAGCGCGATGTTAGTTCCGCTGCTCCCGCACCCGGCGCTTGATCCGGGCCAGCATCGCGTCCATGCCGCGCAGCCGCAGCGGGCTCACCAGGTCCTGCAAGCCGAGCCGGCTAGGGAACTCGCCGGGCGTGCTCAGAATCTCGTCGGCATCCAGCCCGTCGAGCCCGGCGTGCAGGATGCCGGCGAAGCCGCGGGTGGTTGGCGCCTCCCGGGGCGCGTCGAAGAACAGGTGAACGGTGCCGTCGGAGTCGACCTCGACCGCCAGGAACAGCGGCGACTGGCATTCCGGCACCGGTTCAAGCAAGTCGCGATTATCCGCATACCGGGCGGGCAGCGGCGGCAGCTCCTCGGAGAACTCCAGCAGCAACTGCAGCCGCTCCTTGCCCGGCATCGCACCGAAATCCTCGGCGATTTCCTGCAGCCGGGGATTCAGGGTGTCGGCGGTGGCCGTCACGGCGCCTCCCCCCTGCGGATGGGCACCCGGACCGAGTTTCCCCACTCCGTCCACGACCCATCGTAGTTGCGTACCTGCGGATATCCCAGCAGGTGGTGCAGCACGAACCAGGTATGGCTGGAGCGCTCGCCGATCCGGCAGTAGACCACCACGTCATCGTCGGGACGCAGCCCCGCCTCATCCTGGTAGATCGCCTCGAGCTCCTTGCGGCTCCGGAACGTGGCGTCCTCGGCCGCCGCGCGGGACCACGGAACGTTCTTGGCCCCGGGGATGTGGCCGCCCCGGACCGCGCCTTCTTGCGGGTAGTCCGGCATGTGCAGCAGCTCGCCGGTGTACTCGCCGGGAGAGCGGACGTCGATCAGGGGCGCGCCGAGGTGGGCCACGACCTGGTCCCTGAACGCACGGACGACGGTGTCATCGCGCTCGATCACCGGGTAGCTGGCGGGGGTCCGCTGCGGCACGTCGGTGCTCAGCGGCCGGCCCTCGGCGATCCACTTGGCCCGGCCGCCGTCCAGCAGACGCAGGTCCGGGTGGCCGAACAGCGTGCACACCCACAGCGCGTACGCCGCCCACCAGTTATTGCGGTCACCGTAGAGGACCAGCGTGGTGTCCCGGCTGATTCCTCTCTCGGACATCAGCCGGGCGAAACCCGCGCCGTCCACGTAGTCGCGAGTCACCGGGTCGTTGAGCTCGGTGTGCCAGTCGAGCTTCACCGCACCCGGGATATGACCGGTCTCATACAGCAGCACGTCCTCGTCGGACTCGGCCACCACCAGACCCGGGTCGTCAAGGTGCTCGGCCAGCCAGTCGGTGCTGACCAGCATCTCCGGGCGCGCATAGTCCTGGAACTTGGCTGCAGAATCGTACGGAAGCGCCACGAGACTCACCTCCGGTGCTGTCCGCGGCTGCGGCCGCATACCGTGCCGCGGATCGGGCTTAAGTCGTCATCAGCAGCTAACGCGGCGGGCCGGCCCAGCCTTCCCGCCGGGCGGCGTCAGGTGCCGAGCAGCTTGCGGGCGGCCTCCACGACCCGGTCGGCGGAGATCCCCGCCGCCTGCATGAGCTCGGCCGGGGTGCCGGACGTGGGCAGGCCGCCGACGGCCAGGTGGCTGACCTGGACCGGGTGGCCCGCGTCGTTGAGCGCCTCGAGCACGGCGCCGCCGATGCCCCCGGCCGGGTAGTGGTCCTCGACCACGACCAGCCGGTCCCCGGTCGCGGCCGCCGCTTCCAGCAGCGTCCGCGTGTCGATCGGCTTCACCGAGTACAGGTCCACAACCCGGGCGTGGATGCCGTCGCTGGCCAGCTGGTCGGCCGCATCCAGGCAGTTGTGCAGCGTCACGCCCGCGCCGATCAGCGTCACCTGGTCCTCCGGGCTGGACCGGACAACCTTGGCCCCGCCGACCGGGAACGCTTCGTCCGGCCCGTACAGCACCGGGTATGCGCCACGGGTGGTGCGCATGTAGACGATGCCGGTGCGCTCGGCCATCTCCTGCACCAGGGCGGCCGCGCTGGTGGCGTCGCTCGGGTACAGCACGGTGGACCCCTCCACCGCTCGCATCATCGCCAGGTCCTCCAGGGCCATCTGCGACGGGCCGTCCGCGCCGATCTCGACCCCGGCGTGGGAGCCGCTCAGCCGGATGTTCGCCTGCGAGATCGCCGACATCCGGATGAAGTCGTAAGCACGGGAGAAGAACGCGGCAAACGTGGCGGCGAACGGGACATACCCGCGCACGGACATGCCGACCGCGGCGGCGACCAGCTGCTGCTCGGCGATGAATATCTCGAAGTAGCGTTCGGGATACTTTTTGAGGAATTCCTCGGCATGCGTGGAGTTCCCCACCTCGCCGTCGAGCGCGACGACATCCGGCCGGGCACCAATCGCGGCCAGAGCCTGGCCGAACGCCAGACGGGTAGCGACCTTGGCGCCCAGCTCGTAGCGGGGCAGGCTGACCTCGCCGACGGGCCGCTGCTTGGGGGTGCCGGGTTCTGGCTGCGGGCCGGTGACGATCATGTGGCGCTCCCCGCCCAGCTCCACGATGGCCCGCTCCGCCATCTCCGCCGGCAGCGGCTTCCCGTGCCAGTCCTCGCGGTCTTCGATCTCGGAGAACCCGCGGCCCTTCCGGGTGCGGGCCACGATCACGGTCGGCCGGTCGGCGTCGGCCGCGTGGCCGAGCGCCTTGTCGATCTCGCCCAGGTCGTGCCCGTCGATGGGGATGGCGTGGCAGCCGAACCCCTCCACCCGCTTGACGTAGGTGTCCAGGTCCCAGCCCAGCTCGGTCGGGCCGCGCTGGCCCAGGCGGTTCACGTCCACAATCGCGGTCAGGTTGCTCAGCTGGTAGTAAGACGCCTTGTCGAACGCCTCCCACATCGATCCTTCGGCCATTTCGCTGTCACCGCACAGCACCCAGACGTGGTATGGCAGCTCATCGAGATAGCGGCCGGCCAGCGCGACCCCGACCCCGTCGGGCAGCCCCTGGCCGAGCGAGCCGGTGGCGACATCAACCCACGGCAGCACCGGGGTGGGGTGGCCCTCCAGCACCGAGCCAAACCGCCGGTACCGGTTGACCAGGTCGTCGTCGGAGACAACGCCCGCCGCCTTGAACATCGAGTAGAGCAACGGCGACGCGTGCCCCTTGGAGAAGATCAGGTGATCGTTGGCCGGGTTGTCCGGCTGCTGCCAGTCGTAGCGGAGATGGCGGGCCATCAGCACCGCCATCAGGTCGGCGGCCGACATGCTCGAAGTCGGATGGCCGGAACCGGCCGAGGTGCTGCAGCGGATCGAGTCCACCCGCAATTGCTGGGCGAGTTCGTGAATGCTGTCCAGGGCCTGCACGGTCATCGCGGTCTCCTCCGCTGCTTGGATTACGGCCTGCACCCGCTCGCCGTGCGCACGGCCGACGTCGCCATAGTGTCTGTAGTTTCCGCTGTACCGGCTTCCATTCCAGCAGGAGCTGCGAACTTGCCCGGGCTCGGGTCCGCATACTGCAGTTCCCCGGCGGGCAACGTGGTGTCGTAGCCGCGGCAGCTGCCACGCCGCCGGCCAAGCGGAGGCACCATGAACACCGTCCGGCATACGCTCGTCACGCCCGCGCACACGACGTCCTACCTGGAGGCCGGCCCGCAAGACGGTCCCCTGCTGGTATTCGTCCACGGCTGGCCGGGACTCGCGTCGACGTGGCACCACCAGCTCGGGCACTTCGCGGCCCAGGGCTACCGGGTCGCCGCGCCCGATATGCGGGGCTACGGCGACTCGACCGTTCATGACGACCCGGCCGCCTACCGGCAAGAGCTCGTCCTCGCCGACATGCTCGCGCTGCTGGACCACCTCGGGCGCGGGCGGGCGGTCTGGATCGGGCACGACTGGGGCAGTCCCACGGTCTGGAACATCGCCGCGCACTTCCCCGAGCGGTGCGCCGCCGTCGCCACTCTCGCCATCGCGTTCGGCACGCTGGAGCAGGGCTGGGACGGCCTGCTGGCCGTGGTTGACCGGGCCAGGTATCCCGAGGACACGAGCCCGTACGGCCAGTTCGACTACATGGCCTTCTACGAGGAGCACGCCAAGCACGCGGTGTCGGTGTTCGAGGCGGCACCGGGCAACACGGTCAAGGCGCTGTTCGGCCGCGGCGACCCGGCGGTGCACACCAGGCCCGCAGCGAGATCGGCGGTCACCCGGGACGGCGGGTGGTTCGGCGGTGCCAACAGTGCCCCGGACACGCCGCTGAGCAGCACCGTTCTGACTGAGAGCGACTTTTCCGAGCTCACCAGCGCGCTGACGCGTAACGGGTTTGACGGGCCTACCGGCTACTACCTCAACCACGACGTGAATGCCCGCTACGCCGGCGCCGCACCGGGCGGGCGCGTGCTCCGGCTGCCGGTGCTGTTCATCGGCGCGGCCTACGACCAGGTCGCCGACCTCAGCAGCCCTACGGCGCTCGACGCGATGCGCTCCACCTGCCCAGATCTCACCGAGGCCGTAGTTCCCGCCGGGCACTGGCTGCACCTGGAGGCTGCGCCCGCGGTGAACGGGCACATCGAGTCGTGGCTCGCCGGGCGGGTCCCCGAGCCGCCGTGGTGACGCCGCCTTAAGATCATGCCGTGCGGGTGGGCCTGGAGCGCGGCAAGCGGTGGGTCTTCGCCACGGCGCTGGACTGGCCGGGCTGGTGCAGACGCGGCCGGGGTGAGCAGGCCGCGCTCGAGGCGCTGCTCGACTACGCCGGCCGTTACGCGGCCGTCGCCGGGCCCGGGTTCCGGCCAGGTGAACTCGAGGTCGTGGGCACGGTGGCCGGCAACGCGACCACCGACTTCGGTGCGCCCGACGCGCCGGGCCCGTGGGACGACGAGCCGCTCGGGGCCGCCGAGGCTGACCGCCTCACCGGGCTGCTCGAGGCGTGCTGGAGCTACCTGGACCCGGTCGCCGCGACCGCGCCCGAGGTGCTGCGCAAGGGGCCCCGGGGCGGAGGCCGCGACCGCGACGCGATCATCGACCACGTCCGCGGGGCGGAACGGAGCCTGTCGTGTCCCAAAGCCGGGATCCGGGTGCCGCCGCGCACGCCCTGGGATCAGCAGCGCGCGGCACTGGCCGCGGCGCTGCGCTCCGGGGCCCCCGGCGGGAAGTGGCCGGCCCGGTACAACATCCGGCGTTCCGCCTGGCACGTGCTCGACCATGCCTGGGAGATCGAGGACCGGAGCCAGTGACATGAGCCGCCCGCCCGGCTAGCGCAGATGGCGCTCGATCACCGGGGTCACCATGGCCACGATCTCGTCTGGGCTGGCCGTGGCGACCGGTTCGACCCGGATGACGTGGCGCAGCATCGCGATGCCGATCAGCTGGGCCGCGACCAGGCCAGCCCGCAGCGGCGCGTTCTGGCTCTCGGCAGAGCCGCCGATGACGGGCAGCAGTTCCGCGGTCAGGAAGTCCCTGAGCAGGGCCGCGGCCTTTTCGTTGGAGACCGCGGACCGGACCAGGGCCAGGATCGCGTTGCGGCCATGATCACTGTCGACGACCTCCAGGTAGTTCCGGACGAGGGACTCGGAGAACTCGCGCGGGGGCGCGTTCCCGGGCCCCGCGAACAGCTCCGACAGCCGGCTGGGCAGGCCGGTCGCGGCGGTGAACAGCCGTTCCTTAGTCCCGAAGTAGTGCATCAGCAGGGCCGGGTCGACGTTGGCGACGGCGGCGATGGCGCGCAGCGAGGTCGGCTCGTACCCGCGCGCGGCGAACTGGCGGAGGGCGACGGCCAGGATCTCGTCCCGGGTGCCCGGCGTTCCCGGCCGACGCCCAGTGCGGCTCATCGGTCAAGTCTACGACCGTTGAGTTATTTACGGTAACCACATCCCGGTTGCGGGCTAGTGACCGTATTTGGGTTATGATCCAGGGGCTTTGCTTCCCTGACCTGCGATGCCGCCGAGGTACTGAGTGCGACTGTTTGACGCTAACTGGATGCAGATTGAGGAGTACCTACGGCGGGACGACCGGATCGTGCTGCCCACTGGCTCCACCGAGCAGCACGGCTTCCTCTCGCTGGGGACCGACGCCATCCTCGCGGAGCGGGTTGCGCAAGAGGCCGCCGAGCCGCTCGGTGTCCCAGTTCTCCCGGTGCTCCCGTTCGGGATGGCTCCCTACTTCGCCGCCTATCCCGGGAGCATGAGCCTGCGGATGACGACCTACATCGAGGTGCTGCGGGACCTGCTCGACGGGCTGGCCGCCCAGGGCTTCCGCCGCATCGCGATCGTCAACGGGCACGGCGGCAACGCACCGGTCAGCGGGTTCATCCGCGAGTGGCTCTGCCAGCAGCGCCCGGAGCGGGTACAGGTGCTGTTCCACAGCTGGTACAACGCGCCGCAGACGGTCGTCGCGGCGAACCAGTTCGACCGCGACCAGATGCACGGAGGCTGGGTGGAGAATTTCGCGTGGACCCGGGTGGCCGGAGCCGAACCGCCGTCGCAGCCGGCGCCGGTCGTCCAGCCGCGGATCGGAGGGCTCGGTCCGGCCGAGGTCCGGGCCGCGGCCCCCGACGGCGTGCTGGGCGGCGCCTACGCGCGCCCGGATGAGGACATGCAGGTCGTGTGGGACGCCGGGGTGGCTGAGGTCCGGGCGCTGATCGAGGACGGCTGGGCCCGATGACCGCGGGGCTGGCCGGCAAGACCGCAGTGGTGACCGGCACCGCGCACGGCATCGGCGCCGCTATCGCCGAGGCGCTGCAGGGCGAAGGGGTGGCCGTGCACGGGGTCGACAAGGACCGGGCCGACCTCACCCGGCCCGACGAGGTGCGCGCGTTCTTCGGCGAGGTCGGCGGCGTGGACATCCTGGTCAACACGGCCGGGGGCGTCGTGGGGCAGGTCGGGCGCCCGATCGAGGAGGTAACGGACGAGGACTGGAACGCGGTCGTGCAGGCCAACCTGTACAGCGCGTTCCTGTGCACCAGGGCAGTGGCGCCGGGCATGAAGGAACGCCGCTGGGGCCGGATCGTCAACATCTCGTCCGGGGCGGGCCGCAGCGTCAGCCTGACCGGGATCCAGGCCTACACCAGCGCCAAGGCGGGCCAGATCGGGTTCACCCGGCAGATGGCGCACGAGCTCGGGCCGTTCGGCATCACGGTGAACTGCATCGCTCCCGGGTTCATCCGCTCCAACCCGACGACCGAGCGGCAGTGGCAGAGCTACGGCGAGGAAGGCCAGCGCAAGCTGGTGGAGGGGATACCGATGCGGCGGCTTGGGCAGGCCGAGGACATCGCCAACGGCGTGATGTTCTTCGTCTCCGAGCGGTCTTCGTGGGTAACCGGGCAGACGATCTCGATTGATGGTGGCCATGCTCTCTTTTGATTCCGACGACGCGCGTTACCTGAGCGAGCTCGCCGAGTACGTCGGCGTGCCCAGCGTCAGCCGCGACGCGACCCACGAGACGATGCGCGCCGCGGCCGACTGGCTCGCCGGGCAGCTGTCGTTCGCCGGCGGCCGCGTGGTCGAGGACGAGGGCCACCCCGTGGTCCGCGGCGAGTGGCTCGGCGCCGACGGGGCGCCGACGATCCTGGTCTACGGGCACTATGACGTGCAGCCCACCGGCGACCTGGCCGAATGGACCACTCCCCCGTTCGAGCTGACCAGAGACGGTGACATCGTCCGCGGGCGCGGCGCCACGGACGACAAGGGACCGGTCTACATCGTGCTCAAGACCGCCCAGGCGTTCCTGGACCAGGAGCACAGCCTCCCGCTGAACGTGAAGTTCCTGTTCGAGGGCGAAGAGGAGATCGGCAGCCCGCACCTGCCGTCGTACGTCCGCTCCCGCGCCGACGAACTGGCCGCCGACCTGGTCATCTCGGCGGACGGGGCGATGTGGCGGCCGAGCGAGCCCTCGGTGTCGCTGAAGTCCAAGGGCCTGGTCTCCATGGACATCGTGGTCGAGGGCGCCGACACCGACCTGCACTCGGGACGGTACGGGGGCACGGTCGCCAACCCGCTGCACGCGCTCAGCGAGGTCCTGGCCGGCCTGCACCGGCCGGACGGGACCGTGGCCGTGGCCGGCTTCTACGACGGCATCCCCGAGCTCACCCCGGAGCGCCGCCGGGACATCGCCGCGATCCCGTTCGACGACAAGGAGTACCTCAGCGCGCTCGGGCTGACCGAGGGGCACGGCGAGGCCGGATTCGGCACGCTCGAGCGGCTCTGGGAACGGCCGACGCTGGAGATCAACGGCGTGAGCGGGGGCGGGAAGTACACGGTCATCCCGCACCTGGCCGTGGCCAACGTGTCCTGCCGCCTGGTGCCCGGCCAGGACCCGGACCGGGTGATCGAGGCCATCGTCGCTCACGTCGGCGCGCACGCACCGCATGGCGTGCGGGTCGAGGTACGCCCGGACGAGGCCCGGGTCCCGGCCTACACGATCCCAGCCGACCACCCGGCCATCCGGGCGGCCACGGCCGCGCTCGAAACGGTGTACCCCGGCCAGGAGGTGCTCGAGGCCTGCGTGGCGGGCACCCTTCCGGCCACGGCCCTGTTCGAGGAGGTGCTGGGGGTCAAGACGCTGTTCTTCTCGTTCTCCACCGCGGACGAGAAGCTGCACGCGCCCAACGAGTACCTGCGCATCCGCCGCCTCCGCGAGGGCATGCGGGCCTGGGAGCAGCTGTGGCGGCTGCTCGCCGACGGGCCGCACCGGCTGGCCCCGGCGGCCGTCACCGGAGGTGGCCCGAGCCGTGGCTGAGGCACCGCAGCCGCCCACCGAGGGCGGCTACACCGCCTACTCCTACCTCACGCCGGGCGTGGACTTCCGCAGCTTCGAGCTGGTGCCCGAGTTCGGGCGGGTGCCCGCGTACGCGGGCGGCCTGACTGCCGAGCAGGAGCAGCGGGCCCAGCGGCTGCTGCGCGACAGCCTGGTGATCAGCCTGCACGATCATCCGTCCCGGTTCCCGCTGCGGATGGAGGAGACCCCGGACTACTACCGCACCGGGCGCCAGCACGCCGGCTACGCGGGCCTGGCCGCCTCGGGCATGACCGTGGTGTTCGACAACATGATGGACGGCACCGCGTGCGTCACCGGGCACGCCCCGTGGCGCTGGGACGACATCATCACCGACCTCGGGATGCGCCAGGCCGACCTCGCGCACCAGACCGGCGTGATGACCATCCGCACGCTGGCCGACATCGACGAGGCGCACCGGACCGGGCGGGTGGGCCTGGTGTTCGGGCTCGAGGCGGCGACCCCGATCGAGAACGAGATCGACCGGCTGGACGTGCTGTACGGTCTCGGCCTGCGGCAGATCGGGATCGCCTACTCGGACGCCAACGCCCTCGGCAGCGGCCTGGGCGAGACCACCGACGGCGGCCTGACCGCGTTCGGCCGGCGCGCGGTGACCCGCATGAACAAGCTCGGGCTGGCCATCGACCTCTCCCACTCGTCGGACCGCACCGCGCTCGACGTGTGTGAGCACAGCGACCGGCCGGTGTTCATGACCCACGCGGGCGCCCGGGCCATCTGGGACATCCCGCGGATGAAGCCCGACGCGGTGCTGAAGGCGGTCGCCGGGACCGGGGGCGTGATCGGCATGTCGGCCGCCCCGCACACCACCCTGTCCGCCGCGCACCCGCGGCACTCGATCGAGTCGGTCATGGACCACTTCCGCTACATCGCTGACCTGGTCGGCATCGAGCACGTCGCGTTCGGGCCGGACACGCTCTACGGCGACCACGTCCAGTTGCACAAGGTGTTCGGCCACCTGCTGGGGATCTCCCGGTCCGTGAGCGGCCCGGCCTTCGAGCCGGTCGCCTACGTCGACGGCCTGGAGAACCCGACCGAGAACTTCGCCAACATCTGCGGCTGGCTGGTCAAGCAGGGCTTCGACGACGAGACGGTGCGGGCCGTTCTCGGCGGCAACATTTACCGCACCCTGCAAGCCATCTGGATCACGCCCCGGTAACCAGGCCGAGCTCCCGGCTTTCACTCCCCACCCCAGTCATCACCTGACCCGATTTAGACTGTTTTGTGGCCACCGGGCACCGGGCCAGTGAGAAGTGAAGAAAGTCATTTCTTGCCGGCCCCGTCTTGGCAGAGGGCTGGACGTCGCCAACGGCATACTGCGGGCCATCTGGGGTCACGTCCTGGTCCCGGGCGCCCGGGGCTCGTGGACGGCCGCCGACTGGTCGCCTACGGTTGTCGGCTGTTCACGTATGACCGGCGACTGGTCAGGTATGGCCGGAGGCCGGGGAGCCACGATTGTCGGCTGGTCGTGCGGGCCGGTGAGCTTGTCCTGGATCCAGATCTTCACCCTGATCACCGGCTGGCGCAGGTGCTGTTCACGGCGGTCGGCTTTGGCCAGCTTTCCCGGCCGATTCCGGTACCGCCAGCGAGCCCATGGCGAGCCCGGCCGGGCCAGCCGGACCGCTCCCGGGATGAACAGCAGCGGCACAAACACCCCGAATAGCCCGGTCCAGATCTTGCCCTTGAGCAGCGTGACCGAGGCGAGCAGGAAGATCACCGCCACCACGAAGTGCAAAGTAGCGACCGCGCCAGGGCTGCCAGGCAGCAACTGCCGGTAGTCAGTCACGCTTTTCACCCCGACCGGGGTGATGCCGAGCAGGAGCAGCGCTGTGACCCCGACGGCGACGAACACCGCGTCGATCGACAGCCGCCCCTCGTTGCTCCAGTACACGTCGCGCAGGTGGAGTATCAGGGCGAACTCATCGAGCACCAGCGCGGTGCCCAGGCCGAACAAGCTGGCCGCCGCCGCTCTCCAGGTCAGGGATCCCAACGGCGCGGCGAGTTCGCCGACACCGCCGACGGTCATGAACACCACCCCGAAGACCATGTGGTGGATGTGCACGGCACCAGCCACGACGTTGCCAGGCCACCACCGCACCTTGGCCCGGATGAGCCGGGCCGACAGCCGGATGAATCCGAAGGCAACCACGAAGGCGACAAAAAAGCAGAACAGCGGCAGCCGCCCAGTGTGCACGATTTGCCCTTGGAACCAGCCGGTCATGACAACACCCCACCTGGCGGGCCGCTATCGGGATCGGGCAACTGCGGACGGCACCGCGTCAAGTCTCGCCTACCCGGAATCTGCCCGCTAGCTGGCCACCTTCACCAGACGCACGGCGTGTCGTCCCTGTCCAGCGTCGGTGAGCACCGGGGCCCTACGATGAAGTGACCACTCCCGGGCACCGGGCTCGTGACCCGCCATGAACGGACAAGCGTGACATAGTGGGACGTTTGCGGGTCCGAAGATAAGAGAACGACGATCATGTCTGATGAATCCCGAATACGATACGGCAGCGTGACCGATCCAAGCCAGGCCGCGGAGCCGCTGCCGCAGCGCGACGAGCCGCTGCCGCAGCGCGGGGACCCGCTGCCACGGCGCGGCGACCCGCTCCAGCGCGAGGAATCCCTGCCTCAGCAGGGAGAATCCTTCCCGCAGCCCGGGGACCCCCTGCCCCAGCAGGAAGAATCCCTGCCGCAGTGGGGCGACCCCCGGCCCCAGCGCGGAGAACCACTGCCGCGCCGCGGAGACCCCCTGCCCCAGCCCGGCAACGCGCTGCCCCAGCGCAGAGAACCCCTCCCGCGCCGCGGAGACCCCCTGCCACAACGTGGAGAACCGCCACCCCAGCCCGGCAACTCGCTCCCTCAGCGCGGGGAACCACTGCCCCAGCGCGGACAACCCCTGCCCCAGCGCGGGGAACCCCTGCCCCAGCGCGGACAACCACTGCCCCAACGCGGACAACCCCTGCCCCAACGCGGACAACCCCTGCCCCAACGCGGAGACCCCCTGCCCCAACGCGGAGAGCCCCTCCCGCGCCGCGGAGAGCCCCTGCCCCAACGCGGGGAACCACTGTCCCAACGCGGGGAACCCCTGCCACGCCGCGGGGAGCCGCTGCCCCAGCGCGGGGAGCCGTCCGCTGACCAGGGGGCACTGCCCCGCCGCACCACTCGTACTCGCCGCTCCGGGCGGCACCGCAGCGCGCACCGGCTGAGCCTGCCCTCGGACGCGCCGACTCTGGTGGTGGCCGTGCCGGGCAGCGCCAGCGCCGCCAGCGACGAGCTCAGCGGTCACATCGCTGAGGCAGCAGGCGAGTCGTGCCAGGGCGCCAACATCCAGGTGGCCTACCTGGATGGCGGCGAGCGCCGCCTCGAAGAGGCGCTGTCGGTCCCCGGGTCAGGGCAATGGCCCGCGCTGGCGGTCATCGTGCCGTTGCTGGCCGGTCCCCATCCGTGGGCCGACGCCGCCCTGCATCGGGCTGTCTCCGGGGCGGCCGGGCAGGTCGCGCTGGCTGAGCATCTCGGCCCTCACCCGCTGCTGGCCGAGGCCCTGCACGCCCGCCTGGCCCAGGTGGGACTGGCTCGGGAGAGCCGCGTCCGCGGGCTCAGCATCAGCAACGCGGCGAACGGCGTCCTGGTGCTGGCCGACCGCGGCGACGACGCGGTCCGGGCGGCCGGGGTGGCCGCGGTTTTGCTGGCCGGCCGGCTGGCGGCCCCGGTCGTGCACGCGTCCATCGATGACCCGTCGGGCATCGCGCTCGCGGTATCGCAGCTGCACGGAATGGGCGCGTCCCGCGTGGCCATAGCTCCGTGCATCATCGGGCCGGAGACCGATCCAGCGGCCCTCGACGCGGTCGGCGCGGCGACCGGCGCGCTGTGCGCCCCGCCGCTGGGTGCGCACCCGGCCATCGCCCAGCTGGTGGCCATGCGTTACGGAAACGCCCTCGTCGGGTTGCGCCCGGCGGAAGGCTCTGCGTAGACCTTCCCTGGAGCCATTGACAGGGCCGCCCGGTTGCGCTGAGCTTCCTACTGCGAGCCCCCATGACGGTCAAATCTCCCCGCCCGTCTGGGCTGGCTGCCTCCGGAAGAGCTGTGAAGATCACCCAGAGAGGGGTGGCTGCAGTGACCGAATGGGACGCCACATCGTACGACGGCAAAGAGACGATCCTCCGCGTCGTCCGCAACGAGGCTGAGCGGCTGTTCGAGCTAGCCGAAAGGCCTGGTGCGTGGGAAGCTCCGACCGCCTGTGAAAACTGGAAGGTCAAGGACATAGTCGGCCATCTCATCGACACCACCGAGGGATACTTCACCGCCTTCGAGACCGCGCGACTGGGCTCGGACTCCCCGGCTGCGTTCGGACTGCCCGGCATGCACGAGCGGGCGGGCGAAATGGGGATCTCCCTTGGCCTCCTGCCCCAGCAGGAGGCGATGAACCGGATACGCGGCGACCTCGACAAGATGATGGGCATCCTCGAGCCGCTGACGCCCGAGGAGTGGTCGGGCTTCATGGTCCCGCACTTCTATATGGGCCCGCTGCCTGCCTTCTTCTACGCGGCCGGCCAGCTGATGGACTACGGCGTGCATTCCTGGGACATCCGCCAGGGCACCGGCCAGGCGCACGGGATGTCCGGCGACGCGGCCGACCTCCTGGTGCCGTTCATGTTCGTGCTCTGGCAGTCGACCATCAAGCCCGACGCCGACCTCAGCCCGTTCACGATCGGCATCCGGGTGACCGGCCGGAACGGCGGCGAGTACCGGGTATCCATCGGCGAGGGGGGCATGCAGTTCGAGCCGGGCAGTGTGGACGACCTGCCTGCGGTCATCGACTTTGACGCCGCGAGCCTGGTCCTGACCACGTTCGGCCGGAGCAACTCGGGCACCGCGCGCGGTGACCTCGACCTGGCGGACCGTTTCCTTAACCTGTTTTACCGGATTTAGGCGGTCAGCTTCCGACCTGGATCGTCTAGACCGTCATCGCGTCGAGCAGCCGTACGGCGCGTGCATGTCCGCAGCTTCCTGCCAGCGAAGTTGGGCCGCGAGTTCGAACGCGCTTGACGCATGCACCGCAAATGCCGGGGCGCCTTGGTGGTAATCCTGGATAAATCCACCTCGGCGGCATGCATGCCAGCCGGTATTCAGGTCGACCCAAATCCGCCAGCGCGGGAACAATTCCCCTAGTGCCTCAACACCGGCGTCTGCCAGCAGAGCTGCGCACATGCCGCTTCTCCACCCCCTAGCTATGCGGCAACATGACCACGATCCGTTAATACCAGAGGTGGCGCCAGATGAGGAGACCTTCAGCATAATGTCGCACCTACCCTAGGGATTTCCCTAGGGCTACCGGCACCTAATTGGCGGCCGGGCTTCAGAGCCCGCGCAGAACGAGCAGCGCCAGGTCATCGGTTGGCGGCTCCGACCCGAACTCACGCACTGCCCGCCGGATCCTGGCCACAACCGAGCCCGCGTTCTGGTCCGAGCATCCGCCCAGCAGGTCCCGCAGTCCGTCCTCGTCGTCCAGGAGCCGGTCACCGGACCGGCGTTCGGTCACCCCGTCGGTTACGCAGAGCAGCACGTCGCCCGGGGCCATGCGGAACGTATTCTGCTCGAACGTAACGCCTTCCAGCACACCGAGCAGCGGCTGCGAGTCGGCCACGGCCTCGACACCGCCGGCCGAGCGCAGCATCAGGGGCGGCGGGTGCCCGGCGCACACCAGCGATACCTTGGCCGGCTGGCCCGGTCTCGTGGCCGGGACGAGCTCTCCGTGGATCAGCGTGATGAATCGCGCCCGGGAGCCCTCGTCGACGATGAGCGCGTTGAGCCGCTCGAGCACGGTCGGGACGTCGTGCCCCTCCCTGGCCAGGATCCGGAGCGCGTGCCTGGTCAGGCCGGTCACCGCGGCGGCTTCGGGGCCCTTGCCGCAGACATCCCCGATCGCGAACCGCCAG
>Ga0335075_10003340_pt1 | contig 25498 bp, 21 predicted proteins | sample Lox_Sample_24_FD_206723 | JGI IMG/M metagenome (GOLD analysis project Ga0335075, IMG submission 206723) | Soil microbial communities from Loxahatchee National Wildlife Refuge, Florida, United States - Lox_Sample_2.4 | ecosystem: Environmental > Terrestrial > Soil > Wetlands | place: USA...
TCCTCCAGCGAATGAAAGGAGATCGCGGCCAGCCGCCCACCGGTGCCCAGCAGGTCCCAGGCGATGGGCAGGGCCTCTTGGAGCTGTGCCAGCTCGTCGTTGACGGCGATGCGCAGCGCCTGGAAGGTCCGCTTGGCCGGATGGCCGCCGGCGAACTGCGCGGGCACCGGGACCGCGGTCTTGATGGCGTCCACGAGCTCCTGGGTCGACGCGAACTCGTGGCGTCGCCGCTCGCGGCCGATGGCCCGGGCGATCTGCGAGGCATAGCGCTCCTCGCCGTACTCGCGCAGCAGCCGGGCCAGGCGCCGCTCGTCCCAGGTGTTGACGACCTCGGCGGCGGTCAGCGGCTGCGAGGGGTCCATGCGCATGTCAAGCGGGGCGTCATACGCGTAGGAGAAGCCACGCTCCCATGTGTCCACCTGCATCGAGGACATGCCCAGGTCGAGGTAGACGAGGTCGGCGCTCAGCCGCTCCTCGCGCAGCTCGTGCAACGCGGTGACGAAGTCCGCGCGGATGAAACGGGTCTCGCACTGGACCTCGGCGGCCAGCGCCGCGAAGCGCTCCTCGGCCAGCGGGTCGCGGTCGACGCCGATCAGCGTGCCGGCGGGCCCGAGCCTGTCGGCGATCAGGCGAGCATGGCCGCTCCCACCGACCGTGCAATCCACCGCCGTCTCCCCCGGCCGAGGGTCGACGAGGTCGATCAGCTCGCCCGCCAGAACCGGGATGTGCGTCTTGGTCATGTCAAGGAGTGTTGCCAAGGCTCGCTGCGAGGTCGGGGATACGGGTCAACACGTCCTCGAAGTTCTGCGCGTAGCGAGTGCGGTCCCAGACCTCCAGGCACTCTCCCGAACCGGTGACCATGACCTCTTTGCTGAGGCCGGCGTAGTCGAGGAGCGGGGTCGGGATCATCACGCGGTTGGCGGCATCGAGTTCGGTGTCAAACGAGGCGTTGAAGAAGAAGCGCTTGAGCTCGCGCGCCTTCGGCGAGAAAGGGTTGAGCCCCTCCAGCGAGGACTGCGTGAACGCGTCGTAGGCCTCGGGCGTCCAGATCGCCACCGTGCGCGGCGCGCCCTCCTCGACCTCGTGCGACGGAGCGAGCACCACGCCGTCCGACAGGGCTCCGCGGAACTTCACCGGGATGGTCAGCCGGTGCTTCGCGTCGAGCGCGTGTTCGAAGGATCCGCGGAAGGTCAAGGAAGCTCATACAAGGGCTTGAAAGCTCAAAACCCGGGTGGCTGGGTGGGAGGAGCCCTGCCACCCGGGTTCCGGAAGCGACGCCCACACTATCCCACTCTCTCCCACAATGCAACCCAAATGGCACCTGTTGCCCCACAATCTGGCCCACAGCCCGTGCGAGGGCCCCAAATCCCTCACCATCACGGACGATCCGGCGGTGGGACGGGGTGGGATACCCAGGGCGCCGCGGTGCACGAACGTGTGCAAAACACCGATCTGCGGACCCGGCTTGCATTCCGCGGGCGGTTCCGTCCGCGGGGTGTGCTCGGATGCCGGGGCGCGGAGGCGGTGGTTTGGCCTGCGCAGGCGCACTCGGGCGGGCGCGTGTGTGTGCAGTTACGGCGTCAGGGCGCAAAGCCCTGCGCGGGCGCCACGGGCAGCGCCACCACCAACCTCGCCCCCTGCGGCGACTTCGCTGACACCAGCGTCCCGCCGTGAGCCTCAGCCACGTCGGCGGCGATGGCCAGCCCCCGGCCGCGGGCGCCCCGGCCCCGACGCGGGCGCCGTCTCAAGGCGGCCACCGGGCCGGGGAGCCCGGGGCCGTCGTCACTGACGGCGATGCGCACGGTGCCCCCGCGCGCGGTGACCTCAATCCTGACCGGGCCCCTGCCGCTCCCCGGGCCCCTGCCCCTCACCGGACCCCGGCCGCTGGCCTCCGCTGCACCCGGTGGCATCCCGTGCTCGATGGCGTTGGCGACGAGGTTGCCGATCGCCTGCGTCAGGCGCAGCCGGTCGCCCCACACGGCGACGTCCGCCCCACTCCACCCCACCGCGATGGTCGTCCCGGCCGCCGACGCGCTGGCCTGCCACGCCTCGGCGCAGTCAGCCGCGAGCGCCCGCACGTCGACCCGGTCCAGGCGCCAGAGCATGCGGGGACCGCCCCCGGTCCCGGAGAGGTCATCGAGAGCGAGCGCCGCCCGGCCCAGCTCGGCATCGATGGCGCGCAGACGGCGGGGCGAGGGCGCCTCGCGCCCCGCCGGCGCGGCGAGACCCAGCCGGGCCGCCGTCAGCGGCCCGCGCAGCTCGTGGCACGCGCGGGCCACCGCCTCCATCCGGTCGCCGTAGGCCCTGAGCCGGGTGGCCGCCAGGGCCGCGACGAGGCCCGCGGCGCCCCAGCCGGCCAGTGACAGCGCCGCGCTCACCACGTCGAGCCTCCGTCCAGCAGCCGGTAGCCGACCCCCCACACGTTGATCACGAACTGCTGGCGGCCGATGCTGAGCTTGCGCCGCAACCGCGAGGCGTGCGAGTCCAGGGTGCGCGTCGCCCCCACCGACCGAAAGCCCCACACTTCGGCCAGCAGCTCCGCGCGCGTGAACACGCGCGTCGGCTCGGTGGCCAGGCGCAGGGCGAGGGCGAACTCCTTGCTCGTCAGGCGCACGGCCACGCCGTCGACCCAGGCGTCGCGTGACATCGGGTCGAGCTCGAGCGCGCCGACGCGCAGCCGTCCCAGGCGCGGGCGGGCCCGGGCGCGCCGCAACAGCGCGTCGAGCCGGCCGCGGAGCTCTCCGTAACTGAACGGCTTGACCACATAATCGTCGGTGCCGCGTTCGAAGCCGCGGATGCGGTCCAGCTCGCCGGCACGGCCCGACAGGATGAGGACGGGCAGCCGGGAGTCCAGGCCGCCGCCCCGCCGAGCCGAGCCACGGACCTCGGCCAGGAGGTCCAGCCCGTCGCGATCAGGGAGGCCGAGGTCGATGACGGCCAGTTCGGCCGCTCCTGCGGCGATCAGGCGCAGCCCTTCGGCCGCGGTGCCCGCCTCGATCGGCTCATAGCCGTCGGCGGCGAGATTGTCAGCGAGGAACCGCCGCGTGGCGCAGTGGTCCTCTACGATGAGGATGGTTGGAAGATCGGGCTCCATATAGATAAGAGCCTCGAGCCCGCCCCTTTCCACCCCCCTCTCGCTGCAACATCTAATTCAGGGGTCCCGGCGGAGCAGGATTCGCCCATATGATGCCGACGCGATGTACCGACGCGGCAACTACAGCTCAGGCGACGACTTCGTCCTGGAATACGGAGAACTGCGGTTCACCTTCAACGAGCGCGACTTCCGCGAACGGTGCGAGCAGTCGGCGCGCAAGCTCGGCTTCATCAGCGGCGCCGTCGAGGAGGACGAGGCCGAGGACCTCATCAACCTCGTCGTCAACGGCGAGGTCACCGACCCGGCGTCGGCGCTGGGCGAGCACGTCAACGAATGCTGGGCCGAACTGGTCGGCCCCTCCGAGCGCTCGCTGGTGCACTGGCTGCGCCGGCTGATCTTCCGCGGCGCCTGGCTGGACCAGCGCGTCAAGGAAGGGGAGCTCGACATCGCCTTCGACGACGACACCTCGGCGTTCATCTACGTCCAGCCTGATCGCGGCGGCGAGCCGATTGAGCTCGCGCCCGAGCCCAGCTGGAATCGCGTCGCCTACCAGCGGCGCTAACCACCGGCCCCCACCAGCCCCGCCACGTTCTGGTCCTTGGGGGCGGGGTTGTCCAACAGCAGTCGCGGCACCGTCACGAGCTTGTAGCCGCGCTTGCGGATCGCCTTGACGATACGCGGCAGCGCGGCCACCGTCTGGGAGCGATCGCCCCCCGCGTCGTGCAGCAGGATGATCGCGCCAGGCTCCAGCCCGGCCAGAGCACGCTGCACGATGACGTTGACGCCCGGGCGCTCGTAGTCGTCGGTGTCAACTGACCACAGCACCATCAGCATGTTGTATTTGCGCAGCAGCGACAGAGTGGTGTGATCCCACACCCCGTAGGGCGGACGGAACATGCGCGGGAAGGGCGCCCCATAGTTGCCGATCGCGTCGGCCTCCTCGATCAGCTGAGCGGACTGGGCCTTGCGCTTGAGCTGGGACATCGGCAGGTGCGACTCGGTGTGATCACCGATGGGATAACCGCGCGCCACGATCTGGGCGGTGGCGGCGTGGAAGTAATGCTCCTCGAGTCCCACCTCGAAGAAGGTCGCGGGCACGTGCTCGCGCACCAGGACCCGCAGGACGTCGGGCGTGTAGGGGCCCGGCCCGTCGTCGAAGGTGAGCGCCACCTCCTTGTGCTGGGTGCCGGCCGCGCGGACGTAGGGCGTGTAGGCGAGGGTGCGCGTGATCGCCTGGTTCTCCGCACGCTGCTCGTCCACCACGAACGAGCCGGCGCCGCCGCTGGCCAGCGTCTTGATGCGGCGGAAGAAGCCGTTGGAGACCACCGGCGCCGGGTGCGCCGCCGGGTGGGACCCTGACGCCGCGGCGCCGACGACGATCCCGACGACGAGCGCGACCGCGGCCGTGGCCAGCAGCGCGGCGATGGCCCGCCGCCGGCGGTGATGGGGCGCCACCGGGCCGCGGGGGCGATCACCCGCGCGACGGGGCCGGGCATCCGGGGAGCCGTTGCGCTCACCCTCGGACCGCTCGCGGCCGCCCGCGCCCGCGGAGGGACGATCGCCGGTCGCCCCGGAGCGATCGTCGCCGTCACGCGGGTCGGAGCCCCGCCCCGGGCCCTCCTGAAGTGTCGAATAGCCGTCGTCCATCGTGGGTCCCCGGTGGACATGATGGCGCGTGGCGCCAACCGTCACCGTGCCTGCAACGCCGCGCCCGCCGCCGGAGGATCTCGTGTACGCCACCGCCTTCCGCGCGGATGACTACGCTGCGTCCGCCATGAGTGCCACCGTCTGGCTCGTCATCCCGACCTACAACGAGGCCGAGAACCTGCGCAACATCGTCGCTGCGAGCGTCGCCGAGCTCGAGCGCACGGCCCCCGGCGACTACCGCATTCTGGTCGTGGATGACAACTCGCCCGACGGGACGGGCGCGATCGCCGACGAGATGGCCGCCCAGTCCGAAGCAGTCGAGGTCCTGCACCGGCCGGGCAAGAGCGGCCTCGGCCAGGCCTACCTGGCCGGCTTCGCTCACGCGCTGGCCGGAGGCGCGCAGCTCGTCATCGAGATGGATGCCGATTTCTCCCACGACCCGCGCTACCTGCCCCAGCTGCTCGAGGCCGCCGAGAACGCCGACCTGGTGCTCGGCAGCCGCTACGTGCCCGGGGGCGGCGTGCGCGATTGGGGCTTGCTGCGGCGGCTGGTGAGCCGCGGCGGCGGCATCTATGCGCGCCGCATCCTCGGCGTCCAGGTGCGCGACCTCACCGGCGGATTCAAGTGCATCCGGCGCGAGGTCCTGGAGGCGATCGACCTCCCGAGCGTTCGGGCGGAGGGCTATGTCTTTCAGATCGAGGTCACCTATCGCGCCCTGCTGGCCGGCTTCCGCGTGCGCGAGATACCCATCGTGTTCGCAGACCGCGCGCTGGGTAGCTCCAAGATGTCCACTCGAATCGCCGTCGAGGCGATGCTGTTGGTGCCTGTGATGAAGCGCAGCGCGCCGGCGGCACTCGCCCGGGCGGGAGCACCGCGTGCCCCGACGCTCAATTAATACGATCTCAATGTTGCTCACCCCGCATCAGGCACGAGCGCAGGCATCCTGAAGTTGATGAGTGCCACCAGCCCTTCGAGCGCGACGCCGTCCATCGGCCTGCCCGCCGGCTCCGGGACGGCGCTTCCCGCCCCCGGGGTTGCGCTCGGCCCTGCGCCGCCGGCCGAGCGCCCCGGCACCGCCGACCGGCAGCTGAGCCGGCGTGCGCTGGCCGCCGTCGGCGGGGTCGTGGCCAGCGGCACGCTCATCGCGGTGGCCGCCGCCCACACCGAGTCGCTGCTGCCCGAGTCCATCCGCCCGGTCCCCGCCGCGCTGGCGGGGGCCTTCGGCTCGCTCTTCCTCAACCTGCATGTCGGCGGCGCGATCGCCGCGCTGGTGCTGATGTTCATCTCCTACGCCGCCGTCGTCGCGCTGGCGGGCCAGCTGTCGGCGCGCGTGGTGCTCCTGGCCATTGCCGCTGTCCACGCCGTCGTCCTGCTCGCCCCTCCGCTCGCGTCGACCGACGTCTTCAGCTACCAGGCGTACGCCAGAATGGGGGCCGTCTACGGGATCAACCCGTACACCCACGGGCCCTACGCCAACAACCCAGACGCCGTGTTTCAGTACGTCGGCGCGAGATGGTCAACCATCCCCAGCGCCTACGGGCCGGCGTTCACCGTCTTCAGCTACCTGCTGGCGCCGCTCACCATCGCCACCAGCGCCTTCGCCTACAAGTCGATCGCCGCCGTCGCCAGCCTCGCGCTGGTGGCCGTGGTGTGGCGGTGCGCTCAGCTGCGTGGCGCCGATCCCGTCAAGGCGGCGGCGCTGGTCGGGCTCAACCCCCTGCTCCTCATCTACGGGGTCGGCGGTGGCCACAACGACCTCCTGATGCTCCTGGCCATGATGGGCGGCGTGTACGCGATCCTGGCCTCGCGCGAGCGGGTGGGCGGGGCACTCAGCCTGCTGGCCATCGGCGTCAAGCTCACCGCCGGCCTCGTGCTGCCCTTCGCGCTCGCCGCCGGCGGCTCGGCGCGGCAGGCCCGGGCGGGCCGGCGTCGCCTGGCCGTGGGCGCCGGCATCGGCTTGATCGCCCTCGCCGCGCTGAGCCTCAGCGTGTTCGGCTCCGGCTCGATCCACGTCCTGGGGACCGTGATCAAGAGCCAGAGCGGCGGGGACTCCCCCAGCATCCCCGGGGCGATCTCAACCAGGCTGGGCCTCCCCACCCTCGGCCACATCACCGGCTTCGCGCTCGCCGGCGCGTTCGCGGTGACCTTGTGCTGGCTGCTGCGGCGCGTGTGGCGCGGGCAGACCGACTGGATCGACGGCGCCGGCTGGGCCATGCTGGCCATGCTCGTGGCCTCCAGCTCGGTGCTGCCGTGGTACGTCGCCTGGCTGCTGCCCCTGGCCGCGCTGGCCCGCGATCGGCGCCTGGCCACGACGGCGATCGCCTTCACCGGGGTGGTCCAGCTCATCACGCTGCTGGGGTACATCCCGCACGGTTTCCTGTAACGCGGTGGCGTACCCAGCCCGTAGGATGCAGCGATGAGCGATGCGCCGAGCATCTTTGACGGTGCGCCGCGCGAGCTGTCGCTGGTCAGCGTCGTCGCCCCCGTCTACAACGAGGACGCCACGATCCTCGAGTTCCACGCGCGTGTGTGCGCCGCGCTGGACGGGCTGCCCTTCGAGCTGGTGCTCGTCGACGACGGCTCCACCGACGGGACCCCGATGAAGCTCGAGACCCTCGCGGCGACCGACCCGCGGGTGCGCGTCGTCTACCTGTCGCGCAACTTCGGCCACCAGACGGCGCTGACTGCCGGGCTCGATCACGCCGGAGGGGACGCCGTGGTCATGCTCGACGCCGACCTCCAGGACCCGCCCGAGGTGATCACGACGATGCTCGATCACTGGCGAGCGGGCTGCGACGTCGTCTACGCGGTGCGCGAGCAACGCGACGGGGAGTCGCGCTTCAAGCTGGGCACCGCCCGCCTCTTCTACCGGCTGTTCGACAAGCTGGCCCAGGTCGAGCTCCAGCACAACTCCGGTGATTTCCGGCTCCTGGACCGCCGCGCGCTCGACGCGCTGCTCTCGATGCGCGAGCGCAACCGCTTCCTCCGCGGGATGACGGTGTGGGTGGGCTACACGCAGGCCGCCGTGCCCTACCACCGCGACTCGCGCTACGCCGGTGAGACCAAGTACACGCTCCCGCGCATGCTGCGCTTCTCGCTGGACGCGATCTCCTCGTTCTCGCACCGCCCGCTGCAGCTGGCCACCCTGCTGGGATTCCTCATCTCGACGCTGGCCTTCATCGCCATCCCCGTCGTGGTGGTGCTCCGGATCCTGGGCTCCTACCTGCCCGGCTTCAGCGCGGTCACCATCCTGATCCTGCTGCTCGGCGGGATCGAGCTGATCGCCATCGGGATCATCGGGGAGTACGTGGGCCGCATCTACGACGAGGTCAAGGGCCGGCCGCTGTACCTGGTCCGGGCGCGACGCAACATGCCGGTCGCCGGGATCGAGCCCGACATCTCGGCGCTGCCTCCCGCCCACGCGCTGCCGCCCCGCGGCGGCGAGGACGCCCCTAGCCCCCCGCTGGACTAGGGCCCACCGAAGGATTCGAGCGTCCGTCGGGCTGGCCGCCGGCCGCCCGGCGCAGCTGGCGCACCTCGCCCGGGGGCCGGTCATCGGCCTCGTCGGCGGCCACCTCGAGCGCGCCGATCCGGCTCGAGAGGCCCCGGATCGCGTCGGCCACGGGATCGGGCAGGTGGATCCAGTCGGTGTCGGGCCCCTCCGGACGGCGCCCCTCCACCCGGACGGGATGCCCGGGATTGCCCACCACGGTGGAGTTGGGCGGGACGTCGTGGATGACGACGCTGTTGGCGCCGATCTTCGCGCCATGGCCGACCGTGATCGGGCCCAGCAGCTTGGCTCCGGAGCCGATGGTGACGTTGTCCTGGACCGTCGGGTGGCGTTTGCCGGTGGCAAACCCGGTTCCGCCGAGCGTGACGCCCTGGTACATGGTGACGTCGTCGCCGATGGCGGCCGTCTCGCCGATGACCACGCCCATCCCGTGATCGATGAAGAACCCGTTGCCGATCTGCGCCGCCGGATGGATCTCGATCCCGGTCACCGCCCGGGCCAGCGCGGCGATCAGACGCGGGGCCAGCGGCACCCCGGCCCCGTAGAGGGCGTGGGCCACGCGGTGAGCCAGCAGCGCGTGCACCCCCGGCCACGCGGCGAGGATCTCCCATGAGCTCACGCCGCGCGCCGCCGGATCGCGGGTCTTGGCCGCGCTCACGTCGCGCCGGATCTCCGCCACGGTCCGGGTCATCAGGCCGAGGCCGAACATGCCGTGAAGGCTACAGAGCCAGGGGTCCCGGCTCGCGAGGTGCTCGCCGTCCGGTCACGGGGCAAAGAACGGGGTCGAGACGTAGCGCTCGCCCGAGTCGGGCAGGATGACCGCGATCCGCGCCCCCCGCGACTCGGGCCGCGACGCGATCTGCACGGCCGCCCACACGGCCGCCCCGCATGAGATCCCGGCCAGCACGCCCTCGCGACGCGCCAGCAGCCGGGCGGTCTCGATCGCAGCCTCGTCATCGACCGGGATCACCTCGTCGAGCAGCTCGCGGTTGAGCACCGCGGGGACGAACCCCGCTCCGATGCCCTGGATCTTGTGGGGCCCGGGCAGGCCGCCGGACAGGACCGCCGAGGCCATCGGCTCGACGGCCACCACGCGGCAGTTGGGGTTGCGCTCCTTGAGCACCTCCCCCGCGCCGGTGATCGTCCCGCCGGTCCCGACGCCCGCGACGAGGATGTCGACGCGCCCGTCGAGGGCCTCCCACAGCTCGGGCCCGGTGGTGCGGCGATGGACCTCGGGGTTCGCCGGGTTGGAGAACTGGTCCGGGAGGAACACGTCGTCGCGCGCGGCCAGCGTCTGCGCGGCGTCGACGGCCTCCGTCATCCCGCCCAGTGACTCGACCACCTGCACCGACGCGCCGTAGAGACGCAGCAGCGCCTCACGTTCCCGGCTCATCCCCTGGGGCAGGGTCAGGATCAGCGGATAGCCCTTCGCGGCGCACACGAAGGCGAGGGCGATACCCGTGTTGCCACTGGTGGCCTCCACGATCGTCGTGCGGCCGGGCTCGATGCGGCCTTCGCGTTCGGCGGCCTCGATCATGGCGACCCCGATGCGGTCCTTGACGCTGCCGCCGGGGTTGAACGACTCGACCTTGGCGAACAGCTCAGCCTCCCCGCCGACGCCCAGATGCGTCAGCTGGACGATCGGCGTCCGACCCACGAGTTCGGTGATGTTGGTCGGGATTCCCCCCACGCTCGACACCCTAGTCCAACCCCGGTACGGGTGTCAGATGTGGTACATCGGCGCGCCGGCGGCGCGGATCTCCTGCTCGGCCACCGAGGCCACCGTGGCCTCAGCCAGCACAGCGCGCGCCGCTCCGGCCGCCTCGGCGAAGACGCCGGTGGCCTCGGGCCCCAGAGGACCATCCAGGAGCTCCACCAGCTCGAGCACGGTCACCTCGTCGCTGGGCCGGGCGAAGGTGTAGCCACCCTTGACGCCGCGCTGGGAGCGCAGGATCCCGGCGCGCCGCAGGGTCGCGAACAGGTGCTCGAGGAACTGCACCGGGATGTCGCGCCGCCGGGCCAGCTCGGCGATCGGGACCGGACCGCCGTTCCCCTGATGGTGCAGCTCCACCAGCGCGCTCAGGGCATACGGCGACTTGGTGGTGATGGAGATCATCTGCGTCCGATGCTAGTGGGGCCACTCGATGACCGCCGCAGCGGACATCGCGCTCAGACGCGCCGTGCGGCGGCTAGATCCAGCCGCGCTCGGTGGCGATGAGCACCGCCTGGGCGCGGTCCATGGCACCGAGCTTGCCGTACACGTTGTGCAGGTGGGTGCGGATCGTGCTCGTCGACAGGCCAAGCTCGTTGGCGATCTGCTTGTAGACCATCCCGCGGGCCAGCCGGCGCAGGACGTCGACCTCGCGGCTGGACATCGGGCAGGGCTCCACCTGGCGCGGGCGCTCACCGGAGGCCGGGAGCGGCAGCTCGTACATGACCTTGCGCAGGCTGGCCGGGGTCAGGCCGACGGTGCGGGCCACCGCCAGGAGCTCTGACGGGGTGATCGAGCCGCCCAGCACGTAGTGGGCGAGCATGTCGGCCAGGCGCACCAGCGCGGCCTCGCCCGTCGCGTCCTCGGCGTGGTGGCGCTCGATGACGGAGGCGATCGACTTGGGCAGCGCCCACCGGCGGGCCAGCACGCCACCCACGAGAGCGTGATCGACGCCCAGCTCGCGACGCTCGCGCTGGAGGCGGTCCTCCGGCGTGCGCGCCTCGGCGTGGACCTGCGACGGGTAGCCGGGGTAGGCGTGGACGAGGACGAGCTTGCCGATGTCGTGCAGCAGCGAGGTCACCATCAACCGGTCCCGGGCCTCGTAGCCGATCTCGCGGGCGAGACGGTCGGCGGCACGCTGGGTGGCGACGGAGTGCAGGCGGAAGCGCTCAGGGATGCCCTGCCACACGGCGGTGCGCTCAAAGAAGTCAAAGGTGCGAGCGCGACTGGCGATCGCGTGCACGGTGCGCGGGGTCAGCACATCGACGCCGGCGACGACGCTGTCGACGCGACCGGCGGTCGGGCCCTCCACCTGGTTGGCGAGGCGCACGACGGTCACGGTCAGGGCCACATCGGCCTCGACGGCGGACACGACGTCGCCGACGGACGGCTCGCCGTCCTCGAACAGGCGCAGGACGCGGTTGCGCGACTCCACCAGGACGGGGTAGGCCTCGAGGGCCTCGAAGGCCGTCGTCAGCCGCCGGCCGTGGCCTTCGTTGTGGTGGCGCTCGCGCGTGGCGTACGGGTCAGTCGGCACAGCAGTCTTCAAAGCAGCAGTTGCCACCGGGACCTCATCCCTTCCTACCCGTTCGCGGGCGCGTCAGAGTCGCAGTATTCGGCTTGCTCCCAAGCATTGCCCTTACTATCGGCAGATGAGAGCGGCGGTTTAGCGATCAGTCGACGTCGTCTCGCGCGCGGGCCAGAGCGGAGTCGATCCTGGCCAGGGTGTCGTCCTTTCCGAGGAGCGCAACGGTCTCGAAGATACCGGGCGAGACGGTCTGACCCGCGATGGCCACCCGCACCGGTTGAAAGACCTTGCCCGGCTTCGCCTCGAGCGTGTCGACGACGCCGCGCAACGCGGTCTCGATGTGCTCGGCGTCGAAGGGGTCGACCTCGCTCAGCGCGGCGCGCGCCGCGGTGAGCGCCGGCACGCCGCCATCGCCGCGGATGACCTTGTCGAAGGCCTTGGGGTCATCGACGGGACCGTCGAACACGAACGAGACCAGCGGCCAGAAGTCCCCGAGGGTCTGGATCTTCTCGTCGGTGATCTCGACCGCGCCGCGCAGCCCGGTGCGGCCGGTGAACGTCTCCAGGCGGCGGGTGAGCTCGTCGATGCCCAGCGCGCGCAGGTGGCGGCCGTCGAGGTGGCGGAGCTTCTGCTCATCGAAGATCGCCGAGTTCTTGGAGACGCGATCCAGACGGAACCGCTCCGCCAGCTCGGTCAGGCTGAAGAACTCCTCGTCGGAGGCGAAGCCGGCGCCGAGCAGCGCGATGTAGTTGTCGACCGCCTCGGGCAGGTACCCGGCCTCGCGCAGCTCCTGGACTGAGGCGGCGCCGTGGCGCTTGGAGAGCTTCTTGCCGTCGGGACCGTGGAGCAGCGGGAGGTGCGCGTACTGGGGCACCGGCGCGCCGAGGGACTGAAAGACCCGCATCTGCTTGGGCGTGTTGGAGAGGTGGTCGGCCCCACGCACGACATGGGTGATGCCGGCGTCGAGATCGTCGACGGTCACCGCGAGCTGGTAGACCGGCGAGCCGTCAGCCCGGGCGATCACGAAGTCATCAAGGCTGGCGTTGGGGAAGCTGACCTCGCCGTAGACGATGTCGCGTACCAGGGTCACTCCCTCGTCGGGAAAGCGCAGGCGGACCGCGCCCTCGGTGCCCGGCTCGCCGCGGAAGCCTCGATCGGAGCCGTGCTGGGCCTTGTAGGCGCGCACGTCGTCGGTGGTTGCGGTGGAGTGATAGGCGTGCCCGTCGGCGAGCAGCTGGGCCACCACCTCGGCATGACGGCCGGCACGCTGAGACTGGAAGATCGGCCCCTCGTCGTAATCGAGGTTCAGCCACTGCAGCGCGTCGAGAATCTGGTCGACGTTCTCGGGCGTGGAGCGCTCCCGGTCGGTATCTTCGATGCGCAGGACGAGCGTGCCGTTCTGCCCGCGCGCCAGCAGCCAGTTGTAGAGCGCCGTCCGGGCGCCGCCGATATGCAGGGCCCCCGTGGGGGACGGAGCGAACCGAACACGTAAGGACATGGATCAAGCATGCTAATTGGCGCCCACGTCTCACAGTCGGGCGGTCTGGACAAGGCGATCGAACGCGGCGAGGAGAAGGGCTGCGAGTCGATCCAGATCTTCAACCAATCGCCGCGCATGTGGCGGCCCACCGCGTACGGCGACGACGACTTCGCGGCCTTCAAGACGGCGATGAAGCCCAGCCCGATCAAGGCGGTCCTCATCCACGCCGTGTACCTCATCAATTGCGCCTCGGAGGACGCCGAGATCCGCGACAAGTCCCGGGCCTCGCTGATCCAGTCCCTGCGCGTGGGCGCGGGCATCGGCGCCGCCGGAGTGGTGCTGCATCCCGGCTCGGCCAAGCAGGGCGACGTGTCGCAGGCCATCAAGCGGGCCGGCAAGGTCATCAAGGAGGCGCTGTCAGAGACCGATGGCTGCCCGCTGCACCTCGAGGACACCGCCGGCGCCGGCGGCACCCTGGGGCGGTCCTTTCAGGAACTGGCCGAGCTGCTGTCGGCAGCCGGCGGCGGCCGGCGCCTGGGGGTATGCCTTGACTCCTGTCATCTGTTCGCCTCCGGCTATGACATCCGCACCGCCGCCGGGCTGACCGAGGCCATGGACGAGTTTGACCGGATCGTGGGGATCAAGCGGCTGGGGTCGCTGCACCTCAACGACTCCCAGACGCCGCTGGGCTCCAACCGCGACCGCCACGCCAACATCGGCACCGGCGAGCTGGGCGAGCGCGGCTGCGCCGCCTACCTGTCCGAGCCCCGGTTCGACAAGCTCCCGCTGGTGCTGGAGACCCAGGGTCCCGAGCGCCAGGGGCCCGCGCGCGAGGAGGTCGAGCTGTGCTTCACGCTGCGCAAGCGCGGTTTGGCCTCGCGCAAGCGGACCAAGGCGCGCGCAACCAGCTCGACCCGGTAGCGTCCAGAGGCGCGCCATGAGCGACCTGACCCGGCCCGGCGACGCCCTCGTGGTCTTTGGCATCACGGGGGACCTCGCCCGCAAGATGACCCTGCGATCGCTGTACCGGCTCGAGGAGCGGGGCGTGCTGACCTGCCGGGTGATCGGGGTGGCCGCCGAGGACTGGACCGACGATCACCTGCGCGCCCACGCACTGGAGGCCGTCAAGGCCACGGGCGAGCCGATCGACGACGCTGTGTGGAAGCGCTTTGCGGAGCGACTGTCCTACGTCGGCGGCGACTTCGACGACGCCGCCACCTACCAGTCGGTGGCCATGGCACTCGGTGACGCCGCCAATCCGGTGTTCTACCTCGAGATCCCTCCCTCGCTGTTCGCCACCGTGATCGCGGGCCTGTCGGGGGCCAAGCTGCTGCAGGGCGGCCGGCGGGTGGTGGTGGAGAAGCCGTTCGGGCACGACCTCGCCTCCGCCCGGGCGCTCGCCAACGAGCTCCACAAGTACGTCGAGGAGCCCCAGCTGTACCGGATCGATCACTTCCTGGGCAAGCTGGGCGTGGAGGAGTTCCTCTACCTGCGCTTTGCCAACGCGATTCTCGAGCCGGTGTGGAATCGAAGCTTCATCTCCTCGGTGCAGATCACGATGGCCGAGAGCTTCGGCGTGCAGGACCGCGGTCACTTCTATGACCCGGTCGGCGCGCTGCGCGACGTGGTGGTCAACCATCTGCTCCAGATCGTGGCCAACATCGCCATGGATGCGCCCGCCGGGGCCGATCCCGACAGCCAGAAGGACGCCCGCCAGGCGGTGTTCGTGGCCATCGCGGACGCCAAGCCCGCGCACTACGTCCGCGGCCAGTACGAGGGCTACCGCGACATCGACGGCGTGCGGGCCAACTCGACCACCGAGACCTTCGTGGGGCTGCGCCTGGACATCGAGAGCTGGCGCTGGTCCGGCGTCCCCTTCTTCATCCGCACCGGCAAGCGGCTGCCGGTCACCCAGACCGAGGTGCGCCTCATGTTCCGCCGCGCGCCGCGACTCCCCTTCATCTCGACCGGCCGCCGGGCACCGGAGCCCAGCCAGCTGGTGGTGCGCATCGACCCCGACACCGGCGTCCGCATCGCGCTGGACGCGCGGCGCGCCGACAAGCAGAGCGTCGCGGAGATCGACCTGGACATGGAGTTCGCCAAGGAGGGCGGCGCGGGCGCCACCCCCTATGAGGTGCTGCTCCAGGCGGCGCTCGCGGGTGACGCCAGCCACTTCACCCGCCAGGACAACGTCGAGGCGTGCTGGCGGATCGTCCAACCGCTGCTGGACTCACCGCCTCCGGTCATCCCCTACGCCCAGGGATCCTGGGGCCCGGCCGAGACCGAGGACCTCACCGACGGATTCGCCAGTTGGCGCGGGCTCTGGCTCCCCACCGCCGGCGAGTGACCCGCCCGCATGCGAGGTTGCCCGAGTGGGTAGCCACGTTCGGTGAGGGTCGGTCAACAATGGTGAGGAGCCGCGTATGAGACTGAGCTTGACCAGCGTCATCTGGCTGATCGTGGGAGTCCTGGTGGCCTCCTCCCATCACTACCTCAACCACCTCAACGCGATCAAGCCCGTGGTCTCGGCTCTACTCGCGGTCGTGCTGTGGCCCCTGCTGTTGCTGGGGATCAACCTGCACATTCACTGAGCCGCGGGGCATACCCCGGAGCAGCTCAGCCGACGCCCGCGGGCTCCGGTTCGCGCTCGCCGTCGACGGCGGGCTCGGCCATCAGCGCTGAGCCCAGGAGCGCGTCAAGCTCCGCGTAGAGGCTCGCGTCGCGCGACACGCGGAAGCTCGGGCCGAGCTTGAGCCGGCGGTGCCCGATGGTGGTGCTGAGCTCGATGACGACGTCCGACTCGCCCGGGAACCCGGAGAGCACGTCCTTGAGCTCGCCGATCACCGACGCGGGCAGCGCGGTGGCATCGAGGCGCAGCTTGAGGGCGCTCGGGCTCAGGGCCGGCTTGGCGGCCTGCACCTGCGCCTCTAAGACCTCCTCCTCGCTGGGCTGAAAGAGCTCGACCTGCTGGGCGATCAGGCATGTCGTGTCGCGATCCTTGTGGTCCACCTTGCCGCGCACGAGGACGATCGAGTCGGTCTCCAGCGCGTCTTCGCAGGAGGCCAGCGTCTTGCCGAAGACGATGATCTCCACCGACGTCTCGAGGTCGTAGAGGGTGGCGAACATCATGAAGTCACCCTTCTTGGTCTTGATCTTCTTGGACTGGGTGACCATGCCGCCGATCGTGACCCAGTCGCCGTCGCGTCGTGTGGACAGCTCACCGAGCGGGCTGTCGGACTTGGCCCGCAACGCCGGCCCGACCTCCTTGAGCGGGTGGGCGGAGATGAACAGGCCGAGCGCCTCCTTCTCGTTGGCCAGCAGCTCGTTCTGGTCAAACTCGTCGCCGGGGATGGGCGCGTGCGTGGGCCCGGCGAAGGCGCCGCCGCCGTTGCCGGCTGCACCGTCGTCGCCGCCGAGATCCAGTCCGAGGTCGAAGATCGAACCCTGGCCGATGAGTGCGTCCTGCTGAGCCTTCTGCCCCGAGGCCTGGGCCTGCTCCAGCACCATGAGCATGCCCTTGCGGCTGTCGTTGGTGGAGCCGAAGGCACCGCACTTGATCAGCGCCTCGATCGCCTTCTTGTTCACGGCGCGGTTGTCGACCCGCTCGCAGAAGTCGAACAGGCTGGTGAACGGGCGCGGCTCCCCGTCGTCGCCCCGGGCAGTCTTGATCGCCTCCACCGCCTGGTAGCCGACGCCCTTGACCGCGTCGAGACCGAAGCGGATGTTGCCCTCGACGACCACGAACTCGTGGTCTGAGAGGTTGACGTCGGGCGGCAGGATGGCGATCCCCATCTGCTCGGCCTGAGCCACGAAGAACGGGACCTTGTCCTTGGTGTCCATCACCGAGGAGATCAGCGCCGCCATGTATTCGGCCGGATAGTTGGCCTTCAGCCATGCGGTCCGGTAGGAGATCAGCGCGTAGCAGGCGGCGTGGGACTTGTTGAACGAGTAATCGGCGGACCGCTCGTTCGTGGCCCACAGCATCTCGGTCACCGACTCGCTGGTGCCCGTGCCGCGGCAGCCCTCGAAGAACTCCGGCTTGAGCTTGGCCATCGCCTCGCGGTTCTTCTTGCCGATCGCCTTGCGCAGGTCGTCCGCGCGGGCACCGCTGAACCCGGCGAGCTCCTTGGAGATGAGCATCGCCTGCTCCTGGTAGAGGATCACGCCCTTGGTGTCCTCGAGGATCGCGCGCAGGCGGTCGTCGGCGTAGGCGATGGATTCCGGGTCACGCTTGCCGCGCGCGTAGGTCGGGATCTGGTCCATCGCGCCGGGCCGGTACAGCGCGCCGAGCGCGATCAGATCCTCGAATTCGGTCGGGCGCACCTTCTTGAGCGCCTCGCGCATGCCCTCGGACTCAAACTGGAACACGCCCACCGAGTCCCCGGCGGCGAGCATCTCGTAGGTGTTGGCGTCGTCGAGGGGCAGGGTCTCCATGTCGGGCCGCTCGCCGGTGGAACGCTCCACGATGTCCAGCGCGTCCTCAATGACGTCGAGGTTGCGGAGGCCGAGGAAGTCCATCTTCAGCAGGCCGATCTGCTCAACCGGCTTCATCGAGAACTGCGTGACCGTGCGGAACACCCGCTCGCCGTTCTCGTCGGCGCCGGCATCGGCGATCTGGAGCGGAAGGATGTCGGTGAGATCGCGATCGGAGATGACGACCGCCGCCGCGTGGATCGAGGAGTTGCGCACGATCCCCTCCAGGCCACGCGCGACCTCGACGATCTGCTTGGCGGTTCCGTCCCGGTCGATCTCCGCGCGCAGCGGCTGCCCGGCGGTCAGGCAGTCGTCGAAGCTGGGCGGCCGTCCCTGCTGGGGATCGGGGATGAGCTTGGCCAGCCGGTCGCCGATGGCGTACTCGTGGCCCAGCACCCGGGCGGCGTCGCGGGTGGCCGCCCGCGGGAACATCTTGCCGAAGGTGATGATCTGCGCCACGGCCTCCTTGCCGTACTTCTCGGTCACGTAGCGGATGACGCGCTCACGCCCGCGCACCGAGAAATCCATGTCGATATCGGGCATCGACACGCGCTCGGGGTTCAGGAAGCGCTCGAAGAGCAGGTCGTAGCGCAGCGGGTCGAGGTCGGTGATCTGAAGGCAGTAGGCGACGATCGAGCCCGCCGCCGAGCCGCGGCCCGGCCCCACCGCGATCCCGGCGTCCTTGGCGTACTTGACGAAATCCCAGACGATGAGGAAGTAGGCGTTGAACCCCATCCGGTCGATGACGCCCAGCTCGTAGTCGGCGCGCTCCCGGGCCTCGGCAGGGATCGGGTCGCCGTAGCGGTGGCGCAGGCCCTCGTCGACGAGCTTCCGCAGGTAGACGGACTCGTCGGCGCCGTCCGGGGTCTCGTAGCGTGGGATGAGCTGGCGGCCGAGCTCGATCTCCACGTCGCAGCGGTCGGCGATCTCCAGCGTCGTGGGCAGTGACTCCGGCCACTCGGCAAAGCAATCGGCCATCTCCTGGCTGGAGCGCAGGAAGAACTCGTTGGTCTCGAAGCTCATCTTCGGCTGGGCCAGCGTGGACTTGGTCTGCACGCAGAGCAGGGCGGCGTGGTGGTGATAATCCTCACGACGCAGGTAATGGACATCGGCGGTGGCCACCAGCGGCCGTCCGACCTCGCGGGCGATGCGGACGATGCCCTCGTTGCACTTGTCCTGGATGGTGAGGCCGTTCTTCTGGACCTCGAAGTAGACGTTGTCGGCGCCCACCGCGTCCATCAGCTCGCGCGCATGAGCCTGGGCCTTGTCGGCCTGATCATCGGCGAGGTGACGGCAGAAGCGCGAGGCCAGGCAGCCGGTGAGGGCGATGACGCCCTCGCCGTGAGCCGCGAGCTGCGCCATGTCGACCGAGGGCTTGCCACGCTGATAGCCGTCCAGGAAGCCGACCGAGGAGAGCTTGACCAGGTTGCGGTAGCCGACCTGATCGGCGGCCAGCAGCGTGAGATGGAACCGCTCCAGCTTGCCCGGCGCGCGGAGCGTGTGGTCATCCACCATGTAGATCTCACAGCCGATCAGCGGCTTGATGCCCTGCTTGCGGCAGGCGGTGAACAGCTCGACCGAGCCGTTCATCACACCGTGATCGGTGAGGCCCAGCGCGGGCTGGTCAAACTCGGCGGCGCGTGCCGCGAGGGCATCGATCTTGCACGCCCCGTCGAGTAGCGAGTACTCGGAGTGGACGTGGAGATGGGCGCAGGCGGGGGTCATCAGACGGCGCTTAGAACCTTAGAAGCCGGGTCGGATAGGTCGGCGGGATACCCGGCGGCGCGGGCCGCGTTTTACTCGCTCTGTGCGCGTTTGATCCACTTGCGCAGCGAGAGGTAGGCGCCGACGTCCCCGTCCACCCGGACCCCGGGGACCGGCTCCCCGGCCAGCGCGGCGAGCAGGGCATCGGTGGTGCAGTGCATCGTCGTGCTGGGGCCGCCCTCGGGAGCGATCCGGGTGGCGCTGAGCGGCCGCCCCTCGTTGACGATCAGGTAGGTCCGGCTGGCCCCGGGCGAGGCGTGGGCCACCGTGAAGCGATCGGTCGCCGTCCACGCCGGGTCGATCATCGCGGCCAGCAGGCCGAAAGCGATCAGCGGGTCAGGCCGCACGCCGGCACGGTGCAGCGCCCCGAGGTCCAGCGGGGCCCCCAACAGCGAGGACAGCGCGGCCACGCCCTCGCGGCGGCCACGCACGCGAGCCGTGCCGCGCCGCAGGATCCGCCGCCACCGTCCGGCGGTCAGCAGCCGCGCGAGCCGGGCCGGCTCACCGATCACCTGGAAGTCGACCTCCTGACGCGGGCGCGGCGCCGTCTGGACCTCGATGGTGGGATGGCCGTTGGGGACCGACACCCACACGCAGCGGTCGGGGGCGAGCACGATGTCGTAGGTGACGGCGTGGGGATAGACGACCCGCTGCAGGGGCAGCAGCTCGAGCAGCAGCCGGCCGGCGGCGTCCGGGTCGGTGCCAGCCATGGTGCGAAACGCCCGCTCCACCGACGGGCGGGTGAGCGCCTCGTGCATCGACGGGGAGCGGACGATCGCCGTCGAGGGCGCGGCAGGCGCGTCCTGGGGGGCGATCGTCTCGCGCAGGCGGCTCAGGGCGTCGTTGAGGCGGGCCGGCTCGACGGCGGCGCCCGTGGGCGCGGGGACGGTGGCCGGGAGCGCGGGGGGTGCGGGGGTGCGCTCCGGGGTCGCGGGCGGTGCGGGGGTGCGCTCCGGGGTGGCGGGCGGTGCGGGGGTGGCGGTGGGCTCCGGCGCAGGGGCAGCCACCGGGTCCGGGGCGGGTGGCGGCTCCGGCGCACGGGCAGCCGCGGGCTCCGGAGCGGCGGCGGCGGGCGGCGGCTCCGGCGGCGGCTCGGTTGCCGGCTCGGGCTGGGGCTCGGGCTCGGGCGCGGGCTCGGCGAGCCGGGCCAGCGCTTCGCGCAGCTCGCCGATGGCCTCATACGCGCCCATGGAGACGACGCGCTGTTCGCGCAGCTGGCGCTCGAGCTCGGCCGCGCGCCGCTCAGCGCCAGTGCGCAGGGTGCGCTCCCGAGACAGCGCGTCCCCCAGCACCTCCAGCTCGGCGCGCAGCTCGGCCAGGGCGGCGCTGGTGCGGCGCTCCAGGATGACCCGCGCGGCCAGCCGGGACTCGGCGTCGATCAGGCGTGCGCGCAGTGCCGCGTCGGCGCGGGCGCGCGACTCGAGCTCAGCGCGCAGGCCGGCCACGACATCCGGCGCCACCTCGGGCGCCACCGGTCCCGACGCCGGCAATGGGCCGGGCGCGGGCGGGCGGGGCGGAACGCGCGGCAGCGGCGACAGCCGGACGGGCGGCCCGGCCGGCTCGGCCTCCGCCGCGACAGCGCGCGACCCCGCGGACGTCACGCCGCTGACCGGCTCGGCCGGGATGCGGGCCGACTGCCCGGCGCGGCGGCCGCGCAGCTCGTGTTCGAAGCGCAGCCGCGCCATCTCCGCGGACCCCGCCTCAGCACGCCGCTGGAGCTTCTGCTCGGCCACCTCGCGGTCGCGCTCGGCCCGCTGGCGGGCGGCGGTGGCGGCCGCGGCCACCTGCTCGGCCTCGTCGCTGCGGCGTCTGGCCCGGCCCAGATCCTGCTCCAGACCCCGGATCCGCTCCTCGGCGGCAGCCAGGTCCCCCATCGCCTGCCGCGCGCGCTCGGCGTCCTCGGCGCTGGCGGACAGCTGGCGGGCGAGATCACGGCGCAGGGCATGCTCCGCATGCGCTCTCTGCTCGGCGATCCGGCGCTTGCGCTCACGCTCCTCGAGCGAGGCGACAAGCTCGTCGCGCAGCGCGCGGGCGTCACGCAACTCATCCTCCAACACGACAACCCGCTGCGTCAGCTCGTCGACGCCGCGGGCCTGTTCAAAATCCGGCGGCTCCTCCGGCTCGTCGGCCTCCCGTTCGGGCGCCGGCGGGGGCGCCGGTGGTGGCGGACGATCCGATGACGGCGCCGGCTGCGCCGGGACCGCCACGGGCAGAGGCACGATCACCGTGCCGAACTGCAGCCAGGTCCGGCCCAGCTCGGGCGCCATCCAGCCGGGGATGGTGAAGGTCAGCCGCCACACACCGGGCCCCGTGCCGCCGAGGCTGGGTGGCTCGGGCATGGCGGGGTAGCGGTGGCGCCGCCCCTCCGCCTCGATGACGAGCGTCGGCTGGCCTGTGCTCACCGGGCGCCGCCGGCGCCAGCGGCCGGTGATCCGGACGGTGAGGTTCCCCCCACTCTCGGCGGCCCACTCGACCCCCTCGATCGACACCGCTGATGTCCCTGGTAGCTCGCTCATCGCCCGCGACGGTACGTCGCGGGGCGGACGGATCAACCCTCCCGAGGCATGTCAATTCCGCTCAATGCGAACTTTGCGACCGCAGCTGCTCGCTGAGGCTTCGCGCCTCGGCGAGCAGGCGCTGGGCTTCACCCAGATCAGCGCCCTGTGCGGACTGGTGCTCACGTGTGACGGCCAGCTCAGAGCCGAGCCGCTCGAGCTCGGCGCGCAGGCCGGCCACCTCGCCGGCGGCCGCCTCCCGGGAGACCTGGGCGGCGGCGAGCTGATCGCGCAGGGCGGAGAGCTCGGCGGCGTGGTGCTGGCGGCCCGAGGCGGCCGCGGCCAGCCGCTGGCGCAGGTCCCCGGCCTCGGCCGTCGCCGCGTCGCGCGCGGCGGTGAGGTCGGTCAGCTGCCCGGAGGTGCGCGTCCGCTCGGTCTCCAGCATCCCCTCGGCCTCGCGGGCCTGGGCCTGGCGCTCAGTGTCGTGGCGCTGCCGCTCGGCCTCCAGCTCGGCGGTATGACGCGCGCGCTCGGCCTCCAGCTCCCCGCTGAGCCGGTCTCGCTCTGCCTCGGCGGCGGCCGCGCGATCCTCGGCGTCGGCCAGCCGGCGCTCGTATTCGTCGCGCTGGGCGCTCACGGCGCTGATCAACTCCTGCAGCTCCCCGCGCAGATCGCCGTGTGCCGACTCCAGCGCCGCCTGGCGCGAGGTCCGGGCCTCCAGCTCGGAGATGGCGTCGGCCAGGGAGCCCTGCAGACGGGCCACCTCAGCCGAGCGCTGCTCGAGCTCGGCGTGCAGCGCGGAGACGCTCTCCTTGAACAGCAGCTCGGCCAGCGGCCCGGTCCGGCCGCTGTCCACCGCGAGATCGGGATGTTCGGCGAGACGGCTGCGATCGGCGTCGGCGGGCGGGGGCGCGACGTCGGCCGGCCACGCGCGCGCCTCGTTGAGCGACGCGGGGGGCCGCTCCTCGGGCGGCGGCTCGTCGGCAGGCCACGCCCGGGCCTCGCCCAGCGCCGGGGGCGGCGGGAGGCGGTGAACGCCATCGGCGCTCGAACCGGGCATCGGCACGGGCACCACCGCGGTTCCCACCCACAGCGCCGCCTGGCCCTCGTGGCGCGGCTGGGCCCACGGCGGGATGCGGAAGGTCGCCTGCCACGGACCACCCGGAAGCGACTGGCCGTCACGATCAGGAGCGAAGCGGTGCCGCCGGCCCTGCACCTGGATGACCAGGAGCGGGTCGCTGCCGGCGGGCTCGGTCTCGCCCAACCAGCGCCCGGTCACCCGCAGATCCACCCCGTCGCGGTCGCTGCGCGTGCAGTCCACGCGATCGATGGCAACGGGGATGTCGGCGGAGGCGGCGTCGGTCATGCCGGGACGGGGCCACCCACGGATCCGTCGGGGCGTCCTCGCGTGCGTCCTTTCGTCGGGCACACGAGAAGTCCCTCCCTAAAGCTCCGCAAACTTACGCGCTATTGATGTGAAGCCGCCTGGCGGCCCGCAGCGGCGACGCCGGCGAGCACCAACACACCCACGCCGGCGATGGCGAGCTTGGACTTGGTGCCACCGACCCGCTGGCGCACGTACCACTTTGTGCCCTGCCAGACGGCAAAGCCGAGGATCTTGTAACCCATATTGTTTCGATGCTACCTCAGGGAGCGGGGGGCAAACCAAAGCGCGGCCGGGCGGCCGGGCGGCCGGCAGCGGGGGGCAAACCAAAGCGCGGCCGGGCGGCCGGCAGCCGGCAGCGGGCGGCTGGCTCTCGGCGAGAGTGGCGACGCGCAGGGTCGACGACCGCTATCGAGGGGAGCGAGGGTGGCCTCGGCCCTGGCGGCGTCCCTCGGGCGGGGACCGTGGGAGATAACGCTCACGTGGTGATCGTTATCTCCCAAGCACCCCTGGAAAGCGTCGATTTCCACCGTGCCGGCCGGCAGCACAGCCGCCCTCCCCAGCCGCAGTAGACGTGTCGTAGCTCCGCTTCGCCCACGGCAACCGAACAACCTTGCGTAGAGACCAGGACGCGCGGGTCAGCTCGACGAGGACGGCAGGTCCTGCGCCACGTGCCGCATCGCCTGCACCGCCGGGCCCAGGTCATCCACCACGGTGGTGCGCGTGACCAGCCCGGTGAGCTCGAGCACCCGCCGCGGCGGCGAACCCGGCGGGCAGACCACGATGAGCTGTTGCGAGCGCTCGCGCAGCCGCCCGGCGAGGTCATGCAGCAGGGAGATGCCGGTCGAGTCCATGTAGGCGACGAGGCGCAGGTCCACCACCAGGCCGGGGGCGAAGTTGGGGAGGGTCATGAGCCGGCGCTTGATGTCGTCGACGTTGGAGATGTCGACCTCGCCCTTGATGGCGGCCACGGGCACACCGTCGAGGTCCTGGATGTCGACGTCGGCCAGATCGCCGTTGGCGTTCGGGGAGTCGGCGGCGGTGAAGGCCGACGGCTCGTTGCCGGACGGGCCCGCCATCACTGCCCCGCCCTCTCGGCCGCCGGGCGGGTGCCGAAGCTGCGCCGCATCGTCACCGCGGTGCCCTCCGAACGGCGGTCCACGCGGACCTCGTCGCACAGCTCACGCATGAGGGCGATGCCCCGGCCGCCGTGCTGGCCGCGCGGCGGGCGCCATTGACCGGTGTCGCGGACCTGGAGTGAGACGGCGTCGCCGTCGCGGGCCGCAGTGACCTCAAACGTCTCATCCCCCGGACCATAGGCGTGGCGGATGACGTTGGTGCACGCCTCCGACCAGGCCACCTCGAGGTCGCAGCGGGCGATGGCGTCGAGTTCGGGCACGTTCTCGTTGAGCCACACGCGCAGACGGTGGCGCACCAGCGGCACCGATGTGGCCTTCGCGGGCAGGGTCAGCTGCAGCGCCCCCAGCGGCGGGCCCAGCACCCGCACCGCCAGCACCGCGATGTCGTCGTGACTGGCCTGCTCGGTGACCGTGCGCTCCAGGATGTAGTCGCACAGCTCCTCGACGTCGTCGGGCGCGGTGCGGAAGGCCTCGCGCAGCCGGTCAAAGCCGGTGTTGATCGACTCGCGGCGGCGCTCCACCAGGCCGTCGGTGAACAGCAGCAACGTGTCCCCCGCGTTGACCGCGTATTCGGCCTCGTCGGCCTTGACGCGATCGTCGATGCCCAGCGGCAGGGTCCCACCGGTCTCCAGGAAGCGGATCTCGCCGCCGGCGGTGCGCAGCGCAGGCGGCGGATGGCCGGCCCGCGAGATGGACACCGTGCCCTTGGAGGCGTCGATGATCAGGAACAGGACGGTGGCGATCATCCCGGGGCCGAAGGTGGCGTGCACCACGCGGTCGAGCTGCTGCAGCGCCGCCCCCGGTCCGTGGCCTTCGACGGCGAAGGCGCGCAGGGCGTTGCGCAGCTCACTCATGGTCGTCGCCGCCCGGACGCCGTGGCCGACGACGTCGCCGATCATCACCGCGGTGCGGTCGCGATCGAGCTCGAGCGCGTCATACCAGTCGCCGCCGATCTGGGGCGCCAGGCCGCTGGGCAGATAGCGGGCCGCGAGCTCCAGCCGCGGGTGGTGCGGGAGGCGGTCGGGAAGCAGGCTGCGCTGGAGGGTCTCGACCAGCTGGCGGCCGTGAGCAAAGCGCTGGACATGGTCGATGGCGATGGCCATGCGGTCGGCGGCCAGGGTGAGCAGCTCGAGATCGCCCGCGTCAAAGCGGTCCTCGTCCACCGCACCGAGCACGATGAGCCCGAGCAGCTCGTCGGAGGCGACGAGCGGCACCGCCATCACACTCTCGATCATCTTGGCGTCCTCGCCGGCGGCATCGCCGTCCCCCGCC
>Ga0335075_10003341_pt1 | contig 25495 bp, 27 predicted proteins | sample Lox_Sample_24_FD_206723 | JGI IMG/M metagenome (GOLD analysis project Ga0335075, IMG submission 206723) | Soil microbial communities from Loxahatchee National Wildlife Refuge, Florida, United States - Lox_Sample_2.4 | ecosystem: Environmental > Terrestrial > Soil > Wetlands | place: USA...
TCGCCGAGTCGGCGGGCCTGGTCGCACCCCCCTCGGCTTTGCCCGTGTCCTTCGAAAGCTGGGTCGAGACAAGCAACTGCGTAGTCGCCGCGACCGGTGCGGTCGTTTGCGTCTGAACCGCAATCGTCTTCACGCCGTCGATCTCAACCGCGGCATCAGCAGCGACCGAAGCAACAGGTGTTTTCGCAGTTGCAGGCTCGGCCGTTTCCGCCGGGACGGTGGGCTCAGCGTCTGCGGCCTTCACCGCGGAATTGTCTTTCTTTTCGACCCTTTCGGCGTCCGGCTCCGGCACGGCCTCTGCCTTGCTGGCGGCTTCCGGTTCGTCTTTTTGCTCGTCCTCGCCGGTGCCCTGCCGCAACAATTCAAGAGCAGCGGTGAACTGCACGACAACATCCGCGGCCACCACCATTGGCGCCGCCGACTCGCCGGCGTTGTCCGTCTCTTCGGCTTTCTGTTCTTCGCGCTCGAGCTTCAACTTGTCGTGCTTTTCGGCGTGCTCGTCATCGTTGCGCACAATCTTGTCAGACGCCGCGGCCTTGGCGTTGGGGGTGATCGCGATCTTCGCCATAGCGCGCTGCAGGCTATCAGCTGCGGCCTTGTCGGCAGCCTTATCTTTATTGCCCGCCGAGCGAAGCGCGTCGCCAAAGGCGGCAGGGTCCGCGCGTTTGCCATTCTTGGTCGCGTTCTTTGCCGCTGGGAAACCGGGCAGGCCGGCCTGTTTCAGGGCGTCGGTCATTGCACTGTCTCCTCGAGAAGTTTGTCGATTTCTTCGAGCTTTTTCCGCGTGTCGGTGACAAGCAACGTCGTCGGATCCGTCTCTTCAGGCGTCGCCTCGGCTTTCGCCGCCGGCGCAGTCTGTTCGGTCTCCGCCTCGTGTGCCGCCGCCTCGGCTTCGACACGCTCGGTTCCGAGATCGGTCGGCTCGGTCGCGGCGACTTCGCCTTCCGGCATCAGGTCGGCCTCGTCGATCTCGCCTTCTGCCGCGGGCTTTGCATCCGCGCGCACGACTGGCTCCGGCGTTTCCGGCCGTGGCACATTCGTCACCTCGGCAGCCATGGCTTCGGCGGCCTCCAGCAGCTTGCGGTCACCTTCCGAAAGCAGCGTCCGGTCAATCTTCTTCAGCCGCTCCAGCGACTGAGTAACCGTGTCGGATGTGACCGATGCGAGCGCAGCGTAAAGCTCGGCGCGTGGATCGCCGTTGGCGTCAAATCCCCTGGCCTCGATGGACTCGGCTTTTTCCGAAGCAAAGGCGGCAAGCTCGGCATCGCCATCGATTGCGCTGCGGCGTGCGAGCCGCAGATAGATTGTCTTCTGCTGCACCGGCGACATCTTGGCGATCACGTCGGCGAGCATTGCGCGGTCGAGCGTCTTGTAGAGATCCATTACGCCGGTGACGAAGGAATCCGCGAACTGGCTGGCATAGGGAGAGGCCAGGAAGCGGCGCACATACTGGTCGGATGCGTAAAGAAATCGATCAGGCGCGGCGGCGCTCGTGGCGACCATGATGATGCGGCGAAGCGCTGCCTCCTCGACGAGTGTGCCTGGCGCCAGCAGCCTCGCCTGGTCGAACATTTTGAAGGCGTTCTCCGGCTGCTCGACCGAATTTACCGAGCCCTTCACGAGCGCGAAGAACGCGCCTAGCTCCGGCGTCAGTTTCAGCGGGTCGACGCCGTCGAGCACGGCCTTTGCGGCTTTGTGGTTGCCGCGCAGATAGTTCAGGATGCCGATGCCCAGCGAACGATTGGTCTCGTCGAGGTGGATGCGGGCGAGAGCCACTTCGATGGTGCGCGGATTGCCACCGCTCATGGCGTAGATCAGCATCGCGCGATAATTGCGCAGATCGTTGTAGTCTTCCGACTCGGTGTCCTTGAAACGCGCGTCGATCATGTCCAGCAGCTTACGCTGCATCGGGATCGCGGCATGGTCGCCGGCGGCGATCTTGTCCTGCACGATCTGGAGGGAGCGCACCATCTGATAAGGCTGCAGTTCGTCGCCCACTTCCGCGCGCAAAACGACCGGGCTGCCAAGGCTAGCAGCAACCACTGTCGCGGAGAGAAGGACGAGGCGGCGCATCAGTCGGCGCCGACCTTGAGGAATATTTCGATGCGGCGGTTGGCGGCCGCGAAGGGATCGTCCTTGTTCTTCAGCTTGCGGTCGGCGAAGCCGGCGACTTCCAGCATGCGCTGTTCATCGAGACCGGCGCGGGCGAGCATGTAGTATGCCGAGTGGGCGCGGGCCGTCGAAAGCCGCCAGTTGTCATAGTTGCCGCCCTTGAAAGGCCGCGCGTCCGTGTGACCGTTGATGGTGACGGTTCCGTCGCGCGCCGAGATCACCTTGGCGATTTTCTCCATGGCCAGGATCAGCTCGCGCTGCGGCACGGCCGAGCCGACCTCGAACATGCCGAAATCGAAATCCTCGGTGACGGAGATGGTCACGCCGCCTTCGGCCGGCACGACGCTGATGCCGTCGTCGAGTTGATCGCCGGCCTTGCCGAACGCCTCGGCCAATTCGTGCTGGATCTCCTTGGCTTCGGTGATCGCCTCCGCATCCGGTCCCTGGTCCTGCGGCTTATCGGCGGCAGGTTCGGCTTTTGTCTCGGCGCCGGCAGGTGTCGCGGCTTCGGCAGGCTTTGGAGCTTCCGCCGTCACTTGCTCAGGCTTGACCCCAACGTCGCCGGGCTTGACGTCGCTCGGCTTGCCCTTGTCGGATAGCTTCGCCTCTACCTGTTCCTCGGGCTTCGCTCCGTCGCGGACGACCGCGATCACTTCCTCGACCTTCCTGGACGGGTCTTCGGCAGCCTGGATCATCACCTCGACGGGATCTTCCGCCTCGACGGTCTCGGCCGCTTCCACGGTTTGCACCGGCTTCGGCGGCGGTGCGCCGAACACGGGGTCCGTCGGCGGCTGATCCTCGACGCTGGTGTAGAAATCCGGGGCGAAAGGATCGCGGTAGGACGCGCCGCCGGAGGCGCCGGTCGCCGGGCCGGCATCGCTCGCGCCGCCGTCACCCTTCGCGCTGATGTTTGCCTTTTCGCCGGTATCGGCGACGATCTCGGCCAATACGGCGTAGGGATCGGCAAAGAGATGTTCGTCGGAGTAGTTGATCTCCTTGACCGCATCCTCGGAGCTGCGCTGTTTTTCCGGACCCGCATTGGCGCGGCCGAAGGTGCCGGCCTTGGAATCCGGCGCCTGCGGGTTCTCGGCGTCGCTGCCGACCGCGTTCGGGCCGTCGCCGATGTCCTCCAGACCCTTGCGGCTTGAATTGCGGTCGATCAGCTTGACGGGGTTGAAGTAGCTCGCGACGGCGGCCTTGGTCTGCTCGTTGGCGGCGTTGATCAGCCACATGACGAGGAAGAAACACATCATCGCCGTCATGAAATCGGCGAAAGCGATCTTCCAGACGCCGCCATGATGGCCGTCTTCGTGATCGCCGCCGCCATGGCGGACGATGATGATTTCGTGGGGGTGGCCTTCAGCGTCCTGGACCGAGCTCACGCCACCACCTCGCCAACCACGCCCGTCCATTCGGCGAGACGGGTCTCGAACAGATTGCCGTCGATGTCGACGGTGAGGTCGAAATTCGCGCTTTCGCGGAAATCGAAGCCATTGGCGCGCTCGCCGAGCGAAGAGCGGAGCGCTTCCAGCAGCGATTGCGCTCCGCTCACCCGCACCCGTACGGCATCGCGATCGTCGAGTGCGTCCTTGATCGTCTTCGCAAGCGCGGCGATCGACCTTTTTTGCAGGTCGTCGCTGATCACGCCCGCCAGAACCCTGGCCACGGCGCTGGTGGTGAGCGCCGTCAAGCGAGCTTCGATCTCACCGAGCTTCGCCGCGATCATGTCGCCCGCCCGGCCGCCGAGTTCGGCGCGCAGGTTGTCAACCGCCGCCGTGTGATTGTCGCGCTCCGCCTGCAGCGTATGTTCGTAAACGGCCGAAAGCCTCTGCGTGACAGAGGCTTCGGTCTTCTCCACCTCCGCTGCGACGATCGAATCGATATCGATGGTCGGCGGCGCGGGCGGCATCACCTCGATCGGCGCCGGTGCGCGACGAGATGGCTCGGGGGTTCGTGGACCGAAGTCGCTGAGCGCGTCGGCGAGCGCCGTTGATCGCATCAGGCGGCCTCCGGTGCGGTCCATTTGCGCAGGATCTGCGCGGTGCGCTCCTCATTCAGGTCGACCATGCGGGCGAGCCGATCCTGCGGAGCGGGCCGGATTTTCTGCCTGATATCGTCCATCGGCATCTGTGGCATGCCGGTCGCGGTGACGGACGCGGCAAGCTGCGGCATTGCCTCGGGCATTGGCAGCGAACGCTGCACCTCATCGAAACTCGGGCCGGGCAAAGCGGGTGCCGGCTTGGTGACAGCCGCCACCATTGGCTTCAACCCGAACCAGGTGACGAGGAACACGACAACGATGAACGCCGCGGCGTTGATCAGCGTGCCGGCCTGCTGGCCGAGCCCGTCCATGAAGCCCGGCTCCGCCACTTCCACGCCGTCCAGCCCGTCGATGAACTCGACCGACGAGACCGAAATCAGATCACCGCGTTCCGCGTTGAAGCCAGTCGCCGAGGTAACCACCTTCTGGATTTCGTCGATGCGCTCCTTGAACTGTTCGGGTGTTGCGCCATCGCCAAGGATTGCGGCAAGGCGCTGCTGGTTCACGACCACGGCGATCGACATTTTCGTCACCGAATAGCCGTTCGAGACCGTTGCGATCCGCTTGGAGTTCATCTCGTAATTGGTGATCTCTTCCTTGCGCTCGTTGTTTTCGGACGATTCCGGACCGGCCGCGGCGCCGGCCTCGGTTTCCGGCAGGTTCTGCTCGACGGTCGTCGGTGCCGCCGACGTACGCTGGCTGGCGGTCTCGTTGGCGCGGACGATCTGCGTCGAGCGCTCGACGCGCGATTCCGGATCGAAGATGGTTTCCTCGGTCTGGCGGGTGTCGGTGTTGACATCCGCCTTCACCGAGGCGCGGAAATTATCCGGCCCGAGATAAGGTGTCAGCGCGCGGCGGATGTTCTCCTCGATCTGTGTCTCGACGGTGCGTTCGACGCCGAGCGCGCGGCTGGCGCTGGTGTTGTTCGGATCGTCGCCGGCCGCGAGCAGATTGCCATTGGCGTCGAGCACGGTGACCTTGTCGGCGTCGAGGCCGGGCACCGCCGCCGCCACCAGGTAGCGGATCGACATGGCGTTCCTCTGGCCGTCGATGCCGGAGGCGCGGATCACCACCGAAGCCGTCGGCTCCTGCTCCTCGCGGCGGAAATTGCCACGCTCGGCCATGACGATGTGAACGCGGGCGGCCTTGATGCCCTGGATCGACTGGATGGTGCGGGCTATCTCGCCTTCCAGCGCGCGGACGCGGGTGATCTGCTGCATGAACGAGGTCAGGCCGAGCGAGCCGACATTGTCGAACAGTTCGTAACCGGCATTGGCGCTGGTCGGCAGGCCTTTTTCGGCGAGCATCATGCGCGCCTGGGCGGTCTGGCCCGCCGCCACGAGCACCGTGGTGCCGTCGGACGCCACGTCGAAATCGATGCCGTTGTCGGCGAGCACCATGCCGATCTGGTTCACATCCGAGCGTTCCAGCCCGACATACAGCGTCTCGAAGGCGGGACGGTTCAGGTACGCGGAGCCCAGGCCGATGGTGGCGAGCACGATCGCGCCGACCGCGCCCATTATGGCGAGGCGGCGGGCGCCAAAACTCTGAAGATTCGCAACGAGTTTCTGAAGCTGCTCTGGCACGAGGTCGAGACTCCCGGAAATAGCCTGTGGAGACTAGGAGTCGAAGCTTGTGCGAAAATGAAATCGGGCCGCTCCAGAGGTCTGGAGCGGCCCGATTTAGGCCCGTCCCTTAGCCTGGCTTAAGACTGGAAGAGCGACAGGATCGACTGCGCGTTCTGGTTGGCGATCGACAACGCCTGGATGCCGAGCTGCTGCTGGACCTGCAGTGCCTGGAGGCGGGTCGATTCCTTGTTCATGTCGGCATCGACGAGCTGGCCGACGCCGCGCTCGATCGAATCCATCAGCTTTGACTGAAAATCCTTCTGCAGGTCGATGCGGGCCTTGGCGGCGCCGAGTTCGGCCGCGCCGTTCGCCATGGCGGCGAGGGCGGCCTCGACGTCAGTCAGGATGTTGTCGAACTGCTCGATCTCGGTGGCGCCGGTGATGGCGCTGAGGTCGGTGACGTCGATCGCCAGGATGGTCGCGGTCGACGCGGCGCCGGCGGTGTCGAGGATGCCGGTCGCGGCGGCATCGACGTCGATCAGGCGGATGTTGGCGAAGGCGATGTCGATCGTGCCGGTGGTCACCGCCCCGGTTGCGTCGCGATTGTAGGAGGAGATGACGGTCATCGTCGTGACGGTCGAGGTCGAGTCCGTCTGGAGCAGGTTGGTGCCTGCATAGTTGGCGCCGTTGATGTTGTCGGTGAGCTGTGCCTGGTATGTCGCGATTTCAGCCTGGATCTTGGCGCGGTTCTCAGCGCTCGAAGTCTTGGCCAGCAGCACTTTCTGCTTGATCTTGTCGACCACGTCGATGGCCGATTCCATTGCCGTATAGGCGGTGTCGACCTTGCCCGCGCCGAGGCCGAGCGCGTCCTGCACGACCGAGTTCGCCTTGTTGTCAGAACGCATGGTCGTTGCGATCGACCAGTAGGCGGAGTTGTCGCTGGCGGTCGCCACGCGATAGCCCGTGGATATCCGGCCCTGGGTGACCTGGAGCTGCTTGTTCGTCGCACTGAGGCTCTGAAGCGCCGTCAATGCGGCGGCGTTGGTCATGATGCTTCCCACGGAACTCACCTTTCTGCTCGCCGGCATGCAGGTTCACATGCCCGTCTGACCGAAGTGGCGTGGGCAAGCCCCCTGCCTTAGCGGTCGGTTAACCATACGCTAGCGTGTCATGGTTAATGTCATCTTAAACGCGGGACAAGCCGTTTAAGAACGGTGAATTGGCAGAGGTTTCAATGGGATAAAAGCGATCGAGCCGCGCTCCGGAGAGCGCGGCCCGATCTGTTTGCCTGAGACGGTTGGGCTTGGCGGCCCGAAACCGTTAACGGAAGAGCGACAGGATCGACTGCGAGTTCTGGTTCGCGATCGACAGCGACTGGATGCCGAGCTGCTGCTGGACCTGGAGGGCCTGCAGGCGGGTCGACTCCTTGTTCATGTCGGCGTCAACGAGCTGGCCAACGCCGCGATCGATCGAGTCCATCAGCTTCGACACGAACTCCTTCTGGAGGTCGACGCGAGCCTTGGCAGCACCGAGCTCGGCAGCGCCCGTCGCCATGTCCGACAGAGCGGCTTCAACGCCCGTCAGCATGTCGTCGAAGTCGGTTGCATCGAGCGTGGCGCCCGTGATGTCGAGCGTCAGGACGGAGGCAGTGGCTGCGCCGGCGCCGGTCGTCGTGAACTCGGTGTCGAGCATGCCGGTGTCGCCGCCGCTGTCGACGAGGCGGATGTTGGCGTAGGTGACGCTGATCGAACCGGTCGTAACGACGCCCGCGTTGGTGCGGTTGTACGAGGTCAGAACCGTCAGCTGCGTGTCGGTGGTCGACGTCGAGTCGGTCTGCAGCAGGTTCGAACCGGCGTAGTTGGCGCCGTTGATGTTGTCGGTCAGCTGAGCCTGGTAGGTGGCGATTTCAGCCTGGATCTTGGCGCGGTCCGCGGAGCTCGACGTTTTGGCGAGCAGGACCTTTTCCTTGATCTTGTCGACGACCGAGATGGAGGTTTCCATTGCGGTGTAGGCGGTGTCGATCTTGCCAGCGCCGAGGCCGAGAGCGTCCTGAAGGACCGAGTTGGCCTTGTTGTCGGAACGCATGGTCGTGGCGATGGACCAGTAAGCGGAGTTGTCGGCCGCAGTTGCGACGCGATAGCCCGTCGAAATACGGGACTGGGTGACGGCGAGGTTCTTGTTGGTAGCGGAAAGGCTCTGCAGAGCCTGCAACGCCGAAGCGTTGGTCATGATACTGGACATAGCAACTCGTACCTTTGATACGCGCGTTCTTTTTACACATACCGGGTCGGCCGGTATGACGGTACGGCATCATGCCAAATGATCGGATTAAAACTGGATCACCCCGCCATCTTCCGGTCACAATGCCGGAAACTCCCTACCAAACGGCTAAGGTCGAGGGTTAACGAAGGTAAATTGGGGAGCGCTGGGGCTAGAACGTCAAGTAAATGAACGGACTAAGCTCCCAACTAAAAGATTCCAACCGTCAATAAGAACGAAGAAAAGTATTTTGAACGGCAGTGAAACAACTGTCGGTGGCAACATCATCATGCCCATAGCCATGGTTATGGTTGCAACGATGAGGTCGATGACGAGGAAGGGCAGCACGATTAGGAAGCCGATCTCGAAGCCGCGCCTGATCTCGGAGATCATGAAGGCGGGAATGAGGATCCTGAGATCGACGTTCTCGCGCTCCACCTGGGTCTGGCCGCGTTCGGCCGCGAGGTCGGCGAACAGCTCGAAATCCTTGTCCCTGACATTGCGGAGCATGAAGTCGCGGAACGGCGCCGCGATGCGCTCGGCGGCGACCGTCTCGTCGATCTGGTTGTCCATCAACGGCCGGACGCCGTTGTTCCAGGCCTGATCGAAGGTCGGCGTCATGACGTAGAAGGTCATGAACAGCGCCAGGCTGATCAGGATCAGGTTCGCCGGTGTGGTCTGCAGGCCGATGCCGGCTCTCAGGATCGAGAAGGCGATGACGAACCGCGTGAAGCTCGTCACCATAATCAAAAGGCCCGGCGCGATCGACAGGATCGTCAGCAGCCCGAACATCTGGATGATGTAGCCGACGGTCGTGCCGTCGGCCTGGCCGATCTGGCCGAGATCGATCGTTTGCGCCGCCGCCGCGCCGGCGGTGGCGAAAAGCGCTGCGAAGGCGGTGAGAAGTCGCGTCATTCGAAGAGCAGCGTCTTGATGAGCACCATCTTGGCGAGCCCCTCGGTCCGGGTGGCGGCGCGCTCGTCGAGGTCGGCCTTCAGGTGCCGAAAGCCGCTGGCGCCCTCGATCTGGTGCATTTTCACTGTGCGCATGAAGGCGAGCAGGTCCTGGTGAACGGTCTCGGCGAGGTGGAGATCGGTCGTCGGTTTATCGAGCACGACGTCCACTTCCATGCGGACCCAGATTTCGCTGGGGGCGGCGAGGTTCGTGGTGATCGGCGGCAGCGACAGGATCAGCGGGTTAACATTCGCGGCCGCCTCGCCGTGTTCGCCTTCGGCGCTTGCCTCGCCATGCCCGCCGCTTGCTTCACCATGCCCGCCCGCCGGGGCGCTGTGACCGGCGGCTTCCGTCGACGCTTCGGCTGCAGCCGGAGCCGGTTGCTCGATCATGCCGCCGGAAACCCAACCGATGCCGGCCGCCACCAGTGTCATCACCAGCAGCACGCCGATCTGGACGACCAGGCCGGGTCCGGACTTCTTCGGGGCTTCTTCTGTGACGTTGGCCATCGGGCGCTAGAACGGCAGCACTGTATCGAGGATCTGCTGGCCGTAGGCCGGCTGCTGCACCTCGGTCAGGCGGCCGCGGCCGCCGTAGGAGATGCGCGCTTCGGCGATGCGGTCATAGGCGATCGTGTTCATCGAGCCGATGTCCATCGGCCTGACGATGCCTTGGATCGTCAGGATGCGAAGCTCGTGATTGACGCGCACCTCCTGCGAACCGGAGATCAGCAGATTGCCGTTTGGCAGCACCTCGGTCACGACAGCCGCCACGGAAAGCTCGATGTTTTCGGAGCGGGTCGTGGCGCCCGCACCCTGCGTGTCCGTGCCGGAGGCTATGTCGAACTTGCCTTCGCCCTCGGTTCCCGCGCCCTCCCACGAGGCGCCGAGACCGAGCTTCAGGTCGCGCTTCGATTGCCGGCTGCGTTCGGACTCGTTCTTGAACCGCGCCCGGTCGTTGATCTCGATCTTCACCGTCAGGATGTCGCCAACCGACAGCGCGCGCGCATCGGTGAACAGACGGCTCTGGCGGTCGTCCCAGAGCGAGAAGCGCTTCGGCGGCGCCGGTTGTTCGGGATAGGCATAGGCAGCGTCCGCGCCAAGACCAGAGCCGACCGGCGAAAGCGCGGGTGCGCGCCCGATCTCGGCCAGTTCCTGCTTGGAGGCGCAGCCTGCAAGTGCGGCAAGCGCGACGAGCGCGAGGGCGGGGCGGATCATGACGGGTCTTCCTTGCGTGTCGCGCTCACCATGATGGTGGTCAGCGTCGCCGCGGCCTTGCTGTCCATCTCGTTGAGGATCGTGCCCGCCTTGCGCGAGTCGAGCTTCATCAGGATCCCGGCCGCGAGTTCGGCGCGAAGCACTTCCAGTCGCTCGGCTGCCGCATCCGGTTTCATCCGCGAATAGATCTGGACGATGTTGTCCTCGGCCTTGTCGAGGAATTCCTCGCGGCGCTTCAGCCAGCCTTCATATTCGGCGCGCTTTTCCTCGAGCAGCGCCATGCGTTTGTCGATCTCGGCCTGCAGTTCCTTGAGCTCAGCGGCCTGGAGCGCATAGCGGCGGTCGCGCGCGGCGTCGGCGATGTTGGAGCAGAAGCGCTGGATCTCCGACTGCTTTGCCGGATCGACGACGATCGGCTCGGCGGGTGCTGCCGTTTCGGTCGCGGCCGGGCCGGCGACGGCGAGCAATGCACCGAGTGCGCCGGCAAGCGTCAGCGCCTTGAAGCGGGGGTGGCTGGGAAGAGGGGAGCGAGCCATCATGTTCCGCCTATTGGAGAACCAGGTCGGCCTGCAGCGCGCCGGCCGACTTGATGCCTTGCAGGATCGCGATGATGCCATCCGGCTTTACGCCGAGCCGGTTGAGCCCGGTGACAAGCGTTTCGAGGTCAGGCCCGTCAAGCACGGCCACTTTGGCGTCAGGTTGGCCGGCTTCGATCGCCGTGTAAGGTTCGACCGCGGTCTCGCCCTTCGAGAACGGCTCGGGCTGGATAATTTTCGGCGCCTCGGTGATGCGCACCGTCAGCGTGCCGTGGCTGATCGCGACCTTGGAGATGCGCACATCCTGGCCGATCACGATCGTGCCAGTGCGCTCGTCGACCACGACACGCGCCGGCGTATCGGATTCGACGATCAGGTTTTCGAGTTCGGCGAAGAAGCGGGCCGCGGAAATACCCTCCGGCTTGGTGATCTGGACAGTACGCGCATCCTTCTCGCGCGCCACCAGTTTGCCGAAGCGCTGCCGTGCATAGTCGTTGATCACGTCGGTGATCATGACCGCGGTCGAAAAATCCGGATTACGCAGTTGCAACGTCAGCGCGGACAGGTTCGCGAACTCGGCCGGCACTTCGCGCTCGACGATCGCGCCGTTCGGCACGCGGCCGGCAGTGGGCACACCCTGGGTCAGCGTCTCCGCCTCGCCTTGCGCAGTGAAGCCGGTGACGAAGACCGAGCCTTGCGCGACAGCGTAGATCTGTCCGTCGGCGGCGCGCAGCGGCGTCATCACCAGCGTGCCGCCGGCCAGCGAGGTGGCGTCGCCCAGCGACGAAACATTCACGTCGATGCGGGCGCCCGACTGAACGAAGGCCGGCAGGTTGGCGGTGACGATGACGGCGGCGACGTTTTTCGCACGCGCGCGGCCGCCTTCCATTGCGATGCCGAGATTCTCCAGCATGGCGCGGATCGACTGCTCGGTGAAGGGCGAGTTGCGCAGACCGTCGCCGGAACCTTGCAGGCCGATCACCAGGCCGTAGCCGACGAGCTGGTTGTCGCGCGCGCTTTGCAGCACCGCGATGTCCTTGATGCGCGACAGCGCGCCGCCATGCGATGGGATCGGCGAACCGCCATTGTAAGGCGCATCGCCTGGCCCGCCCGGCTCGGCATTGATGACTTCCGGATCGCCATTGGCGATGATGATTTTGCCCTCCGCGAGATCGGCCGCGCGGACGCCCGCGTCTGCGAACGCCACCGCCGCCGAAAGTGCGAGGATCAGCGCCCGCTTCATTGCGCGGTAACCCTCACCATGCCGTTGTCCATGACGGTGGCGGAGAACACTTTGCCGCTGTCCGTGTTGCGCACGCGAATAATATCGCCGGTCGATCCGGGCTCCAGCGTCACGGCGGCAATCGTGATGGTGAGGAAGTCCTGGACGAGTTCGGCGAAGACCGGCTTGCCGGCCTCGACGACATAGGCCTCGCGGACATAACTCACCGGCACGAAACGGTTGGCCAGAAGCGTGCGCTGCGCGACCTTGCCGACGAGTTCTTCCGCCTTCAGCGCGATCACGACCTTGCTGCTGCGATCCTTGCGGATCTTGCCCAGCTTCAGCGCGTCCGCGCTGATGGTCTCGCCCGGATAGATCACGCGCGTCGGGATGACGCCGAACTCCTGCGCAAGCGCGGGCGCGGCGCCGAAAAGCGCGAGGCCGAGTGCAAGCGAGGCGAGACCGAGTTTCATCAGGCTAGCGGATGCTCTGCGATACGACCGAAGCCATCTCGTCCGCGGCCTTGATCACCTTCGAGTTCATCTCATAGGCGCGCTGCGCCGAGATCAGTTCGGAGATTTCCGCGACCGGATCGACATTGGAGTTCTCCAGATAACCTTGCTGGATGGTGGCGAAACCGACATCGCCCGGCACACCGACATTCGCCGCGCCGGAGGCCGCGGTCTCCTGGAAGAGATTGTCGCCGAGCGGCGCGAGGCCGGCCTCGTTGGCGAAGGCGGCAATTGTGAACTGGCCGAGCTCCTGCAGCTCGATCTGGCCGTCGATGCGGGCAAAGACCTGGCCGGACTTGTTGACGATCACCTCGACGGTGTTTTCAGGCACCGTGATTGCCGGCATGACGGTGAAGCCGTCGATGGTGACGATGTCGCCATTGGCGTTGGTGTTGAACGCACCGGCGCGCGTGTAAAGCGTCTGCCCGTCCGCACCTTCGACCTGGAACCAGCCATTGCCCATCAGGGCGAGGTCGAGCTTGTTGCCGGTGCTGGTGAGCGCACCCTGGATGTGCAGGTTGCGGATGGCCGCCGTCTTGACGCCGAGGCCGACGGATGCACCTTCCGGCACGATCGCCTGGTTGGCCCGGCTCGGCACGCCTTGCAGCCGCTCCACTTGGTAGAGCAGGTCGGTGAATTCGGCGCGCGCTCGCTTGAAACCGGTCGTGTTGATGTTGGCGATGTTGTTCGCGATGACTTCGAGATTGGTCTGCTGGGCGTTCATGCCCGTGGCGGCGATGGCAAGTGCTTTCACTGGAACGTACTCCTTCAGATCGCCATGCGGCTGACTTCGAGATAGGCGGTCACGATCTTGTCGCGGATGGCGATCGCCGCCTGCAGCGACTGCTCGGCGCTCATCACTGCATCCACGACCTCGCGCGTCTGCACATCGCCTGAGAGCGCCTTGACCGACATCTGCTCGGCATTCTGCAGCGCGCCGACCGTGTTGGTCGCGGCTTGCTCAAGCATCGAGGCGAAGGATGCGCCAACGCCTGAGGCGGCGCCCGCCGCGCCCGCGACGTTTTCCGTTAGCCCGCCGCCGGTGATCTGGCCGTTGAGGGCGCCGATGCCTGCGATCATTACTGGCTCCTCATTAGGTCGATGGTCATGGAGATCAGGTCGCGCGCCTGGCGGATCACCTGGAGGTTCGCCTCGTAGGAGCGGTTCGCCTCGCGCATGTCGGCCATTTCGATCAGCGGGTTGACGTTCGGCATCTTCACGTAGCCGAACTCGTCCGCGGCTTCGTGGCCGGGCATGTATTCGACCGGGAAGGCCGTCTTGTCGGTGTCGATGGCGCCGATTTCAGCCATCGTCCCGCCGGTCGCGCGGTCGAGCTCGGCCGCAAAGGCGATGGTCTTGCGCTGATAGGGGTCGCCGCCGGCGACCGAGGCCGTCGACTGGGCGTTGGCGAGGTTTTCAGAAACGACGCGGATGCGCTCAGACTGAGCGTTGAGGCCGGACGCCGCGACTTTCAGGGCTGTGGTGAGTGCGTCCATCGTCAGGCCCTTGAGGTCATCATCATCATGCGGTGGAAGGCTTTGACGATCGCCGTGTTGAGCTCGAACGAGCGGCGCACTTCGCCAGCCTTCAGCAGTTGTTCCTCGAGCTGGACCGTGTTGCCCGATGGCATGACGGCCGGATCGTCCTCAGCGCGGATGGCGATGCCTTCGGCCTCGCCGGCGCCGCGTATGTGGCCGGCCTGCGTCGCCTTGATGCCGACCGAGGTCGCGTCGAGAACCTTGGAGAACGGCTCGACATCGACCGCGAGGTAGCCCGTGGTGTTGGCGTTCGCGATGTTGCCCGCGATCGCGGCCTGGCGCACCGACAGCCAGCGCGCTTGCTGCGAGGCGAGGTCGAACAGGTTGAGGTTCACTTCCATAGGCAAAGACCCGGCAGACTTGCTTCCGAGTCTCGACGCTACGGGAGCAGTCTTGCGTCAGCCTTGCGCGAGCGCAATTCCAGCAGACGTGGCAGCTTTTTGGGCTACTCGATGGTGATGACGCGGTCCTTGGAGGTGACGATCACCCACTTGCCGTCGCGGACCTCGATGGCCGCGACGGACGAGTTGTCCGGCAGGGTCGAGCCGCGCTGGACGACGAACAGGCCGGTATCGTCCTCGATCATGGCACGGCCATTGGCGACGTGGATGAGCTTGAACTCGGGCTCTTCCACCGGGAAGGGCTGCTGCTCGACACCGGGGAGTTCGGCATCGCGGTCGTCGCCCAGATCCGGCAGCGTGCCGGTGGCGAACAGGTCGAGCTTCATGATGGGGATCTCGTCGACCTGCATCGGCGCGCCGACGCGCTGCGGCTGGTCGCCAAGCGTGATCGGGCCGGAAATCTCGCTCTGGCCGCCGAATTTCAGCGGGCGAATGCCGAATTTGTCCTGGTTGAAGAAAATGTACCAGGGAAACAGCGCGCAGATCAGGCCGAGCGTGATGCCGAGTGCCGCGATCGTCAGATTGCCCGAACGCCGGCTTTCGGTCGCCGCCGGCGATGTGCCCTCCTGGCGGCCGATGAGGCGCGCGACGAGGCCACGCTTTTCCTTGCGCACGCCGATTTCCTTCTCCAGCATGCGCTGCAGCGTGGCCGACATCTCCGCGCGTTCTTTCGACATCGGCTATTCCTTGCCTCGCAGATGCCGCGCGAGGTCGGCGAACGGGTCGGCCGAAGGCTTGTCGGCGGGCGTCTGCGTCATCGCCTCGTAGATCAGCGGCACCTGCTTCACCGCCAGATCGAGATCGGCGTCGGCGCCGGCCTGATAGGCGCCAAGCAGGCGAATGTCGCGGGTGTCCTCGAAGCGGGAGATCATGGCGCGCAGCCGCGTCACCAGCTTCTTCTCGTCGTCTGCCCAGGCTTTGGGCGCAAGCCGCGAGATCGATGAGAGCGGGTTGACCGGCGGGTAGCGGCCCTGCTCGGCGATCGAGCGGTCGAGCACGACGTGGCCGTCGAGAATGCCGCGCACGGAATCGGCGACCGGATCGTTGTGGTCGTCGCCGTCCACCAGCACGGAGAAGATCGCGGTGATCGAGCCGCCGCCGATCGGGCCGGGGCCAGCGCGCTCGAGCAGTTTCGGCAAATCGGTGAAGACCGACGCCGGGTAGCCGCGCGCTACCGGCGGCTCGCCGGTGCCGATCGCCACTTCGCGTAGCGCGTGCGCATAACGGGTGATGGAGTCCAGCACCAGCAGGACGCGGTGACCCTTGTCGCGGAAATGCTCTGCGACGCGCATCGCCGTGCCCGGCGCGCGCTTGCGCATCATCGCGCTCTCATCGCTAGTGGCGACGACCGCGACCGTCTTGGCAAGGCTTTTGCCGATCGTGTCTTCAAGGAATTCGCGCACTTCGCGGCCGCGTTCGCCGACCAGTGCGACGACGACGGTGTCGAAGGCGTTGGCTGCCGCCAGCATGGCGAGCAGCGTCGATTTGCCGACGCCCGAGCCGGCGAAAATGCCCATGCGCTGGCCGAAGCAGAGCGGCGTAAAAATGTCGATGACGCGCACGCCGGTTTTCAGCGGCGTGCCGACGCGGTCGCGCGACAGCGCTGGCGGCGTGATCGCCGGCGCAGTCACGTCGCCATGGTCGAGCGGTCCGTGCTTGTCGATGGGCCGGCCGAGTGCATCGATGACCCGGCCGCGCCAGCTATCGGCCGCAAGCATGACAAACGGTCCGGCATTGAAGACGCTGTCGCCGACGCCGGCGTCGGCGGAGCTTTCGAACGGCGCGATCAGAACGTCATGCGGGCTGATCTGCACGACCTCGCCCGAGCGTTCGCCAAGGCGCGAACGATGGCTGACTATGTCGCCCAGCCGTGCATCGCGGGACAGGCCCGCCACCTTGTAGTGCGTTGGCGAGACTTCCTTGACCGTACCGCCACGCCGGATGATCGTGCGCTCGTCGGCGAAACGACGGTAGGCCCGTTCGAGCGCGTCGATGACGGTTTCGGGGGCGTTCGCGGGAGTGGGGGACGGCTGACCGGACATTCAGCGCGTTACGAGCTTCCGCCGAGCGCCTTGATCGACTGGTCGACCGAGGTTTCGCTCTGCCGGATCGCCGCGGCCGCGTTCTCGAAGGCGCGCTGTACCATGATCAGCCGCGTCATTTCGAGCACGGGATTGACGTTGGATTCCTCCAGGAAGCCTTGGGTGACGCCGGCGTCGATGCGGTCTATGACAGGCTCCGGCGCACCCTGTGGGATGATGCCGGAATTCTCGAAACGCTGGAAATCCGGCCCCGGATTGAAGTTGAAGAGGCCGATCGCACCTGCGAGGTTGCCGTTCTGGCGCAGTACGCCGTCGCGGCCGGCTTCCGGCGGACCATTGTTCGGATCGAGCTGGATTGGCGCGCCGCCCGCATCGACGACCGGATAGCCCTGATGGGTCACAAGCTGTCCCGTATCGAGCATCGTGAAGCGGCCGTCGCGGGTCATCACCATGCCGGCGGGCGTTTCGATGCCGAACCATGCATCGCCCTGGATGGCGAAGTCGAACGGGTTGCCGGTCTCGCGCATCGGCCCGATCTTTCTGGACATATAGGTCTCGCCCGGCGTGACGAAGGCGACCGAATCCTCGCCGAGACCGGAGAGGAGCTCGTTGAATTTGATCTCGGTCGAGCGGAAGCCGACCGTGCTCATATTGGCGACGTTGTCGGCCAGCGTCGTCAACCGGCGCTCGAGCGCGACCTGGGCGGAGAGAGCGACGTAAAGTCCGTCCATATTAGCCTCCGAGCCGCAGGCGCTGCATGGTAAGAAGAAGGTCGGTGGAGACGCCGTATTCCGCCGGCTGGCTGAAAAGCACACTCACCATGGCCTGCGGAGACTGCGTCGGGTTTTTCAGCTCGTACATGCTGGTGAAGCGCTGCAGGAACTTTCCGAGCTTCTCCGGGTCGGAGAAGTCCTCGATGTTCAGCTTCTCCTCGAAGAATTTCACCTGCCGGTCGATGTCGGCGCTCGAGAAGGAATCCGGCAGCGACAGCGCTGTGCGTACGACCGCGGCGAGAGCCGGATCGGCGAGAACCTGATAAAAATCTGTGATCGTGGAGGCCTTGCGCTCGAAATAGAGCGCCAGCCGAACGCCTTCATTGTCTTCGCCGGCGTTCTGCTCCAGCGTCTGGCGGATGAATTTGTCGGCCGCCGGCTGCAGCGCGGAGGCGTGTCTCGTCGCGTCTTCGCCATATTGGGCAAAGTTGAAGGCGGCGACGAAGCCGGCATAGCGCTTGTCGGTCAGCTTGTTGGCCGGGCTGTTCGGATCGGTAACGCCGCCCTCCAGCATTTTCCGGATGGTCGCCGGGCTTTCCTTCTCCGGATCCAGCCCGTAGGACCACAGCGCGTATTCGAGCAGCCGCTTGTCGGCCATCAAGTCGTCGATGGAGTCCAGCTTGACCACGTTGGCAAGATAGTAGTCCGTCTCGGCCTTCACATAGGCGTCGCTCGGCATGATGAGACCAAGCTTGGTTTTCGCCGTCCACAGCTCCGGCGCGTCGACCAGCGCCGAATCTTGCGACGTCGCAAGGTTGCCATACTGCTCGAAGTCGAACGCCGCGACAAAGCTGGCGTAGCGCTTGTCCGGGTGCTGGTTGGCGAGGCTCATCGGATCGCGAACGCCGCTTTCGATGAAATGCCGGATTTCTTCGCGGTTTTCTACCGAGATATCCAGGCCGTGCGCGGCCATGGCGAAGGTCAACAGCCGGTCGTTTGCCATGAAGGCCGCGACCGTTTTTATCTTCGAAATGTTCTCCTTGAAGTACTCGGCTTCGCTCTCGATGTAGTCGGCGCGCGGCCGCACGAGCTGGAGACCGGTGTCCGAAACCGCCTTTTTCGGCAGGTCGACCAGCACTTCGTCGCGTGACGTGGTGGCCGCGCCATGCTCGACGAAGTTGAAGGCGGTGACGAAATTGGCGTAGCGCTTGTCGGCCAGGCTATTGGCCGGACTGTTCGGGTCGGTTACGCCGCCTTCCAGCATCTGCCGCACGGTGGCCGGCGGTTCGGTGGTCGCATCAAGGCCGAAAGCGGCCATGGCGAAGGTAAGTAGCCGCGTATCGCCCATCAAATCGTCGATGGATGTGACGTTCTCGATATTTGAGAGGTAGTAGCCGACCTCATTGCCGAGAAAGGCGAAGCCTGGTTCAACCGCGCTTAATGACACCTGCGTCCGGAAATTCGATGGAACATCCATCTGCGCCCGGTTGTAGCTCGTGGCGTTCTCGCCATAGCGGGCGAAATTGTAGGTCGCGACGAACTCGGCGTAGCGCTTGTCGGTCAGCTTGTTGGCGAAGCTGTCTTGACTGGTGATGCCTTCCTTCAAAGCCTTGATCATGAAGGCCTTGGCGTAGGTCATGTCCTCCAGGCCGTGCGCCTTCATGGCATAGCGGAAGAGCCGGTCGTTGTTGACGAACTCCTCGATCGATTTCACCTTCGTGATGTTCTCGAGGTAATAGTCCGTGTCCCGATCGACGATCGGGTTCTTCTCGACACGCTCGAGCGCCGCTGGCAGGTCGCGGGCGATCAACTGATAACTGGCATAGGTGGAAAGCACGCGCGGACCCCGTCGACCGTATTTGCTGAAAATAGGCCGAAATCCTTGCGCGAAACTGAATGGTGCCCGGACTCCTACCGCCCGTTAACCATTTCAAGCCTCACACAAGGCACGGGGGGTACGACTTTCCGAACAAGAATAAGGAAGGCTGTACCCCGTGGGAATTATCATCGGTCTTGTCGTGACGTTCGGCTGTGTGCTCGGCGGCTTCATGGCCATGGGCGGGCACCTCGATGTGCTGATGCAGCCGTGGGAACTCGTCATCATCGGCGGCGCGGCGGTCGGCTGCTTCCTGGTCGCTAACCCGATGTCGACGGTCAAGGATGCCGGCAGGGGCGTCATGGAGGCCCTCAAGGGAGCGGTTCCGAAGGAAAAGGACTATCTGGAGACGCTCGGTGTGTTGCACAGCCTGATGCGCGAGCTGCGCACCAAGTCGCGCAGCGAGGTGGAAGCCCACATCGACAACCCGAACGAGTCGGCGATCTTCCAGGCTTTCCCGACCGTGCTCAAGAACCACGATCTGACGCATTTCATCTGCGACTATTGCCGCATCATCATTATCGGCAACGCGCGGCCGCACGAGATCGAAGCGCTAATGGATGAGGAAATCCACACCATCAAGCACGACAAGCTGAAATCCTATCATGCGATGGTCCAGGTGGGTGACGGCTTGCCGGCTCTGGGCATCGTCGCCGCGGTGCTCGGCGTCGTGAAGGCGATGGGCGCCCTTGACCAGTCGCCGGAAATCCTCGGCGCGCTGATCGGCGCAGCACTTGTCGGCACCTTCCTCGGCATCTTCCTGTCCTATGCGGTGGTCGGGCCGATCGCCGCCAAGATCAAGATGGTGCGCGAGAAGAAGAACCGGCTCTACATCATCGTGAAGCAGACGCTGCTCGCCTACATGAACGGCTCGCTGCCGCAGGTCGCGATCGAGTTCGGCCGCAAGACCATTTCCGCCTATGACCGGCCGTCGATCGATGCCGTCGAGCAGAGCACGATGAATTCGGGCGCCGAGAAGAAGGCCGCCTGAGATGTATTCGCGAGTGTCCGTTAAGTGACCATGGCCAGTCCCGCCAACCCGGCCGAAACAAGGGCCTACATCCTGGAGCGTCTCGTCGGCGACACGGGTGAGCCGGACCATATCGTCGAGGCCGGGAAGTCGCTCGGCGAGCGCGCGGTTCCGGCGATGCTCGACGCTTTCGGCCAGGTCTTTCCCTCGACGTTCGGCGTCGAGCTGAAATCGGTGGAACTGGCGCGTTTCGCGGACGCCAAACCCGACGATCCGACGAGCCACGCGATGACCATCGCGTCCTCGACCTCCTCGCCCGATGCGATGCTCTTCCTGCTCGACGGCGCGGCGCTCGCCGTCATCGTGTCGTCGGTTTTCGGCGGCGATCCGGATATGGCGATCGCGCCTCTGTCGCGCGCGCTGTCCCCGACCGAGCTCGAGATTGCGTCCACCGTCTTCCAGAACGCGGCGGACGTGCTGAACGGCTCCGGTCCGCGCGCCTTCAACCTGCGTTTCCCGCTGGCGCCGGCGATGAGTGGCGTCGACATCAAGAAGCAGATCGTTCGCGACGGTCCGGCCGTTCGGGTCGATTTCGCCATCTTCACCGCCGGCGGACGCGGCGTGTTCAGCGTTTTTCTGCCGCAGCGCGTGTTGCTCAAGCATCGCGGCGACGCGACCGCGACGAGCGGCGACCAGAGCAGCGAATGGCGCGATCGCTTCAACGAGGAAGTGATGCGCTCGGTCGTTGCGCTGGAAGCCCGCATGCCGCTGTCGAAGCTGACGCTCGGCGAGGTCGCCGGTTTTCAGGAAGGCATGCTGCTCGAACTCGAGGAAGGCGCGCAGGCGAGCGCGACGCTGTCGTCGCGCGGCAAGACGCTGTATGTCTGCGAGTTCGGCAAACTCGGGCAGAATTATACGGTCCGCATCCGGCATCCGTTCGACGCCGGACAGGATTTGATCGACACGCTGATGCCTGCCTGAGCAGGACTGGAGAGAGAAGATGACCCAAGCGCAACCGGCTGGTGACGACATCCAGGAAGAACAGCTCAACAAGGCGATCGAGGAGCTGCGCGGCGTGCTCCACGACGAGACGCCGGCCGGCGCGCAGTCCGGTCCGAAAAACCTCGGCCTGATCATGAACATCCCGGTCGACGTGCAGATCGTGCTCGGTTCCACCGAGATGCCGGTTTCGGAGCTGATGGCGCTGCAGAAAGGCTCGACCGTGGCGCTGAACCGCCGCATCGGCGAGCCGGTGGACGTGGTCGTCAACGGCCGCAAGCTCGCCAAGGGCGAGATCACCGTGCTCGAGCACGATCCGTCGCGGTTCGGCATCAAGCTGACCGAAATCGTCACAGCGACGAAGCCGACCTGATGATCAGCCGGCAGCCCTCGGGCGTCTCCCCATGAATGTGCTGACGAAGTTCTCGCGCCCGCAAAAGGCCGCGGCGATCCTCGTCGCCATGGGGAAGCCGTCGGCGAGCAAGCTGCTCAAATTCTTCAAGCAGGATGAGCTGAAAGGTCTGATCGACGCCGCGCGGCTGCTGAAGACCATCCCGCAGGCGGAGCTTGAAAGCATCGTCGCCGAGTTCGAAGCGGAGTTCACCGAAGGCGCTGGCTTGCTGGATTCAGGCGACAAGATGGACACGATCCTCACGGAAACGCTGTCCAAGGACGAGATGGACGCCATCATGGGCGTCAAGAAGGAGGAGAAGGTCGTCGACGCGCCGCAGCCGGTGTGGCCGCAGCTCGAAAAGATCGAGCCCGAGCGGGTCGGCGCTTTCCTTGCCGGCGAGCATGCGCAGACCGCCTCGATGCTCCTGTCCAAGCTTGCGCCGCAGACCGCCGCCAATGTGCTTCTGACCCTCGACAAGTCGCAGCGCAGCGAGATCATCAAGCGCATGGTGTCGCTGACCGCCATCCCAGACGCCGCAATCAAGATCATCGAGAACCAGATTCGCGCGCGTCTGCTCGTCGAAACGGCGACCAAGGACGTCTCGGCCGGTCACAGCCGCGTCGCCAATGTGCTCAACGAGCTCGACAAATCGAAGCTCGAGGAGGTCATGACGGATCTCGCCGAATCCGGCTCCCCCGACCTCGATGCAATCCGCAAGCGCCTGTTCGCCTTCGAGGACATCGAGCTCTTGACGCAGAAGGCGCGCCTCACGCTGTTCGACGGGATTTCGACGGAAAATGTGACGCTTGCCCTGCGCGATGCGCCGCCGGCGCTGCTCGAATGCATCCTGTCCTCGATCGGCCAGCGGACGCGTCGCATGATCGAGTCCGAGCTTGGCCAAGGCTCGGAAGGCGTTCCGGTCGAGGACATCATGCGGGCGCGCAAGATGATCGCCTCCACCGCGATCCGCCTTGCCGGCGAGGGTGCGTTCGAACTGCCGCAGGCCAATGGCCAGCAGGCTGCCTGAGCGAAGCTGAGGGCAGGCCATGGCCGACGCACCGGACAAAGACTCAAAAACAGAAGAAGCAACAGAGAAAAAGATCCGCGACACGATCGAGAAGGGGCAGTTGCCCCACTCGAAAGAGGCCGCGACCTTCGCCTCTTTCGTCGCGATCCTCGCCTTCACGGTGTTCTTCGCCAAGGACAGCGCGGTCGATCTCAGCGTCTTTCTCGCTACCTTCCTTGAAAAGCCGGAAGCCTGGCCGCTCGACACCGAAGCTGACGTGGTGCTGCTCTATCAGGTCATCTTCGTTCACATAGGCAAGGCGCTCGTCGCCATCATGCTCCTGCTGTTCATTGCCGGCATCGGCGCCTCCGTCGTCCAGCACATGCCGGCCTTCGTGCTCGACCGCATCACGCCGAAAGCCTCGCGCATCTCCCTCAGCCAGGGCTGGACGCGCCTTTTCGGCCTGCAGGGCTTCGTCGAATTCGCGAAATCGCTCGCCAAGCTGATCTTCACGCTCATCGTGCTGATCTTCGCCCTCGGCGAAGCGCATATCAGCCTGCTGTCGGGCATGATCACGCCGCCGGCCGCGTTCGGCATGGTCATCCGCGACATGGCGATCGACATCCTTTCGGCCGTCACCTTCGTGATGCTGGTCATCGCCGCGGTCGACTTCGTGTGGTCGCGCTTCCACTGGCGCATGGATCTGCGCATGACCAAGCAGGAAGTTAAGGACGAGCACAAGCAGAGCGACGGCGATCCTTTGGTCAAGGCGCGGCTGCGCTCCATCGCGCGCGACCGCGCGCGCAACCGCATGATGACGGCCGTGCCGAAGGCGACGCTCGTCATCGCCAACCCGACCCACTACGCGATCGCGCTGAAATATGTCCGCGACCAGGACGCGGCGCCCGTCGTGCTCGCCAAGGGCACCGACCTCGTCGCGCTGAAGATTCGCGAAATCGCCGAAGCGAACGGCATCCCGGTTTTCGAGGACGTGACGCTCGCCCGCTCCATGTACAAGCAAGTCTCGGTGGATAATTTGATACCGCCGCAGTTCTACCATGCGGTCGCGGAGCTCGTGAAAGTCGTCTACGCGAACAGCAAGCCGCAGCGTAAAGGGGCCTGATGAACCGCCAGCCGCATACAGCCTCCCGGGAGATCATCGTCGCGGACGCGATCAAGGACGTCGTCAGCGAGCTTCGCATGATCGAGCTCGGCGACTATGTCGCGTTCATGCGCATGGAGTGTTTCGCCAACGTGTCGGACATCGTCGACTCGGCGGCCGAGATGTATTTCATGCCGGGCACGCTGCGGCTCGGCCATGGCGGCGAGGCCCATATCGAGTGGAAGAGCGAGCCGCGCATCGTGCTCGACCTCGAGCTTAGGCCCGTGGGTGCGACCGTCTATTTCAAGCTGGCGCTGACGGCCGATGCGGCGGGTGTCGAGGTGAACTACGTCTCCTTCGACCAGCCGAAGGACGATCCCGACGAAAACACCGCCTTCCTGGAAACCGCGATCGAGCGGGCGCGCATCCGCAAGTCGATGCCGGACGCGCTGACCGGCCAGGCGGCCTAGGGTGTGTTGAGATTCAGGTTAGGCCGAGCCGAAAATGGTGGCTTACGAGAACCGGAGCGGAGCGTACGTTCAGGTACGTGAGCACCGGAAGCGGAGGAAGCCGTCATTTGCAGGCCGGCATCACCTGAATCTCAATACACCCTAGTCGATCAGCCCTAGCCGCAGCGCCTTGGCCACCGCATGCATGCGGTTCACCGCGTTGAGTTTTTGCACCGCATTGCCGAGATACTGGTTGGCGGTGTGAACGGAGAGGCTAAGCAGCGCCGCAATCGACTCGCTGGTGTGGCCTTCGGCCGTCAGCCGCAGACATTCGAGCTCGCGCTTGGAGAAGGAGGGTAGGCCGCTCTGGTCCACCGCCCCCATGCGCACCACCGCGTCGAACAGCGCGAAGCAGCGCGCATGCGTTTCGTAAAGCGCATCCGCCTCGATGGCGATCGAGGCACCGGAAAAGACGACCACGCCGGACGGGCCGCGCTCGGCCGTGACCGGAAAGGCGATCGCCGCCATCGCGGCGGGCGTACCTGTCAGCCGCTTCGCCCAGTTGATATCCGAGAGCGGACCGTCCGCGCCTGGCCACCAGAGCGGCACCGTTGAAACTGTGATGCGTCGCGCAAGTTCCTCCCCGAACCGGACATTGACGAGCCGGGTTTCGGCAGAGGTTGCCGGATAGTCGGAATCGAAGCAGGCCGTCAGCCCGCGCCGCTTGCGCGAATGCGACAGCAGGAAGAGCGAGAATTTTTCGGCATTGATGTCGATGGCGATCCAGCGCGCGCGCCGCGCCGCGTCGGCGAAGGTTACGGCGTGGTCGCGCGCCGGAACTGCCGCGCCGAACAGGTTCGGCAGGCCGGTGCCCTGCGCTGCGAACAGGCGTTTGCGGCTCGCGCTCAAACGATGCCGCTCCGGATCGCGGTGGCGATCGCCATGGCGCGGTTGTCGGCGGACAGCTTGCGGATCGCGCCGGTCAGATAGCTGTTCACCGTGTTCGCCGACACGTCCAGGATCAGCGCCACGTCGTCCGTCGTCTTGCCCTCGCATACCCAGGCGAGGCACTCGCGCTCGCGATCGCTGAGGATGTCCGCCGGAGCGGCAACCGTCAGCAGGTGGGCGGAGTCGGACAGCACGTAGCAGCCCTCCATTTGGGCATGCGCGAGCCTGTCCGTATCGATCGCGCCGGGCTCGGCTGATGAAAGAAGCAGGAAGAGCCGTTTCAGCCCGGCGTAGAGCTGCAGACTGAAGATTTCGCCATGTCCGGCAATGTGGAGGAAGCGCGCCTGCTCGCCGTCGATCGTGTCCGACGCCGGCGCGTTGGCGCAGTCGAGGCCGCCGGCCCGCGCGCCGGGTGAAGCGGAAAGCGGTCCGGTGGCGATCCTGGCAAGCAGTGCCGCGCCGGCGAGCTCGATTGCGTCGAAGCTCCAGTCGGAGGCGATGACCTTCGCCTCGCCGCGGCCGTTCCGGTACGCAACTGCGAGCAGCATATAGCCGTCGGCGCCGAGCTCCTCCGCCAGGCCCATCAGCCAGGCGGTGAGTTCGCCGCGCGTGTTCAGGCGGCTTGTGCCGCTGAAC
>Ga0335075_10003342_pt1 | contig 25493 bp, 16 predicted proteins | sample Lox_Sample_24_FD_206723 | JGI IMG/M metagenome (GOLD analysis project Ga0335075, IMG submission 206723) | Soil microbial communities from Loxahatchee National Wildlife Refuge, Florida, United States - Lox_Sample_2.4 | ecosystem: Environmental > Terrestrial > Soil > Wetlands | place: USA...
TGGAAGGATTGAGACCGTTTTTAGGGCGCCACTACGGCTCCGAATCTGCTCTAAACCTTAAACGTGGCGGACTTAACCTGCCGAACGTTTCCGTTTCCAGCATTTCCCCTGAGTCTGAAAACAATTGCACCCGGTCCGATTGCCAGACCGGCCCCATAATCGTTACACGCGGGCAGACCCGCTGAACTCGGCCAGTCCGTCGCCAATCCATCTTGACCGGCTGCATCCAACCCATGCTGCCCGGCCACGGGAATCGTGGCTACGAAGGCAGCGCGGACTGAACCAGCAGGAGAGATAGACTCGTGGGCAGACCAGTCCGTTCGGAAACCGCGGTTCTGGGCAGGCGCGGCCAGTGCACAATCTTCGCTGTCACCTGGATAACCTACGCGGGGTTCTATTTCTGCCGCAAGAACCTCCGCATCGTGCTGCCGGCGCTGCATGGCGCCCCGGGCCTCGACAGCTTGGAGCTGGCGAACATCGTCTTCGGCTACAGCCTGCTTTACGCGCTCGGCCAGTTCGGCTGCGGCTTTCTTTCGGACAGCTTCGGTCCCCGCCGCGTGGTCGGCGCCGGCCTGGTGCTGATTGTCGCCAGCAACCTGCTCATGGGCGTTCACTCTGCACCCCTCTGGCTTCTGGTCTTCGCCATCGTCAACGGTATCGGCCAGTCGACCGGCTGGTCCGGCCTGGTCAAAATCATGGCGAGCTGGTTCAGCGCCCGCCAGCGCGGCGTCGTCATGGGCTGGTGGGGCACGAATTACGTTCTCGGCGGATTTCTGGCTACCACCTTCGCCACTTGGGCTGTTTCACAGCATTTTCTTTTCCCAAGCCTCGGATGGCGACGCGGTTTTCTCTTTCCGGCGCTGCTTCTCGCCGCCATTACCGCCGCATTCTTCCTGTGTGTGCGCGACGCGCCCGAGGATGAGCCGGCGAACAGGGAAATGGTCGCGCGGCCGGCGCACCGCGACCGATCCACCTGGCGCGACCTGGTCATGCTGTTGCGCAGCCGCTCCATCTGGATCATCGGCACTTCCTACTTTTTCCTGGAGATGTGCCGCTACGCGCTGATGTTCTGGCTGCCTTATTACATGGTCAACCAGCTGCGCTATAGCCTCGCCGTCTCAGGTTACCTCTCGTCGCTCTATGAGCTTGTGGGCGTTGCGGGAGCTTTGCTGGCCGGCTATATCTCCGATCACCTCATGCAGTCGCGGCGCGCGCCCATCTCCGCGATCATGCTTTGCGGCTTCAGCGTGGTCATACTGGCGCAGATGGCGGCCGGCCGGAGTGTGGTGGCAACGGCTGTCGCGGTATCGCTGGCTGGTATGCTCTCCTATGGGCCGGATACGCTGCTCTCCGGCGCGGGCGCACAGGACATTGGCCAGGCCAAATCCGCCGCAACGGCCTCTGGGCTCATTGACGGCATCGGGCACTTGGGGTCGCTGATCTCGCCGTACCTCGTGGTCTACGTCAGCGGACGCTACGGATGGGACCGGCTGTTTGTGGTCTTTGCGGCGGCAGGCCTTATGGCCGCTGCGGTGCTGATTCCACTGTGGAATGTACGACCTTCAGATCACGCTCAAACCCGCGAACTGCCGGTTAGCGGGCAGAATAAGGAATGCATCGAATCCTATGAAGGACTTTGAGAGTGGCGCGGTTCCTCAGTCTGAAGGCGATGTCAACCTGTCCTTCGCCCGCGCTCGCTGGCAGCGCGAACACCTCGATGCGGAGACCCGCGCACTGCTTGCCGAGGACGCGCGCTACTTCCTGCATCAGTCGCTTTCGACACCGTGCCTTAACGTGCTCAGCGGATGCGAAGGCAGCTTCCTGATCGACACCGAAGGGCGCCGCTACCTGGACTTTCACGGCAACAACGTCCACCAGGTCGGATTTGGTCATCCCCGAGTTAAAGCGGCGATCGCCGAGGCAATGGAGCAACTGCCCTTCTGCACGCGGCGCTACACCAATCGCTACGCCATCGCGCTCGCGCGCAAACTGGCCGAGATCGCGCCCGGCAGTCTCCGCAAGTGCCTCTTCGCGCCCGGCGGCGCTGAAGCCATCTCCATGGCGGTCAAGCTCGCGCGCCTCGCCACCGGCCGGTTCAAGACCATTTCCATGTGGGATTCCTTTCACGGCGCGACGCTGGACACCATCTCCCTCGGCGGCGAATCTCTTTTCCGCGGCGGCATGGGGCCTCTGATGCCCGGCGCCGAACACATCCCTCCGCCCGAGCCGCGGCGTTGTCCTTTCCGGTGCGGCCAGCGCTGCACCCTGCAATGCGCCGACTATCTCGAATACGTCCTCGAGCGCGAAGGCGACGTCGCTGCAGTGATCGCCGAGACCGTACGCAGCACCGGGACCATTCCGCCGCAGGACTACTGGCGGCGCATCCGCTCACTCTGCGATCGCTACGGAGCGCTGTTGATTCTGGACGAGATTCCGCACGGCCTGGGGCGCACCGGCTCCATGTTCACCTGCGAACATTACGGCGTGGTGCCCGACATGCTGGTGATCGGCAAGGGCCTCGGCGGCGGATCGCTGCCTCTCGCAGCGCTGCTCGCGCGCGAAGACCTGGACATCGCGCAGCAGCGCGCCCTCGGTCATTTTACGCACGAGAAAAACCCGGTGCTCTGCGCGGCGGCGCTGGCGACCATCGAAGTCATTGAGTCCGAGGGGCTGGCGCAGCGCGCGGCACAGTTGGGCGCACGCCTCCTCGCGCAGCTTGGCGAGCTGCAGAAGCGCCATCCGCTCATCGCCGACGTCCACGGTCTCGGCCTCCTCGTCGCTCTTGCGCTGCGCCAGCCGGACGGTTCTCCGGCGGAAGCCGAAGCGGAACAGATCATGTATGCAGCGCTCAGCCGCGGCCTCAGCTTCAAGACGTCGATGGGGAACACCATCATCCTCACCCCGCCGCTGAACGTCGCGGAGGAGCATCTGAACGCAGCCGTCGAAATCCTGGACGCGGCCTTCGCGGCGCTGCAGCAATAGCCAGGCCAGCCCTGAGCCAGCGCCTCATCCACTTCATGACGATTCTGTAAATAACGGTTCAGCCGCGCTATCCCGCGCGGGCCTGCGAAGAATTGATCCATCTGTTTCTGCGGCCTGAGGGGGCGCCGTCCCTATCTGGCGCAAGAAATTCATGTTTGGTTCCATACCAGGATTTCACTCTCAGCGTACACGCCGCGAATGAAAGGGCTTTAGCGGCCAGAGAAATTGGCAGCCCAATGAACAAGCGGCGCCCCGAACGAGCACCACACCGCAACTTAACCTGCTGAACGTATCGTCATGCGGCAGGACCGCCAAACACTCAGCACAGAAGCGCGACAGTTCGGGAGGGCTGACAAAAATGAAAATCAGCAAGAGTCTCAGGCGATGCAGTCGTCTCTTTCCACTCGCAGGTCTTCTCCTTGGCCTGCTGTCGGTAGTCCTGCCGGCCAACCCACAATCCATCCATGGGGCAATTATCGGTTCCGTGAGGGATGCCACGGGCGCTGCGGTGCCAGGCGCCACCGTGACCCTCACCGACACCGATAAGGGGACTGTGCGCACTGCGGTCAGCAGCGCTATCGGCGACTATCAGTTTCTGGATGCCCAGGCGGACCACTATAAAGTGGAGGTTACGGCTCACGGGTTTGAGAAGTGGTCCACGACGGGATTGCAGTTAGGTACGCTGCAAACCCTGCGTGTCGATGCAAAGCTCGTGGTCGGCAGTGCCTCGGCGACCGTACAGGTTTCGGGCGAAAACGCGGGCGTGATCGAGACGGAGACGCCAACGATCACTACCACTTTCAACTCCAATGATGTGCTGAACCTTCCGACTAACTTCCGCGCCAGTTCGGCCGGCACGTCGATTCTGGGCGCGATGTCCGCAATGCCCGGTGTGCAGGCCGACCAGGGAGCATATTCGGTTGAGGGAAACCTGCCCTTCACCTCGGACATGACCGTGGACGGGATCACCAATATTCGCGTCGGCAGCAGCGGCAATCCTGTCCTCTTCCCCAGTGCCGACGACGTGGCTTCCATTCAGCTTACCGGTGTACTAGCGCCTGCTGAATTTGGCGACCCGTCCCAGGTCTCGGTCACGACCAAAGGAGGCACGAATACACTTCATGGCGCCGGATGGGAGTATCACCAGAACTCCGGCATGAACGCAAACACCTTTGGATCCTCGGTCAGGCCGCACATGGTGGCCAACACCTTCGGCGGGAAACTGGGCGGCCCGGTGGTGATTCCTCACCTCTATAACGGCCGGAACAGAACCTTCTTCTTCGGCGATTACGAGGGATTCCGTCTCCCGGAGAGTGTGACCATGGAAGCCACAGTGCCAACAGCGGCCATGAAGAAAGGCGATTTTACAGACTACTCAAACCCCTCGGCCACCTATACCGGCCTGACCGATCCTTATACGGGCACGAGCTGGGGCAATACAATTCCAGCCTCGTACTTGAGTTCGATCGCGCAACAGTTCCTGCAGTTTTTCCCCGATCCGAATACAGCGGCAACCCTGTCAGGGGGCGCCACTGTTCCCACCACCTCCTACGTGAACGGCGAATCGCCAAACTACTACAGCAATGTGTCCCAGCCTACGCACTCAAACCAGGTGGACGCTCGCGGCGACCAGTACTTCGGCTTAAACCAGAAGTTCCTGCTGTGGGGCCGCTATAGCTACTACAACTTCCCAAGCACTTCGGGATACAACGTTAACTTCGATCCCAGTACAAACGTCTACGACTCATCGAATTTTGTAACAAGCCTCAGTTGGACGATGAAGCCGGACCTTATTAACGTCTTTCTCTTTGGCTTCACGCGCTGGACCAATGGAGATACCAATCCATTTAAGGGCCAGGCCTTCACGCAGGGCCTGGGCTTCACGGCCATGAACGATCTGTGGTACAACGGCTTCCCCTATATTTCCTTCACGAATATCACGTCTCCCCCGGCGGGACGACTCAACAGCATCGATACCGATAACACGTACTCCTATAACGAAAGTCTGTCATGGACCAAGGGAGTCCATAACATGAAATTCGGAGGCGACGTTCGCACCTATACCTACATCGGAGGAACCGGGATAAGTACAGGCGATAACTACGGAAACTTCTACTTCAGCAATGTTGGCAACGCAGTCGGTACGTTCACGGGGGTTGATTTTGCCGACTTCCTCGTGGGGCTTCCCGACAACTCGAGTTACGACGACATAACCAGAGACATTGACGGCACGGCTGCGGAGTACCACGTATATGCCCAGAACCATTGGAGAGTCACGCCAAGACTGTCCGTCGATTACGGCGTGCGATACGAGTATCGCCCCAGCTTCCACGACAGGAACGGCTACTACGCCAACATGGATTACGATGTGCCGCTTTCGGCCGAGGTGATCTATCCCACCTTTCCGCAACCAAACCTCCAGTCGCCAACCACTCTCGAATCCTCCAATGCCTGCGACCCGGACGGCGTGAACAACACGAACTCTGCGACGGTGAACGGCGCGCCATGCATGCCGGTTGTCTCCAATACGGCCGCGCACCTGCCAAGAAGCCTCCGCTACGTGGATAAGAACCGCATCCTGCCTCGCCTGGGCTTTGCCTATCGCTTGACCAACGACGGTAAGTGGGTTGTGCGCTCAGGCTTCGGCCTGTACAACGTCACCATCATGGGCCAGACGTTTCATTCTTTAACCGGAACCATTCAGGGTAGTTCGTCGGCATATACGAACGCCATCAGTATAACCACGGGTCAGCCGCTTTACGCATGGCCTGAGATCGGCTACGGCTCTGGAACCAGCGGTTGCACCAACTGCTACGGCACCAATGAATTCAACGCAAGCATCGACGTCCATTATCACGACGCGGAGACAGCTCAGTGGGCCTTGACTGTCGAGCATGACCTGGGCCACGGCTACGGTATTCGCGCCTCGTACACAGGTTCCGAAACGGCCCACCTGAATTTGAAGCAGGATGAGAACACATTGCCGCTATCGAACACCGTGTCTGCCTACAACCAGCCGGCAGATCGCCGGTCTGACCCGGCAGCTTGACCAGACCCGGAGCGATCTCGCCACTTACACCGACGCTGCCTTTGCCGCGCTGCCCACGCACGAGCGGAACCTGCATCGGAAAGCTTTTGCGATCAATGACGGGGACCCGGACTACCGCAAGCTTGCCACACTGCGCTATCAGGACAGCGGCACGGAGCGCACCATGCAGGTTCCAAAGGGCGATGTCTTCTGGCAGTTTCGCGAGGACGTGCGTACCGGCAAGCTGCCCACCGTCTCCTGGATCGTCGCGCCCGAGGCCTTCTCTGATCACCCCTCCTCAGCGTGGTATGGAGCATGGTACGTCTCCGAGGCGCTCGACATTCTCACCTGCGATCCCGAGGTTTGGAAGAAGACCATCTTCATCCTCTGCTACGACGAGAACGACGGCTACTTCGATCATGTTCCGCCCTTCGTGCCACCTCAGCCTGGCCGCGCCGACACCGGCAAGGTCTCAGGCGGCATCGACCCCTCCGTTGAATATGTCTCCTCCGAACAGGAAGACGGCATTCGCAAGAATGAGCCGGACTGGCAGGGCAAGCCGGGCCCGATCGGCCTGGGCTTTCGCGTCCCGCTCGTGATTGCCTCGCCGTGGAGCCGCGGCGGCTATGTCTCTTCGCAAGTCTTCGACCACACCTCGATGTTGCGGTTCCTCGATGTGTTTCTGAGTCACAAAACAGGCCGGCTCATCTGCGAGACCAATATCAGCGCGTGGCGGCGCACGATTTGCGGTGACCTCACCTCCACTTTCCGTCCCTGGAACCCGCAGCAGGCTGCCCTCCCTGTACCGGTGAGACGCGATCCCTTCCTTATCTCCATCAACGAAGCGCAGTTCATGCCCATGCCTGACGACATGCAGGCGCTCACCCCAGCGCAGATCGAGCAGATCCGCGCACAGCCCCTCCAATCGCCGCTTTTACCGCGCCAGGAGAGCGGCATACGGCCCGCATGCGCCCTGCCGTACCAACTCGAGGCAGACGGAGCGCTGAGCGCGGATGGAAGCGCATTTGAAATCCAGTTCGCCGCGCTGCGTGAAATCTTCGGCGACCGCGCCGCCGGCGCACCCTTCCGCGTCTACACGCCGCAGAAGGTACGCGTGGTTGGCTCGGATGCGTTTGAAGACGGCCGCGCCTGGGATTATGCCGTCGCCGCAGGCGACCGCATCGTGGATCGTTTTCCCATTGCACTCTTTGACTCCGGCGCGTATCACCTCTGCGTCTACGGACCCAATGGATTTTTCCGTGAATTTCGCGGCACGCGCAACGATCCCTCTCTTGCCGTGAGCCTGCGCAACACCTCTGCCGGCGCCGAGCTCAGGCTGGTCAATCGCTATACTGCGCGGCCCATTGCGGTCACCATGGAAGACCTGGCCTACGGCGCGCCGCTGCGGCTCATCCATCTTGCGCCCGGCCGCGCCTCCAGCATCGATCTCGATCTCGATCGCAGCCATGGCTGGTACGATATGCGTTTGCGTGTTGCCGAAGACCTGCAATACGAGCAGCGGTACGGAGGGCGCGTCGAAACCGGACGCGAAAGCTTTAGCGACCCGCAGATGATAAATGCAAGAGTTTGAAGCGCTCGAGCATTTTCGATTCTGCTCGCGGGGCGTGGCATTGCCGTGGCGCGAGTCGCCGGGTTATCCCAATCGGGATGTGGGAAGGCCCGCGGAGATATTGTTCCCTAAAGTCGAGCTTCCGGTAAAGGTCAGCATGGGCGGTGGTACGTCCGGAATTCCGAATATTGGCAGTATGGCTCCCCACCTCTATCTGACAGATGCTGGGCTCATCTCCCATTCAGAAGTAGGGATCCCGGGCTGGAGCAAAGATGATTCGAGTGCATTCGATTTTCGGGCCGGTCAGACCTTCACGTCGGTTGACATGCTCGGCCGACCGATCTTCTCGCTCGCCGTTACGAAAGAAGGGTGGCTCAATATCGCACGCTTCGATGGGGCGCTCTGCACTCTCCGTCCTGTAGCAGAGGGGTTTGATAGTGGAGCGAGAATTCGCGGTCCTTCCTTTCCAGAGAAGGATATTGAAGTGGATGACGAGATCGAAGAGGGTGTGATCAGAGAATCAATCAGCGGCAAGATTGCAGCGGTCTTTCACTACGATAAAGACAGTGGCGCTCCTCTTCACCCGTAGACGATTGGACGGCTCCATCCGCATCCCAGAGAGCGTCGCCGCACGTGTTTATTGCCAAGCACATGAGCCGCGCAGCTTGGCAGTATTCCGCATTTTTCTGCCGGGAATTTTTGTTTTCACCAGTATCTACAAGGTCAAAACTACTGAGAAATTGCAGATTCGGCCCCTGCTTCTGCGCAGTTATTCACTCTTATGTAATCCACAAGCGCCTTTATCTTCAATAAGTCCTTTAATATCAATTTTTTACAATAAATCGATTCTAGCAGGTTTGGTAGTGGATTTCAGGGGTGGTCTTGGGGGCGGGGCGTAAAGGGTCAGTGGACCACGCCGGCATCCTTGGCCGGCCAGTAGATGAAGACGGCCTTGCCGTAGATCAGGTCGCGCTCGACGGGGCCGAAGGCGCGGCTATCCGACGAGATGGAGCGGTGGTCTCCCATGACGAAGTAGCAGTCGGGGGGAACGGTTAACTGGGCCATGGAGTCGTCGTCACGGTATCTGGCGGGCACGTAGGGCTCCCGCAGGTGCCTGCCGTTGAGCCAGACCTGGCCGTCGACGATCCGGATGCGGTCGCCGGGCAGGGCGATCACGCGCTTGATGTAGCTCTTGGAGGGGTCAAGGGGATAGTGGAAGACGACCACGTCGCCGCGATGGATGGCTTCGAAGTGATAGACGAACTTGTTGATGAACAGGCGGTCGTGGTCCTCAAGGCGGGGCAACATGCTGGTGCCTTCGACGCGGACCGGCTGATAGAGAAAAGTGATGATGAGGACGGAGACAACGGCCGAGACGATGAGGTCGCGGAGCCAGAGACCGATGCTGTCCTTCTTCTTTGGTGACGCAGGCTGAGGTGCGGATACATCGGTGCCCGCCGCCGGATCGGATGGGGCGGCGAGCTGCGGGTTCTCGGGGGAAATCGTGTCCATCTATTCCTAATCTACTCGCAACCAAGGCCGCCGGGGGGGCACAGGATGTGGGTGCGCACGGGTTTTTCGAGGGGTTTGGGCTGATTGGGCGATGGCACGTAAGCCGGCGCCGCGCCCCCAGCGACGTTCTCCTGCTGGAGGATGAGGGGGCGCTGCAGGACCATCTCGACCTGCGTGCCCGATGGAATGTTGACGTCGGCGCCGCGGGTGAAGAGCGAGACGATGCCGACGGTGGCGAGGCCCGCGCCGAGTCCTGCCAGCCCGCCTTCGAGAGGATGACCCTCTTCTGCGCCCGCGATGGTGCCGATGCCGCCGCCCGCGGGAATGGCGACCTTCGCGGTTTCGCCGGCGTTGCGGCCCTTGTCGGGATTCTGCTCGACGGTGCCCTCGCCGTCGTTCTTCACAGACTGATTCCTGGCGCCGGGCAGACTATTGACCATGCCGGGGATCTCAACGACGGAGCCGTTGGGGAAGATCATCGAGGTGAAGTGCATGTCGAGCTGAGCGCGGCCCCGGATGCGGCCGGCGCGCTGCACGTGGTCCACCACCCCCTGCACATAGACGCCGGGGGGAATGACGACGCGGCTGCCAACAACGACGGGGAAGATGGAGGAGAGATAAACGCCGTCGCCGGGCCTGGCGCTGCGGGTATCAATGCCGCTGCGCAACTGGAGCAGGACCTTGGTGCCGGCGGGGACGACGATGCTATTGGGATTGGGAGCAGGTGCAGTGGCGGCTGACGGGGTCGCGGCTGGAGTGGCTTGTGATTGCGCAGCGGCGAGAGGGGGCCCTGAGCAGACCAGCAGAGACAGAATGGCCGACGGCAATAACCGAGAGAGCACGCGCATACACTCCTCCGCACATCCTTTGTGGAGATAGACGAGCCGCCTGATTACAGGATAGCCCCGAACGATTTGGGTTGGGGGAAAATCCCGGCGAGCCGGGTTTGCAGGCCCCGGGGTTTAGGATGCGGATCAGAGATGGATGGGAGAAAAGAATCCGACGGGCCGGCGTCAGCCGCGCAGCGAAGCCGGTTCAGCGGCGTCTACCGCGTTCTGGAAGAGGCGATTGCGGCACGGGCTTTTCCGGGGTGCGGATTTGGCGTGCTGGCCGAGGGCGAGCCCGTTTTGCTGGACGCACTGGGGCGGTTTACGTATGAGGATGATGCGCCCGCCGTGACGCCGACGACGCGGTTCGACATGGCCAGCCTGACCAAGGTAGTGGCGACCACAGCCCTGGCTATGCTGCTGGTGCAGCGGGGCCAGATGGAGCTGGACACGCCGCTCGGCGAGGTGCTGCCTGGGTTCGTTGTAGGGCGCGACCCGGCCGAGGGCGCGCGAAGGGTTACCCTGCGTCATCTGCTGGCGCACAGCTCGGGACTGCCGGGCTACGTGGAGCTGTTCAAGCATCATGCGACGCCCGCTCCCCTGCTGCGGGCCTGCCTGGCGCTGAAGCTGGAGGCGGAGCCGGGAACGCGTGCGGAGTACTCAGACCCGGGATTCATGCTGCTGGGCAAAGCGATCGAGGTGCTGGCGCGGGAACGGCTGGACGGGCTGGCGCGGCGCGAGATCTTTGCGCCGCTGGGGATGACGGCGACCGGGTTCCGGCCGGCCGCCCATTTGCGGGCGTCGATTCCGCCTACTGAAGAGGATCGGGCCTTTCGCCGCCGGAGAATCCAGGGCGAGGTGCAGGATGAAAACGCCTGGGCGATGGGCGGAGTCTCGGGACACGCGGGCCTGTTCTCGAATGCCGGGGATCTTCTGCGCTACATGGCGGCCATTCTGCAGGTCGGAACCGGCGACTCCGGCACAGAGCCCGGGCCGACGGTCTTCCAGGCAGCCACGGTGGAGATGTTCGCCCAGCGGCAAGGGCCTGCGGGTAGTTCGCGGGCCATCGGATGGGACACACCATCGGAAAACTCCTCGGCGGGACGCCGGTTTTCGGCTCACTCGATCGGGCACCTTGGCTATAGCGGCTGTTCGCTGTGGATCGACCTGGATGCGCGGGTGGCGGCGGTGCTGCTGACCAATCGCACCTGGCCGGACAGGGCGAGCCAGTTGATCCGGCAGGTGCGCCCGGCGTATCACGACGCCGTGCGCGAAGCGCTTTAACGTTTTCGTTCGCAGGAGCCAACAAATGCAACTTGGGTGTGACGAATTACCGCTTGGCCTTGCGCGAAATGCGGCTACAATGAAAAGTTGGGGACAGGCGCAATGGTAACCACCACAACGATACCCATAGCGGCTACAAGTCAAAACAACGGGGCCGCAGTCGATGCCGTATCCGTTCTCGAACATCTCACCACAGAAAGCCAGAACGAAGCCTCGCAGGGCTTCGACACCAAGTCCGCTATCGAGATTGCCCGCATCATCAACCATGAGGATGCGAAGGTGGCGGGAGTGGTGAAGAAGGCGCTGCCGGAGATCGCGCAGGTGATCGACCAGGTGGCGCGATGCCTGCGGGATGGCGGCCGGCTGATCTATGTGGGCGCGGGTTCGAGCGGACGCATTGCGGCGCTGGACGCTTCAGAGTGCCCACCCACGTACTCAACCGCTCCGGGCCAGGTGCAGTACATCATGGCCGGCGGACCGAAGGCGCTGGCGTCGGCGGTCGAGGTCAATGAAGACTCGGAAGAGCTGGGCCAGCGCGACATTGCGCGGCGCAGACCAACCCGCAAGGACATCGTGATCGGCGTGTCAGCCTCGGGGCGCACACCGTACGTAGTTGCGGCGGTGGCCTATGCTCGGGCGCGCGGCGCGCATACCGCGGCCGTCACGTGCAACTGCGGAAGCCCGATTACCGAGGCCGCCGAAATCGCCATCGTGGCCGAGGTGGGGCCCGAGGTGGTGTCGGGCTCGACGCGCATGAAGGCCGGCAGCGCGCAGAAGATGGTCCTGAACATGATCACCACGGGCGCGATGACGCGGCTCGGCTACGTGTACGAAAACCTGATGGTGAACCTGCACATGCAGAGTTCGAAGCTGGTGGAGCGGGGCATCCGTATATTAATGGGAGCCTGCAACATCGACAGGGCGACGGCCGTGGAGACGATCAAGAGTGCGGGCCGCAGCGTGCCGGTGGCGCTGGTGATGCTGAAGGCCAAAGTGGACAAACCGGAAGCGGTGCGCCGGCTGGCGAAGTCAGACGGCAATGTGCGGCTGGCGATCGAAGACAACGTGCTGGAGCTATAGATAAATTTGCAGCGCCGCCAGAGATCTCTGACGGCGCCGCTGTGCAAGCGCCCAGCTTACCGGGGCGCGCGCTGCCCGTTGTGTTTCTCCCTGTAAATCTGGCGGCTGGCGCCGTTCTGGCGGCGGTTGATGTTGCGGCGTTCCTGCCCCGTGAGCCGTCCGCCGTTGGCCTGCCGGTCGCGTGCGACGCTTCGATTGATATTCTGCTCGCGGTTCTCGCTCCGGGCCGCTTCGGAGGGGTCCATCTGGCCGCTGCGAATGCCCTGGGCGATCCTCTGCTGCTGGTTGTAGCGGCGGTCCCCAACCTCATTGTTGCCGTAGCGGTCTGTGGCACCGTTGTGCTTGTCGTCGTAGATGGAGCGGCTGATGTTGTCCTGCTGGCGATTGACCTGCTGGCGCTCCTGGCCGGTCAGGGAACCGCCGTTGGCCTCGCGGTCGTTGTGAATCTCGTGGTTCAGATTCGCTTCCCTGCCCTCGAGATTGCGGGTTTCGTGCGCGGTCAACTGGCCGGAGGAGACGCCGTTGGCGATGCGGCCTTGCTGGTTGAAGCGGCGGCCGTTGACGGTGTTCATGGCGGTGGTCTCCGGCCGGCCATGGTTGAATGACGCGAACTGGCTGCGGTCCTGGCTGGCCATCTGCTGGTGCGAAACCTGATTGGCCGTGGGCTGGAAGTGCTGCTCGTGCATGGCCATCTGTTCCTGGGCCGTGGGCCGCGCGACGATGCCGCCGGGGCCATTGAAACTGACGTGGTTGTTGATGACGGTGTTGTTGACCACGGTGCGATCGACGTAGGTGTTATGCACGATGGCCGTATTCACGTTCATGACCGCCGTGTTGTAGTGGAAGAATCCGCCGCGCCACACGCCGCCGACAAAGCCAACGCCGCCGTAGCCGAAGCCGTAGTGAACGCCGCCGTAAAAGCCCACGTGCGGTCCCCAGTAGCCGGGGTGCCAGGCGTAGAATCCGCCGGCGAAGCCCCAGTAGCCGGGGGTCCAGAGCACGCCCACGCGGGGCGGATGGACCCACACGCCCGGAACCCAGTAGTAGCCGGCGGCGCCGTAAGCCCAGTAGCCCGGGGTCCACAGATAGCCGTCGCCGGGGCAAGGGGGTTGTGCGTAGACAGGCAGCACCGGCGGCGCGATGCCCACCGAGATGAAGACACCGGCAAACGCGCTGGCCGGCAGCGCGCACACGATGAGCGCGTAGAGCAGAGAGCGGAGGTTCAAAAGCCTTTTCATAGGGCACTCCTTTGTATTGAGCCGGCCATTGCGGCGCGAGGTTTTGCGCCAGGCCGGTCTTGGTCAATATTGCCGCGGGCGGAAGGTGGTTTGGTCTCAGGGACTGCTTTCGCCGCGCGTGCGATTACGATTGTGAGGGCGCTTGCGGCTGCGATTGCGACTGCCGGCGTTCCTGCCGCCGCTCGCGCTGCTCAAGGAGCATCTGCTCGTATTGCTGCTTTTGTACGTCGGTCAGCACGGCCTCAACCTTACTCTTGCTGTCCTGCATGATGCCGCGCACCTTGGCCCGGCGATCCTGGGCCGACAAGGTGATGTCCGACCGGACCTGGAGCAGTTGCTGCTGGCGATCGGCAAGGATAGGCGTGAGCTGGCTGACCTGATCGGGCGAAAGGCCGAGCTTTTTGCCCAGGCGGCGGGCCTGGCGCGCAGGATCGGGTGCGCGATGCGGCATGGGCGGCTGGCTTTGCGCGGAAGAAGCATCGCCGGCTTGCGGTTGATTCTGGTCGGAAGACTGGGCTGGGGACTGGGCCGCGGCAACGCCCGCGCAAAGCAGCAGTCCGAGTACAAACGAAAGTGTTCTGGTGGCCATACGTGATCTCCGTGGTGGCGATGGAACCTGATTATCGGTTCACTTGCCTCTTAGTGACACGGCTGGCTGGATCAAGTTGCGCGGACGATTACGCGAGCGCAATTTCTTCTCTGGGAGCGAAGACGTTGCCCATGCGGCGAATCTGCGCGCCCACACTGCGGAGCTTCTCTTCGATGCGCTCGTAGCCGCGGTCCATGTGGTAAACGCGGTCGAGGATGGACTCGCCATCAGCAACCAGCGCCGCAAGAACGAGCGAAGCGGAAGCGCGCAGGTCCGAGCACATGACGGCGGCGGCCGAGAGCCGCGCGGGGCCCTGGACGGTAGCCGTGTTGCGGCCTTCGACCTTGATGTTGGCGCCCATGCGCACCAGCTCCTGCACGTGCATGAAGCGGTTCTCGAAGATGTTCTCGCGGACGAGGCTCGCGCCCGCGGCCTGCGTGGCCAGCGCCATGAACTGGCCCTGCATGTCGGTGGGAAAGCCCGGGTACTCCTCGGTGGAGATGCCGGCTGCACGCAAGGAGCCTTCGCTGCGGACGCGGATGGTTTCGGGGCCGAGAATGTCGAGACGCACACCCATCTCTTCGAGTTTTGCTGTGACTGCGCCCAGATGAGCGGCGCTGCAGTTGGCCACGATGAGGTCGCCACCGGTGATGGCGCCGGCCATCAGAAACGTGCCGGCCTCGATGCGGTCGGGGTTGATCTTGTGGCGGGCGCCATGCAGGCGCGATACGCCCTGCACGCGAATGGTGGACGTGCCCGCGCCTTCAACCTTTGCGCCCATGGCGGTGAGCAGAGCGGCGAGGTCCGTAACTTCGGGCTCGCGCGCGCAGTTCTCCATCACGGTTTCGCCTTCGGCGAGCGTGGCGGCCATGAGCAGATCTTCCGTGCCCGTGACGGTGATGAGATCGAAGACGATGTGCGCGGCTTTGAGGCGGTCGGTGCGGGCTTCGAGGTAGCCGTGCTGCTGCGTGATGACGGCGCCCATCTTTTCCAGGCCCTTGATGTGCTGATCGATGGGCCGTGCACCGATGGCGCAGCCGCCGGGCATGGAGACGCGGGCCCAGCCCATACGCGCTACGAGGGGCCCAAGGACGAGGGCGCTGGCGCGCATGGTTTTGACAATTTCATATTCGGCGACGGGCTTGGCGAGATTGCGGCAACTGATGGTGGTGCGGTGCTGGGCGCGGCCGTAGCCGAGCTCGACCTCGGCGCCCATGGCGGACAGCAGGCGGCGCTCGGTCTCGATGTCGCGCACCTGGGGGATGTTTTCGAGGATCACCTCTTCCTCGGTCAAGATGGGCGCGGCCATGCAGGCCAGCGCCGAGTTTTTTGCGCCCGAGATACGAACTGTGCCGAGCAGCGGGTTGCCGCCGCGGATGACGAATTTGTCCATCTGTCTGAAAAGCTCCCTGATTGCGCCGGAAAGTGCGCATCGCGGAGAAATAGAACCCTCAGAGAGTGGCGATGGCCGCGAATTCCCGGAATCCTTTTAGTTTAGACCGGGCGCAGTGCGGCTGCTTGCAGCGAGCACAAGGGAAGCACACGCTGAATTAACGGCCCTCGGCGGGGCTGCTCAGAATGGGAGCAGATTGCCGGCCTCGTCGAATTGCATGGGCTGCGCGAGGCCGGTTATCGTGACGTTGGGGCGGTCTCTGAGCAGAGCGGTGCATGGCTCCGAGACAAAGATGCGGTCGAGAGCGAGGGTGTTGGCGATGCGGACGACACGGAGGGTGGATGTGTCGTCGACGGCGAGCGTGGCCAGGCCCTGCTCGAGGGCTTCGCGGTCGGTGTCGAAGTGGATGGGGATCTTGGGCGTGAGCAGGCCGAGCGAGGTGAGCGCGTTCATATAAGTTGCACGCAGGTCGAGGGCTTTGACGAGGCGCGTGGTTGCGAAGTCAGCGAGACCGAGGCCGGTGCCGTTGCCCCTGGTAGCGGCCGTGAGGTCGCGGACGAAGATGCGATGGATGTGCGGAGCGCCGGTGGGGCCGGGGCCGCTTGTGCTGAGCAGCGGGGAGTAGCCATGAATCTCGCGGCCGATGACGTTGGTGTCCATGCCGGTGCCGCTGATCTCCTTGCCCATCTCGTCGATGATGAGGAAGTCGATCTCGTCGAGGGGCAGGCGCGGCATGAGAGCACGGGCCTGATCGATGAGCCGGGCCTCGCCGGAGACGATCTGCTCTTTGGGCAGCACTTCGATCTCGGCGGTCTGGTGATGCTGGTCTTCGACGATGGCCACGCCGCAGAGGACGGGGACCGTGGCCAGCACGACGCGCGCGTACTCCCGGAATGCTTCAAGGTAGCCGAGGCGAACGGCAGCGCCGTGGGCAAGTTTGGCGCCGACTTGTTTGCCGAAACCGATGGCGAGCATCTTCTGAAGGCCGCTGCCGAAGTCGCCGTGGAAGTCGGTGTGGGGCTTGATGCGGTTGACGGGGATGACGGCGTCGGCGTCAAGTGCAGCGGCGCTGAAGACGACGTCGCGCGAGCCGAAGGCCGTACCGATCTTGCGAACGTCCATGCTGGCCTGGATGGGAACGCCCATGGTTTCGGCGGTGACGCCATAGTGGGCGAGGAGTGCGGTCTGCCCCTCGGGCGTGGCGCCGCCGTGGCTGCCCATGGCGGGGACGATGAAGGGCTTTGCACCGGCGTCCTTCAGGACCTGAAGCAGTGCTTTGACGATTGCGTCCAGATTGCTGATTCCGCGGCTGCCTGCGCCCACGGCAATGCGCATCCCGGGCTTCATGCGGCGGTAGACGCCGGATTGGCGGAAGCGGTCGGCGACCAGGGTACGCAGGTCGAGCTGCTTCGAGGGCGGGTAGGTCTGACGGACTTCGATCACTTTGGGGATCATTGCGTGGGCTCCGGCGACGGCGACATCCGATTCCGGTCGTCAGGAGACATGGTAGCGCGGAAAGACCGAGCTGCGCGATTGTGGCCTTCGCACCATAGGCGCGATTTGGCGCGGCACCGGAGCTCGGTCAGAAACGAGAGTTGGAGTGCTCTGCAAACGAACCCGGAAACTGCTTTTGGGCGATTCGCGGTACACTCGACTCAACAACCATGCGCATCTTGGGCAAGTCTGCAATACTTCTGGGAGCCGCTGCGGCCGTGGTGTGCGCGCAGACGGTTATGCATCCACACGCTAAGAACATGACAGCCAAGGCTATGAGTCCGGAGGAGGTACACGCGTCGGCGATCGTGATCGATGGGCACGCGGATACGGCGCAGCGGTTCCTGGATGAGGGGTTCGACCTGGATGACCCGCTGGGCGGCGGCAATATTAACCTCAAGACGGTCCGCGAGGGGAATCTGGGGGCAGAGTTTTTTGCGATCTGGGCGGAGCCTACGCTCTACAAAGGACAGTATGCGCGGCGAACGCTGGAGCTGATCGACGCGGTGAAGGAGCAGGTAGCGCGGCATCCGCAGGAGATGGTACTGGCGGTGTCGCCGGAAGAGATCGGGGAGGCGCACCGGGAGCACAAATTCGCGGCGCTGATGGGAATCGAGGGCGGGCACTCGATTGAGGGCTCGCTGGCGCTGCTCAGGCAGTACTACGCGCTGGGCGTACGCTACATGACTCTAACCTGGAACAACTCGAACGGGTGGGCGGACAGCTCCAGCGACGTGAATGACCCGAATGTGCCGCATACCCAGGATGGGCTGAGCGAGTTCGGCAAGGACGTGGTATACGAGATGAACCGGCTGGGCATGATGGTGGACGTCTCGCATGTGTCGGACAAGACGTTTTACCGCACGCTGATTATCAGCCGGGCGCCGGTGATCGCCTCGCACTCGGGGGCGCGGGCGCTGTGCGACACGCCGCGGAACCTGTCGGACGATATGATCCGCGCGATCGCCGAGTCGGGAGGGCCGGACTCGAAGGGCGGGCTGGTGATGGTGAACTTCTACTCGGCGTTTCTGTCGCAAAGATATCTCGAGGCGCAGCGTGCAATGAAGCCGGAGGTGGACCGGGCCGTTGCGGACCTGGAGGCGCGGGACAAGGCAGATGGACGCGCAGTGACTTTTGGGGAGATCGACCGGGTGAGGCGGTCTTACTACGACCGGATTCCGCGGCCGCCGCTCTCGCTGCTGATCGATCATATCGATCACATTGCCAAGGTGGGCGGCGTGGACCACGTGGGGATCGGGTCCGACTTCGACGGTGTGAGCGGGCGGTTGCCGGAGGGGATGGACTCGGCGGCCGACCTGCCGAAGATCACCGCGGCGCTAATGGCACGTGGATATTCAGCCGAGGATTGCCGGAAGATCCTGGGGGGCAATTTGTTGCGAGTATTCGGCGAGGTGGAGGCGGTGTCGCGCCAGTTGCAGGCGTACCCCGCGCGGCCGCGGATCACGGAGCGGCAGCCATTTGCGAAGCAGTAATAGCTATCCGAACAAAATATACCGCCCGTGTCCTACGCTCTGGCTGTGTTTATAATTCCCTATCTCTGACTTCTCTTCCCGGAGTCCCGCCCATGCGCTATCCTCTTCGAGTTCCCCTTGCTCTGTTTGTCTCCACGTTCATGATGTTGCTGCCGGCAGCCAGCGGCGCGGCGCAGGATAAGACCGCTGCAAAAGCCGGCGCGGAAATGGCCGCTGCAGCGCCGATGCAGGCCGACTCGACAACTGAGGGAACAGTGACAGTGGGCGGCCAAACCATCGCCTACACGGCCGTGGCCGGCATCATCACCGTGGGCGCGACGGAAACCGAAGACGCGCAACTTGGGCCGGACGGCAAGCCGGAGCTGGGGACGCAGCTTGCGCTGGCGGCGCCAAAGGACCCGGCGGATGGGCCGCCGCTGGCGCACATGTTCTACGTGGCCTACTTCAAGAAGGGCGCGGACCTGGAAAAGCGGCCGGTGACGTTCTTCTACAACGGTGGGCCGGGCAGCTCCACGATGTGGCTGCACATGGGCTCGCTGGGGCCGCAGCACGTGGAGACGGCCGGCGATACGCACCTGCCCGGCGCGCCGTACCAGCTGGTGGACAATCCGGACTGCCTGCTGGACGTGAGCGACGAGGTCTTCATCGATATGCCGGGCACGGGATTCGGGCGGCTGACGGGCAAGGACGCCGGCAAGGCCTTCTGGGGGGTGGACGAGGACGCGGAGGCGTTTGCGCGGTTCATCGAGCGGTTCTTAACCAAGTACAACCGGTGGAACTCGCCGAAGTATCTGTTTGGCGAGAGCTACGGGACCACGCGATCGGCGGTGCTGGCGAACATCCTGGAAAACGAGAAGAACATCGACCTGAATGGGGTGATGCTGCTGGGTGAGATCTTCAATATGCCTGTTGGGATGGGCGTGGGCGGGACGCAGCCGGGGATGGACCTGCCCTACGCGCTGACCTTGCCGACCTACGCGGCGACGGCGTGGTACCACAAGAAGCTCAGCCCCGAGCCGCCGGCGCTCGACCCGTTCCTGAAGCAGGTGGAGGACTTTTCGCTGGGCGAGTATCTGCACGCGCTGGCCCTGGGCAATGCGCTAGGGGACGACGAGAAGCAACAGGTGGCCGAGAAGATCCACGAGTACACGGGGCTGCCGGTGGCGTATGTGCTGAAGGCCGACCTGCGGGTGAAGGGCAACGAGTTCGAGAAGACCTTCGCGGACGATTACGATATGACGACGGGCCGGTACGATTCGCGGTTCCTGGGGCCGACGATCGATCCCCTGAGCGAGGGCGCGGAGTACGACCCGCAGAGCTCGGCGATCTCGTCGGCTTACTATGCGCTGCTGAACACGTACATGCGCAACGTTCTGAAGTACGGGCCCGGCGAGACCTACATTCCGGACGCGTTGTTTGACGGCGTGGCGTGGGATGTGTCGCGTCACGGACACCGGGGTGGCTTTGGAACAGCCGTGGGGCTGAACGTGAGCGCGGACCTGGCCGATGCGATGAAGACCGATCCGCGGCTGAAGGTGATGGTGAACGACGGCTACTACGACCTGGCCACGCCGTTCTTTGCAGCCGAGTACGAGGAGGAGCATCTGCCGATTCCGCCGTCGTTGACCAAGAACATCCAGTTCGACTGGTATGAGTCGGGGCACATGGCGTACGTACGGGACGAGTGCCGGAAGCAACTGCATGACCGGGCGGCTGCATTCATTCGCAGTACGGAGAGCGAGACGCAGTAGGCGGATTCTGCTTGGGGGAAAACGCCTGCCACCCAGACCTCTGACCGCATGAATTTCAATCTTGGCGGGCTTCCCAGGTCTCAAAAGCGAGACCTGGGGCACCCGATGGAGGTACAGGATCAAGCGGTCAAATACCCAGGTTCTTTGACTTAGCGGCTCCTCTTACAGGCAGTTCCTAGAATACGAACTTCCCCGAGACCTGAAGTTGACGCGAGGAGCCGAAGTCGCCGACGGGGAAACGGGTGGACGTCAACTGGCCGAAGGTGGACGAGGAGCTTCCAGGCGTGAATGAGGACGACGGCTGCCCGAAGTTGGGGTGGTTCATCAGGTTGAAGGCGTCGGTGCGGAGTTGGAAGCTGAGCCGTTCGGTGATCTTGGTGTTCTTCTGCACCGCAATATCCACATCCTCGAAGCCGGGGCCGGTGTACTCGCCGCGCGATTCGTCGCCGAATCCCGTGCCGGGGCTGGAGAAGGCGCATCCGGAGACCGGCGTGCCGCAGATGGCCTGGGGAATGTACTGGATGTTTCCGTTAGACGCGTGCGCATAGCTGTAAGAGATGCGGCCGACCACGTTGGGACGGGTGAGGCCGGCTACGCCATTGTTGGCCAGGGTGGTGTGAACGGTGAAGGGGTTTCCGGTCTGGAGCGAGGAGATGGCCGAGAACAGCCAGCCCTGGTCGAGGCGGTTATGGCCGAAAGGGAGTGCGTAAACACCGCTGAAGACCCAGCGGTCGCGCACGTCGAAGTCCGAGGGGCCGTAATCGCCGCGGGGATCGAGGCTGTTCTGGGGAGTGCCGTAAGAGGTCGAGGCCAGATTGTAGGAGTTGTAATCGAGGGACTTGCTCCAGGTGTAGGAGGTGTTGAACTGAATGCTGCTGCCCAGGCGTTTTTCGAGCGAGGCCCACAGGGCGCTGTAGTTGGAGTTGCCCACGCTGGCGCTGGTGAGGATGTTGCCCAGGTTCACGCCGGGATCGATGGTGCTGGAGGTGGAGAGCTTGGTGAAGGGACGAACGCCGGCGCTGGGCTGATTCCCGTTCAAATACATCTGCAGATGGGTGCCCTTGGAGCCGACGAAGCCTATCTGGAAGCCGAGGGCGCTGGCGAGTTGCTGCTGCAGGATCAGGTTGTAGCTTTGCACCTGGGGATCACGGAAGTTGGTGGTGACGGAGTAAGGAGCGATGGTGCCGGCTGCGCCCGCCGAGGAGAACGCGTTCTGCATGGTGAGCGCGGTGCTGGGCGTATTGACGGCTACGGAAACGGGCACGGCAAAGGGCGGGTTGGTGCTGAGGCCGGTGACCAGGTTGGTCTCCGGCTGATTGTAGAGGATGCCGTAGTCGAGGTGGAGGACGGTCTTGTTTTTGCCGCCCACGTCCCACGCGAGACCCAGGCGGGGCTCGAGCAGGTAGTTCTGGTTGTAGACGCTGGAGCTGATGCCGTTGGTTCCGACGCGGACGAGCGAGTCGGTGGAGGGCTGGAAGAGGACAAAGCGATTCTCGCCTTCGGTGGGGCTGCCGTTCCACTCGAAGCGGAAGCCGAGCTCGGCGTTGAGGCTGGGACGGATCTTCCAGGTATCGATGGCGTAGACGCCGATGGCGCTGGTGAAGACGCGGCTGGGGCGGGTGCCCGGGGTGACGCTGAAGGAGGTTGGCTCGTCGTTGAGGAAGTCGGCGAGGGTCGGGAAGCCGAAGGTTCCGGTGTCGCCGGTGAAGTTGGAGTTGATGAAGCGGCGGTATTCGCCGCCGAAGCGGAAGGAGTGGTTGCCTTTGAGGAGGCTGAAGGTATCCGAAAGGACGCCGATGGTGTCGCCGCGGCCCTGGGGCTCGCCGGAGGGCCCGCCGAAGGTGAGACCGAGGCTGGTGATGGTGGTTTGGGGCAGGCCGACGGTCGAGTCGATGCCGTCGCTGATGCCGAAGGTGGTGGGGTTGGTGCTGTAGACAGGCGTGAAGGTGATGTAGATGCGGTTGAAGCCGATGCGGGCTTCATTCACCGCATTTGAACCGAAGGTGTGGGTTTCGACGAGGGTAAAGAGCTGGCGGCGTGCCGGGCGCGAGTCGCCGTAGCCGGGAATGGTGTCGGCGACGGTGGGCGACAGGGGCTCGTTGCGTGAATCCTTCTGAATGGCGTAGTAGGCGTGCAGACGGTCGTCTGTTCCGATCTGGTGGGAGACGTCGATGGTGCCCTGGTCGATGGTGACGAGGGCGCTGGCTGAACCGACAAAGTTCGATCCGGAGTTGGGCGCGGGCAGCAGGGCGAGCAGCTTCTGGATGGTCGAGTCGGAGCCCACGGATCCCTGGGGCGGGACGCCGGTATTGACGGTTTCACCCTGGCGCTGGCGGGTTCCCTCATAGCTGGCAAAGAAGAAGGTGTGATCCTTCCAGATGGGGCCCCCCACGTCGCCGCCATACTGATTGCGAATGAACTGGGACTGGCGGACATGGACGCCGCTCACGGTGTATTGAGGATTGAAGTAGTTGCGGGAGTCGAAAAAGTTGTTGCGGAGATAGTTGTAAGCCTCGCCGTGGAAGGTGTTGGTGCCGGAGCGGGTGGCGATGTTGACGATGGCGCCGGAGCTGCGGCCGTACTGGGCTGAGAAGCTGGAGTTATCGACGTTGAACTCGCCCACGGTATTGATGGTGGGCTGGAAGGTGATCTGGTTCTGCACCATGTCGTTGAGGTTGATGCCGTTGATCATGAAGTTGACGGTGTCTTCGCGCTGGCCGGCGGTATCGAAGGAGAGCGAGCCCTGGCCGCGGATGGGCTGGGTAAGAAAACCATTGGCCGGCGCGGTGACGGAGCCGGGGATGAGGGTGCCGAGATCGACGAAGTGGCGGCCGTTGAGAGGCGCCAACTGGACGGTTTTCTGGTTGATGACCTGGCCGACCGTCATGCTGGCGGTATTGACGACGGGCGCGTTGGCGACCACGGTGACCACCTCTTGCGCGGAGCCGACGTTGAGCTTGACGTTGAGGGTGATGGCGGCGCCGACGTTAATGACGACATCCTGAATGCGGCGCGTCTGCATACCAGTGGCCGAGACCAGCAGACTGTAGGTGCCGGGGACAAGAGAGGGAGTCTGATAGTTGCCGTCGCTATCGGTCTTGACCACGCGGGAGTCGCCGGTAGCGTTGTTGGTGACTTTGACGGTTGCGTCGGGAAGCGCGGCTCCGGATTGGTCGGTGACGGCGCCCTGCAGGCCCGCGGTGGACTGGGCCAGGAGCGGAGATGAGAGGGCCAGCAGCGCGAGCGTAAGGGCTGCGACGATAAGCGATGCACGCCTTCCGAGGAGAGACATCATGATTGCCTCCTGAAGTGCTTGCAGAACTGGATTTGACTTGTGAAACCGCGGTAAGGGGCACCCGGTGAGGAATATCATGCCAACAAGTTAACCGGATTGCAATGTATTTCTCATTTGGCCTTCTCGTTTGGCCGCACAGGGACGTGGCGTTGCCGCCTGCTGACGGCTTGCCGCAAAGGCCTCGTAGCTGGGGAAAGAGCTGGGGCGCCGCATAGACGGCGAGTGTGCGACTGCTATACTGCGGGCGTTCGTCTTTCCCATCTCAGATTCCAGGAGATTTCTATGCGCCGCCGCACGTTTATCCAAACGCTTCCGCTGGCCGCCGCCGCTTCGGCCCTTCCTGTCAACGCCGCTGAGCCGGCGCAGGCCAACATGCCGCCTGAGCACGAGCTGCCGAAGTTTCAGACGCCAGGCGAGGAGCGGTTTATTCGGCCCGATGTGCATGCGGGCGACAGGCCTTCCGGGGCGACGTTTGCTTCGCGGTCGCCGGCGCTGGGATTGTCGGGGGCGACGGGGACGGCGCATCCGCTGGCTACGCAAACCGCCATCGAGATGCTGAAGCGCGGCGGGTCTGCGGTGGATGCGGCGATTGCGGCCAACGCGGTGCTGGGATTTGTGGAGCCGACGAGCTCGGGACTCGGTGGGGACAGCTTTGCCTTTGTCTGGGACCCGAAGGTGGGCAAGCTGGCGGGGATGGCGAGCTCGGGCAAGTCGCCGCAGTCGCTTTCGCTGGCTACGGTGCGGGCCCATGCGGTGAACGGACACATTCCCGCGCTGGGAGCCATCGCCGTTTCGACGCCGGGCTGCCTGGACGGCTGGTGGGTGCTGCACCAGCGGTACGGGAAGCTGAAGTGGGCGGAGCTGTTCGAGCCCGCGATTCACTACTGCCTGACCGGCGATCCGACTCCGCAGATCATCGGCTACTACATCAAGCGCAATATGGCGATCTTTCTGCGGCCAGGGTCGGGCGTGGAGGAGACGGCGAATGCGGTGCACACCTACATGCCGGGCGGAGTGGCCCCGAATGAATACGACGTGCGCACGAATCCGGATCTGGCGCACACTTACACGATGATCGCCGAGGGCGGGCGCGATGTTTTTTACGACGGGCCGATTGCGCAGACCATCGGCGCGTACTTCAAAAGCATTGGTGGATGGCTCTCGGCGGAGGACCTGCGCGAGCACCACGCGGAGTGGGTGACGCCGCTGGTGACGAGCTACCGCGGCGTGGATGTGTACGGGATGCCGGCCAATACGCAGGGGCTGGCGACGCTGCAGATGCTGAATATCCTGGAGAACTTCGATCTGCGGGGATATGGGTTCCAGTCGGTCAACTCCGTGCACGTGCAGGCGGAGGCCAAGCGGCTGGCCTTCGAGGACCGGGCGCGGTACTACGCCGATCCGCACTTTGCGAAGATTCCGATCGAGTGGCTGAACTCGAAAGAGTATGCAAAACAGAGGGCGGCGCTGATCCGGCTCGACCGCGTGAATCCGCACGTGTACCCGGGACAGGCGCCGGGACATGGGGACACGACCTACTTCACCACCGCGGACAAAGATGGGATGATGGTCTCGATGATCCAGTCGAACTTTCGCGGGATGGGCTCGGGACTGGTGGCCGATCATCTGGGGTTCATGTTCCAGGACCGCGGGCAGTTGTTTTCCCTGCAGGATGGGCACCCGAATATCTATGCGCCGGGGAAGCGGCCGTTCCAGACCATCATTCCCGGGTTTGCGGCGAAGGACGGCGTGCCGTGGTTCTCGTTTGGCGTAATGGGCGGGGATATGCAGCCGCAGGGGCAGACGCAGATTGTGGTGAACCGCGTGGATTATGGGCTGGATGTGCAGGCGGCGGCCGACAGCCCGCGGTGGTATCACGAGGGGTCGTCACAGTCGATGGGCGAGGACCGGCCGGGATTGGGGCCGGAGGGAATGCTGCATCTGGAATCGGGCGTAC